>Ga0068853_100001771_pt1 | contig 15863 bp, 16 predicted proteins | sample KBSCornC32_FD_65655 | JGI IMG/M metagenome (GOLD analysis project Ga0068853, IMG submission 65655) | Corn rhizosphere microbial communities from Kellogg Biological Station, Michigan, USA - KBS Corn C3-2 | ecosystem: Host-associated > Plants > Roots > Rhizosphere > Soil ...
TTCTCGAGGAACACGACCGGGTTGTTCGAGCGGATCGCCGCCTTCAGCAGCCCCTTGGCATCCGCCGCCGAGAACGGCGCCACCACGTAAAGGCCCGGCACATGGCTGTACCACGCCGAGTAATCCTGGCTGTGCTGCGCGCCCACGCGTGCTGCGGCGCCATTGGGGCCACGGAACACGATCGGTGCATGGACCTGCCCGCCGGACATGTAGAGCTGCTTGGCCGCCGAGTTGATCACCTGGTCGATCGCCTGCATGGCGAAATTCCAGGTCATGAATTCGATAATCGGCCTCAGCCCCGCGAACGCCGCGCCGATACCGATACCGGCAAAGGCGTGCTCGGTGATCGGCGTATCGATCACGCGCTTGGCGCCGAACTCGTCCAGCAGCCCCTGGCTGATCTTGTAGGCGCCGTTGTACTCGGCCACCTCCTCGCCCATCAGGAAGATGTTGGGGTCGCGCCGCATTTCCTCCGCCATGGCTTCATTGAGCGCCTGGCGCACGGTCATCTCGACCATCTCGACGCCGGCCGGCAGGTCGGGATCAGCGGCAGCAACAAACACGGGCGCAGCAGCAGCTGGAGCCTTCACCTCTGCCTGAACCGGAGCCGCAGCAAGAGCGGGTGCCGCACCCGCCTTCGCCGGCGCCGGTTTCGGCATCTCTTCGCCCGGCGCCTCGCCCTCCCCCAGCACCAGCGCAATCGGCGTATTCACCTTCACGCCCTCGGTCCCCTCGGGAACCAGCAGCTTGCTGACGCGGCCGGTATCGACGCTCTCGACTTCCATCGTCGCCTTGTCGGTCTCTATCTCGGCCAGCACGTCACCGGGCTTCACATTGTCGCCCTCCTTGACCAGCCATTTGCTCAGCTTGCCCTCTTCCATCGTCGGCGAGAGCGCGGGCATCAGAATGTTCGGCATCGCGCTGTCCCTCAGGCGTCGGCGTAAATATCGGTCCAGAGCTCGGACGGCGCCGGCTCCGCATCCGAGGTCGCAAAGTCCGCGGCCTCTGTGATGATCGCGCGAACCTCGTTCTCGATCTGCTTCAGCGAGTCCTCGCTGCCATAGCGCTTCTCGATGATGCGGGCCTTCACCTGCTCGATCGGATCGTGCTCGGCGCGCATCGTCGTCACTTCGTCCTTCGAGCGATATTTAGCGGGGTCCGACATCGAGTGCCCGCGATAGCGATAGGTGAGCATTTCGAGGATGTACGGCCCGTTGCCCTCGCGCGCATGCGCGATAGCGCGCTTGGCGGCGTCGTGCGTCATGCGGACGTCCATGCCGTCCACCTGCTCGCCGGGAATATCGAAACCCTCGCCGCGGCGGCTGAGGTTCGGCTGTCCGGAAGCCCGTTCTACCGATGTGCCCATGCCGTAGCGGTTGTTCTCGATGATATAGACAACCGGCAGCTTCCAGAGCTTGGCCATGTTGAAGCTCTCATAGACCTGCCCCTGGTTGGCCGCGCCGTCGCCGAAATAGGTGAGGCTCACCGTATCGTCGCCCTTGAACTGGCTCGCAAACGCAAGCCCCGTCCCGAGCGATACCTGCGCGCCCACGATGCCGTTGCCGCCATAGAAGCGGTGCTCGTTGGAGAACATGTGCATCGAGCCGCCCTTGCCCTTCGACAGCCCGCCCGCGCGCCCGGTCAGCTCCGCCATCACACCCTTGGGATCGAGCCCCATCGCCAGCATGTGGCCATGGTCGCGATAGCCGGTGATCTGCGCGTCCTGATCCTTCTTCGAGGCCATCGTGACGCCCGTCACCACCGCTTCCTGGCCGATATAGAGGTGGCAGAAGCCGCCGATCAGGCCCATGCCGTACATCTGGCCGGCTTTTTCTTCGAAGCGGCGGATCAGCAGCATGTTGCGATAGGCCGCGAGCTCCTGGTCTTTCGAAAATTGGGGAATATTGGAGAGAGACGCAGATTTCTCCGCGGGCTTGCGCGCCATTCACATGCTCCAGATGCCGCTATTCGAAGGAGAGGTTAGCCTAGTGGCACGGGTGACGCCAGCGCATACAGACTTCAGCAAACCGGCCTATCAGTCTATGCCGCTTTCGATTTTTGGCATTGCCTTGATATCGGTTGATGGAGTGGTTAAACCGCCGGTCGGTTGACCGGATTTGGGGTCGACCATCACGATCATGTCGCCGACCTGCGCCATCGACAACAGCGCCCGCGCCTTCTCCGTGAGAATATCCGGATCGAGCGATTTGGGATCGAACAGCGACACCTTATGCCGATACGCATCGATCTCGGCATTGAGCCCCGCCGATCTCACCTTGAGATCTGCGATATCGCCCTGCATCACCTTCCGGCTCTCGATGCCGAAATTGCCTCCGATCGCGCTCCATCCGAGATATCCCTGAAACGCGACCAGAGCGCCTGTAACGGCAAGCTGGCGCCAGAGCGAGGGTCGGCGGAGGCGGGTGGACATTCGACAAGCCTACCCGCCCCGAAGTTGAAACGGCGTTAAGCGGCCAGCGACAACCGCCACTCCAGGCAAGTCACGGGGCGCGCATTATGCTGGAGTTGGAGTCGTATTCGTTCGACCTGACATATAGTTCAAGGGTCGGGGTCCAAATCCACGTGATATGAAGTCCGTTTTCATGAGTTCGTAGTTCAGACTGAGCGACGTTGGGATCCTCGCGTCTCCGACCCTTTTGGTCTCCAAACATATCTGCGCGACGTAAATCCCTCCAACCACTGTGAAGTCTTGGCACTCGGCTGGAACGTCAAACTGCGACGACCCGTCAATGTGGTAGCCCGGGTCTCGCTCCACCTTCATACGAACGTCGTCGTATAGCGCGATGGCCGCGTGTCTGCCGACGACCTCCCGCAGCAGGTAATCAGCACTAGGGACCAGGGCTACCAGCGTGAGAATGATCGCCGCCTGACCGTCTACCAGTTGGCGGTGCCCTGCGAGTTGCCGAATCCATGCGATGATAGCGGCGATCACAAGCGGGAGCGGTATCAACCACATTTTCAGGGCACCTTCGACGGAAGCACGAGCCTGCCCAAGATCGCCTGTTGGGTCCGGAGAATAGGTGTGGACGCTTCTGAGCCCATCCCCTTCGTGATAGACCCGCGTTAAGCCGCAGGCGCCTCCACCGGCCCCGCCAGATAAACCCGCAGCCGCGCCAGCGTCCGCCCGAGGACCATCGCCGACAGCGTGCTCGACACCAGCGTCGTCACGATCTGCCACACCGGTTCGGCACCCAGCCCCGGGTTCACCGTGGCCGCGGCGATCGTCGCATACCGGAACCCGAAAATCGCCAGCACCTGGGCCAGCGACCACCATTCGCCGCGCACCCAGAGCTTGCCGTCCGGCAGGCGACGGGTCGCACCCTCGCGCTCGAGCAGCCAGCCGGCGGTACCGCCGATGGCAAGGGCGATCAGCATGGTCGGCAGCGTGGTTCCGAGCGACGCATGCGCCAGTCCCGTCGCCGCAATCACAATGATCACCGCCGGGAACAACAGCAGCCGCCAGAGGCTCACGACCCGGTCGCGCGTACGCTGCCAGCCGAGATAGGTGACAAGCGCGAAGACCGCCCACACCCAGATGGGCGTATGCGTCATGATCTCGGAAATGAACGTTGGAAGATTGGACATTTGGTTCTGCCTTTCTGTGCCGTGCGCCCCAGCGGCGCGACTTGTGCCCGGCAGATGGCTCGCCTAATTGAGCGCGGCAACGCCGACTTCGTGAGAGGAGCGCCGGCTACGTGAAGAGCAACCCTCTGCAATTCGCGCTTCGTGAAACGCAGGCCGCCGGCCGCTCGCGATACACCTGGATCGCGCTGGGCCTGGTCATCGCCCTGTTGACGGTCAGTGGCCCCTACGACACCTTCGAAAGCCTCGGCCTCGGACCGCGGTTTGCCTATTGGGCCTCAATGGTGCTGGCCTGCTATTTCGTCGGTCGGGTGGCGACGAGGTTCTTTCTCGAGAGTCTCAGAGACGCGATCCCTCAGCGCTGGCCAAGGGCGGTGATCAGTGCGGTGGTGGCGGCGCTGCCGGTAACGGCCATCGTAATCATGGTCAACGGCCTGGCGCACGACCGCCTTGCGCCATCCGACGCCCTTACCCTTTGGGTCGACACAACCCTCGTGACTTTGGTGGTCGTGATCGCATTCGTCAGCATGGACGATTTCGTGTCGCTCCGAAGGCCTTCGAGTGTTGCGCCGCCCGCCGCGGCCCCCCCGGGCCCACCACCGATCGTCGAACGCGTCCCCCTGCCGCAACGCGGCAAGCTCCTCGCCCTGAGCGTCGAGGACCATTACGTCGACATCGTCACCGATCGCGGCAAGACGCTGGTCCTGATGCGCCTCGCCGACGCCATGCGCGAGACCGGCGCAATCCCCGGCCTCCAGATCCACCGTTCCCACTGGGTCGCCCGCGACGCCGTCGTTCGGACCCATCGCGCCGACGGCAAGCTGCTGCTTGAGCTGAGCAACGGGATGCGCCTGCCGGTGAGCCGCGGATTCCTCCCGCAGGTGCGCGAGGCGGGGCTCGGTTAGCGGCGCCGGACCAGGATCAGGTCGCCCGGACTGACCTCACCCGATGCGGTCACGAAATCCGGCATCCGCTCGCCGGTCGGAACGAACCCGAATCTTGTGTAGAGCCGGATCGCCACGGCATTGTGTTCCCACACATCGATCACCGCCTGCGGAGCCGCCTTCACTGCGGGATCATCGAGTCCGGCGCGCAGCAGCGCCGATCCGATCCCGTGGCCTAGTCGGTTCGGATCGACATAGAGCCGATGAAAGAACGGCCCGCGCGGATGCGTCGGCTCGATCTGCAGATAGCCCGCGAGGGAGCCGTCGATTTCGGCCAGCAGCACCCGGTCGCGGGCGAGAAAACGCCGCCAACTCTCGGCGGACAACGTCGCATTGAGGTGCGCCGTCAGATCGTCCGGCGTGAAATGCGAACCAAAGGCTGCGGCGTAGGCAACGCTCGAAAACGCCGACAGCAGTTCGGCGTCGTCATGACGCGCATCGCGTATCGCGACGCCGTCGGATGCCGTCACGCCAGCGCCCGGAACGCGCCCCGGCCCGCATAGACGCCCGCGCTCCCCAGCATTTCCTCGATCCGGATCAGCTGGTTGTACTTCGCGATCCGGTCCGACCGGCTCAGCGACCCCGTCTTGATCTGCCCGCAATTGCAGGCAACCGCAAGGTCCGCAATCGTCGAGTCCTCGGTCTCGCCGGAGCGGTGCGACATCACCGAGGTGTAGGCAGCGCGGTGCGCCATATCGACCGCGTCGAGTGTTTCCGACAGCGTCCCGATCTGGTTGACCTTGACGAGGATCGAGTTGGCGACCCCCATCTTGATCCCCGAGCGCAGCCGCTCGGTGTTGGTGACGAACAGGTCGTCGCCGACGAGCTGGATCTTGCCGCCGAGCGCATGGGTCAGCGCCTTCCAGCCGTCCCAGTCGTCCTCGGCCATGCCGTCTTCGATCGTGATGATCGGGAACTTGTCGGCGAGACCCGAGAGGAACTTCACATTGGCGTCGGAGGTCAGCGCCTTGCCCTCGCCCTCCATCTCGTACTTGCCGCCCTTGAAATATTCGGTCGAGGCGCAGTCGAGTCCCAGATACACATCCTTGCCCGGCTCGTAGCCGGCAGCCTTGATCGACTTCACGATGTACTCGAGCGCCGCCTCGGCCGATTTGAGGTTGGGCGCAAAGCCGCCCTCGTCGCCGACATTGGTGTTGTGCCCGTCCTTGGACAACGCCTTCTTGAGCGTGTGGAACACCTCACTGCCGATCTGCACGGCATGGGCGAAGCTCTCGGCGCCCACCGGCAGGATCATGAATTCCTGCATGTCGATCGGGTTGTCCGCATGAGCGCCGCCATTGATGATGTTCATCATCGGCACTGGCAGCACATGCGCGTTCGGCCCGCCGAGATATTTGTAGAGCGTCAGCTCCGAGCTCTCGGCCGCCGCCTTCGCCGCCGCCAGCGACACACCGAGGATTGCGTTCGCACCAAGCCGCGACTTGTTCGGCGTGCCGTCGAGCTCGATCATCGTGCGGTCGAGCGAGATCTGGTCGAGCGCGTCCATGCCCTCAATCTCGGAATAGATTTCGGTGTTCACGAAATCGACGGCCTTGGTGACGCCCTTGCCGAAGAAATCCTTGCCGCCGTCGCGCAGCTCCACCGCCTCGTGTGCACCGGTCGAGGCGCCCGACGGAACGATCGCGCGCCCAAAGCTTCCATCGTCGAGCACCACATCGACCTCCACGGTCGGATTGCCGCGGCTGTCGAAAACCTGCCGGCCGGTGACATCGATGATGGAAGACATGACGCGCCTCTGAATCTCTAGGAAAACCGGCCCTTCCTAGACGTGGCGCGTGACAATCGGAAGAGCCTGGCACAAAAAAGGCGGCCCGCCGGCCGCCTTCGCATTCAAAATCCGGAGGTCAATTCCAATAAGGCTCGGCCTTGTAATAGTCGTAGGCCTTGTCGCGGATCAGGGTGCCGTCGTTCTTGGTCAATTCCTTGATCGTTTCGACCGGCGCCGATTCCAGCTCGTCCTTGCCGAACGGCACGACGTAAGCGTCGTAACCCTCGTCGAAATCGAGCGTCGACCACGGGACCGGGTGGAATTTCTCGCCCATCCCGAGCACGCCGTCGAAGCCCACCACCGCGAACATGATCGCGTTGTCGGTCTTGTCGAGGATCAGGTCCTCGATCTTGCCGATGACGTTGCCGCCATTGTCCTTGACCTTGGTTCCGATCACGCGCGTCGCGCGGATTGCCGTGGTATGTCCTGAATCTGTTGGCATTTTTGCTCTCCTGCAAAGAGATGGTAGAGGCAGAACGGACCCCGGCGGCATGGGTTCCGGCCGCTTCACGCCGGCTCACGACTTGCGTTCGTTCCATCACAAGCCCGCAAGTGGGCTGGATTTCCGACCGTCACGCGCCACATTACGAGCCATGAATTTGGTGGCCGACGGGCCCGGAGGGACACGACATGAAGTTCAATCTGAAGAGTGCGCTGAAACTGGCGGCACTGGCCGTGCTGGTACCGCTGGCCGGTGTCGGTATCTGGGGTGCGACCGCCAATGCCGAGGGCGCGCTCCCCGTAAGGGCGCCTGCGCCCACGGTCGATGAGTCCAACACAGCCAGCAGCGAAACCGCAGTCTTTGCCGGCGGCTGCTTCTGGGGCGTCCAGGGCGTCTTCCAGCACGTCACGGGCGTCAAGAGCGCCATCGCCGGTTACGCGGGAGGCACTGTGCCGAACCCCACCTACGAAGTCGTCGGCACCGAAAAAACCGGTCACGCCGAGTCCGTGCAGGTCGTCTTCGATCCGCACAAGGTGAGCTACGGTCAACTGCTGCAGATCTTCTTTTCGGTGATCACTGACCCGACCACGCTCAACTACCAGGGCAACGACTACGGCACGAGCTACCGCTCGGCGCTCTTCACGATGAACGACGAGCAGAAGAAGGTCGCGACCGCCTACATCGCCCAGCTCGATGCAGCGAAGGTCTTCAAGGACAAGATCGTGACCGAGGTGACGCCCTACACCAATTTCTACCGGGCCGAGGACTACCACCAGGACAACGCCTACACCGAGAAGGTGAACCCCGGTTACCTGCTCTATTTCGACGAGCCCAAGATCGCGGACATGAAGTCGCTCTATCCGAGCCTCTGGATGGAAAAGCCCGTCCTCGTGTTCGACTCGAACTACCACTCCTGAGCCAGGCTCGAATAACATCCAGCGCGCCGGACCTCCGGCGTGCTTTCGTTTTGGGGTCAGTCTTGGTTTCAACCGCCATGGGCGAAGCGCTGCGCCACCACGGTACCATCGCCGTAGTCCACGCCGACGCCGGCGGCCGCTTCACCTTCTGGAACGACGCCGCCGCAGCGATCTTCGGCTATCGCGCCGACGAGGTCCTGGGACAACGCATCGACCTCGTCGTCCCGCACGAATATCGCGAGATGCACTGGGTCGGCTTCAGCCGTACCATCGGTTCGGCCTGGCGCGGCGCCGACGCATGGGGCGAGATCGAGGCGCTGCATAAATCCGGCGAACGCCTCGCGCTCGAAGTGCTCCTGACCCCGATCACCGGCGCAGATGGCCGCGTGCTGAGCGTCATGGGCATGTTCCGCCGCCCACACCCCGAAATGCTCGCGAGCTAGAGCAGCCGCTCGATATCCGGCGCGATTTCCTCGGGCTCGACCTTATCGCCGAACCGCTTCACCGGCGCGCCGTCGCGGCCCACGAGGAACTTCGCGAAATTCCATTCGACGTCGCGGTTGCACGAGCCGGGCGTCTCGCGTTTCAGCCATTTGTAGAGCGGGTCGGCAGCCTGCCCGTTCACGTCGATCTTCTTGAACAGCGGAAACGTCACGCCGTAATTGAGGTCGCAGAACGCCGCGATCTCTTCGTCGGTCCCCGGCTCCTGCGCATCGAATTGGTTGCAGGGAAAGCCGAGGATCACGAGCCCGTCCTTCCCATATCGTTCCCACAGCGCCTCGAGCCCCGCATATTGCGGCGTGTTCCCGCAATGGCTCGCGACATTGACGATTAGCGCGACTTTGCCGGCATAGGTCGACAGGGCTTCCGGCCCCCCCATGAGGCGGCGGGAGGTGAAATCCGAAAGTGTGGTCATAGAGTCCTCGATGTCGTCGTCTCCCTCCCGCTTGTCGGGAGGGGGACCACGCGAAGCGTGGTGGGTGGGAGCCGCAGGCGCGATGCCCGCGTCAGCGGGACTAAATCTCCCGCTTGTGCGCGTCGATCATCTTTTCCGTGATCGATTTCTCTGCCGCGGCCTTCTGCTTTTCCGCTTTCGTCCGCCCAAACTTCACACGATTGGCCGCGGCGGTCGCTTCCTTCTCGGCGCGCGCCTTCGTCTTGCGGGCTTTGCTCAACGAAACGATCTCGGTCACGCGCTCCCTCCGCTTCGGTCGCAGTAGTTCCAGATAGACGCTGTCTGCCCACTCGTCACCAAGCCGGAATGTCCGCTCCGCCCGATGTGTCTCGACGAACCCGAGCCGCCGCAACAGCCGCAGCGAACGCTCATTGCGCGGATCGACGTCCGCCGTCAGCCGGCTCGCTCCGTCCTCGAACGCATGGGCCACGAGCGCGGTCATCGCCTCCTGCGCCAGCCCCAGGCCCCAGACATCGCGATGAAAAATGAAGGTGATCTCCGGTGCTTGCCACATACCAAGGCGCGCAACGACCCGGCCCTCATGCTCTGCGACGAACAGATCGCGCCCCGGCGCCTCCGTCAGCATCTCCTCGAACCAATGCGCCGTAACCTCGCGCGTCGCGTGCGGCAGTGAGGACCAATATCGCATGGTCTCAGTGTCCGACATGATTGCGTACATCGCGTCGAGATCGTCCGGTCGGGCGCGGCGAAGCAGCAGCCGCTCGGTGCGGATTTCAGTCACTAGGCCGCGGTCCTGGCCTTGTGAACGACCGCCTTCCCATCGACGCTCATGTCGAGTTGGTTCGTCGTCGTCTTGAAGATGCGCCACACGCCGTCGACCTGCTTCCACACATCGGAAGAAAGCGCATGGGCCTCGACCACATGCTTAGCCCCCTGCGCGTCGGTCTGGGTGAAGCGGATATCCACCTGCTGCTCGACATTGGCAACGCCGTCGCTGAGTTCGGCGGCCAACACCGTCGTCTTGCTGGCCCTATCGTCCATGGGCGGCAGATTGCGCGCATCGGCCACCTCCTCCGCGCCCGTGCTGACCTTTCCATCGACGTCGATGCTGAGATAGCCCGGCGCCTCGATGTCCAGCATCGCTTGCCAGTCCCGTGCCGTAAGGCTTGCGCTCAGGGCGTCATAGCGCTTCTGCAATTCCGCCTTGAGCGCATCATCCGCGAGCGCCGGCTGCACGCAGAGCATGACAAGGCTCAACAGGGCGGCGAGAACGCGCCGGATCACACCAACCGTCCCTGCTCCACCGCCGCGGCAATAAAGCTCGCGAACAGCGGATGTGGCTCGAAAGGCTTGGACTTCAGCTCCGGATGAAACTGCACGCCGATGAACCACGGATGATCCGTCCGCTCCACGATTTCGGGCAGCGTCCCATCGGGGCTCACGCCCGAAAATAGAAGGCCGTTCTTTTCGAGCACCTTGCGGTACTCCATGTTGACCTCATAGCGGTGGCGATGCCGCTCGTTGATCCGCGTGGTCCCATAGATATCGGCAATCCGCGACCCGCGCGTCAGCTGCGCGGGGTAGGACCCGAGCCGCATCGTCCCGCCGAGGTCACCTTCCGCCGTCCGTTCGACCTTCTCATTGCCCTTGGTCCACTCGGTCATCATGCCGACGATCGGCTCCTTGGTCGGGCCGAATTCGGTGGAATTGGCATTCTTGATGCCGGCGGTGTTCCGCGCCGCCTCGATGCAGGCCATCTGCATGCCGAAGCAAATGCCGAAATACGGCACGTCCTTGAGCCGCGCGAATTTTGCCGCCTGGATCTTGCCCGCTGAGCCGCGCTCGCCGAAGCCGCCGGGCACGAGGATGCCGTGGATGTTCTCGAGATAGGGCGCCGGATCCTCATGCTCGAAGATTTCGCTATCGATCCAGTTGAGGTTGACCTTCACCCGGTTGGCGATGCCGCCATGCACCAGCGCTTCGCTCAGCGACTTGTAGGCGTCCTTGAGCCCCGTATATTTCCCCACGATCGCGATGTTGACCTCGCCCTCGGGATTGTGGAGGCGCTGCGTCACGTCCACCCATTTGCTGAGGTCCGGCTCCGGCGCGTCGGTGATGCCGAACGCCGCCAGCACTTCGCGATCGAGCCCTTCCTTGTGGTAGGCCAGCGGCACGTCGTAGATCGAGGCCACATCGAGCCCCTGGATCACCGCGCTCTCGCGCACATTGGTGAACAGCGCGAGCTTCCGTCGCTCCGCCATCGGCACCGGCCGGTCGCATCGCACCAGCAGCACATCGGGTGAAATACCGATAGAACGAAGTTCTGCCACCGAGTGCTGCGTCGGCTTCGTCTTGAGCTCGCCGGCACTCGGAATGAACGGCATCAGCGTCAGATGGACATAGACCGCATGGTGCCGCGGCAAATCATTGCCAAGCTGTCTGATCGCCTCGAAAAACGGCAGGCCCTCGATATCGCCCACCGTGCCGCCGATCTCGACCAGCACGAAGTCGAACTCGTCATTGCCCTCGAGCACGAATTCCTTGATCGCGTCGGTGACGTGCGGGATCACCTGCACGGTGGCGCCGAGATAATCGCCCCGCCGCTCCTTGGTGATGATGTCGGAATAGATCCGCCCGGTCGTGATGTTGTCGCGTTTGTTCGCGTGCCGCCCGGTGAAACGCTCGTAGTGACCGAGGTCGAGGTCGGTCTCCGCCCCGTCGTCGGTGACGAACACCTCGCCATGCTGGGTGGGAGACATCGTCCCCGGATCGACATTGAGATAAGGGTCGAGCTTCCTCAGTCGGACCTTGTAGCCACGCGCCTGCAGCACCGCGCCGAGCGCCGCGGAGGCGAGACCTTTGCCGAGTGAGGAAACCACGCCACCGGTGATAAAAACGTACCGAGCCATGGGCCTTCACCTTATGGGCGTCCCCGTCTGATTCGGAAGCCTCGGACGACGCCCGCAGTCCAAGGCCGGCAAAAAGCCCACACAAAAGAAGAAGGGGATGTTTCCATCCCCTTCCGGTTCGTCTGCGGTTTGCCCGCTTTATTGGTTCGCCGCGCTGGCACTCGAGGGCGCTGCGCTGGCGCCGGAGGGCGCCGCGCTGGCATCGGGAGGCGCGCTGGCCGGCGCCGTTGTGGCCGGGGTTGCGGTCGCCGGCGCCGCCGAGGCGGGAGCCGCCTCGCTGGAAGGCGCCTGCGAAACCTGCGGCAGCGCCAGGTTCAGCGGCAGCGCGAGGCCCTGATCATTGGCGCCCGAGGCTGCGTCGGCCGCCGGCGCCGCCGGCGCGCTGGCCTGCTGCTGCTGGAGAATATCGAGGACATTGGTCGAGGGCAGCCCCGAAGCCGAGGTCGACGCGCCGGGCGCGAGACTTGCGGGCGCGGTATTGTCGAGGAAACTCGTCTGCGAGCGGTTGAGCGAGCTCAGGATCGTCAGCGCAATCGCCGTCGCGAAAAACAGCGCCGCTAGCACCGCCGTGGTCCGCGTCAACAGGTTCGCCGAACCGCGCACCGTCATCAGGCCACCGGCGTTGCCGCCCATGCCGAGTCCGCCGCCTTCGGACCGCTGCAGCAGGATCACGGCGATCATGGCGAGCACGATCAGCAGATAGGCAACGAGCAGGACGGTCTGGATGGATTCCATAAAGGGCAGTCTTTCCGAAATCTGGGCCGGGGGACGCGCGGGAGCCGGCCAATTCGGCGCGGGTCATACACGCCGCTTGGCCCAATTGCCAGCCGCTTGCGCCGGTTCTTGGGCCGAAGGGTGAAACTACGCCGCCCAGATAATGGCGGCGAAGTCGTCCGCCAAGAGGCTGGCCCCGCCGACCAGACCGCCATTGACCTCGGCGATGGCCAAGATCTGCTGCGCATTCCCTGGCTTCAGCGAGCCGCCATAGAGGATCGGAACGACGGCCCCGCGTTCACCAAACCGGCCAACCATTTGATTCCGAATGCTTTTGTGCATCTGCTCAACATCGCCGGTTGTGGGGGTGAGGCCGGTCCCGATCGACCACACAGGCTCATACGCAACCACGATTTCCGCTGCGGCTGCCTCGTCAGGCACCGAGGCCGCCATTTGCCGCGCGACCACCGCACTCGCCTGCCCTGCATCACGCTCCGCCCGCGTCTCGCCGACGCAGATGATCGGCGTCAGGCCGGCGCCGATCGCGGCCAGCGCCTTGCGCCGCACCAGATCGTCGGTTTCCCCGTGATCGGTCCGCCGCTCGGAGTGCCCGACGATGACCATCTGCGCGCCCGCATCGGCGATCATCGCGGCCGAGATGTCGCCCGTATGAGCCCCCGGCGCGTCCGCCGAGCAGTCCTGCGCACCCACCAGGATGCCCGCGGGCGCCGCGATCCGGATCATCGGCGCGAGAAGCGTCGCGGGCGGGCAGAGGGCGACCCGGCAACCCGGCTGCTTCTGGGCCAGTAACCCCGCCAGCTTTTCGACCTCGGGCAGCGATGCCCTGAGGCCGTTCATCTTCCAGTTCCCCACGATCAGGGGTGCAATAATTTGAGCCACTTGGCCGGATTCCTTGCTCTTGCGCCGAATGGGAGTTTGCCATAACCCCTCTCGACCGCAACCTCACTGCCCGGAACGCCTGAATGCTTGAACTGATGCGCCGGTTCGCCACGACCCTGGCGGGCAAGATCCTGGGCGGTCTGCTGCTGATCGGGCTTGCCGGATTCGGTATTTCCAACGTCATTCTCGATCTGGGCAGCGATACGGTGGCCACCGTCGGCGACGTCAGTATTTCGACCAATGATTTCCGCCGCGCCTATGATGCGCGGCTCAGCCAGATCACGCAGCAGACCGGCCAGCAGCCGACCGCGGAGCAGGCCCAGGCCATGGGCATCACCGGCTCGGTCCTGCAGCAATTGGCCGCCAATGCCGCGGGCGTCGTCCTCGCCCAGCGCTACGGGCTCGGTGCCTCCGACGCCAAGCTCAGGGAAAGCATTGTCAACGACCCCAATTTCCAGGGCGTCCTCGGCACCTTCGACCGCGCCATCTTCGACCAGACCCTGCAGCAGAACGGCTTCACCGAAGCGCAGTTCAAGGACCAGCAGACCAAGGCCCTGCAGCGCGAACAGATCGCGATTGGGCTGTTCGACGGCGCCCCGCTGCCGGAGACGGCCGTCAGTCTCATCAATTCCTACCGGGCGGCGACCCGCACCGTCGAATACTTCACCCTCGACCAGACCACCGTGGGCGACATCCCCGCCCCCACGGACGCCGATCTCCAGGCCTACCTCACCGCCCACCAGGCCGATTTCCGTACCAAAGAGACCCGTACGGTCGATATCGTCTACGTGAATCCCGACCTGCTGGCGCCGCAGTACCAGCCGACCGAGGACGAGATCAAAGCCGAGTACGACAAGACCAAGGACACCTTGGGCAAGGTCGAAAAGCGCCATGTCGAGCAGGTCGCGCTCAACTCCCCCGAGCTCCAGAAAGCTTTCGAGGATGCGCAGAAGACGGGCACCCCGTTCGCCGATGTCGTCGCCGCGGCCAAAGCGACGCCGACCGACCTCGGCATCGTCGCCAAGGCCGATCTCTCCGATCAGACCCTCGCGGATGCCGCCTTCGGCCTTGCCAAGGTCGGTGATTTCACGGTCATCCCGGGAGTCATCGGCAAGCGCGCCGTGGGCGTCACGGAAATCCAGGGCGGCGGCGCGCCGAGTTATGACGAGGCCAAGGCCGATATCGCCAAGCGGCTCGCAGTGGCCAAGGTCAAGGCGCAGTACGCGGACCTGCAGGACCAGATCGAATCCCTCCGCGCAGGCCTCAAGCCGCTCAAGGAAATCGCCGACCGCTACAAGCTGCCCATCGAGACCGTCGCCGTCACCGCTGATGGCGCCCCGCTTTCGGCGGTCCCGGGGCTGGCCGAATCCGATCGTCCCAAGATCGCGACCGCAATCTTCGCTGCAACCGCCGGCAAGCTCGCTCCGACCATCAATTTCGGCTCGACCTCCAATGCTTGGGTCGATCTGACCAAGGTCGACCCTGCCCGCGACCAGACCCTCGCCGAGGTCCATGACGCTGTGGCAACCGCCTGGACCGCCGATAGGACCGACAAGGCCCTCCAGGACGAGATCAAGTCGATCATGGCCGAGCTCGACGCCGGCAAGAGCTTCCAGGACGTTGCGACCGAAAAGAACCAGTTCGCGACTGTGAGCACGCCGATCACGCGCCAGGGAGATCAGTCCAAGGTGCTCACCGGCCAGGTCGCAGCGTCGATCTTCGCCTCGGGCCCCAACGGGCACGGCTGGGCGATCGATGGCGACGGCGCTTACGTGATCTACCACGTCACCGACGCTACCCCGCCCAGCGGCGCGCCGCCCGCCAACATCGTCAGCTTCCTCACCAATTCACTGCGCGGCTCGCTCAATTCGCAGTTCATCTACGGCCTGCAGGCCGACTATGGCGTGCGCGTGAACCAGCAGGTGCTGGGCACCGTCATCGGCCAGCCGGCGCAGTGATGCGATGGCGGGCGATCAGTTCTCCAGCTTTGCAGCGGCCTACGACAGGGGCCGTGCCCAGATCGTCTTTCGCCGGGTCGTAGCCGACCTCGAAACGCCCGTGGGCGCTTACCTCAAGCTCTCCGAGGGCCGCCAGAACACCTTCCTCCTCGAGAGCGTGCAGGACGGCGCCACCAAAGGCCGCTACTCGATGATCGGGTTCGATCCCGACATCATCCTGCGCGTCGAAGCGGGCAAGGCCAGCATCAACCGCAACGCCGCTGTCAAAGCCGCCGCCTTCGAGCCGCTGGGCCAGCCGCCGCTCGACGCGCTCCGTGCCCTCGTCGCCGAAAGCCAGGCCGAAGTTCCTGAGGGCCTGCCCTCTACCGCCGCCGGGATCTACGGGTATCTCGGCTACGACATGGTCCGGCTGATGGAGGAGCTGCCCGACCGCCACGATCGCGGCCTCGGCCTGCCGGACGCCGTGCTGATGCGTCCCTCCGTTCTTGCGATCTTCGACACCCTCAAAGACGAGCTCTACCTCACGGCGCCGGTCTACGTCCGGCCCGGGGTGACCGCGCGTCAGGCCTACGAGGCCGCCCACAGCAAGATCGACGATGCCTCGGCACGCCTGAGCCGAACTCTGTCCTATGCCGCAGCCCTGCCCGATCTCGAAGGCATCGCGGTCAAGTCGAATACCAGCCCGGCCGCCTATGCCGGCATGGTCGAGCGCGCCAAGGAATACATTCGCGCTGGTGACATCTTCCAGGTCGTCCTGAGCCAGCGCTTCGA
>Ga0068853_100001774_pt1 | contig 15858 bp, 15 predicted proteins | sample KBSCornC32_FD_65655 | JGI IMG/M metagenome (GOLD analysis project Ga0068853, IMG submission 65655) | Corn rhizosphere microbial communities from Kellogg Biological Station, Michigan, USA - KBS Corn C3-2 | ecosystem: Host-associated > Plants > Roots > Rhizosphere > Soil ...
GAGTTGCTGAGCGAACCAGCTGGCGTCGAAGCCGCCGATGAGATGCTGGCGGGCGCCGTGCAAGGGGTCGTTGGGTTTTATGACCACACCATCGAACTGCAGTCGCTCGGGAAATACACTGAGTCCGTCGTCCAGTTCGGCCAGGCGCCGGGTGAGGTGGAGGTGGTCTCGAGCAAGCATCCTGAAATCACCTCGATCACTGACTTCAAGGGCAAGAGCATAGGCGTCACCGGCCTCGGCTCGTCGACCGACTTTCTTACCGAGTATCTTCTGGTCAAAGCCGGGCTCAAGATGAGCGACATCACGCCGGTGCCCGTCGGCGCCGGTGACTCGTTGATCTCCGCTCTTCGGCACGACCAGATCCAGGCAGCGATGACAACCGAACCCACGGTCTCGCGCCTCATGCTCAGCCAGGAAGCGACCATCCTGGTTGATGCACGAACCCTCACGGGAAGTCGATCCGTCTTCGGCGGCACCTACGCGGCGGGGTGCATCTATATGGAAACGTCGTGGGTCGAAACGCACCGCGACATCGTGCAGAAGCTCGTCAACGCCATGGTCAAGACCATGCGCTACATCGCAACGCATGGTCCGGACGAGATTGCCGCGCAGATACCGAGCGACTTCTATGTCAACAACCGGCCGCTCTACGTCGAGGCGCTCGCCCACGGCATGGAGATGTTCACGCCGGATGGGCGGATGCCGGCCGGCGCGCCGCAGACGGTTCTCAACGTGCTGACGCAGATCCGGGGCAATCTGAAGGACAAACCGGTCGATCTGTCGAAGACCTATACGGACGAGTTCGTCGACAAGGCGGGCTGAGGCGCTGGCGACCGTTTCGCTGCTCGACGTGCCCTGATCCGCGGAACCAATGCCAGAAGGCCGCCCGACTTTCCCCAGTTCTGTTCTGCTCTAAGCCTTTGACGGCAACAGCGGTATGCCCGCGGGCGTCACTATCCCGCAATACCGCGGTCACATCGCCGTAATGAACGCTACCTAAGAACCGACCTGTGGCAGCCGCTACTGACCCCATTTCGAGGTCCGGCGCGCCATCGCGATATCGATCAAACAGCACGAGAACCTCAATCGCCAGGGCGACTCCGCCTTGAAGGAGAACTTCTATGTCGAAACTTGCTTGCCTCGCGACGGCGGCGGCCCTGCTCGCTGGTCTCGCCGGCCCAACTTTTGCGCAAACGGCTACCCTGGTAACGTTCCCCGCTGCCCCGGTGGCGGAGCCGGCCGCACCGGCTGCGCTGCCGATGAAGCCGGCGCATGTTCTCAAATATCTGTCTCCCGAGGATCTCGATCCGACGACCCTCTTGCCGCCGCCGCCCGCCGATGGCTCCGACCAACAGAAGGCCGAGGTAGCCGAAGTGCTGCGGATGCAGCAGGCCGCATCGAAAGAGCGTCTCGACCAGGCGGTCTGGGACGACCGTCACGAGCGCTCCGAGCTCTGGATTCCGACGCTGGGCCCGATTGGTTTCGATTTGACCAAGCTGCCCGCCACGGCCGCGATGCTCGACGCCGTGCTGCACGAGCGCGACGCAGCAGCAGACGTCGTCAAGGTCTACTATGGCCGTCGCCGGCCCTGGACCTTCGACCAGAATATTCAGGTCTGCGAGGCCGCCGGCAAGAATGGCTCGCAGGTTCGTGCCTATCCGAGTGGCCACGGCACGCTGTCCTACGCGCAAGGGGTCATCCTCGCTCGCCTCATGCCGTCGAAGGGTCAGGTCATCTTGGCTCGTGCCGAAGACTTCGCAGAGAGCCGGATGATTTGCGGCGTCCATTCACGCAGCGACATCCGGGCAAGTGCCGTGCTCGGCACGACCATCGGCACGCTTCTCCTGCACAACGAAGCGTTCAAGCCCCTGCTTGACGCGTCCCGCGCAGAGCTGGCTGCCGCCGGCCTCACCCGCTAGCTCGCACGGACTTGGCTCGGGAGAGTTTGCACGGCGCTTCCCGAGCTGTCCCCGCCGCACAGGCGGCAGGGCTAAGCAGCGCGCAACTGCGCTGCCGGCAGCCGGACAACGACACAGAAGCCGCGGCCGCCGCGCGGTGGCGGCAGCTCGACCGAACCACCAAGCGCCTCGGCAATTTCGGCCACGATAGCCAAGCCAAGTCCGCTTCCACCGATGGCCGCGTTACGGCCTCGATGGAAACGTTCGAGCAGCCCGGCGCGGTCGGCGGGGTCAATGCCTTGCCCGTTGTCTTCGGCCCGCAGCACGACGTCGTTGACCGCGCGACGCACAGAAAAGATCGCTTGGGAACCGGCTCCGGCGTGGTGGATGACGTTCTCGACGAGGTTGCTCACCATTTCGTGGATGAGGACGGGGGTGCCCCGGATCTGCGTCAGGCCTTCGCCCTCGAAGGCGAGCTCAATGCCATTGTCGAGCGCACGCTGTGCGCCCTCACTTACCGTTTCACGGACCGCCTGGTCCAGGTCGATCAGTTCTGCCTGGATGGCGTCGCGCTCATGCTCGACACCGCCCAAAGTCAAAAGCTGGTTCGTCAGCTTTGCCATCGCCGAAAGGTTGCCATCCACCTCTTTAAGCGCCAACTCGACTTCGCCGGTTTCGTGGGTGCGCCGTGCAAAGCCAATCTGTGTCTTCATCACGGCGAGCGGCGTGCGCAATTGGTGCGCGGCGTTGTCGAGGAAACGGCGTTGGCGGTCGAGATGGAGCTTGAGCCGCGCCATGTGTCCATTCAGTGCGGTAACGAGAGGACGTATCTCCGTCTGCACCGACGAGGCGTCGAATGGCTCAAAGTCGTCGTCGGGCCGGCCGAGGACAGCCTGTCGCAAACGGAGCATCGGCCGCAATTGCCGCGTGATGCCAACCCAGACGCACAGAGCACCCGCCACCACCAGCGCTCCCTGTTCGGCGAACCCGCGTAGCCAGAGGCTGCCAACGAGATCATCGCGAGCCTTGAGAGTTTCCCCGACCATGACGGTAACGAGGACGGTGCCATTGGGAGCGACCACGGGCTGCCGCATCAGCGTTACGCGCATCGATTCCGTGCGGAACATCGCCGCAAAGAAGATCGGATCGGTCGCGGCGCCGATATCCGGCGGTGCGGAGAGGCCCGGATATCCCGCCAGGAGCTCACCGTTCGGACCGATCACCTCATAGGCGACCTCGTCATGACTATCTGTTGCGAAGAGCTCCAATGCCGACGGTGGGATGACAACGTCGAGTTGCCCGTCTGTATATTGGGCTGCCTCGGCCATCATGCGCGCCGAGGCGACCAATTGGCGGTCCATCACCAAGGTCGCGAGCCGCAACGCGCTCGCGTAGGAGAACCACGCGCTGAGCCCAAGGATGAGGGCGGCGGGCAGGATCAGCCAGGCGATCAGATTGAACCGAAGGCTTCCGATCGGCAGGAGGCGCGTCAATTGCTCTCGAGCCTCAGGAGATAGCCGAGGCCGCGCAGCGTCGCGATCGAAACGGGGGATCGCTCGAGCTTCTTGCGGACGCGGTGCACGTTGACTTCGACCGCGGTGGGGCTGACCTCATCGTCGAATCCATATGCACTTTCAAGCAGCGCCTCTTTGCTCACGACCCCGCCGTTGCGGCGCAGCAAGGTCTCAAGAACGGCGTGCTCCTTTGGCGAGAGATGGAGCGGCTGGCCCGAGAGCTCGAACGTCCGGGCGTTGAGATCCATGACCAGCGGACCGAAGCGCATCTCCGTCTTGACCGGGGCCGAGGCGCGGCGCAGCAACGCGCGCAATCGCGCTTCGAGCTCCTCGATCTCGAAGGGCTTGGTCAGGTAGTCATCAGCGCCCGCATTCAGGCCCTCGACACGGTTCTGCAGATCGTGACGCGCCGTCAGGATGAGAATTGGCATGGACAGGCCGCGGGTGCGCAGGTCACGGATGACCTCGATACCGCCTATGCCGGGGAGCGTGAGGTCAACGAGCGCCAAGTCGTAGTTTTCGAGCTCGACGCCAGAGAGCGCTGTCTCTCCGTCAGCCACGCAGTCAACGACATAGTTCTCGGCGCGCAGCAGTTTCGCCAGCCACTCGGCGAGACTTTGATTGTCCTCAACGATCAGAAGGCGCACACAGGTCTTCCTCGACAAGTCGGAGTTTCTAAGAATAGCGCGGCACGCGTGGCGCGAAAACTACTGGCCATCTCAACGACCGACACTACGGCTTCGGATGCTGCCCATGCCAACACGCAGCAGGCTCTGGTGACGGTGACCAAGAACGGCGACAACCCTCCGGTTAGGCCTATATCGACGGCCTATTGAGCAGCACTCGGTTGCGGTGGGCTGGCCTCGTATTCCGGTGCCCCCAGATCGGCGACCTTACGCGACAACACCTCATCGATCGCTGGTAGAACCCGCCTTCATTGCCAAGAAGGTGCGCTTGGCCATTACCGCATCCGGGCTCTCGGTGACGAAGAGCTCCTTGTCGCGCCCTTGAAGCGTAATCTTCGACCCAGTGCCATCCGGGGTCACCAACGTGGCTGCCGCCATATTCACCCAGACCCGGACGCGGTCGAGCTGTGAGGTGAGTTGAATCCAAGCGTCATCAGATGCCATCGCATGCCTCCCCGCCCGCGTCACGAATGCCGGCGGGAAGGCTAGGTTGCAATTGGTTGTAACGACGCACCGGCAGTGCCCCTTGGAGCGGAGCGTCGCATGTGAGGTTGAGGCCGTTCTTTACGAAGGCTGCTTGCTGCAAGCCACGTCGTACTGCGAGACGCTGACCGAATTCTTCGAATTTTGCGGCTGTTGCCCGGCGTAGACAGTTCCCGCCTTGCCATCCGGGTTGAATGCAGATCCTGGAGCCGAGGCAGCGTTGCCCGGCGTGTTTGGCGCGGAGGCACTTCCACAGCTCTGGTTGGGTTGACCTGTAGCGTGCGTCGGGTCGAGTGCCGACTTCGGCGCAGCAGCGGAAGGCAGTGCGCTTGTGGCGAGTAGCGAAACGGGTGTGGCCGCGGTCAAGAGCTTGAACATCGCGAACTCCTGCTTTCATTCGGCGCCAGTACTGGCGTCACATCGAAAACAGCAGGGGCGCCATCTCCGTCCCGCCGGGCGACTTCAGTCGCCCCGACCTTATACCTTGGTCTCCTTCTTCCGCGGCGCAATGACGAGAGAGCCGCAGCCACACGGTCGTGACCATCCATGCCGGGCGAGAAGCCGGCCAGCGTCAGCGCGACCGTGTCACCGGGACCGTAGAGCATCGTGGACCTGGCGTATTGCACGGACGCGGTGCAATTCCTCGCGGAGCCAAGTTATGAACGGTCAGATGCCACAACCCATTTGTCCGTCGGGTCCTAATGACGGTTTCGCCGCCGGGCCACGAGAACTACTTCGAGGAACTTACCAAGCTCGCTCCGGCGGATCGCCCGCGGACCCGGAAGCCATCGGCAAGCTGCGTGCCCGCTACCACACCGACCAGCTTTCGGCGTTGACCGCTCGGGCCGAATGAGTGCTGGTGGCTCAAGCGGACCTCGGCTAAGCAACGGCCTCAGCCAGGCCGGCGCATGCCAATAGCGCGACGACTGCCCACGACGGCCAGCGCCAGACGGTTAGCAGCAGGAAGCCTGCCAAGGCGAGGGCAAAGTCGGTAGGAGAGAGAACAGCGCTCGTCCATACGGGATTGTAGAGCGCGACAGCCAGAACGCCGACCACCGCCGCGTTGGCGCCTCGCATTGCCGCTTGCGTCCAAGGCTGGCGCCTGAAGCGGTCCCAGAACGGAAGCATACCGAAGACCAGGAGGAGGCCCGGCAGAAAGATCCCCGCCAAAGCGATCGTCGCGCCAGAGATACCGTTGGGCCAAGGTCGCACCACGGCGCCGAGATAGGCGCCGAAAGTGAAGAGCGGTCCGGGCAGTGCCTGCGCGACCCCATACCCAGCGAGGAAGGTCTGCGAGTCTACCCAGCCCCGTGCCACCACCTGCGCTTGAAGCAGCGGCAACACCACGTGGCCGCCACCGAAAACCAGGGCACCCGACTGAAAGAAGGCACTAAAGAGAGCCAGCCCTTGATTGGCATGGAGGATCAAGAGTGCGGGCGGCGTAACAAGCAGCAGGCCAAACAACGTCAAGGCAGCGCCGCCGGCCGCCCTGCTGACCGGAGGCGCCATCGCGCCGACAGCGGCGGTAGCTGCCTTTCGGCAGAACAGCAGGCCAAGGAACGCTCCCGCAACAATAGCCCCGACTTGGGCAAGCGAGCTTCCGCCACCGACCACAATCAGAACCGCCAGCAGTGCGATACCCGCGCGCCTCCGGTCTGGCGTAAGACTGCGAGACATTCCCCAGACTGCTTGCGCGACGACTGCCACTGCGACCAGCTTGAGGCCGTGGATCAGCCCTTGAGCCAGGCCGTTCCCTTGGATGGCCGGGGCCCCGAGCGCGACAATCAGCATGATCAGTGCCGATGGCAGGGTGAAGCCGCACCAAGCGGCAATACCGCCGACCAGACCGCCGCCACGGAGTACGCCGAGCGAGAAACCGACCTGGCTCGAGGCTGGTCCTGGGAGGAACTGGCACAAGGCAACGAGGTCGCCATAGCCGGCCTCGTCGATCCAGCGCCGGCGCAGCACAAGTTCATTGCGGAAGTAGCCAAGGTGAGCCACCGGTCCGCCAAACGACGTCAGTCCCAATCGAAGGAAGACCAGAAATACCTCGAGCGGACGGCTGGTCGCGGAAAGATCGCTGTCGCTTGCCAAAGACATCCGCTCCGCTTTCCGGTTAGCAAAGACCACCGTAGAGGCGTTCGTCGACGCCTCAAGTCTGACGGCCCATTTTTCCTGCTCGGGATTCCGGCCGACGTCGCCATTCCAAGAGTGGGCATTTTGTCGCGCCTCGCTCTTACCGGCGAAGGCAGGGTCTCCCCGGAAGCCCGGCTAGCGGCTGTTATCCGCCGGAAGTCATGGCTCAGTTCCTTTCTGCCGCGTTGCCAATGTGGACCAGAGTTCATCAAGAGAAGACGCAGATGTCAGGTTGGCGTCAGGCAAAGCGGGCCCACTGACGGCAAGTTGAACCGGAACCTTGCCGCAATGAAGAAGGCCCTCCTTTCCCTCGCCGTTCTCGCCGCCTCGGGAACATACATCGCCGCGGCCAATCATGCCCTGCCGATCGGCCATTCGCAGCAACCTGACAAGGTCGACGTCGCGCCGGCTATGGCGGGCGATCAGAAAGCGCCAACGCAGAGCATGCTGAGCACTGCGACGACCAGCAAGATCCCGGCGTCGGCGGGAACCCCTGCGGCTACCGCCCCAACTGCGACGGTCGTCGCGGCTACACCTCCGGTGATTGCGCCTCAGCCGCCCGTATCCATGCCGCCAGTCAACGAAGGAGATGATGCTGAAACCGGATCGGCGGCAATCGCGGCTGCTTCGCCGCCAATACCGGCGCCACGACCCGCGGACGCACCTCGCCCGACGATTCAGACCGCGCAGGCGAACTCCAGCGCGGTCGGCGGGCAATATCGCGATGGCACCTACGACGGCAACGACGACAACGCCTATTACGGCAGGGTCAAGGTCGAGGTGACCATAGCCAATCAGCGCATCGTTGGCGTCAAGGCTCTCGACTACCCCAGCGATCGGCGCACGTCGCGCTCCATCAACAGCCAGGCATTGCCATTGTTGCGGCAGGAAGTGATCGCCGCCCAGGACGCAAATGTCGACATCGTGTCCGGCGCGACTCTGACCAGCGAGGCCTACATCAAGTCCCTCCACGAGGCGCTCGCCAAGGCCATCGGCAATCGTGCGTGACACACGGCTGATCATGGGAATGCCAATCACCATCGAGGTGGTCGGCGGCGATGGCCATGCGGCTATGGAAGCGGCCTTCCGCTATTTCGGCGAAGTCGACGCCAGGTTCAGCCCCTACAAGGCAGAAAGCGAACTATCGGTCATGAACCGCGGCGAGTTGCCTGACGAGGCATTGAGCAGCGACATGCGCGCCGTCCTCACTCTCGCCGAAGACACGCGCCGGCAAACGCGGGGCTATTTCGATATTCGCCGGCCCGACGGGGAAGTCGATCCGTCGGGACTGGTGAAAGGCTGGGCTATTCGCGAAGCCGCCCGCGTGCTCGAGCGAAACGGCATCACTGATTTTATCGTCGACGCCGGCGGGGACATCGAATGCCGCGGCACAAACGGCCAAGGCGAGCCCTGGCGTGTGGGCATCCGCAATCCCTTCCACCAGGACCAGATCGTCAAGGTAGTCGTACCCGGAAACGGCGGCGTTGCGACGTCGGGGCACTACGTGCGGGGTGCTCACATCTACGATCCGCACACCGGCGGTCCCGCACCCGACGAACTCGCCAGCATCACCATTATCGGTCCCGACGTCTACGAGGCGGACCGCTTTGCCACCGCCGCCTTCGCCATGGGGCGCGATGGCATCAACTTCGTCGAAGAACAGGATGGTCTCGAGGGCTACGCGATCGACCGGCATGGCATCGCGACCATGACGTCCGGTTTCGAGAGGTTCGTCGCGTCGTGATCCGAAAACTCGACCAACTCATCGATCGGACCACGATGTATCGGCTGGTCTTCTGGTATCTGGCGATGCTGATCGGCGTTTCGGTCGTCCTGGGTGGCCTCCATGTAATCGCCATCGATCCCATCGCGCTTGTGCTCAGCACGGCTCTGGTCATCGCGAGCGGATACCTCGCCAATACCCTTATGGCGTGGGCCTTCCGGGCCGTTCCCAACCGGGAGAGCGTCTACATCACTGGCATGCTCATCGTCTTGATCATGCCGCCGGCGCCCGCGACCGATCTTGCCGCGATCGGCGCCGTGTTGGCTGCGTCGATCTGGGGAACGGCCTCGAAGTACATTCTGAGCCTGCGGCGCCGGCATATCTTCAATCCGGCCGCGCTGGGCGTTGCCTTGCCTGGCTTGTTCCTCGACCAACCCGCAACATGGTGGGTTTCGGGTCAGCTCTGGCTGTTGCCCATCGTCGTGATCGGCGGCCTGATGATCGTTCGCAAGCTGCGGCGCTTCGACCTCGTCATCGCCTTTGCCGCCGTCAACCTCGCCGTCACGGCGCTGACGGGCGATCCCGGCGATACGCTCGCCTCGATCCGGTTTGCTCTTCTCGATTCCCCGTTCTTCTTCCTCGCCTTCGTCATGCTCACCGAGCCGCTGACGGCGCCGCAAGACCGATTCTGGCGCCTCGCCTACGGCGCCCTGGTCGGCGCGCTCGCGGCGCCCAATGTCGCCGTTGCCGGCTACTACTTCACCCCCGAAGTAGCCCTCCTTGTCGGCAACCTCCTGACCTTCATCGTGAGCCCGGCAGGTCGGGTCGTGCTGACGCTCGAGCGGGTCGAGAGAATCGCCGCGGGGACTTACGATTTTGTCTTCCGGCCCGACCGGCGGTTGGCATTTGCCGCGGGGCAGTACCTTGAATGGACGATGCCGGTCGCCAAGCCAGATAACCGAGGCAATCGCCGGTACTTTACCATCGCATCTGCGCCCGCCGAGCAGGATGTGCGGCTCGGGGTGAGGCTCTTTCGCGAGGGCAGCGCCTTCAAGCGCGCCCTGGCGAAGCTCGAGCCAGGCGATCAGATCGTCGCCTCGCAGCTCGCCGGCAGCTTCACCCTGCCGCGCGACCCCAAGCGCAAGCTCTGCTTCATCGCGGGCGGCATTGGCATCACCCCGTTCCGCAGCATGCTCGGCGAACTGCTTGAGCGCGGAGAGCCGCGCGACATCGTGGTCCTCTACGGCAACGGGAGCGCACGAGAAATCGCCTATGCCGATGTTCTGGACGACGCTCAGCGTGAACTGGGGATTGCCACTCATCTTGCAGTCATAAACCCGGAAGGCGCGGCGACGGACATGCACATCGGGCTGATCGATGCCGAGATGGTCCGCGCCAACGTGCCGGACCTCGCCGACCGTACGTTCTACATCTCGGGTCCCTATCCGATGGTCACCGCTGTCCGCGCTGCGCTGCGGCAGCTCGGCGTACATCGCTGGCGGATCAAGACCGACTTTTTCCCAGGCCTCGCCTAGCCGAACCCATCGGGATAAGCCACCAACCCTATTTTCCACCGTTATGCCCGGCCACCGTCTATGTCCAAGATCGTCTTCTTCGGTATTCCGGGCCTCGGCCACATCTATCCGGCTACGCCCATTCTGGCCGAACTTGTCCGTCGCGGTCACGAGGTAACGGCGTTCAATGCGGCCGAGTTCGAACGCGCGGTTCGCCTGAGCGGCGCGCACTTCGCCGCCTACCCCCCGGCCCTGACCGGCCGCACCTTCGCCGACGCGGTGCGGACCGCCGACTTCATTGTGCTGCTCGAGATGCTGCTCCGATCGGCCGCACCGATACTGGACAGCGCCCTCGACCGGCTCGGGCAGAGCAAGCCGGACCTTGTCATGTTCGATGGTTTGGCTGTCTGGGGAGAAATGGCGGCGAGCAAGCTGCAACTGCCCTCCGTCTCGATCTCTGCAAGCTATATCTTCGATCCCGCAGTTGGACGGAAATATCCCCGTGAGTTCTGGAAGACGATGCGCTCGATGGTGCGGCTTCTCCCGCAGCTCAATCGGGACTGGCTGCGGCTCATGCGGTTCGGCTTCAAAGCTCTGCCGCGACGGCTGCCAGTGTTGCCGCGCCCAGGCACGCTGACGATCATGCTGGCGAGCAAGGCCCTGCATCCGAAAACGGCCAAATTCGACGACCCGCGCTATGTCTTCGTTGGCCCGTCGATCGACGAGGCCAGTCGCTGGACGCCGTTCGATTTCTCGCTGTTTGACGGGCGTCCACTGGTCGTCGTGTCGCTTGGGAGTGTTTTCGCCAATAACCATCGCTTCTTCAAAGGCGCGATTGGTGCTCTATCGTCGTTGAACGTTCAGCTGCTCGTGGTGGCTGGAGAGGCGGCCGATGAGCTCGGGTCGCTCAACATTCCCGAGAACTGCCTCATCGTCGGATCAATCCCGCAGCTCGAAGTGCTCCCGCGCGCAAGCGTCTTCGTGATGCACGGCGGCGTCGGCAGCACGCATGAGGCGCTGTTGAGCGGTGTGCCGCTCGTTGCCGTGCCTCAGATGATGGAGCAGCTCGTCACGGCCAATGGTGTGGCGGAGGCCGGCGCCGCGACCGTGCTCGACGAGGAGTGCTTTGGCGGTGAGGTAACCGCCCCTGAACTGCGCCGTGCCGTTGAGCTGATTTTGGCGGACAACTACTATCGGCAGCGCGCCATCGCCATCGGCGAGGAGCTTCGCCAGACCGGCGGCTGGCTAGAAGCAGCAAACCGCATTGAGGGAGTGCTATTGGGCGTTGGCCCGCACCGTGCCTTGGATCACCAAGCGGCCGTGGCCGACTAAGTGGGCATCTCGCCGCCCGTTGTCTTCGAACCTGTGGGGTATCGTATCGCCCGCGACGTAGCTCCACAGGGCAGGACCTGAAGACGCGAGCAAGTCTTTATGGCGCCTCCGGAGCCAACGTATTTCGTTGCCTTCAGACAACGACCGCGTCTTTTTCCTCTCGTATCCCGCAATGCTTGCGCACGACAGCACACGGGGAATACAATGGAAATATAACGGGAGAGGAAGATGCAAAAACTGCTGCTGCCGCTCGTTTTCTTCGCCGGCCTCGCCGGCGCCGCTTCAGGGGCAGGTGACGACCAAAGCGTCTTGGTCAAGCGCGGGCAATATCTGGTCAACGGACCTGCCGCCTGCGCCAATTGCCATACGCCGCGCAATCCTGATTTCTCGCTCGACCTGAGCAAGAATTTCGCAGGCGGCTTCCACCTCGTCGACCCGGCCTTCGACATCTATTCGGCCAATATCACGCCGGATAAGGACACGGGCATTGGCAACTGGCCCGACGACCAGATTATCCGTGCCATCCGGCAGGGCATTGACGATGAGGGCAAGATCATTTTTCCGCCCATGCCGGTGCCGACCTACAACAACATGTCAGACGACGACGTAAAGGCGATCGTTGCCTATCTGCACACGCTGCCTCCAATCCACAACGAGGTGCCTGACACCAGCAAGTGGAACATCCCGCAGCAGGCCATGCCCCCCGCCAAGGGAGCGCCAGCGCCGTCGCCGGATGACAAAGTGGCGTACGGGCAGTATCTGGTTACCGCAGTTGCGCATTGCTTCGAGTGCCACACAACGCCCGATGAGCACGGCATGCCTGACATGGCCCATCACATGGGAGCGGGCGGCATGAAGATTCTGTTGGCTCCAGGCATGGACGTGGTCACTCCAAACATTACCTCCGACAAGGATACGGGTATCGGGAATTGGACAGCTGCTGACATCAAGAAGGCGCTTACGGACGGGGTCACTCCCACGGGACAGCACCTGTCGCCACCGATGCCATTTCCCTGGTGCAAGAGCATGACCGAGCAGGATCTGGACGCGGTCGTCGCCTACATCCAGACGCTCCCGCCGATCAGCAATAAAGTTGAGCGTACCGACTTCCAGAAAACCGCGTTCAAATAGAGCTTTCCTCTCGAGGCAGCCTTGGGCGCGAGTCAAGGGCGATTGCTCTAGGACGTCGCCGAGCGACTGATTTCCCCACGTCCGCGGCCGGCGCCAGGCGGACGCCCGGAACAGTCACGGCTTGTACCGGCTTAGTGTGATCCCGCTGGCGATGAGGCCGGTCGAAACGAAACGCCAAACACCAAAGCCCTCTTTGAGGATGAAGGTAGAGATTACCGCAGCGAACAAGACGCTCGTCTCGCGCAGCGCCGACACCGCGCCGATTGGTGCCAGCGCCAGCGCCCATATGATGATCCAGTAAGATGCGACCTGCATGGCACCGCCAAGAGCGGCTGAGCGAAACTGTGCCCTAGCAACCATCAGTATCTCGTTCGCCTTCCAAATCGCTGCGATGAAGAGGGTGAGAAGCCCGTCCCCGATCGTTAGGCAGACCCCATAGCCCATCGCCGTGCCCGCCTGGCGCGCGCCAAGACCGTCTACCAGCGTGTAGCTCGCGATACAGGTGCCGGTGAGCAGGGCAAGAAACACGGCTCGAGGGGCAGGTGCAGCGCCGGGCTTTCGATCGAAAGCTAGCGCTGTGACCCCGGCAGAAAGGAAAATGACGCCCAGCAGCGCAATCGGTCCAAGAAATTCGCCAGCGAAGACCGCCGCACCAATGCTCACCAGCAATGGCGCCGATCCCCGCGAGATCGGATAGACCTGCCCAAAATCGCCGTGATTGTAGGCCGCGGGCAGCGCAAAGTGATAGCCCGTGTGGAGCACGATCCCTAACGCAAGCAATGCCCAGTTGGATGCCGCCGGCATCGAGACAAAGGGGAGTGTGAGCAGGGAGACCAGTGATCCCATCGCTGTGACGATCGCCATCACCGCGACGCGGTCGCCGCCGACCTTGACTGGCGCATTCCAGCCGGCATTGAGAGCGGCCGCAAACAGAACAACGAAAATCACTTCCGAGTTCATGGATGCACACCACTTTGTCGCCTGGAAACGTCGAGAAGTTATAGCCATCACCGGCTCTGATCCAGACGTGATCCCACCAGAGCTGGCAGCTCTCCGACGTCTGCAGAAGCCCGTGATGTACCGAGACGTTGTCGAGGCGATAGCGGACTCAGCGACCTACGCGCCGAACATCCGCTTTGATGGTGTGGGCGGCTCCTCCGCCAGCATTGCGATGTGCCACGTTGCGTTGTTCTGAGGTACCGCAGAAGAGGAGCAGGTTGGCACAGTCGGATTGGACATCGCGAAGCCGGTGTTCCAGATCCATGCGATCAGTGAAGCTGGCGAAGTTGTCGTTCGCCGGCAGTTGAAGCGCCGCCAGGTGCTGCATTTTTGCAGCTCGGCCACCCCCGGCATCCATGGCTGGTGAAGTTGATGGAGCGTCGGTTGGCCAAGGTTGCCGCGGTGACGCCGGCCAACAAGACGGCACGCATGGCCTGAGCGATGTTGGCGGGGAACGAGCGACGCTGCCGGCTTGAGGAACTAAACACGCGGAGCGATCCACGCAAGGAGGTTGGAAGGAGCAGCAGAGCTTGTAACGCACCCTCGCCAGTCGGTCACGGACCGGGAAACCCACTTGCGCCAGCGAGCTTCGAGCGCGGGCTTTTGACCGGAGCCAATCCGCGGAGAGCACGGCCAGCGGCCATCGTGAAGCGCCGCACCCAAAGGCGAACACATGGCAGCTCCGACCACCAGTGCATCAGGCCAACAAAGCTCTTGCCAACACGAAGCCCTCTACTCATGGCGCTAAGCGGACGCCTTGGCGGTCGATTTCCCACCAGTAAGTGGTGCCGGCATGTGATCTTTCCGGGCGTGAGGGGTACCCGCAAGCCCGTCGCACCCTTGGGTCAATGGCGCGGGCAAGCTATTGAGCCAGAATGGGGTAAATAGTGGGGTAGCTGCCGAGCTGGCGAACTATCCCAGGTAAAACAATAGACTAAGCAGCGCAGTGGCGGAGAGGGAGGGATTCGAACCCCCGGTGGAGTCACCCCCACGCCGCATTTCGAGTGCGGTGCATTCGACCACTCTGCCACCTCTCCGCAAGCGTGGCCGGCCCGTGGGCCGGCTGGGTCGCGGGCGCTTATGGCATAGCGGGGCGGGCCCTGCAACTGGGACGCCGGCGCAAAAATGACGGGCGGAAAGTCGGCCGGCAGGGTAGATGTGCCGCAGCTTCGTCCCATCCCGAGCACAGCCCATCCCGATGCCCCAGCCGCTCTTCGTCTACGGTACGCTGCGCGATCCCGATGTGCTGGCGCTGGTGCTGGGCCATCCGTACCCGGAGACCGACGCCGAACCCGCGACCGCGCCTGGCTGCCGCGTCGTGCTCTTTCCCGGGCGTACCTATCCGGCCCTGCTCGCCGCACCAGGCGAGGCGGCGCCTGGCACGCTGCTCCACCATCTTTCCGGAACCGATCTGGCCGCGCTCGACTTGTTCGAGGGCGCCGAATACCAGCGTCGCTCGCTTGACGTCATTGTGAGTGGCGGCCATCTGGCGGCCGATGTCTATTGGCCCGCCACGGAAATCGGCGGCAATGCGCCGGATTGGCGCTTCGCAGACTGGGTCGGGCGTCACAAGAGCGCCTTCCTTTCTGCCGAGGTTCGAGGCATCGAGGAGTTGCGCCGCCACCTGAGCAATCTGCCCACTTAGCCCCAGAGGAGACCTCTATGCCCACCCGCCGCACGATCCTCACGGGCCTCGCGGCCCTGCCGATCCTTTCTGCCGTGGCGCGGCCGGCCTTCGCGGCCGGCACCCCGGTGCAGCCCGACAGCCTCAGGACCCAGGATGGCGACCTCGTGGTGCAGCCGGTCAATCACGCGACGCTGTTCCTGTCGTTCGGCTCCGACGTCATCCTAATCGACCCGGTTGGGGGCGGGCCGCGCTACAATTCCTTCAACAAGCCCACTTCGATCGTCATCACGCATGACCATCCGGACCATTTCGATGTGCCGACGCTGGAAGCGTTGCCGAGCGCCAAGCTGATCATCGCGCCGCAGAAGGTCGTCGACGCCCTGCCCGCGGACCTCAAATCCAAGGCCAAGGTGATGAAGAACGGCGACACCGGCAACATCGATGGCATCCCGCTCTCGGCGGTGCCGGCCTACAACACGACGCCCGATCGCCTCAAATACCACCCCAAGGGCGTCGGCAACGGCTACGTCTTCACTTTCGGCGGCGGCAAGGTCTATGTCGCTGGCGACACTGAAGATACCCCCGAGATGCGGGCGTTGACCGGCATTGGCGCGGCATTCATCCCGATGAACCTGCCCTACACCATGACGGGTGAGCAGGCGGCGAGCGCCGTGCAGGCCTTCAAGCCGGCGATCGTCTATCCCTACCATTACGGCAAGGACGGCACCGAGCCGCAAAAGTTCGTCGATGCGATGAAGTCGGCAAGCGGCACGGAGGTCCGCCTGCGCGACTGGTACGCGTATAGCTGATCGAGC
>Ga0068853_100001779_pt1 | contig 15840 bp, 17 predicted proteins | sample KBSCornC32_FD_65655 | JGI IMG/M metagenome (GOLD analysis project Ga0068853, IMG submission 65655) | Corn rhizosphere microbial communities from Kellogg Biological Station, Michigan, USA - KBS Corn C3-2 | ecosystem: Host-associated > Plants > Roots > Rhizosphere > Soil ...
GCCGGCGGTGTCGCTCGCGGTCTCGGCGGTCGCCGTGCTGCTGTTCTCGATGTATCTGCTGCACGACGTCAGCCGCATCGTGCGCGGCGGCGAGACGAACTACATCACCGCGACGCTGAACCTGTTCCTCGACCTCTTCAACATCTTCATCAGCCTGCTGAACCTGCTGCTCGCCTTCAGCGGTCAGCGCGACTGAACTTTTCCTCTGGAAAAACGGGCGAGCGCTGGCTCGCCCTTTTTTCGCCTGGAATCCGGACGAGGCGGGCGTCCTCGCAGCGGTTTTCGTCCTACCCGCGTTTCGGTCCCGGGACTACAAACGCGCTTTTGTGCACGGAGTCCCTTGGTCATAGGCGCCGCGTGCGTCTGCAGACCACAGGAGGGGCCATGAACCGTATCAAGCCCGCGGTCCTCGCAATCATGGGCGCCTGCCTCGCGTTGCAATGCGCGGCAGCCGGCGCCGACGCCCAATCCGGCGCGGCAGCCGGCGCCGGTAGCGCATCTGCCAAAACAGACACCCACGCAGCGACGTCCGCTCGTTCTTCCGCCGCAGCCGCCTCGGCACAGGCGGTCCGAGCGTCGAAGCTGCTGGGCACGACGGTACGGGGCAGCGAGGGCTCTGCGCTCGGTGCGATCAGTGACCTGATTGTGGATACCAACACCGGACGCGTGCATTACGCGGTGCTGTCGGCAGGCGGCTTCCTCGGCCTGGGAGACAAGCAGTTCGCCGTCCCTCTCGCGGCACTGCGTGTCGACGCCCGAGGCGGGTTGACGGTCGATGCCGATCGCGATCGGTTGCAATCCGCGCCTGCCTTCGACGCCGGCCGGGAACCGAACTGGAACGACCGAAGTGTCGAGGCGGGGCGGCAGCGCGCTGCCGACCCCGGAGAGGCGAACGGGCACTTTCGCCGCGCGAGTGACATCATCCGGACGAAAGTCAGGGACAGCCACGGCGGGGACGTGGGCAAGGTGAGCGACCTGGTGGTCGACCTCGGCACGAGCCGCGTCCAATACGTGGTCGTCGATTTCAACCGCGCATGGAATCCGCACGATAAGCTGGTCGCCCTTCCGCCCAGCGCGTTCACCGACGGCGCGTCGACGGCGGCCTGGCAGTCGCCGGAAGCCGAAGGCGCAGGCGCCCCGCGCAACGCGCCGCCCGTTCTGGCGTTGCTGAACCCGGGCGAGCCTACGAAGGGGACCGCGAGCGCGGTCAATCCGCCGGGAAGTCTCGAAACGCGGCCTGCGGCCATCGACCCGAAGCCCGGTGCGGCGGTACAGGCCCTGCCGCCGGAGCGGCTCAAGACGACGACGTCCTACGCGGACGACGAAGCGCTCGTGTACAGGGGAACGCGGGAGGAACTGCGCGACGTGCCGGCGTTCGACGCCGCGCGTTATCCGGGATAGCGTCGCGTCGTCACCGAGCCGCCGCGTCTACTCGAACACCGCAATCGACTCGACGTGCGCGGTGTGCGGGAACATGTTGACGACGCCTGCCGCCGCGAGCCGGTAACCCCGCTCGTGCACGAGCACGGCCGCGTCGCGGGCGAGCGTAGCCGGGTTGCACGACACGTACACGACCCGGTCGAGCGGCCCATCCCCGTCATGCGCCGGAAGCGCCTTCACGAGGGCGATCGCGCCCTCCCGCGGCGGGTCGATCAGCGCGCGGGTGAGATGGCCGAGCGGCACGAGCGATTCGGTGGTCGCGGCAAACAGGTTCGCGCAGGCGAACGTTGCGATGAGACCGAGGCCGTTCTGGCGGGCGTTCGCGAGGGCTCTCGCGATCAGCGGCTTGCTGCCGTCTACGCCGACGACCCGGGCGCCGCGCCGCGCGATCGGTAGCGTGAAATTGCCGAGCCCGCAGAAGAAATCGGCAATTCGCTCGCCGGGCTTCGGATCGAGCAACTCGATCGCGCGGCGCACGAGTACGCGATTGATTTCCGAGTTGACCTGCGTGAAGTCGGTGGGCGCGAACGGCAGCGCAACGTCGAACTCGGGGAGCGTGTATGCGAGCGTCGCGCTCCGCGGATGAAACGGCGCCACCGTTTCCGGCCCGCCCGGCTGCAGCCAGATCTCGACGCCGTGAAGATCGGCGAACGCGACGAGCTTTGCCTCGTCCGATGGGGTGAGCGGCTCGAGAATGCGCAGCACCAGCGCGTAAACCCGTCGCGCTCGATCGCTGCCACGCTCCGGCTGCTCCGTTTCCGTACCGTCGCGCAAATCCGCATCGACCTGCTGCACGCTCGCCGGCGTCAAGCGCTCGCCGACAGCCACCTCGATTTGCGGCAGTCGCGCACGGATCGACAGCGATTCGACGAGCACGCGCAGTTTCAGGAGCAGTGCCGAGATCCGCTGCGGCAGCACGTGGCATTCGCGCATGTCGGCGACGTAGCTCGACTTGCGCTCGTGAAAGCCGACGAGGACGCCACCTTTTTTCGCGACGTCGCGAACGGAAAGCCGCGCGCGGTCGCGATAGCCCCACGCGGAGCCGGCGATGGGCGGAAGGAGCACGTCCGGCTTTACCCGTCCGATGCGCGCGAGCGCCTCTTCCAGCGCCCGCTGCTTTGCCGCCACCTGCAGCGCCTCGGATGCGTGCTGCAGCGTGCATCCGCCGCACACGCCGAAGTGCGGGCAGCGCGGCACGACGCGATCGGGGCTCGGCGTGACGACCCGCACCGCGCGCGCCACGTCGTAGCTCGGCTTCCGCTTCACGATCTCGGCGGCGACGCGCTCGCCCGGAAGTGCGCCTTCGACGAACACCACCTTGCCATCCGCATGAGCGATGCCGCGGCCTTCCTGGTCGAGTGATTCGATCGCGAGTTCGGTCGTCATGAGAGGGGCGGATTGTACGCGCCGCTCGTCGCGGATCGGCATTCGCGCCGTGCGGCCTCGGTAAAATGCGACGCATGCAGATTCTCGCGCTCGATACGTCGACGGCGTGGGTGTCCGTGGCCGTCTTCGACGGACAGTCGGCGGTCGCGATCCGCGAGCACGCCGGCAATGCGTCGTCGGAACGCATCCTGCCGCTCGTCACGCAGGTCCTCGCGGACGCCGGAACGCCGCTTCCGGCCCTCGCCGGCATCGCGTTCGGCGCAGGTCCCGGCTCGTTCACCGGCGTGCGCATCGCTTGCGGCGTCGTGCAAGGCCTTGCATTCGGCGCCGGCCTGCCGGTGTTCGGCGTGCCGACGCTCGGCGCGATCGCGCAGTCCGCATGGCGCACACACGGGGTGGCACGCGTGCTCGCATGCATGGACGCGCGCATGCACGAAGTCTACGTGGCGTCGTACGTGCGCAACGACAAGGGATGGACGCGCATGGGCGACTACGCCGTGCAAAAGCCCGGCGACCTGACGCTCGCCGATGGCGGCGTGTGGCACGGCGCCGGCGACGGCTTCGCGACGTACCCCGAGCTTGCCGGCAGGCTCGCGCTTGCGAGCGTCGATTCCACGATCGTCCCCGACGCGGAGTCGATCGCGGAATGGGCGTGGCCGCATTTCGTGGCAGGCGAGGGCGTGCCGGCGGCCGAAGCACAGCCGCTGTACGTTCGTCATCGCGTCGCGCTCACCACCATCGAGCGGGCGGCGGGTTTGCGGCTATAGTCAACCCATGGCATCGCTCCCGAAGCCGGTCGAGCCGGCGCCGTTGCGTTGGCGACCGCTCGCCGCGCACGATCTCCCGGTGGTGGCCGGTCTCGAAGCGCGCATCCACGCCGCGCCGTGGAGCGAGCGCAATTTCCGCGACGCGCTCGCCGCCGGCTACTCGGCGCGCGTCGGAGCACGCGGGGAACGGATCCTCGCCTATGGCGTGCTGATGCTGGGTCCCGGCGAAGCGCAGTTGCTGAATCTCTCCGTCGTGCCCGACGCGCGGCGCATGGGGCTTGGCCGCGCGCTGCTGTACCAGTTCGTCGACGACGCGCGCAGGCTGCACGCCGATCAGCTCTTTCTCGAAGTCCGCGTCGGCAACCGTCCGGCTATCGCGCTCTACGAGCAGGCGGGATTCACGGCCATTGCACGACGCATCGCTTACTACCCGCCTGCCGTACCAGGCGCCGCTCGCGAGGACGCGCTCGTGATGCGGCGCGAGCTCGGCACGCTGCCCCCGCTGACGTGATGCGGCGCGAGGACATGCTGCGCGAGCTCGGGCTTTCGCCGACGTGGCGGATGCGACCGGCATTCCGGCCGGGAAGGCCTTCGGCCGTCGCTGCCGACGCAACACCCGATGAGCCGGCCGCGACAGCTGCCGATCCGCGGCGGTCGCGGATCGCGACGCTCGACATGCCTGCGCTGGTCGCCGACATCGCGCAATGCACGGCGTGCGCGCTGTGCAGGACGCGACGCAATACGGTGCCCGGCACAGGCGACGTTCGCGCGCAATGGATGTTCGTCGGCGAGGCGCCCGGGGCGGACGAAGACGCCCAGGGCGAGCCGTTCGTCGGCATGGCAGGCCAGCTGCTCGACAACATGCTCGCGGCACTCGGGCTCGATCGCGCGGAGAACGTCTACATCGCCAACGTGCTGAAGTGCCGCCCGCCGAACAATCGCGATCCCGAGCCGCTGGAAGCGGAAGCGTGCGGCGCCTACCTCGACCGCCAGATCGAGCTGATCGCACCACGGCTGATCGTAGCCCTCGGCAGAAGCGCCGCGTGTCGTCTGCTCGGAGTCGACGCGCCCGTCGGCGGCCTGCGCAATCGCGTGCATCGCTACCGCGGCACGCCGCTCGTGGTCACGTATCACCCGGCATACCTGCTGCGCACGCCCGGCGACAAGGCGAAGGTGTGGGAAGACCTGCTGTTCGCGCGCGGCGTGCTGCGTGACGCGCTGGAGTCCGCGAACGCGCGCGCGTCGTGACGGGCCACCGCGCTTGTGGACCGTACCCCTTCGGCAGGGTGCTTGCGCGAAGCGCGGCAAGGCCGCATATTCGCGGGCGGCGGTAGCTGGCATTCCACTCAAAGGAACGGAGGAGCGACATGTTGCGCAAGCTGGGCATCGTGCTGGCCGCGGTCTTATCGCTGGCGCTCGGAGGGTGCGGGTACAACGAGTTGCAGCGGCAGGACGAAGGCATCAAGGCGGCATGGTCGGAGGTCGTCAACCAGTACCAGCGGCGTGCGGACCTCGTGCCGAATCTCGTCAACACCGTCAAGGGCTACGCCCAGCAGGAGCAGACGGTCCTTACCGAGGTCACCAATGCACGGGCCAACGTCGGCTCGATCAAGGTGACGCCCGAGCTCATCAACGATCCGGCCGCGTTCCAGAAATACATCCAGGCGCAGAACCAGCTCCAGGGGGCGCTGTCGCGGCTGATCGCCGTCGCCGAGAACTACCCGCAGCTCAAGTCCGACGCGCTGTTCCGGGACCTGCAATCGCAGCTCGAAGGCACGGAGAACCGTATCGCAGTCGCGCGCAATCGCTACATCAAGTCGGTGCAGGAATTCAACACGACGGTCCGGCAGTTTCCGACCAACCTGACCGCGATGATCTTCAAGATGGGCGTCAAGCCGAACTTCACAGTCGCGGACGAGGGCGCGGTCAGCGCGCCGCCCAAGGTCGATTTCGGCAAGTCGCCCGGAATGGCACCCGCCCCGGCGCCGGGTGCTGCGCCTCCTGCGCCCGGTGTGGCGCCGCCCGCGCCGCCGGCTACGCCGAAATCCTGACGCCTGCGCGAAGAAGGGTCGCAGGCCGCGCGCCGCGGATGCGCCCGGCTTGGCGACGCTTCGCGTTCGCGGCCCGTCCGCCGATCGCCTGATGCGTTTCGTTGCGTTGCGTCATCTCCTCGCGCTGGCCGCGCTACTCGCGGCCGCGGTCGCGCTCGCGCAGCAGCCCTGGGAGACGACGTCCGAGGGCCTCGCGCCGATTCCGCAGCTCACCGCGCGCGTCACCGATTACACGCAGACGCTGTCGGCGCCGGAGCGGCAGGCGCTCGAAACAAAGCTTGCAAGCTGGGAGGCGCGCACGGGCAACCAGCTCGTCGTGCTGCTCGTGCCGTCGACGAAGCCCGAGCCGATCGAGGCGTATTCGATTCGCGTCGCCGACGCGTGGAAGATCGGCCGCAAGGGCCAGGACAACGGCGCGCTGTTCATCGTCGCGAAGAACGACCGCAAGATGCGCATCGAGGTCGGCTACGGCCTCGAGGGCGTGCTGACCGACGCGACGTCGCGCAGGATCATCGCCGAGAATGTCGCACCGCTGTTCCAGCAGAACCGGTTCGCCGACGGCGTCAATGCCGGCGTCGATCGCATCATCGAAGTGGTCGGCACCGGGCAGCCGCTGCCGGCGCAGCGCACGCCGTCCCGGCCGGCACCGGGGTTCGATTTCGGCACACTCCTCGTGCTGCTGTTCGTCGGCGTGCCGATCCTCGGCGGCATTCTGTCGCGCATCTTCGGCCGCACGCTGGGATCGACCGTTGGCGCCGGCGTCGTCGGCGTTGGCGCGTGGATCGTCGCGAGCTCGATCGCCATCGCGATCGGCGCGGGACTGATCGCGTTCTTCGTGATGCTGCTGTTCAGCGCAGGAGGCGGAATCGGCCGGCGCGGCGGCGTGTGGATTCCCACCGGCGGCTGGGGCGGCGGTGGGCTCGGCGGCGGTGGTTTCAGCGGTGGCGGCGGATTCTCCGGCGGTGGCGGCAGCTTCGGCGGCGGCGGCGCGTCGGGGGGCTGGTAGCGGAGGCACGATGCCCTATCGACGCCCGCACCGGCTGTTGCGTCATGTGGTCACCGACGAGCTGACGGTCAGGCGCGCTTTCCCGCCCGCGGTGCTCGAGGAGATCGAGCGCGCGATCACCGCCGGCGAGCGCACGCATCGGGGCCAGGTGTGCTTCGCGGTCGAGGGTGCGCTGCCGCCGCTGCGGGTGCTGCGCAAGCTCACGCCACGCGAGCGCGCGCTCGAGGTCTTCGGGCTGCTGCGCGTGTGGGATACCGAAGAAAACGCCGGCGTGCTCATCTATCTGCTGCTCGCCGACCGCGACGTGGAAATCATCGCCGACCGCGGCATCGACCGCCGCGTCGACCAGGGCGAATGGCAGGCGATATGCGCGCGAATGGAAGCCGCGTTCGCGCAGGGGCGCTACGGCGAAGGCGTCACCGGCGGCGTGACCGAGATCTCGGCGCTGCTCGCGCGCCACTACCCGCGCACGGCAGGCGCGGAAAATGAGCTGCCCGATCGCCCCGTGGTTCTTTGATCGCGCGATTTGCGCTAACCCACGCTCACCTCTTCTACGCATGGGATGTGGGCCATGCGTGTCTGGCGCTCCAAGTCGTAGACTTTTTTGCATGGGACGCGTGCCATGCGAGTGTCCGGTGCTCGAAGTCGTTGACGTCGGCCTGCGGGGCCCGGCGCTCCCTTCGCGCGCGAAGCTAGCGCCGGGTACCCGCCGGCCGGCGCTTACGGACTGGAGCCCGCGCGGCACGCTGACGGCTGCCAGGCAATGACGCGGATGCGACGCAGACGAGAATCGGAATCAGTGCTTGTCGATGCCGATCAGGTGCAGCGAATCGAATTCGCGCTGATTCGCGCGATGACGCCACATGACGAGCAACATCGTGCCCGTCACGAAAAAGCCGAACAGGATGATCGCCGAGCCGACCGAGAGTCCCGCGCGCACCATCAGCGCATAGAGCCCGACCATGACCAGGATGCCGATGTTCTCGTTGAAGTTCTGCACGGCGATCGAGTGGCCGGCTCCCATCAGCACGTGACCCCGATGCTGCAGCAGCGCGTTCATCGGCACCACGAAGAACCCGGCGCATGCGCCGATCGCGACCATCAGCAGCATCGCGAGCGGGATGTAGTGAACGAGCACCATCACCATCACGACGAGTCCCATCACGGCGCCGATCGGCAGCACCTTGACCGCGCCACGCAGGGACACGAACCGGGCCGCGATCACCGCGCCGAGCGCGATGCCGACCGCCACCACCCCCTGCAGCATCGACGCCTGCGACAGGTTGAGCGATAGCGCCCGCGCCGCCCAGTCGATGACGATGAACTGGAGCGTGGCGCCCGCGCCCCAGAACAGCGTCGTCGTCGCCAGCGAGATCTGTCCCAGACGATCGCGCCACAGCAGCGCGACGCAGTGCGAGAACTCGCGGACCAGGTAGAGCGGGTTGTTGCTCGGCACGCGGTGGTCGACGCCGGTGTCCGGGATGTACCAGTTGAAGACCGCGGCAATCAGGTAGAACGCCATGATGACGGCGATGGCCGCCTCCGGCGGCGTGTTGACCGGCGTGTCGACCAGCGGCACGTCGAAACCCAGCAGCGCCGCCGATATGCGCGGAGTGATCAGCGCACCGCCGAGCAGCACGCCCAGGATGATCGAGCCGACCGTCGCGCCTTCGATCCAGCCGTTGGCGACGACGAGCTGCTGCGGCGGCAGGAGCTCGGTCAGGATGCCGTACTTCGCAGGCGAATACGCGGCGGCGCCGAAGCCGACGATGGCGTACGACAGCAGCGGATGCGTTTCGATCAGCATCAGCGCGCAGCCGAAGATCTTGATGCCGTTGGTGATGAGCATCACCCGGCCCTTTGGCATCGAGTCGGCGAACGCTCCCACCACCGGCGCCAGCAGCACGTACGATACGACGAAGCTCTGCTTCAGCCCGGGCGTCATCCACGCCGGCTCGTGCAGCTCTCGCAGCAGCGCGATGGCGGCGATCAGCAGCGCATTGTCGGCGAGCGACGAGAAGAACTGCGCCGCGATGATCGTGTAGAAGCCGGGTTTCATCAAAGCCCAGGAGACCGCCGCCGGCGGCGCGCGTGCCGCGCCAATCCCTCGCGGTCGATTGTTATAATGCGAACACCGCGCGGCCGGCGCTTTATACCATGTTCCCGCACGTCCCCCCAACGCGCCCGCGCGCCCCTCGCAAAGCCTCGTTGTAGCGAACAGCAGGGTCCCGAACCGTCGTCCTCGCGCATGGCACGGCCGATCGTCGCAGTCGTGGATCTCGCGGCCATCGCGGCCAACGTCGCGCGTGCGCGCCAGCTCGCGGCGGGCGCCGAGGTGCTCGCTGTCGTGAAGGCCAACGCGTACGGCCATGGCCTCCAGCGCGTACTGCCGGCGCTCGCCGGGGCCGACGGGCTTGCGCTCGTCGAGCTGGAGGCGGCGCTTTCACTGCGCGCGGCGGGGTACGCGAAGCCGATTCTGCTGCTCGAGGGCTTCTTCGAGGCGCGCGAGCTCGTGCCGATCGCCGATGCGGCGCTCGGGATCGTCGTGCACGACGCGGCGCAGATACGCATGCTGGAGACGGCGAGCCTGACCCGGCCGCTCGACGTGTACGTCAAGGTGAACGCGGGCATGAACCGGCTCGGAATCGCCCCCGCCGACGTCGCGAGCGCATGCGAGCGGCTGGCGCGCTTGCCGACTGTCGAAGGCCTGCGGCTCATGATGCACTTTGCGCGCTCCGACGAGGAGGACGGCATCGCGGAGGCGCGCACACGGTTCGAGCGCGCCTGCGCCGGCTTGCCGTATCCGCGCTCGCTCGCGAATTCGGCCGGCGTCGTGCGCTTTCCGGAAGTCGGCGGCGACAGCGTGCGGCCAGGGATCATGCTCTACGGGGCGACGCCGTTTGCGCATCGCAGCGCGGCTTCGCTCGGACTCGCGCCGGCGATGACGCTGCGCTCGAAGCTGATCGGCATCCAGACGCTGGCTCCGGGCGATGCCGTCGGCTACGGCGGGACGTTCGTCGCGGCGCAGCCCACGCGCATCGGCGTTGTCGCTTGCGGCTATGGCGATGGGTATCCGCGCCACGCGCCGAACGGCACGCCCGTGCTCGTGTGCGGGCGCAGCGTGCCGACGGCCGGTCGGGTGTCGATGGACATGCTGACCGTCGATTTGACGCGCGTCCCGGAGGCATCGACAGGCAGCGGCGTCGTGCTGTGGGGCGAGGGCCTGCCTGTCGACGACGTTGCGGCGGCGGCCGGCACCGTCGGCTACCAGCTGCTGTGCGCCGTGACGCAGCGGGTGCCCTTCGCACTGCGGGACGGCGGCGCAGCTGCAGACTGATCGATCGGAGAAACGCATCGTGTACATCGTCGTCACCGGCGCAGCCGGCTTCATCGGATCCAACCTCGTCAAGGCGCTGAACGCGCGCGGCCAGCGCGACGTCATCGCCGTCGACGATCTCACGCAAGGCGACAAGTTCCGCAATCTGGCCGGCCTGGACATCGCCGACTACATCGACCACGAGGAGTTCCTGCTGCGCATCGCCAACGGCGATTTCGACGACGACGTCGCGGCGATGTTCCATCAGGGCGCGTGCTCGGACACGATGGCGACCGACGGCCGGTACATGATGCGCAACAACTACCGCTATTCGGTCACGCTGCTCGAGCATTGCCAGGACAACGACATCCCGTTCATCTACGCGTCGAGTGCGTCGGTGTACGGCGCAGGCACGGCGTTCCGCGAGGACCCGGCGAACGAAGCGCCGCTCAACGTCTATGCGTACTCGAAGTGCCTGTTCGACCGCTACGTGCGCAGGCTGCTGCCGGAGCGCACGGCGCAGGTCACCGGATTGCGCTACTTCAACGTCTATGGACCCGGGGAGGCGCACAAGGGACGGATGGCGTCGGTCGCGCACCACCTGGTGAACGAATACCGGCGCGACGGCCGCGTGCGTCTGTTCGAGGGATCGGGCGGCTACGGTGACGGCGAGCAGCGGCGCGACTTCATCCACGTCGACGACGTCGTCGCGGTGAACCTGCACTTTCGCGATCATCCCGCGCGCTCGGGCATCTTCAACGTCGGCACCGGAACGGCGGCGACGTTCAACGCGGTGGCGCAAGCCGCCGTCAACGCGTGCCGGCGCGCCGAAGGCGAGTCCCCGCGCCCGCTGCAGGATCTCGTCGCTGCCGGAATCGTCGCGTACGTGCCGATGCCCGAAGCGCTCCATGGCAAATACCAGAACTTCACGCAGGGCGACATCGCAGCCTTGCGCTCCGCCGGCTTCAACGCGCCGATGCTGGATGTGGAGCAAGGCGTCGCGCACTACGTCGAAAGTCTGATTTCGCCGTAACGCGCGCCTTCGTAGAGTGGGTGCTCGATCGCGGCCGCGCGCATGCATGAAGTGGCGCGGCGCGACGAATCGCCCATTCTCTCGAAGGAGCACGCCATGGTCCGCTGGTTGTTCGCACTCCTGCTCGCATTCGCCGCGCAGCTTGCCGTCGCGGCGGTCAACCTCAACACCGCCACGAAGGAAGAGCTGATCGCGGTGACCGGCATCGGTCCCGCCCGCGCGCAGGCCATCCTCGATTACCGCGCGCAGCACGGCGCATTCAAGTCGGTCGACGAGCTCAGGGACGTCAAGGGCATCGGCGCCCGGCGGTTCGAAACGCTGAAGTCCGAATTCACCGTCACGCCGCCAGCAGCGAAGCCCGCGCCGCGCGTGGAAGCAAAAGGGCCTGCGGTTGCGGCCAAGGGCGAGATCAAGCCGGCGAAGTAACGCCGCTTTCGCAGCGTGCTACGGCCCGTGACTGGCTCATCGTTGCGGGCCGATGCAACTCCATCGATCCATCGTCCGTACGCTGGCAAACGCAGTGTCTGCATCCGGCGACACGTCAACGGCCGTGATGCGCGGCGCGTTTATGGGCAGCACGAAGCCGTATTCCGGATCATCCTCACGCGGCGCACGCCAGTGCGGCATTCCGCACTTACCCACGATGGAGAACCCATGAAAAGACTGATCGGATTGGCGCTGCTGCTCGCATCGAGCATTGCGCTGGCCGCCGCGCCGGCGGGAGCCCCGGCCGCCAAGGCACCTGCAACGGCGCCATCCAGCGCCAGCTCCGGCGCCAAGGCACCTGCAACGACGCCATCCAATGCAAGCTCCGGCACCAAGGACGCAGCCGACAAGATGACGAAAGCCGACGACGCGCGCACGGCAAAGGCCAAGGCCAAGGAAGAAAAAATCGCCAAGATGAGGGCGAAGGAGGAAAAGGCGAAGCAGGACAAGGCTGCGAAGGCGAAAGCCGGCAACGAGAAAGCGAAGCAGTAGCGCCGCTCGGCTACAATCGGGCGGTGAGAAACCGCACGCTTTCCGATACCGTCGGCAACACCCCGCTGGTTCGTTTGCAGCGGATGCCGGGACCGACATCGAACGTCGTCCTGGCCAAGCTCGAGGGCAACAACCCGGCCGGCTCCGTCAAGGACCGGCCGGCGTTGTCGATGATTGTCGAGGCCGAGAAGCGCGGCCGCATCAAGCCCGGCGACACGCTGATCGAGGCCACGTCGGGCAACACCGGCATTGCGCTCGCAATGGTCGCCGCGATGCGTGGCTACAAGATGGTGCTGGTCATGCCGGAGAGCCAGACGGCCGAGCGCGTGCAGACGATGCGCGCCTACGGCGCCGAGCTCGTGCTGACCCCCAAGGCCGGGGGCATGGAAGCCGCGCGCGACATCGCCGAGCGAATGCGCGCCGAGGGCCGCGGCACGATCCTCGACCAGTTCGCCAACCCGGACAATCCGCTCGCGCACTACCGCGGCACGGGCCCGGAGATCTGGCGCGACACCGACGGCACGATCACGCATTTCGTGTCGGCAATGGGAACGACGGGCACGATCATGGGCGTGTCGCGCTTTCTCAAGGAGCAGAACCCGGCGGTCCAGATCGTGGGCGCGCAGCCCGAGGAAGGCTCGCAGATCCCCGGCATCCGCAAGTGGCCGCCCGCGTATATGCCGAGGATCTTCGATGCGCGGCGCGTCGACCGCGTCGAGAGCGTGTCGCAGGCCGATGCCGAAGACACGGCACGCAGGCTCGCGCGCGAGGAAGGTATCTTCTGCGGCATCAGCTCGGGCGGCGCATGCGCGATCGCGCTGCGCGTCGCCCAAAGCGTCGAGAACGCAACGATCGTGTTCGTCGTTTGCGATCGCGGCGACCGCTATCTTTCGACCGGCGTATTTCCGGCGTGACGAGCGCTGCGCGAGCGGCGTCCACCACCATTCGTCGCGCCGGTGACGGCGCAGGCGCGAACGCCGCGCGCGAGCACGCGTGACGACGCCGATCCTCGCGTTCGACATCGAGACGGTGCCCGACGTCGCCGGCATCCGGCGCGTGCACGACATCGACGCGCGCGTCGACGACGCCGGCGTGCTCGCGTGGTTCGAGCAGCGCCGGCGCGCGGCGACCGGCAGCGACTTCGCGCCGCTGCACCTGCAGCGGGTCGTCGCGATCGCCTGCGCGTTGCGGGAAGCGTCCGGCTTTCGCATCTGGTCGATCGGCGAGGCGACCGATCCCGAGCCCGAGCTCATTCGCCGTTTCTTCGACGGGATCGAGCGCTACACGCCGCAGCTGGTCTCCTGGAACGGCGGCGGGTTCGACCTGCCGGTCCTCGGCCAGCGTGCGCTGATCCACGGCGTGGCGGCGGCGCGCTACTGGGACTGGGGCGACGACGATCGCGAGTTCAAGTTCAACAACTACCTCGCGCGCTTTCACACGCGCCATCTCGACGTGATGGACGTCGTCGCGCATTACCAGCCGCGCGCGAGCGCGGGCCTCGACGCCATCGCGCGGCTGTGCGGATTTCCAGGCAAGCTCGGCATGGATGGCGCGGAAGTGGGCGCGGCGATCGCCGCGGGGCGCATTCACGACGTGCGTGCGTATTGCGAGTGCGACGTGCTCAACACGTATCTCGTGTACGAGCGCTTCCGGCTGATGCGCGGCGAGATCGCCGGCGACGACTACGCTCGCGAGCTCGCCCTCGTGCGCGAGCGGATCGGCGCGTCCGACGCGGCACACTGGCGCGAATTCCTCGCGCGCTGGCCGGACGAATCAGGGACTACAGGCTGATCGTCCCGCGCCCGATCTCGATCACGCGCCCGGACACGTGGATCGAGCGATCGGCTTCGACGCGAAGCCCGAGCCGGCACGGACGGCCCACGGCCTCGCCCTGGTCGATCGCAAGCCTCACCGGCAGGGAAGCACCGGTCGCGAGCAGATAGCCGCCGAGATTCGCGCACGCGGAACCCGTGCCGGGATCCTCGACGACGCTCCCGAGCTTCAGGAAGAAAAAGCGCGCGAGCACCGCGTCGCCTTCACGCGCGAGCACATACGCCATGGCGCGACCGGCCACGCCGCCGAGCTCGCTCAAGCGCGCGGGCGAAGGGTTCGCCCGGCGAACGGCGTCGTACGACGCGAGCGGAATCACCAGCTGCTCGGTGCCCGTGTCGATCCACAGCGGCGGATGCGCACGATCGAGATCGCCTGGCTGCAGGCCGAGCGCCGGCGCAAGGGCGGCGGCCGTGGGTGCTGCGCGCGGCGGCCGTGGCGCGTTGGCGGTCAGCGTCCACACGTCGCCGTCGGCACTGACGGGAATCACGCCCGCCTGCATTTCCAGCGTCACGCGATCGCCGGCGCGCCGGATCTCGCGCACGACGTGCGCGGTGCCGAGCGTGGGATGGCCGGCGAACGGCATCTCGAACGCGGGCGTGAAGATGCGCACACGCGCCGACGCCGTCTCCGACGGCAGCACGAACGTCGTCTCGGAAAGGTTGAACTGCAGCGCGAGGGCCTGCATCGTCGCGTCGTCGACGCCGCGCGCGTCCTCGAACACGGCCAGCGGATTGCCGGCGAGCGCCGTTTCGGCGAACACGTTTACGATACGAAACGCAAGTGGATTCATGAGCGTGGCGTTATGCGGCGGCGGTTTTCGGAGAATCATCGTGTAGCAGCCGGCGCGCGAGCCCGCGGAACGTGGCGTCGGCGGCGTCGTGCACGCGCAGCACTTCCGCATGGCGAAGCAACGGGAAGTTGCGGCGGATCGCGCGCGTGTACGACGGATCGTAATGCATGTCGAGGAGGTCAGCCGCGAGCTCGGTCGTTGCGCCGGCGCGCGCCCATTCCATCCAGCGGGCGATGGTCGCCTTGCCGTGCAGCTTCGCGAGCGGCGCGAGCTGCGCGTCGAGCCGCGCGTGGTCGACGGCGAGATGCGCGTAGTCGCCGGCCAGCATCGCGACACGCAGGTCGCGCTCCGTTTCGAGCCTGATGCAGGGCGACGCGCGCATCGTTGCAAGCAGATCGTCGGGGAGCTGCAGCCGGCCGATGCGCCGGCTTTCCGATTCCACGAACACCGGCCGCGCCGGGTCGAGCGCGGACAATGCGGCAAGGAGCGTGCTTTCGAACATCTTCTGCGTAGGCTGCGGATCGCCCGGCAGGTCGCCGAGCAGCGAGCCGCGATGCCGCGCCAGCCGCTCGAGATCGAGCACCTGCCCGCCCTCGGCGGCGATCGCTTCGATCAGCCGCGACTTGCCGGCGCCGGTCAGGCCGCACACGACGCGAAGCTGGAACTGCTGCGGCAGATGCATGAGCATCATGACGACGTGGCGCCGCCACGCGCGATAACCGCCGTCGAGCTGCACCGGACGAAAGCCGATCTCGGCCAGCACGTGCGCGAGCGAGCGGCTGCGCTGCCCGCCGCGCCAGCAATAGACGAGCGGCGCGAACTCGCGCGGCTTGTCGCGCGCGTGCGTTTCGCAGATGCCGGCGATATTGCGCGCCACGAGCGCGGCGCCGATCTTCCTCGCCTCGAACGCGGATTGCTGTACGTAGATCGTGCCGACGAGTTTCCGCTCCGCGTCGTCGAGCACGGGCAGGTTCACGGCGCCCGGTACGTGATCTTCGGCAAATTCGGACGGCGAGCGAACGTCGATGCGGTCGGCGTACGAGGCCCAGTCGGAGACATCCGCCTTCGGCATCGTGCGCGCCGGCGGCCCGGGCGGCAGGGGTGTGGTCATGATCCGACCGTTGCCTGCGTGCGGATCGAGCAGTGGAAGGCGCGCGCGGTCATCGCTTCGCAAGCAGCGGCAACAGCGCCGGCCACACGTTGTCGAGAATGCGCTGCTGCGCGGCGGCGGTCGGATGAA
>Ga0068853_100001781_pt1 | contig 15838 bp, 14 predicted proteins | sample KBSCornC32_FD_65655 | JGI IMG/M metagenome (GOLD analysis project Ga0068853, IMG submission 65655) | Corn rhizosphere microbial communities from Kellogg Biological Station, Michigan, USA - KBS Corn C3-2 | ecosystem: Host-associated > Plants > Roots > Rhizosphere > Soil ...
CGGTCAACTGCTGAATCTGCAGCAGCTGCTGCCCGACGTTGTACAGATCGCCGCGCACATCGCCCTGCATCTTGAACACGCGGGCACTCAGGAGCCCGAGCGAATCGCGGACGATGTTCATGGACGTCACGACACGATCGAGCGCGGCGCGGCGGGCGGAGTCGCTGCGCGCATTGTCCGCGCGCAGCGACTGCACATCGGCGTGCAATGCCTGCACATCTTCCCGTGTGGCGAAGCACGCGCCCGTCGCGAGGAGCACGAGCGGCAGAAGGCACCGCACGCCCCGGATCATTGGGCGGCCGGTCGAAGCGCGTCCGCACCCGCGGTGATCTCGAACTCATCGCGGCGATTCTTGGACCACGCGGCCTCGTCGTGCCCTTCCACGGCGGGATGCTCCTCGCCGTAGCTGATGATGTCGATCATCGCGTCGGGCACGCCGTGCTGTGTCAGATAGCGCTTGGCTGCTGCGGCGCGGCGCTGTCCGAGGGCGAGGTTGTATTCATCGGAGCCCCGCTCGTCGGTGTGGCCGGCAACACGAATCTTGACGCCGCTGCTCGCGTTCAGGATCGCGACCTTCGCATCGAGCGCCGCGCGGTCCGCATCGGAGAGCGCATCGCTGTCGAGATCGAAGTAGATGGGCGCCGTGAGCGATGCGCGTGCAGCGTCGCGCGCGCGCGCGACGGCATCATCGTTCGTGGGCGCCGGCGGCGGGGGCGGCGGTGGTGGCGGCGGTGGCGCAGGGGCGGGCGCCGCTGCCGGCGCAGGCGCTGGAGCCGGCGCGACCTTCTTGTGGCAAGCGCCGAGCGCCAGTACGCCGGCAACCGAGGAGACAGCGTACAGCGAGCGTGCGTTCATAGTGGGGTCTCTCCAGAGAAGGAACGATTGTACATCGTAGTGAATCCAGGTGCGTTACGCGCAAGTGATGACGCGCGGTGCGTGCTCAGCGACGCTGCCCCAGCGTGCGGGACCATGCCGCCAGTCGAGCGCCACCCGTGTGCGTGAGCTGACGGGCGCGCCCGGACTCCGAGTCGAGAACGAACAGCTGTTTGACTCCCGTTCGCGATGACGTGAACACCAGATGCCTCGCATCGGGTGCCCATGCCGGATCCTCGTTCACGCCCTCGCTCGTCAGCTGCTTCACCGAGCGGTCACGCAGCGAGATCACCATGATCTGAAACACCCCGCCGATCTGCGACTGGAACGCGATGCGCTGCGCATCGGGAGCCCAGTCGGGATTCGAGCGATAGTTCTGATCGCCAAAGTTAAACGGAGTGAGCAACTCCACGTTCGAGCCGTCCACATCCATAATGTATACCTCCGGATGCCCCGCGCGACCCGATGTGAACGCGATTCGTCGTCCGTCGGGGCTGAACTCCGGCGACGTGTTGTCCGAACCGTGTCCCACCGTGATGCGGCTCGGCGCGCCGCCCGCGAGATCGACGAGCATCAGATCGGTGCCCGCTTCATCGCCGTGCGAGTAGGCGATCGTGCCGCCGCTGGGCGAAAATGCCGGCGTGGTGTTCAGCCCCGTCGTGGTCGACGGAAGCGTGCGCGGGGCTCCGCCGTTCACGTCTTTCGTCGCGATGCTCCAGCCGCGACTTCCGAGCACACTGTACGCGAACGTGTGGCCGTCGGGCGACCATGCGGGCGAGAGAGCGAGTCCGGCGTCCGTCACCTGCCGCTCGCCCCACCCGTCGCTGTCGACCACGTAGATGCGCCCGCCGCGCACGAACAGCATCCGCGTCTGCGCGACGCCGTGCGTGCCCGTGATCCACTGCTCGACCTCGTCCGAGACGCCGTGCACGGCCAGCCGCCAGTCCGAAGAACCTCCCGTAGGTGGAAGCGGGAAGTCCGCTACCTGCACTATCTTAGTGCCCGACACATCATGTACTGCGACATGTACGCCGGTGTTCGTCACCGTCGCCTGCACGGCCGCCGCAGCACCCAGTGATCTCCACAGCGGATAGCTCACACTGGGGCCGAGCGACTGGAGCGAGCCCGCGGCCGGCGTACCCGGAAGACCGATCACGTTCACGCGGTCGCCGTAGTCGAGATCGCGCGCGATGATCCCCTGGATGCTGTCGCCCCACGCACCCGGCACCGCCAGCACCACCACTCCCGGCTTGGTCCCGGGCTGGTACGTGAGCCCGATGCGCACCGCGTGCGTGGTGTCCTGCGCGCGCATCGGTCGGGGAGCCGCAAGCACTGCGAGCCCGGCGACGAGCGCAAGGGAACGCGCGAACGATTTCGATTGGAGCATCAGTGAACCACCGAGGGGTCGAAGCTGAAGATGACCGGAAGGACGTCATCGGGAAAACCGTTGGGGAGCGGGCCGAACGCGTGCGCGTTTCCGGCCGACTCCACGGCGCCCTGTGCATCAAGGTCGAATGAGTAGTCGCCGGAGCGGGTAATAAAAGAGATCGCGCTCACAGATCCATCGCGGCGAATGAGAAACTGTACTTCCGCGCGCGCGTTGCTGTTCCGGTGCTCGCCGAAGTTCTTCGCGATCTGGCGAACGATGTTCTCCAGGTAGCCGGGAAAAGGAAAGTCGACGCCTTCGGTCCGCACGGTGGCGACGTCGGTCCCCTTGTCACCCACCGGTCCCCCGCCCGCCGGCCTGCTCGGCGCCTTGGGCGGCGTCGCGGTGGGCACCGGTGTGGGCGTTGCCGGAGGAACCGTCCTGGCCGGCACCTTCGTAGGCATGGGCATCGCCTTGGGCGGCGTCTGCGCGCGCGGAGGCGGCGGCGCGGGCGGTGCTGGGGGCGGTGGATTCGGTGCCGGAGGCACGACGATGCCTTCCGCGCGGGGACCTGGGGGCGCAGCCACGATGCTCACGCGATACATCGGCGGCATCGGCTTGGGAGGCGACGGACGGATGAAGATCAGCGCCGCCACGACGGCCGCGTGCCCGAGCGTAGAGAAGGTGAGCGGAAGTGCGAGCCGTGAGCGACCCTCGGCGCGCGCTGCACTCACCGTGCAATCGCCTCGGGCTCTGCGACAAGCCCCACATCGCCAACACCTGCCGCTCGCATCACCGCGAGCACCTGCACCACCGTTCCATACGGCACACCCTTGTCCGCGCGCAGATAGATGCCGCCGTGGCCGCGCTGGGCGGCGAGCGCCTTGAAGCTCGCGCGGAACTCATCGTAGCGGAGCCTGTTCTCGTCCACGAGAATGTTGCCCGCGCGGTCGATCGTGACCACCAATCCGTTCTTCGCCTCGAGGGGCCGCGCCTGCGCCTGCGGCAGCGCGATGTCGACGCCGCCCTGCATCATCGGCGCGGTGATCATGAAGATCACCATGAGCAGCATCATGACGTCGATCAGGCTGACGACGTTGATGTCTGCGTTGAGCGGGAGCTGTCCCGCGCGCGAGCGGCGACTCATCTAGATCCGTCCCTCCCGTACCATCATTGCGAGAATCTCCGTGCCGAATCCCTCGAGCTCACTCTCGAGACGATTCAGCCGTGCGGCAAAGATGTTGTACCCGAACACCGCCGGAATTGCCACGGCGAGCGCCGCGGCGGTCGCCGTGAGTGCCTCGGCCACACCCGGCGCGACCGCGCTCAGATTGCCCGAGCCTTTGACGGCGATTCCGACGAACGCGTCGATGACGCCGAGCACCGTGCCGAGCAGACCGACCAGCGGGCTGACCGAGCCGATGGTCGCGAGCCACGGGATGTACGACGAGAGCTGGTCGCGTTGCGTCGCGCTCTCGGATTCGAGCACGAGCCGCAGCGCCTCGACCTGCGAGCCGCGGAGCGGTGCCGCCGACGCTTCGCGCAGCGCGCCCGGCTTCATCTCCGCAAAGAAGTTCACCGCGCGCGTGAACACGCGCGTGAACGGATTCGACCTGGCGCGCCTCGTGAGTCCGGCCGCCGCATCCAGCGACGGCGTGCGCTCGAATTCGTAGATGAACTCCCGGCCGCGCTTCGTCACGCGGTGAAACTCGATCCACTTCGCCAGCATGATGGCCCAGCTCACGAGCGAGAGCACGAGCAGGAACACGAGCACGATTCTCGTTACCAGCGAGGCCTGACGCACCATGTCGATCGCCGATGTCGGTACGGCACCGCCCACCTGCATCAGGATTCCGTGGATCATGCGGTTTCTCCGGCGCGGCGACCCGCGAACCATTGATAGGTTTCGCGAAGTCCGTCGCGAAGGGACATCTTCGGTTTCCAGCCGAGCATCTTCGCTGCCTTCTCGTTGCGCACCGCCGAGCGGCGCTGTTCGCCCGCGCGGGCGGGCGCGTGCACGAGCTCCGACGTACCACCAGACACGTCCTTCAGCAACGTCGCGAGCTGCACCACATCGGTCTCGATGCTCGTGCCGATGTTGAAGGCACGGCTGTCGACCACCGTCGCGGGTGGAAGCGACACCGAGGTAGCGGCGAGATTCGCCCGCGCCACATCGCCCACGTACACGTAGTCGCGCGTCTGCCCGCCATCGCCGAAGATCGTGAGCGGTGCGCCGTCGATGAGGCGATCGCAGAAGATCGCGACGACGCCGGCCTCCCCGTGCGGATCCTGTCGGGGACCATAGACGTTCGAGTAGCGCAGCGCGACACAATCGAGACCGTGCACCCGCGCAAAATATCCCATGTACAGCTCGACGCTGAACTTGGCCGTGCCGTACGGCGACTGCGGATCCTTCGGCGCGTCCTCCGCAGTGGGGGCCTCCACGAAATCACCGTAGACCGCGCCGCCGGTGCTCGAGAAGACGAACCGTGTGGCCCGCCCCGACTGGCGCACGGCCTCGAGGAGATTGAGCGAGCCACCGATGTTGAGCATCGCATCGGCGGCGGGATCGGCGACGCTCTTGCGCACATCGATCTGCGCGGCGAGATGGCAGATCACGTCGAATTTTCCCTCGCGAACGAGGGCCGCCGCCTCGGGCGAGCAGATGTCGAGCTCCTCGAACGCCGCGCCGGACGGCACCTGCGAGCGCTTGCCGCTCGAAAGGTTGTCCACGACGGTCACGGCATGGTCGTTCGCAATGAGGATGTCGGCGACGTGCGAGCCGATGAAGCCGGCCCCGCCGGTGACGAGCGCGCGACGCGGCATCTCAGCGGTCCTCGGGTGAAGGAGCGTCCGGAGTGCTGTCTGCGCTCGCGGCGTCCGCAGCACGGAGATCGAACAGGTAGCGAAGGGCATCGACGACGCCCAGCCCTCTGCCGTTCGCTGCCGCCGCGCGCAGCCGCACGCTCGGCTCGTGTAGGAACTTGTTCATCAACGCCCTCGAAAAATGTTCGATCGCCTCGCGGTCGCGCGGCGAGAGATGCTCGAGCTTTCGCATCGTTTCCGCCAGCTCCGCCTCGCGCAGCCGGTCCATCTCGCTGCGGAACGTGCGCAAGACCGGGACCGCGGCCAGTCCCGCGAGCCACTCCCAGTATTTCTCCACCTCCGGCGCGATGACTTCCTCCACCGCCGGCATCTCGTCACGCCGGCGCTCCAGGTTCGACGCGGCAACCGTGCGCAGATCATCGAGGTCGTAGAGAAAGACGTTGCCGAGCGAGCCCACCGCGGGATCGACGTCCCGCGGCACGGCGATGTCGAGAATGCACAGCGGCCGGTCGCCGCGCTGCTTCAGCGATCCGCCGATCTGCTCGACGCCGACGATCGCGTGCGGCGCCGCCGTGGAGCAGATGAGCAGATCGACGTCGGCCAGCCGCGCCCAACATTCGTCGTAGTGCAGCGCCTGCGCATGATAGCGCTCGGCCAGCGCGAGCGCATGCTCGTGCGTGCGATTGGCCACGACCGCCGTGCGCACGCCTTCGCGCACGAGACACTCGAGCGCGAGCTCCGCCATCTCGCCCGCGCCGAGGACCATCGCGTGGCGCCCCGCGAGCGAGCCGAAGATCTTGGACGCGAGCTGCACGGCGGCGGAGCTGGTGGACGCCGCACCACGCCCGATGCCGGTCTCGTTGCGCACTCGGCCGCCGACCATGAGCGCGGATTGAAAGAGGCGGCTGAGCACCGCTCCGGATGCTCCGCGGCTTCGTTCCCACGCGTCGCGCACCTGGCCGTGGATCTGCGCCTCGCCGAGGATCATGGAATCGACGCCGGCGGTCACTCGAAACAGATGCGACACCGCATCGCGATCGCGTCGCACGTAGCCGAATGGAGCGACATCTTCGCCGAGCAGCGCGGAGAAGTCGCTCCAGATCGCGGGCACGGGATCCGCATCCCCTTCGACGGCGTACACTTCGGTGCGATTGCAGGTCGACAGCAGCACGATCTCTCTGGCATGCGCGGCGTTCAGGAGACGACGCGCCGCCGCATCCGTTTCGGACGGGCTGACCACGAGGCGCTCGCGCAGCGTCAGCGGCGCCGTGTGATGACTCACGCCGGCGACGATCAGCCCCATTGCGCCGCCTCGCTGTCCATCGTCCCGTGCTCGACGCGCTCGCAGAAGCGATCGTCGATGAGCGCTTCGGAGGCCCGCGCCCATTCGTCGGACGCACCGGCGTCGATGAGCCGGCGACGGAGCGACGCAAGTGTCGCGACGGCAGCGGCGTACCGGTCATCGAATCGCGCGGCGAGCGAATCGCGGATGCGAACCGCCGCGCTCGGAACGCCGCCGGCCGTGATGCCGATCACTAGGTCGCCCGCGCGGTGCGTGGCGGTGGTGCGGCAGTTGCCGCGAGCCGGATCGTCCGCGACGTTCACCAGCCGGTGCGCCGCGTGCGCATCGTCCGCGACGCGCCGATTGATTCCCCGGTCGTTCGTGGATGCGAGCACCAGCTGGGCGTTCCCGATGTCGCTCGACGCGTACGACCGCTCCTCGAAGTGGAGCTTGGGATACGCGCCCGCCAGCTCTCGCACCTCCGTGCCGACCTCCACGGCGATGAGCCGCACGCGTGCGCCCGCGATGAGCAGCGCGCGCGCCTTCCGCGCCGCGACGGCACCGCCGCCAACGATGAGCGCCTCGATCGCCTCGCCGTGCAGCATGATCGGAAGCTCGCTCACAGGAATTCTCCGGAGCGGGGACCCACCGCGCGGAAGGCGACGTAGAGCGTGATGATCGCCACGAAGAACGCGCTCGACCAGATGGCCGCGCGCGCCGCCTGCCAGCCCGCGACCACACGTCCCACGGTGAGCGCCGTGATCGCGAGCCACGCGGTGACACCCCAGATGACCTTCAGCTGATCGGCATCGCGATAAACGAGCGAGTAGCCGATCGCGAGCGCGGTGCCGAGCGTGAGTGCGATCCAGCCGCATACGATCGCGAGATGGTTCACGCGGTCGAGCGTCTCGAGCGGGGGGAAGAATCGGAAGATCGCGCCGAAGCGACGCGACTTGAGCTCGCGTCGCTCGAGCAGATACATCACGCCCGACGCGGCCGCGGTGGCGAAGGCAGCGAAGCCGAGAAGGCTGAGCGCGATGTGCAGATGCAGCCAGAGCGCGCCGGCGCTCGTCGCCGTGGGGCCTGGCGAGAGGGTCGAGGCGAGCGCCCCGATGGTGACTAGCGCGGCCAGCGGCGCGGTGACGAGTGTCAGACTCACCTCCCGCGCCAGCGCTTCGACGGCCAGCAGCGTGATCGCCACGAGGAACGCCGCCGTCGAGAGCGCCGGCCCCAACCCGGTGAGCGGTGGCTCGCCGAACTGCCAGGTATAGGCGAGCAGCGCCACGAGATGGAAGACGACCCCTGCAGACAGCAGTGCGATCACACCGCGCACGGGCGCCGCAATCGGGCGAGCGAACGGTGCCGCCGCGAGTCCCGCGGCCGCGATGTAGCAGGTGATGGCGATGGCGTGAGCGATGACGAGCATGCAGCCGCAAATCTAAGCGAGGAACGAAGATGGCGTGAGGGATGCGAAACGGGGCCGCGCCCGAGCGCCGCCCCGTTCCTCCGTGCGATGAGTGCGCGAGCGCACCGAATGCTCACGGCATGCGAGCCGTCAAGCGTGCCTTCGTTCCGACCTTCACTGCCGGATTCTGCTGATCGACGAGAATGAGCGTCGTACCGCGATCGGTGACCTTCACCACCTGCCCGAGCGCCACGCGCTCTTCGGGCACCGTGGCCGTCTGGTCGCCGCGTCCCTTCACGAGTATCGACCGGCGCGGCACGTAGAGCGTGTACTGATCGCCGATCTTCGCGCCGTCCTTGGCGGTGACATCGATCACGACATATCCCTGAACGGACGGCAGCACCGCGCTGTCCGCCACGAAGACGACCTTTCCCTCGGTGCCCAGCATGAGCGGTGCGGGACGCGCGTCGTTGCCGAGCGTGAAGTGATCGAGTGGAATGATTCCCTGCCCCGCTTCGACGTTGCTGTACTGCGTGATGATGCGAACCGTCGATGCATCCCCGTTCTCGGCGCGCTCGACTTCGACGACTCCGGTGGGCTCGACCACCTGGGAACCGTTCTCCAGCACCGGGCCCAGCGAGAAGGCGAGGAAACGATCACCACGAGCGGGAACGACATCCTTCGGCAGCGTGATGTACGCGCGCTCCTCGTTCAGCATCCGCGAGCGTGGCGTGGTGGTGGCGATGCCGGAGATCTCCGCGCTGCCCACGATGGTGCCCTGATCGTTCGGCCCGTTCACGCGGTCGAGCCAGGGAGCAGCAAAGGTCTCACCCACGCGCACGGCGGGGTGCGGATACGCGGTGGCCGAGGCGCCGAAGCGCGAGACCGTCGCGACTCGGCGCGAAGCGGAAAGCGAGAAAACCGTCGAGCCCGTGGAGCGAGGCGCCTCGACCAGCGAGCTGTTGGGCATCGGCGACATGCGATCATCGACGACGGTCGTGACTTCGGTGCCGTTCGGAGTCGTCGCGGCGACGGTGCTCGCGGGCAGCTTCAGGACCTCGTTCGGATAGATCCAGTGCGGATCCTCCACGACGTCGGTGTTGATGCGATAGATCTCCGGCCACAGAAACGGGTCGTTGAGATACTGGTGAGCGATGTCCCAGAGCGTGTCGCCCTTCTTCACCGTGTGCGTGCCGCCGGGTGCCGGCTGGCTTTGCGTAGAGTCCTGCGCGGCGAGAGGCGCGGATGCGAGCGCGGAAACGAGAAGCGCCGCGAGCAAACCGCCACGACGGAACGGTACGTTGCGCATGTGTAAACAATCCTGTGTTCACAAGGGAAGAAACCCGCCCGCAGCGGCTGGCGGTTGCGCTCCCTGAGGAGTGCCACCCGAGCGCCTGCGAGCGAGCCGCTGGGCTACCTCCAGACGACGCCCGAGACCGCGCTGGGTAACCGACGACGGCACGCAGCTTTGGGCTCTGATGTGCGGTCTCGTTGCGAGCGCCTCGGGGTTCGCGCGGACGCCGCCACGATGCGGCGGACGGCACTCCGATGCGGCACCCAAATCGTGCCCGGCGAGCCACTTCCACGCTGATGGCAGCCGGTGGGCTGCTAACTTATGCATCGCGCGTGGAACGCTCGAACGTCCGCGCTGCGGTCAGCTTCGCTCCCACTTTCTCGCGCCGCATGGCACAACCGATCATCCCCGTGCGGCCGCCCACCACGGGGGGCGAGCCGAGCGAGCCGCCCAGGGTGCCGCCGACTCCCCGCTGGATCGACGCGCTGATGCTGTGCGTCGTCGCCGCGGTCGCGTACGGAATCATGCGCGCGGCCGCGGAGTGGCGCGCCCCCTTGTCGCCGAACGTGCGCGTGAGCCTCTCGGCTCGCGAGCTGCCGTACTACGCGGGGCTGTCCACGCTCCGCATGTCGATCGCGTACGTGCTCTCGCTCGCCTTCAGCATCGCGTACGCGCGCATCGCGGCGGGAAGCCGCGCCGCCGAGCGGCTGATGCTGCCGCTGCTCGACATCCTGCAGAGCATCCCGATTCTTTCATTCATGCCCGGCGTGGTGCTCGGACTCGCCGCGCTGTTTCCCGGCCGCACCCTCGGACTCGAGATCGCGGCGATCATCCTGATCTTCACGAGCCAGGCGTGGAATCTCGCGTTCAGCTTCCACCAGTCGCTGCTCACGATTCCGCGCGAGCTGAACGAGGCCGCGACGGTGTACCACCTCGGGTTCTGGCGGCGGTTCACGCGGCTGGAGCTTCCGTTCGGCGCAATCTCGCTGATCGCGAACAGCATGATGAGCTGGGCCGGAGGATGGTTCTTTCTCATGGCGTCGGAGCAGTTCACGCTCGGCGCGAGCAACTTCCGTCTCCCGGGACTGGGCTCGTATCTCGCGGCAGCGGCGGAGGCGGGCGACACGCACGCCCTGATCTTCGGTCTCGCGACGCTGATCTTCGTGATCGTGATGCTCGACCAGCTGATCTGGCGACCACTCGTGGCCTGGTCCGATCGCTTCAAGATGGAGCTGGCGGGCGGCGACGTACCGCAGTCCCGGCTGCTCGATGCGCTGCGCGGCTCCGCGATGGTGGAATGGGTGAGCTCGCGCGTCGCGCGACCATTCGCGCGCACGCTCGATCGATCGCTCGGCGCGCCGAAGCCGACGCAGCCCAAAGCGCGCAGGCGCCGCGACGTGGCGCGCGCGCGAGTCATTCGCTGGGGATCGCTGGCGCTGCTCGTCGCGCTCGGGATCTGGGGCGCGGTTGCGACGGCCGGCGCGCTCTCCGGAATGACACGAGCGGACTGGCGGCTCGTCGGCGTGAGCGCGGCCGCGACCCTTCTGCGCACGACCATCGCGCTCGTGCTCGCCGCTGCGTGGACAATCCCCGTGGGCGTGGCGATCGGAATGAATCCGCGCTGGGCACGACGCGCCCAGCCGATCGTTCAGATCACGGCATCCGTCCCCGCGACGGCGGTGTTTCCCGTGCTGCTGCTCGCGCTTCTCGCTCTTCCGGGCGGACTCAACATCGCCGCGGTCGCGCTCATGCTGCTCGGCACGCAGTGGTACCTGCTCTTCAACGTGATCGCAGGCGCGACGGCGATTCCGTACGACCTGCGCCTGGTCGCGGAGTCGTACCACATCACGGGCTGGCGCAGGTGGAAGACGCTCATCCTTCCGGCGATCTTTCCGTATCTGGTCACGGGAATGATCACCGCGACGGGGGGCTCGTGGAATGCGAGCATCGTCTCGGAGTACGTGACGTTCGCGGGACGCAAGGAGAGCACGATCGGGCTCGGCTCGCTGATCGCGCAGGCGGCGGAGCGAAGCGACTTTCGCCTGCTGCTCGCCGGAACGCTCGTGATGGCCGCGATCGTGAGCGCTACGAATCGGCTGGGATGGCGGCGACTGTACGCCCTGGCCGAAGCGCGATATCGGCTCGACTGAGGAACAACCTGTGAGCACAGACGCATGACGAATGTCGATACGATGCATGCGACGCGGGGCGCGACGACGACCGCGCTGCTCGCCGCTCACGACGTGATGAAGTATTTCGGCGACGACCGGCGCCCAGTGCTCGAGCACGTATCGGTGGAGCTCAATGCGGGCGAATTCGTGGCGCTGCTCGGCCCTTCCGGCTCTGGAAAGTCGACGCTGCTGCGCATTCTCGCAGGGCTGATGGAGCCATCCGGCGGGGAGGTGCTCGTGCACGGCGCGCCGCTCGAGGGTCCGAATCCGAACGTCGCGATCGTCTTCCAGAGCTTCGCGCTCTTTCCATGGCTCGACGTGCTGCAGAACGTGGAGCTCGGGCTGCTCGCCATGGATGTCTCCGACGACGAGCGGCGACGCCGTGCCTCGGAGGCGATCGATCTGATCGGGCTCGACGGATTCGAGGAGGCGTTTCCCAAGGAGCTCTCGGGCGGGATGAAGCAGCGCGTCGGCTTCGCGCGCGCGCTCGTCGTGCAGCCGGAAGTCCTGTTCATGGATGAGCCGTTCTCCGCCCTCGACGTGCTGACGGCCGAGAACCTGCGCACCGAGCTCCAGGATCTCTGGAGCAACAAGACGATGCCGACGAAGGCGGTCGTCATGGTGACGCACAACATCGACGAAGCCGTCTCGCTCGCCGATCGCATCCTCGTGTTCGGCGCGAATCCGGGGCACATCCGTGTGGAGCTGAAGGGGCTCCCGGCGGCCGAGCGCGGAGAGAAGAGCGCGGCGCGGTCGCGACTCGTGGAGCTCATCTACCGGATCATGACGAACCCGGAAGAGGACGCCGTCGCGATCGTGGAGCAGAGCCTGCAGGGGCGCCCGCGCCCGCAGGCCGCGCGCGAACGGCGACGCGCCGCGGCCACGCGCGCGCGCCGCTACCAGGTGCTGCCGGATGTGAGCATCGATGATCTCACGGGACTCGTGCAGTACATCGGCGGAATGGGCGGGCATGCGGCGGTGCAGGATCTGGCGCGCGATCTCCAGATGCGAGCCGACGATCTTTTGGCGATCGTCGAGGCAACGGACCTGCTCGGATTCGGCGCGCTGCAGGAGCGGCAGGTCGTGCTCACGCCGATCGGTACGCGCTTCGCCGACGCCGAGCTCGACGAGGAGAAGGCGATCTTCCGCGCGCAAGCGCTCGACCACATCGCGCTGCTGCATCACATCGTGCGCGATCTAGAGACCACGCCCACGCACACGATCGACGCGGAGCGCGTGATCGACGAGCTGGAGCACAGCTTCAGCAGCGAAGAGGCGCGGCGCCAGTTCGAGACCGCGGTGGACTGGGGCCGCTACGCGGAGCTGTTCACCTACGATGACTCCTCGGGCGAGCTGACGCTGGACGAGGAGCATCGTCTGAGGCGCGGCTAGCGCCGGTGAGTCTCAGTCCGTGCGCATCGTGACGCTCGGATCCACTCGCGCGGCGCGTCGCGCGGGCAGGAAGCACGCGAGCGCCGCGATCGCGAGCAGGAGCACGGGCACGGCGACGAACGTTGCGACATCGGTCGCGCTCACCTCGAAAAGCAGCTTCGACACCGTGCGCGTGAGCATCGCACTCGCGAGCAGCCCGATCGCGATTCCGATTCCCGCCACCACGAGCCCTTCGCCCAGGACGAGCCGATAGATCGCGCCGGCGCGCGCGCCGAGCGCGAGCCGGATGCCGATCTCGCGCGAGCGACGGCCGACGGCGTACGTCATCACTCCGTAGATGCCCACGGCCGCCAGCACCAGCGCGAGCGCAGCGAACACGGCGAGAAGCGTCGTTCGGAACTTGTCTCCCGCGACGCTCTCCTCCACCAGCTCGTGCACCGTGCGCACGTTCGCGATCGCGAGCTGCGGATCGATCTGGTGCACCGCCTCTCGCACGAGGCGCGCGACGTCATCGGTGCCGGCACGAGTGCGCGCCACGACCGAGAAGCTCGGAGTCACGCCCATGCCGCCCTGGACGAACGGAAAATAGATCGCCTCGGAGGGTGCCTGCGCGACGCCGTCGTAGCGCACGTCGCCGACGACGCCGACGATCGTGTACGCATTGGCGTCGCCCGGACCGCCCACGTTGATCCGCTCGCCCACCGGATTCGTTCCGGGGAAATATTTTTGCGCGAGCGCCCTGCTCACGATGGCCCTGTTCGGCGCATTGCCGTCGTCGCGCTCGTCGAAGACGCGTCCGCTCAGCAGCGGAATGCCGAGCGCCGAGAAGTAGTCGCCATCGACCGCGAGCACATCGGCGAGTGGCGAGAACTCGCCGTCCGCCGGCGGCCGGCTGCTCACGAAGAAATCGGAGCTCGAGCCGAAGACGTCCGGCGGAAGACCGACGCTCGCGCTCACGCTCTCCACGCCCGGCAGCGAGCGCAGCGCGGCGAGGAGGCGGTCGTGGAAAATCACGATCTGCGGAAGCCCTTCGTAGCGAGTCGATGGCAAGGCGATCGACGCCGTCACCACGCCCTCGCCGTGTACGCCCGTGTCGACGCTACGCAACTTCGCCAGGCTGCGGACGAGCAGTCCCGCGCCCACGAGCAGGACGAGTGACAGTGCGAACTCGGCGACGACGAGCGCGCTTCGCAGCCGGCGGCGCGACGGTGCGTCCGTGCCGCCGCGCACGGCCTCGCGCACGGCGCCGATCGCGCGCGCGGAGGCGCCCAGAATCGCGGGTGCGAGCGCGAAGAGGAGCACGCTGCCGATCGTCGCGAGCGCCGCGAGTGCGAGCACGCGCGCGTCGACGCCGGTGCTCGCATCGCGAAGCACGAACAGGCTGTCGGGCGCCACCGACGTGAGCACGCGCACGCCCCAGATCGCGACGAGCACGCCGAGCGAGCCTCCCAGAATCGCGAGCAGCGTGCCCTCCACGAGCAGCTGGCGCACGAGCGCCGCGCGGCTCGCGCCGAGCGCCGTGCGCACCGCGATCTCGCCCTCGCGGCTCGTCGCGCGCGCGAGCATCAGATTCGTCACGTTGACGCACGCGATGAGGAGCACCACGACCACGGCACCCATCAGCATGAGCAGCGCGGGGCGCAGCGGTCCGCTGAACCGCTGGGCCAGCGACTGCTCCGAGAACGTCCAGCGATCCGGACCGCCAGGAAAACGGGCTCGCACCTCCGCCGCCACCTGCGCGAGGACTGCATCGCGCTGCGCCGCGGCGACGCCCGGCTTCTCGCGCGCGACCACCGCCAGGCCGAAGGGGCCGCGTCGACCGGGTTGAGGAAAGGTGTCGTTGATCCAGAGCTCCGCGCGGTCGCCGCGCGGATACCAGACACTCGGCGGCATCACGCCGATGACGGTCGTGGGGCGCCCCTGAAGGTCGAGCGACTTCCCGATGACCGCTGGATCGCTGCCGAGCCGCCGGCGCCAGAACGCGTCGCTGAGCACGACCAGGGGCGGCGCGCCCGGCGCATCATCGCCAGGCCGAAACGTGCGACCCAGCTTCGGCTGCACCCCGAGCGTCGAGAAGAAGCCCGCGCTGACGACCGTGCCGTACACGCGGTCGGGCTGGTCCACCGCGACGTACGAGAAGCCGTCGTTCGGCACGCGGAAGGACGCGAGGGAGGAGAACGCGCGCCCATCGGCGCGGAGCGCCAGAAGATCGGCCACGGAGAGCGACTGCAGATTGCCCGGCGTCGACCCGTACGTGGCGAACACGCGCACGAGCTGCTCGGGCTGCGCGAACGGGAGCGGGCGCAGAAGCACCGCATCGAGCACGCTGAACATCGCCGTCGTCGCGCCGATGCCGAGGGCCAGCGTGATGGTCGCGATCGTGGTGAAGCCCGGCGCCTTCCGCAACGAGCGCGCGCCGTAGCGTACGTCGCGCCAGAGGGAGGAGACGTGCGAGCCCGTGGAGCGCGCGCCGGGCGGCTCGCCCGCGTCGCGCGGCGCTCGATGCTGCGTGCGCGCCAGCGCATCGGGCAGCGCGCCGTGGCGCAGCTCGTCCAGCACCTGGCGCGACGCATCCGCATCGCTCGCGCCGTGCGCGCGCAGCTCCGCGAAGCGCTGCTCGAGATGCTGCGCGAGCTCCTCCGCGATCTCGAACTCGCGCTCGGCGCTCAGCCCGAGCGGCGCGAGCTGCGCCAGTATCTCGGCGCTCCAGTCAGGCATGCGCCGGTCCGACGACCTGCCCGATCGCGTGCACGAACTCGAGCCAGCTCTCGCGCTGCTCCTTCACGACCTCTCGGCCCGCCGCCGTGATGTGGTAGTAGCGCCGGCGCCGCTGCCCGGCCTTCTCGATCCACTTTCCCTTGATCCACCCCCGCTCCTCCATGCGGTAGAGCAGCGGATACAGGGAGGAGACCTGGAACTGCACGACGCCGCCCGAACGCGACTCGATCAGCTTGCTCAGCTCGTAGCCGTGTCGCGGCTCATCGCGGAGCAGCGAGAGGATGAGGAAATCGGCGCTGCCCTTCTTGAGGTCGAGAGTAATCATGAGCGCAATATATATGTCTCATATATATACCGCGCAAGAGTGCTTGACGCCGTCGCCGCGCGTGCGCATGTGAACGGGAATTGCTCCTCCGAGGGATGGCACTGCACTCGGCGGATCGGTCACCCACGCGGAGCTCGACCGTGTCTCTCTTCCACCACACCCGGGGATTCCGGGCCGACCGCGCCG
>Ga0068853_100001782_pt1 | contig 15837 bp, 10 predicted proteins | sample KBSCornC32_FD_65655 | JGI IMG/M metagenome (GOLD analysis project Ga0068853, IMG submission 65655) | Corn rhizosphere microbial communities from Kellogg Biological Station, Michigan, USA - KBS Corn C3-2 | ecosystem: Host-associated > Plants > Roots > Rhizosphere > Soil ...
GCGCAGCTCACCGAACTCGCCGTCGCGGTGGTCGAGCGCATCGCGCCGTCGCTCGGCGCGGACAAGCTGGTGCCGTTCCTCGCCGGCGAAGCCGTACGCCAGTTGGCGTTCGAACCGAACCTGATCGTACGCGTGCATCCCGATGTCGCCGAGGCGACGCGGCAGCAACTGCTCGTCGAAGGTCTCAGCCTGGCGGGCTCGCCGACCTTCGAGGTGATCGGCTCGCCCGAATTCGGCCCCTTCGATTGCGTGATCGAAACCGAGGGCGGTGTCGTACGCGCAGGATTGCGCGAGCAGCTCGATCAGGTGCGCACGATCCTGGCGCTCGCGCATCTGGAAAGCGCGCCCGACGCGAATGCCGCCGCTGTGACACCGCCGGAGCAGGCCCCCGATGCCGCTGCTTGAAGACAATACGACGGCCGACGCGGGCGCCGCTGGTGCGACGCAGCCGCTGCTGCGTGCGCTGGCGAATCACGAAACGCTGCAGCGCGTCGGCCGCGTCGCCGAAGCCTATGGAACGCTGGTCCGCGTCACCGGCATCAATGCGGCGATCGGCGAACTGTGCGTGCTCGAGCAGGCCGACAGCGGCTTCAGCCTGCCGGCTGAAGTCGTCGGCATTTCGCGTGCGCACACCTTGCTGACGCCGCTCGGTCCGCTCGAAGGGATCTCGGCGGCGACGACGGTCACTGCCACCGGGCGCCAGGCGAGCGTACCGGTCGGCCCCGGCCTGCTCGGCCGCATCCTCGACGCCCACGGCGACCCGCTCGACGGACTCGGTCCGCTCGATGTGCGCCAGCGTGCGTCGGTCTACGCCGCATCGCCCAATCCGCTGACGCGCCGCCTGATCGAGCAGCCCCTGGCCACCGGCGTGCGTGCGATCGACGGCGTGCTCAGCGTCGGCGAAGGCCAGCGCCTCGGCATCTTCGCGACCGCCGGCGGCGGCAAGAGCACCTTGCTCGGCATGCTCGCGCGCGGCGCGCAGAGCGACGTCAACGTGATCGTGCTGGTCGGCGAGCGCGGCCGCGAAGTGCGTGAATTCATCCACGACAGCCTCGGTCCCGAAGGGCTGCGGCGCAGCGTCGTCGTCGTTGCGACCTCGGATCGCCCGGCGCTCGAGCGCAGCCGCGTCGCCTACGTCGGCACTGCGATCGCCGAGTATTTCCGCGACCAGGGTTTGCGCGTCCTGCTGATGATGGACTCGGTCACGCGATTCGCACGCGCATTGCGCGACGTCGGCCTGGCGATGGGCGAGCCGCCGACACGCCGCGGCTTCACGCCGTCGGTGTTCTCCGCGCTGCCGCGGCTGTTCGAGCGTGCCGGCAACAACGACCGCGGCACCATCACCGCGTTCTACACCGTACTCATCGAAGAAGAAGAGGGCGGCGATCCGATCGGCGAAGAAGTGCGCTCGATCCTCGACGGCCACATCTATCTTTCCAAGAAGCTCGCCGCGGCGAACCATTATCCGGCGATCGACGTGCTCGCCAGCGCCAGCCGCGTGATGCCGCGCGTGACGACGCCCGAGCACCAGCACGCAGCGGGCCTGCTGCGGCGCTACCTGGCCAAGTACCGCGACATCGAGCTGCTGCTGCAGCTCGGCGAGTACCGCGCCGGCAACGATCCCGAAGGCGATATCGCCGTCGCGAAGATCGGGCAGATCAACGAATTCCTGCGACAGCCGGCCGAAGCGCTCGACGACTACACCGGTGCCGTCGCACGCCTGACAGGAATGTTCCAATGAAGCGCTTTCCTCTCGAACCCTTGAGCCGCGTGCGCTCGCTGCGCCTGGAAGCGGCGCAGCGCCTCGTGTCCGAACGCCGCGCGGAGCTCGCGCAGGCCGAATCTCGCCGCGACCAGGCGAAGCTGGCTCGCTCGGGCGTCGTCGACCGGCGCCGGCATCACCAGCAGGCCTGCGAGGCGGCGATGAACGCGCCTGACCAGCTCGTCGCCGACTGGTTCGACCGCGCCGAACGTCATCGCGCGTGGCTCGACAGCGAAATCGTCAAGAACGACGGGTTCGTCGCCACCGCCGAGCTCGAAGTCGTCAAGGCGCAACAGCGTCTGGACGAGGAGATCGCCGCGTTGCGCCGTCTGCAGGCGAAGTTCGACGCGTTGCAGACGTTCAAGGGCGAGTGGCAGCGCGGACAGCAGCGCGAACAGGAACAACGCGACGAGCGCGACGGCGAGGAGCTCTACCGCGCGCCGGTCGCGATGGCGAGGTAAGTCATGTGGGTCAGTGATTCGACATCGAACCAGGCCGCGCAGCGGCAGCGTCGGCATGCGGCGGAAGAACGGCAGCGCGTCGACCGCGCGGCCAACGAGATGGCCGTGCGTCAGGACGGCGTGGCACGCCAGGCCGGCGAGCCGCCGGCGCGCGAAGACGTGCGCCGCTTCAGCGCGCTGATGCAGGCGCGCGGCAATTCGCAGCAGGCGCCGACGCAGACGCCGTCGCGCGACAGTGCGGACGCGCCCCTCGGCACGACCGCCGGCGAGACGCCGCCGTCGATGCCGATGACGATCGCCGATCGCTTCCGCGCGCTGTTCCAGCGCACGGCCGACGCGCAGCCGCAGTCGCAGTCTTCGGCGCAAGGCGAACGCAATGTGGAGGAGGCCTCGACGCCGGCATCGTCGCAGCAGGCCGGCAGCAAGCCTGATGGCGCGCCCGTCGGCAAGGCCACGGCAGGCACCCATCCGACCTCGCGCGCGAACGAATCGCGTGCCGATACGACGGCACCCGAAGGAGACGAACCGGCGAAGCCGGCCCTCGCGGACGCCTCCAAGATCGCCGACGGCGACGGCCGCCGAGCGCAGGACGCGCGCGCGCCGACGACGTCGACCAAGAAGGACGACAGTGCCGCCGATACGGCGCAACATGCCGCCCAGCAGGTCGCGCGCGGCGAGGTGCAGACGCCGCCGGTCGCGCGCAAGGCGCGCGGCGACGAGACGGCCGAAGGCGATGCCGATGCGCTGTCGCGGCCGACGAATCCGCTGGCGCCTCTGTCGATGACGCCGTCGGACATGGCGCCCCCGCAGCAACGCACGCCCGATGCGCCGCAGCAGATGGCCGCCACCGCCGGCATGGTCGCGCCGGCATTGGCCGAGCTGATCCAGAAGCACGTCAAGCAAATGCTCGTGACCGACACGCGCGGCGGCGGAGCGCGTTCGCGCGAACTGCTGCTGCGCATGGAGAGCGACGTGCTGCCCGGTACCGATCTCTGGCTGACGCGCACCGACAAAGGCTGGCGCATGCGCGCGGACGTGCGCTCGCGCGATGCCTACGACACGCTGCTCGCCAATCAGGACGATCTGATCCAGCGCTTCGCCGACGGCGCACTTGGCGAACTGTCGATCGAGCCGGTTTTTCACGGCTGATCGAGTCCCTTCGATCCGGCACGTTCGAATCAGCACGTGTGATCCGACACGGCTGTCCCAGCCTGCGTGCATCGCGCGCGCGTGCGACAAGGGTATTCCCTAGCTAGGGATAGTCCCGGCTGTTGGACGGCACGGCGAAACAGCAGACTTGCCCCGTCTTCAAACCAACCCACGGGGGCGCGTCATGTCCATTCTTGGAAATTTTGTCGAAAACGCACAATTTCGCGGCGGTATCGAAGGCTCGCTGAGCCGCACCGACCCGAGTCTCGGCGCAACGCGCGTCCGCGCGACGCTGGACTCGGTCGATCCGAGCCGTCTTTCGACGCAGGAAAAGAACGTCCTGCTGTCGGTCACCAACAACCTGTCCGCCGACGGCTACATCAGCAACACCGATGCCGACACGATCACCGGACTGATCCACAACTTCGAGTCCACCGGCCGTTTCGTCGACACCTTGCTCGGCGGCAACAGCGGCCATCTGCAGATGCCGGCCAGCCAGGGCGGCTACACGCCGTCGCCGGTCGCCGCGCAGGCGCAGCAGCATCCGACCAACCCGATGTTCGGCGGCCTGCTCGGCTTCGTCGTCGACAAGGTCGTGCAGACGTTCAAGGACGCGCTGTTCACCGGCGCCGCGAAGGGCATGCTCGGCACCTGCGACGGCTGCGCGAACCAGCAGACCGTCAGCAACGCGCTCGACAGCGCCAATCTCGCCAAGCTCAGCCCGACCGAGCGCACCAAGGTGCTGTCGATGATCGGCTTCGCCTCGATGGACGGCCACATCAGCAAGCTCGAATCGAACGCGATCACCGACTACCTCAACCGCGCGCAGGGCATCCGTCCGCAGGCGCAGCCGAACTGGACCGTGCAGCAGAACGGCGGCCAGGCGCACATCGATCTCGGCAACTACACGCTCGATCTGGACGAGAGCAACTCGCAGTTCATCCTGACCAACAAGCAGACCGGCGAAACGACGAAGGTGTGGGGCGACCCGCACATGGTCGTCGACGGCAAGGCGGTCGGCGATTTCTACGGCACGACCACGCTGAATCTCGATGACGGCACCAAGATCACGATCAATACGACGCCGTACAACGCCGGCAACGGCATGACGCTGTCGAGCGAGCTGGTGATCACGCAGGGCAGCAAGGCGATGGTCGTGCAGGGCCTGGATCAGAACACGCTCGGCGACCTCAAGATCGGCCAGGTCGCCAACGGCGGCCAGTTCGTCGATGCCATCAACAACGACGGCGTCGACATCTACGAGAACCCGCAGGGCAGCGGCTGGCTGCACATGGCCAGCGGCGGCTTCCTGCAGGCGGTCGACGCGAACTTCCTCAACGGTATCCGCTGAGTCGAAATCCCAGGGCTGGACCCCGCGGCGCCGGCGCGCGCCGCGGGTGACGGGTAGCCCTCCGCCGCATGCGTTAAGCTCGGCGGCCGCATGCGCGCCGTCACCTACCGCTTCCATGATTTCCGCCTGTCGCCCGCCGCGCACGAACTCTGGCGCGCCGACGCGCGCCTCGTGCTGCCGCCACGCGTTCTCGCCTGCCTTTGCCACCTGATCGAACAACGCGAACGCGCCGTGGGTCGCGATGAACTGATCCGTGCCGTGTGGCATCGCGACAACGTTTCCGACATCCAGCTCGGCCAGCTGATCCTTCGCGCGCGCCGCGCAGTCGGCGACGAGGGAACGCTCCAGCACAGCATCCGCACGGTCGTCGGCTTCGGCTACCGCTGGGTCGCGCCGACCGAAACCGAGGCGGCGGTCCCTGCCGAGCCTGTTGGGACGACCGGCCGCGACGACGAACTCGACGACGAACGGGACGCGGTCGCACGGACGCGGGACCGGCCGGCACCCACGGCCGATCCGCCGCCACGGAACGTTCAGCGTGTCCCGTCGGCCGATCGGACGGCTGCGGCTTCGCGATGGTCCCGGCGCAATGCGCTCGCGTGGGCCTCTCTGGCCGCGCTGTGCGGTGCAGGGTTGCTGCTGTTCGGCTACTTCCCTTCGACGAAGCAGGACACGTTCGTTGCCGCGACCGATGCGCGCGTCGCCGTGCTGCCGCTCGCGATCGATGCGGCGGACGAAAACGCCTGGCTGCGCCTCGGCGGCATGGACCTCGTCGCCGAGCGCTTGCGCCGCGGCGGCCTTGCGGTTGCGCGCAGCGAAACGACGTTGAACGGCCTCGGCGCCGACGCGCGCATCGACGCGGCGGCGGCGCTGGAGCGGCTGCAGCGCATCGGCGAAACACGGCTGCTGATCGACGGCGAGCTGGCCGGCGGCGGCCGCTCGGCGGACGCTTGGACGGTGCGCTTGCGCGCACGCACCGCCGATGGCGTGGTGGCCGGCGCCGAGGCGAAAAGCGGCGAGGCCGTCGCGGCCCTGCGCGAAGCCAGCGATCGTCTGCTCGCGGCCCTCGGGCGTGCGCCGCCGTCGGGCGATGCCGGGCCCGCCACCGAGTACGTGCAGCGCGCCCGTGCGGCCCTGCTGGCCGACGAACCGGCGCGCGCGAGAGAGATTCTCGAAACCGCACCCGCACCGCTGCGCGAAGACGGCGAACTGCGCTTCTATCTCGCCCAGAGCCTCGCTCGCAGCGGTCAATTCGCGCAGGCCGACGGTGCGCTGACCGCGTTGCTCGGCGACGTCAGCATGGCCGACGACGCGCGCCTGCGGCTGCGCATCCTCGCTGCGCGCGGACTTGCACGCGTGCGCATCGGCCGGTTGCAGGAAGCGCGCGCGGACTTCGCGGCCGCCACTTCGCAACCGCACGCGCAGGACTTTCCGGCCGAACTCGGCGAGGCCTACAACGGCCGCGCGATCGCCGCGATCGCCTTGCACGACTTCGATGACGGCAGCGCCGACCTCGGACGCGCGCGCCTGCAGCTCGAGCGCGCCGGCGACGCGCTCGGCGTCGCTCACGTCGACGCGAACCTCGGCCTGCTCGAATACGAGCGCGGCGCGCTCGCTCAGGCGAATGCTCACCTGGCGAGTGCGGCGCAACGTTTCGAGGCGTTTTCCAGCGCGCGCGAACGGGTCAGTGCGTTGAGCGGGCTGTTGCTGGTGCAGCAGGCGCAGTTGCAGAACACGGCGGCATTGGCGACCAGCGCGCGCCTGTGGGCTGGAGTCGAGCAGGCTGGCGATCCGGTGCAGAAACGCGCGCTGATCCTGCGCCGCGCCGGCGCCTTGCTCGTGACGGGCGGCTTGCGAGAAACCGGCCGGCTGCTCGACGCCGTCAGTGCCGATCCGGGGCCGAACCTGCACGACACGCGCGACGACGAGCGCCTCCAGCTGTTGCGCACAGAACTCGCGCTGCGCGAGGGCCGTATGGCCGACGCGGCCCGCGAGGCATCCACGTTGCCGCATGCGATCCCGGCGACGGGCGACGACGATCTGCGCGCCTTGTCGGCACTGGTGCGTGGACGGGCGTTGCCCGACCAAGCCCTGCCTCTGGACGAGACCGCCCAGCTCGCGCTGGCCGCGCCGTCGCCTGCCGCGCTGCCGCTGCGCGCGTTGCTCGCGGCCGAGCGCGCGCAGCGGGCGGGCAGGTTCGCCGAAGCGCAACCTTTGTTCCGGCAGGCCCTGTCGCTCGCCGAATCCGGCGGCATTCCCTTCGTCATCGCGACGGTCGCCGGTTCCTATGCAAGCGTCCTTCTCGACCAGGGGAGCCTGGACGAAGCCGCGGCGCTGATCGGGCGTGTCTCGGTGTGGGCCGGCGACGACTTCGATTGCGCGCTGCTGCAGTCGCGCCTGGCCGTCGCCAACGGCGACGCGCAAGCCTGGAGCAAGGCTTCCAGCGCCGCGCTCCGGCTTGCCGGCGAGCGCACGATTCCGCCCCAACTGGCCCGGCCGCCGTCGCCCCAGGCGCGCTAACGCGTTGTTCCTCCTTGCAGTAATGCCAATGTCATGCGATCGGAATGGACGCCGGCGCATCCGGCCGATACATGAAACGGCTTCCATCGCCGACGACGAAAGACCCATGACCCGATCCCGCATCGCCTGTGCGCTCGCCCTTTCCCTTGCCGTTTCCGCCGCTTCGGCCGGCACGCCCGCGATTGGTTCGATGGACGTGACGCCCGATCCGGCCTTCGCGACCGAAGGGCTCGCCATCATCGACTTCAACGACGCCGACGCGCTCTGGAACGAACCGGTGCGCACGCTCGCCGCCGCCGACGGCAGCTACTGGATGCTCGGCTTTGCGCGGCCGAACAGCGGCAACGACAACTTCGCGATCGCTCACGTGCTCGCCGACGGCACGCCCGATGCCGCGTTCGGCCCGAACGGCCAGCGCATCGTGGCGAGTGCCGGCATTTCGATCGTCGACGCGAGCATGGACGACGCCGGCAACTTCTACGTCGCCTCGGTCGTGCGCGGCAGCGGCGCCGATTTCATGGTCGAATGCTACGCGCCGGATCTGTCGCCGTGCGCCAGCTTCGGCGACGGGGGCCAAGCGACCGTGGCGTTCGACCTCGGCGGTCCGAACGACGACGTGACCCGCCACCTGCTGATCCACGACGACTCGATCTACCTCCTCGGCGACATCGATACGCCCGCCACCGACGGCACCTGGAACGTCGCCATCGGTGTGGCGAAGCTCGGGCTCGCCGACGGCGCGCTCGATGCCGCGTTCGGAAATGTGGACGGTCTGCCGGGCCGCTCCGTATTCAACATCGATCTGGTCGAGAACGGCGGCGACTACAGCGCGGACTTCGCGCTCAGCCCCGACGGCACGCGCCTGATCGTCGGCGGCAGCGCGCAGGCGAGCGACGGCTTGTCCGGCATCGCGCTGCAGGACGCGATCATCCTCGGTGTCGACCCGGCGACCGGCCAGCTCGACCCCGGCTTCGCCGATGCGGGCATGCAGGACGTGCCGTTCGCCGTCGGCGAGAGCATCGGCCAGTTCTTCGCCTCTTCGTTGATCGCGCGCCACGACGGCCGCATCGTCTTCGCGGGCAGCTACTGGCAGGACCACAACGGCGAGGTCAATCCGCAGGTCTCGCTGATCGAACTGATGCCCGACGGCAGCCTCGCGGCGGATTTCGGGGAGCAGGGCGTCGCCAACAGCCTGCCCGGCTACAACATCGAAGTGGTGGCCGTGACCGAGCGGCCGGGGCTCGGCGATCTCGTCGTGACGATGCAGACCGACGGATTGTTCCCGGAAGATGCGCAATCGCACCAGCAGGCGGTGCTCGACTACAGCCCGGACGGACGCGTCCTGCGCTCGACGTTCGCGCGCGTCATCCCGTCGAATGCGATCAACACCGCAGCGCTGTCGCGTCCGGTCGGCGTGCTCGTCGACGAGCAGAATCGCATTCTGATGTGGGGCTGGCGCAACTGGCAGTTCCTCAACTATCCGCCCTACATCTTCGATCGCGACGTGACGCTGTCGCGCTTCGTCGACACCGACGCGATCTTCGGCAACAGTTTCGGCGGCCACTACGCAGACTGACGCGCACCGTCCGGCCGCGCGCCGCCGGCGCGCGGTCAACGGTTGACGTAGATCGGATTGCCGATGAGCGCGAGCCGGCCGTCGCCGTCGCGCACGTTCGCGCGCAGCCAATGCGGCTTGCCGTCGCTGCGCCACTTGAAATGCAAGGTCTGATCGGCCTGGGTCAGCGCATCCGGCGGCAACGGCGTCGTCACTTTGCTGTCCTCGATGATCTCGACGCGGCCACTGGCCAAATTGCTCACGTGCACGACGAACGCGATCTCGCTGCCGGCCGGCGCGGTCAGCGAGCCGCCCATCGCGGCATGGCTGTCGCCGCGCTCGGCGGTGAAGTCGAGCGCGCGGTCCGTCGTGCCGGCGACGTCGACGAACACCTCGCCGCTGCGGATGCCGGCGAGGATTGCCGAGCTCGACAACGCCTGCGCATGCACGACGGTGGTCGGACGGCCGAGCTGGCCGCTGCCGACGCCGGACGCCATCTGCGTCGAATCGTGGTTGTCGCTGCCGCCCACGCCGGTCAGGCGGAAGCCGCGATCGAGCAAGCCCTGCCAGAACGGGATGCCCGAGTACGGCGTGTCGGCATCCATGCCGTTGACGATCTCGATCGATTGCACCTGGCGGTAGTCGACATCCGGATGCGGTGTCCAGCCGCAGCCCATGCAGCGCTCGTCGGACGGACGGATCGGATGGTTGATCGAGACCGTGGCGCCGATCGCGGCGATCTGCCCGAGCAACGCGTTCCAGTCGGGCACGGCAGCAGTGCCGACACGGAAGTCCAGCGGCGCGAAACTGCCGAACACGTTCGCATGTCCCTGGAACGTCGTCACCTCGCGTGCCGGCACCAGCAGCAGGCGGTCGAAGTACGCCTGCAGTTCGCGCACGTCGTGCGCCTGCGAGATCGTGTTGTGATCGCTGATCGCGATGAAGTCGAGGCCGCGATGAGCCGCTTCCTTCGCCGTCAGGAACAGCGGGCACGGCGCGCGCTTGCCGCTCTGGCTGGTGCAGCTGCCGTCGCTGTGGCCGGTATGCATGTGCAGGTCGCCGCGGTACCAGGCCGCGTCGTCGCGCAGCGGCTCGTCGGCGACTGCATCGGCCTTGCGCTCGGCATCGCGCGAGAAATAGACGTTCGCGCTGTAGTCGGCCTGCGAGGCGGCGCGGATGTTCGGGATGCCGAGCAGCAGCGACCAGCGCCCGGACTTGATGGGTCCCGGCAGGTACGACGGCGTCGCATCGATCTCGCCGATCGTGAAGCGGCTCTTGTTGCCGCCGCTCCAGCCGCGAAATCCGTCGAGGCCGCGAAAGCCGTCCGGTCCGAGCAGGCCGAGATCGATCGTGGTCTTCTCGTCCTTGCCGGTGTAGCTGAACTCGACGCTGATGCGCGTGACGCCGGCGGGCACGTCGAACGGCACGCTGCGGTAGGTCTGGTTGTCGTGGCCGTCCAGATGGCCGTGCAGGACGAGGTCGGGCGTCACGGCCGCGATGGCGAAGGGCGCCTGGCACAGGAACAGACCGGCGAGGACTGCAGGGGCGAATTTCATCGGAGGGCTCACTCGATCGGAAGGCCGGCGCAGCGGGCGGCTGCGCGGCGCGGGTTGCAGCGCACGATCGCGCCGTCGTCGAAATGCACGCGATAGGCGCCGAAACGCGCGTCGGCTTCGAAATAGTCGGTCGATACGTACTGTGCGCCGCTGCGCAAGGCCGTATCGCGGCGGGACGCATCGTTCGTACGCGCCTCGCGCGTGTCGGCGTCGGCGCGCGTGCGCACGATCAGGCCGGCGTCCACTGCGGCGGCGATGCGCGCCGCGTCGGCGATCGGATCGTTCAAGGTCATGTAGGCGGCGGCCGGCGAATCTTCGTCCGCGTTGACGAACATCGCGCGGCCTTCGAGCGACCTTCGCGAGCCGCGGTACGCGGCGACCTTCGCGCGGTCCTCGTCGAGCACGAAGAAGACGCGGCCGCGCGCGTCGCCGAGCGTCGGCCATCGGTTCGCGCGCACCGCTTCGCGCAGGGTCGGGTAGGCGCCTTGCACGTCGTCGGGAACGATCAGCTGGTCCGGTGCGAACACGCGGCGGATCTCGGCATCGAGCCGATCGAAGGCGACGGTGTCGAAGGCGAGCGCCGGCGGCGATCCCGGGCCGAGGCGGCCGTCCTTCGCGTTGATCAGCAGCATGATCGGCGCATGCCGCGGATGCGCGGTCGACCAGTCGCGCACCTGGCGCAGGCACGCGACGAAGCTGACGCAGCTGCTGCGGAAGTCGATGTCGGCCAGATGCATCACTTTGAATCCCGGCGCGGCCATCTGCGCAGCCTGCTCGGCCGTCCATGGCGGCGTCGCGTAGCCCGTGCGAGACGCGCCCGGCGGATGCAGCCAGCGTCCGCCGGCGGGATCGTCCCAGACGTCGAGTTCGAGCTGGCGCATGCCGCGATCGAGCTGCTCGGCGAGCGGCCGGTGGCCGTAGTCGAGCGAATCGGCGCCGGCCGGATCCACGGCATGATGCACGGCGAACTCGTCGTCCGGCAGGCGCTGCTTGTAGCTGTTGTGCGTGCCGATCGCGAGCACGTCGTTGAGATGCAGATGGCGATCCATCCATGCGCCGGCGCAGTGCGATCGCGCCGCATCGGACGCGGCGAGATCGCACGGCGCGGCTGCTCGCGCGCGCGTGGCGGCAAGACGCTTCACGTCCTCAGAACTTGTACATGAAGGCCAGGCGGTAGGAACGCCCGAGCAGCGGACGCGCGAGGAAGGTATTGGCGCCCGCGTCGGCGCTGTTGAGTTCGCCGGCGCGCGGATTGCCTTCGGTCAGGCCCAGCGAATTGGTGATGTTGTCGGCATAGCCGAACAGCGAGATGCGGTCGTTGACGTCGTAGCGCGCGCTGACGTTGTAGGTCTTGTATGCCGGCAGCACGACCGAGTTGGCGGTGTCCACATAGCGCTTGCCTTCGTATTCCGCGCTGAACTGCACGCGCAGCTTGCCGTCGAGCAGGTTGAATCCCGGAACGAGGCGCAGGCTCGTCTTCGGCACGCGGATGAGCTGGTTGTCGACGTAGTCGAGCAGGACCGGTTGACCGTTGACCGCCGTCGTGTAGATCAAGTTCTTGTATTCCGGATCCTGCAGCGTCGCGTTGAACGTCAGGTCGAACCAGTCGACCGGATAGAGGCCGCCTTCGAGCTCGAGGCCGTAGGCCTTGGTATTGGCGAAGCCCTGCTGCTGCGTCGAGACGCCGGTGTTGAGGTCGAACACGTAGTTGTTGAAGGCGACGTTGTTGTACTTGGTGTAGAACGCGGTCGCGTAGAACTCGACGAAGCGGTTGGCGTATTTGTAGCCGACCTCGCCGAGGTCCATCGTCTGCGTGATGCCCGTCGCGGTCGGGGTGGTCATGTACGTGCTGATGTTGGGCAGGCGAAACGTCGGCGTCCAGCGTGCGAACAGGCCGGAGTGGCTGTCGAACTGCCAGTTGGCGCCGATCGTCCAGCCGAGCTTGTCGTAGCTGTGGTCCCAGTCGGTGAACTGGCCGGTGCCGGTGAGGATCTGCGAGTCGGCGAGGCTGCCGTCGTTGAGGTTGACCGTCTGCGAGCCTTCGGTCGAGCCCTTGATGTCGACTTTTTCCCAGCGCGCGCCGAGGTCGATGCGCAGCGGTTCGCTGACTTGCCATTCGTCGGAGAAGTACACCGCATTCGTCGTCGAATGGCCGCTCGCGTCGGCCCATTCGTAGCCGTTGCGATACACGCCGTTCGAGGTCAGCGTGCCGACCACGTTGCCGCTGGCGTCGACGGCGACCATGTTCAGCAAGCGCGCGTTGTTCTGCACGTCCATCAGGACGGTCGAGGAGTAGCGGCTGAAATCCTGGTCGACGTTGGCGTAGTAGTAGCCGAACGAAACGTCGTGCGAACCGGCGAGGTCGAGCTTGGTCGACACGCGAGCGTCGTTCATGATCTCGTCGACCGGCGACGTCACGCTGCGCAGGCCGCCGACCACGGTGAGGCCGTTGCCGTTCTGGTTCTGATTGTCGAACACGGTATTGGGCGAATCGACGTAGCGCAGCTGCAGGCCGACCGCGCCCGGGAACTGCGACAGATACTGCTGCCCCTGCTGCAGCAGCGTCGTCGCCGACTGCAGCGTGTTCGGGTAGACGCCGTTGCGCACTTCGTTGGTGTGATTGAGGCGCAGGCTGTCCTGGAAGCGCCAGTCGCCGGCGAAGGCCTGCTCGAACTTGAACGTCGTCTGCGTGCGGTTGACGTCGGTGCCCTTGCTGTTGTCGAACGGGAACTCGCCGGTCGCCGTGCGCAGCAGCAGGTTCTCGGTCTCGGGACCTGCGAGCGTGCCGGAGTTGCCGTCGAAGCCGGGCACCGCGCGGATCGAACCGTCCGCATACGTGCGCATCGGGATGCCGAGATCGAAATACACCTTGTCGTCGAGGCGCTTCAAGTCGACGCTGAACTTGCCGCTGTCCCATTCCTTCGAAAGCGTCGCGCGCAGCTGGCCGCCCTGGTCGGCGGTGAAGCCCGGATCGCGGATGCCGTCGTCGCTGCGGTAGAAGCCGCCGAACGCGACTTTCCAGCCGTCGCCGAGCGGCGTGCCGTACCAGAAATCCGTGCGGTTGAGGCCGTAATCGCCGACCGTGTACTTGAACAGGCCCGATGCTTCCTCGCCGGCTTCGCGCGGAATGAAGTTCACCGCGCCGGCCGGCGCGTTCGAGTAGAAGATCGACGACGGACCGCCGCGCACGACCTCGATGCGATCGATCGTTTCGTCGAGGCGAAACGCCTGGTCGGCGTTGAGGTAGCCGAGCGCCGGATCGTGCTGCACGGGAATGCCGTCTTCGAGCAGGTTGATCGAGCCGTAGCCGTCGACCGGGATGCCGCGCGCGCGCACGTTGCCGCTCGCCTCGCCGCCGGAAGATTCGACCCAGAAGCCTGGCACGGATTTCAGCGCCTCGGTGACGCTGGTCGGCGCCTGCATGCGCAGGCGGTCTTCGTCGATCGTCGTGATCGAATAGCTGGTCTGTTCCTTCGTGCGTTCGCCGACGCCCGCGCGCGCGGTGACGACGACCTGGTCCATGTTCGTCATGCCGTTGGAGGCTTGCTCGCCGGACGCCTTCTCCTTGCCCGGCTTCTCGCGTGCAGGGGCTGCTTTCTCCGCCGCCGCAGCATCGCCGAGGCTGGCATCGGCCGGTGCCGTACCACTGCTCTGCAGCGCCGCGCGCGTGTTCGTCGGCGCCGCCGAAGGCGCGTAGATCGTCACCGTGTTCGCATTGACGAAGCGATAGGCGAGTCCGCTGCCGTCCAGCAGCGCACGCAGGCGCGCCTCGTTGGAAAGTCCTGCCGGCGCGCCGTGTGTGCGTGCGTTGTCGGCGATGTTCGAGACATAGGCGATCTGCAGCCCGCTCTGGCGCGCGAACGCGTTCAGCGCGTCCTGCAGGGGCATCGCCGGGATCGCGGCGGAGGCGGCGGTGGCGTCGAGCGGATCGGCATGCGCGGCAGCCGCGAACGCGGCAGCCTGCAGGGCGAGGGCAATCGACAAGGTCAGCGGCTTGCGCATGGAAGTACCCGTGAGTAGGCGCGAAGTGCATCGCGCATGCGCTGATTACGAGGTCGGCATGCCCGATCCGGGCACCGAAAAAGCGATGAATTTTCCGTGAAATTTTCGAGTCGGAATTGCTACGCCTCAACGATTCGCCGTGCGCAGCGCGGTCACGCGTATCTGCTGCCCGTCGCTCGCCGCGCGCACGCCCGGCAAGCCGTTGAGGAAGTCGATGAAGGCGCGCACGTCGTAGGCGCGCAGGACGCCGCTGATGCGGATCGCGGCGATCTGCGGGTCGTCGATGCGCACCTGCTGGTGGTTGTAGCGGTTGAACTCGGCAGCGACGGTCGCGATCGGATCGTGATCGAACACGATCTCCTGGTGCGTCCAGGCGGTCGCCTTGCGCAGGTTCGCGCCGCCGATGTGGTCGATCGATCCGTTCGAGGCGATCAGGGCCTGCTCGCCGACGCCGAGGTCGGCCAGCGGCTGCAGCGTCGCCACCGCGCTGGATTCGGCCATGCGCTCGCGTTCGGTACGATTCCAGATCGCGACGCGGCCTTCGACCACGGTCACGGTCGTGTTCGCCGCCGTCGTCGCGACATCGAATATCGTGCCGATGTCTTCGATCGCGCTCGCTCCGGCGCGCACCGAGAACGGCCGCCGCGCGTCCTTGGCGACTTCGAACAAGGCCTGACCCCGGCGCACGTCGACGCGGCGGAATGCCGGGCCGAAGTCGACGGCGAGCTCGGTGTCCGCATTGAGGTGCACGACGGTACCGTCGGCGAGCTCCTGCGTGCGCTGTTCGCCGCGCCGCGTCGCGATCGTGAGGTTGTCGCGCGGCAGCAGCCAGAGCAGGCCGGCGATGCCACCGATGAAGGCGAGCGTCAACGAGGCGGCGATCGCCAAGGTGCGGTGCATGGGCGTCGCTGCGCGCGGGTCCGTACGCGGCGTGCGCGAATGCCGCAAAGGCACGACGCCGTCCTCGGCCAGCGCGCCGGCGACGAGCGCATCGACGGGCGTGTCGATGTGCCGGGCCGCCTCGGCGAGGTCGCCGCCGAGGCGGCTGATCGCCAGATACTCGTGCACGTGCAGCGGCGAGGCGCGCAGCCAGCGCAGGAATTCCTCGCGCTGCCGCGGCGCCGGCTCGCCTTCGCGATGCAGCAGGTACCACTCCGCGGCGGCTTCGGCGACCAGCATGCGGATCGCGTCCGCGTTCCTGCCTGGATGTTCGATCGACACGGCCTCTCCTAGACGTCGCCGCCGGCATCGCGCCGGCACAGCGCCAATGCCTTGACCACGTGCTTCTTGACCATGTGCGTGGATACCTTCAGGCGTTCGGCGATTTCGCGATAGGAAAGATCGTCGCGGTACTGCATCAGCAGCACCGCGCGGCTCTTGGCGGGCAGGCGTTCGATCGCCTCGGCGAGGCGGCGCCAGCGTTGCGCGCGATCGAGCGTCTCGTCGGCGGCGTGGCCGTCGGCGACGGTCTCGGCGACATG
>Ga0068853_100001787_pt1 | contig 15820 bp, 19 predicted proteins | sample KBSCornC32_FD_65655 | JGI IMG/M metagenome (GOLD analysis project Ga0068853, IMG submission 65655) | Corn rhizosphere microbial communities from Kellogg Biological Station, Michigan, USA - KBS Corn C3-2 | ecosystem: Host-associated > Plants > Roots > Rhizosphere > Soil ...
CAAAGGGGGAAAGTTTCTTGTCACTCCACGACCGCTTGCTCCACCAGGGTCTTGAATGTGGTCGCATACCACAGCAGATGCTGAACCGATTGCATCATGTACACGCCCACCAGCTCCTCCTTGGGATCCACCCAGAAATAAGTTCCCGCGTATCCCGCCCAATAGTATTCGCCGACCGAGCCGTCCATCGAGTTGAGTGCCGCGGGCGCGCGCGGACCTGGTGTACGCACTGCAAATCCGAGGCCGAAGCCGTGGCTCTGTCCGGGCAGGAAGAACGGACCGTGGTCGATCGCCTGGCCGATGTTGTCCATCGTCATCAGATCGACCGTCTTGGCTCCCAATAGCCGCGTGCCGTCGAGCGCGCCGCGGTTCAACATCATGTGCAGAAAGCGCGCGTAGTCCATCACCGTCGATGTAAGGCCCTGGCCGCCAGCCTCGAACTTCACCGGCTTGGTCGGATCGGTGTACGGCAGGATGATTCCTTTGCGATCGGCGTCGAATGGTTGCGCCAGCCTCGTTGCCTTGCTCGACTGCACCTGGAACGCAGTGTCCGGCATCGCGAGCGGCGCGCAGATGCGCTTCTGGAAGAACTCGCCGAGCGTCATGCCCGAGACGACTTCGATGAGGCGGCCGAGCACGTCGGACGAGCGGCTGTACCACCAGGTCGTGCCGGGCTCGTACTTCAGCGGCAGCTTGCTGAGGCGCGTGACGAGCTCGGCATTCGTGATGTCGAGATCGTTCTCACCGCCATCGAGATACATCTGCTCGACCGGAGACCCACCAGGCACGCCTTTGAAGAATCCGTAAGTCAGGCCCGACGTGTGCATCAGCAGATCGACCACACGAATCGGGTGCGTTGCCGGTTTTGTCTCGATGCTCGCGACGTCCTTCGCGGTCGCTGCGTTGGTCGCCACTTTGAGATCAGCAAGCTCCGGCAGGTACGTCGATACCGGATCGGAGAGCTTCATGCGCCCCTCCTCGACCAGCATCATCGCCGCAACGCTCGTGAGCGGCTTGGTCATCGAGTAGATGCGGAAGATCGAATCGCGCTTCATCGGCGCTTTGGTGTTTGGATCCTGCTGTCCGTACGCTTCGTAGTACGCGACCTTGCCGTGGCGGGCGACCAACGCGACGTAACCCGGGATTTCGCCTGCGTCGACTTTGGCGCGCAGCACCTTGCCGATACGATCCAGCCGTTCCGAAGAAAGCCCGACCGCTTCGGGCTGCGCGCGCGGCAACTCGGCCGCCCACGCATAAACAGCAAACAGAGAGACTGCGACAGCAACGAACAACCGACTACGCAACGTCATGTTGGTCCCCTCCTGAGGTCGTGAAACGCTCGAACTCGATCGGCGCTGGTCTGTTTGGGTTGTCGCGCTCGATCGTCCGCGAACAATGTACTCCGATCCGCGCATCGATGAAGCGATGGCATACACGCTAGAATGCCGGACCGAAGGAACGGATCCGCGCGTGCTCACCCTCAAGCTCTTCCTCGTCCCCTCTCTGATCTGCGCCATTACGTTAGCCGGCCGGCGCTGGGGCCCGGCGGTTGCGGGCTGGCTGTCCGGTTTTCCGATTGTGTCCGCGCCGGTGCTGTTCTTCATCGCCGTGGAACAGGGCACCGAGTTTGCCGGGAATGCAGCGGCGGCGACGCTGTCCTGCGTTCCCGCAGTTCTCCTGTTTTCGACGACCTACGCCTGGCTCGCAACGCGCGCAAACTGGATGACGAGCCTCGCCGGTGCATTGCTCGCCTACTTCGCCGGCGTTGTTGTGCTGTATCTTATCGCGCCGCCTGTCTATGTGTCGGCGCCGCTCGTTTATGCGATCGTCTGGTTCGCGCCGCGTTTCTTCCCGGCGATGCAGGAGGTTTCGGCCCTGCCCACCTTTCGAGGAACGGAGCTGGTGCTGCGCATGCTGGCCGGTGCGGCGCTCGTGCTCGCGCTGACCTACTTCGCAGCCGATCTCGGGCCGAAGTTGAGCGGATTATTCGCGATGTTTCCGGTGCTCGGCATCGTGCTGGCCGTGTTCTCGCACCGTCAGGCCGGCGCAGCCTTCACGATCCGCCTGTTGCGCGGAATGGTATTCGGCTTTTACGCCTTCACGTCATTCTGCCTGGTGGTCGCGCTGACGATCGTTCCGCTCGGTATCGGGATTGCATTCGCCCTCGCTCTCGCAACCGCTAGCCTCGTGCAAGCTGTGGTCAAACGTTACGTGCGCATGACGGTCGGTTGAGTCGATGTCAGCGAGCGCTGGCAGATCGGCGTAGAGTTGCCGCCGGCCAAAACATACCAAACGCGTCCATGCGACTCGAGGACAAGATCGACTCACTACTGAGCGAGTCCGTAAATTCCGGCGACGTGCCCGGCGTCGTCGCTATGGCGACCGATGCCGACGGCACTATCTACGAAGGCGCCTTCGGCAAGGGCATGCTTGGCGGCACGCAGGAAATGACGCCGGACACCGTCGTCTGGATCGCCTCGATGACGAAGGCGATCACCGGCGCTGCCGTGATGCAGCTGGTGGAGCAAGGCAAGCTCGATCTCGATAGTCCCGCGAGGACCTGGGTTCCATACCTGGCGTCAGTACAAGTGCTCGAAGGCTTCGACGCATCCAGTGCGCCGCGCACGCGTCCGCCGAGGCGGCCGATCACGTTGCGTCATCTGCTGACGCACACCGCGGGCTTCGGGTATCCGATCTGGAACGCGGAGATCAAGCGCTACTACGAAGTCATGGCGCTGCCTGCCCCAGGTAGCTGCCAGATCGCCGCGTGGCGCGTGCCGCTGCTGTTCGATCCGGGCGAGCGCTGGAACTACGGCATCAATCTCGAATGGGCCGGCAAGGCTGTGGAAGCGGCCAGCGGCAAGAAGTTGGGCGCTTATCTTCGCGAGCACGTGCTCGATCCGCTGGGCATGCACGACACCGCGTTCAAGATCACGCCGCCGATGCGCGAGCGCTTGGCCCGACTCCACGAGCGCGGCGCCGATGGCAAGCTCAACGCGATCGATTTCGAGGTCCCACAAGAGCCCGAGTCCGAGATGGGCGGTGGCGGCCTCTACTCGACCGCGCGCGACTACCTGAAGTTCGTGCGGATGATCCTGAATCGCGGCAGAGGAAGCACCGGCCCGGTGCTCAAACCCGAGACGGTGGACTTGATGTCACGCAATCACATGGGCGAGCTGCGCGTTACGGCCATGAAGACGATGATGCCGACTCGCTCCAACGACGTGGAGCTGTTTGCGGGCGTGCCAAAGAGCTGGGGGCTGAGCTTCATGATCAACGAACGGAAAGCGCCGACCGGTCGCTCGCCCGGAAGCCTGTGCTGGGCGGGTCTTTCGAACTGCTACTTCTGGATCGATCCGGCGAAGCAGGTCGGCGGCGTCTACGTCACGCAGATCTTCCCGTTTGGCGACGTGAGATCGCTGCCGCTGTATCTCGAGTTCGAGGCGGCGGTATACCGGTCGATGCCTTGAGCATGGCTAACAATCATCGACGGTGCCGCGACTTGGCGATAGCGGTAAAGAGGGGCGGGTGAGGGGTACGTGCCCCCCACCCTGTCTCCCACTCCCCCTTTCCCGCCCTCTCCCCCTGTATTCGCGACGGCACGGCGGAGCGATTGCCGAAGCACCGGCCGAGCCGTACTTGTTTATCGTTGGATTGGGCTCGAATACAACAGCCGGACCGCGATTCTGCTGGACTGGGGAGGCGGCGTAAATCAGGGAATTCCTGATATGCAGCCCGGAGGTCGGACTTGGGCGCAAATCGCAATCGGCATATAGATCTATAGTTCGGCCAGTACCTCGGCGCGAGCTCGATGTGCAGGCGCTGACAGCGCGCAAGGCGGTTCGTGCACGCTCATCTCATATCGCATGGCCTGCACACCCTGACCGGGAGCGCTTCCGATCTCTGTGCTCTAATTGCGCCTTCTTTTCGTTGGGCTGACTTATCTTAAGGCACCGCTGTGTCGATCAATCCAATGCGCGATCTCTCCGCCTCCGCCGTCATCGCCGGCTTCGTCACCGTTCTGGTCGGCTTCACGAGCTCGGCCGTGATCGTGTTTCAGGCCGCGCATGCGCTCGGCGCCACGCCCGCGGAGATCGCCTCGTGGATGTGGGCGCTCGGCTTAGGCATGGGCGTCACGTGCATCGGCTTGTCGCTGCGTTATCGCGCTCCGATCGTGACCGCCTGGTCGACGCCAGGTGCGGCCATGCTGATCACGAGTGCAGCGGGCGTATCGATGCCGGAAGCGATCGGCGCGTTTCTCGTGTGCGGCGCGTTGATCACGCTGTCCGGCTTCACAGGTTGGTTCGAGCGCGCGATCAGCCGCATTCCGATCTCGATCGCATCGGGGATGCTCGCCGGCGTGCTGCTGCGCTTCGGTCTCGACGTCTTCGTCGCGATGAAGACGCAGTTCGTGATGACGTTTGCAATGTTCATCGTGTATCTCATCGCGCGTCGCGTGTTGCCGCGCTACGCCGTCGTGTCGGCGCTCGCGCTCGGCATCGCGATCGCGGCCAGCCTGGGACTTCTGCGCGTCGACGGCTTGCGGTTCGAGCTCGCCCATCCGGTCTGGACTTCGCCGCAGTTCTCAGTGGGAGCGTTGATCGGCGTGGCGCTGCCGCTCTTCGCGGTGACGATGGCCTCGCAGAACGTCCCCGGCGTCGCCGTGCTGCGCGCCTCGGGTTACTCGACGCCGATCTCGCCGCTGATCGGCTGGACCGGCGCCGCGACGGTGGTGCTTGCACCGTTCGGCGGGTACGCATTGAATCTGGCGGCGATCACCGCGGCGATCTGCATGGGGCGCGAAGCACATGAGGATCCGGCCAAGCGTTACGTGGCAGCCGTCGCCGCCGGTGTCTTCTATATAGCGATAGGCCTGTTCGGTGCCACCGTGGGCGCGGTCTTCGCCGCATTTCCGCGCGAGCTCGTGCTTGCGATCGCCGGACTCGCACTGCTCGGCACGATCGGCAACGGCCTCGCAACAGCGCTCAGTCAGGAAGGGCAACGAGAGCCGGCTCTGGTCACCTTTCTGGTCACCGCCTCCGGCGTAAGCCTGGCCGGCGTCGGGTCGGCGTTTTGGGGGCTGGCGGCCGGCGCCCTGGCGATCGCGGTGTTACGGACGACGCGCGGGCAGATGCAATCTCTGAGCTCGGTCTTGCCGGGCAGACGGAAGCGAAGCGAGAAGACGGGCGGGGCCTGAGGCCGAAGCGGTTGTTCGATGGGCTTTTTTATGCCCCGACGCCGTGCAGCGACGTAGGACGGATGCTGACAGCCTAATCAGGGTTGCACTTATAGTGCTGCCGCCGACCCCACGCGCAAGATACGTCTCACGAATCGGCCGCGGCACAGGGCCGAGATGCCAGGAGACCTAACCAATGTACGACGCTATGGCCATGACAGACACCGAAGCCGTGAGCCTGCCGTTCATGGAAACGATTCGCGACCGACTGCTTATCGTGCCGAAGCCGCACAAGCCGGAGAAGCTGCAGTCCTTCGGGCTTCTATATGGGTCCTCGCCCGCGATGCACGCCGTGTACGACCTGATCGGCCGCGTCGCGCAGACTGATGCAACAGTGCTGATCGTCGGCGAGAGCGGGTCCGGCAAAGAGCTCGTGGCCAACACCATTCATCGCATGGGCGCCCGTGCCAAGCAGCCGTTCGTGGCGGTGAACTGCGGCGCGATTCCGGCCACACTGATCGAAGCCGAGCTGTTCGGTTACGAGAAAGGCGCGTTTACCGGCGCCGCCAAGACGCACCGCGGCTACCTCGAGCGCGCGAGCGGCGGCACGCTGTTTCTCGACGAAATCACCGAGATGCCGCTCGAGATGCAAGTGCGGTTGTTGCGCGTGCTAGAGACTGGAACGTTCTGTCGCGTCGGCGGAGATCAAGAGATCCGGGCGGAAGCACGCATCATGGCTGCGACCAACCGGGACCCCGCCACTGCAGTCGCCGACAACTTCCTCCGTGAAGATCTGATGTATCGGCTGGCCGTCTTCCCGATCAACCTGCCGCCGCTGCGTGCGCGGGGGGACGATGTCGAGCTGCTGGCCCGGCATTTTCTGGCCGAATTGAACCTGGCGGCGGGAGCCAGCAAGACGCTGTCGAAAGCTTCTCTCGCGCTGCTGCGTACGCACCCGTGGCCTGGCAACGTCCGCGAGCTGAAGAATTGCGTGCAACGTGCGTTCATCCTGTGCGACGACGAGGTCGAGCTGCAGGGGTTGGCACCGGTCAACCGCAGCGCCGCCGGCGATGGCAGTTGCCTGAGATTTTCGATCGGGACGCCGCTGGCCGTGATGGAGAAAAAGACCATTTTCGCAACGTTGGAGCACTGCAGCGGCAACAAGCGCCGCGCCGCCGAGGTTCTGGGCGTGAGCCTGAAGACGCTATACAATCGGCTGGCGGAGTATGCTGCTGATGCGGCCGATATGGGGCAGCAGCGTGTGACGCACGCCTCTTGATGGCGTGATAGCCGTGATGCCGCTATCTGACTCCGAGGCCGTTGGAGAGGGGAATGTCGACACGGCCGGGAATCCGGCCAAACGCGGGCCCTCGTTCATGATCAGAATCCTCATCGCAGACGACCACGCCATCGTACGGGCCGGCCTCAAGCAGTTCATTGTCGACCAGCAGGATATGGTGGTCGCCGGGGAGGCCGCCGACGGCATGGAGACGCTCGCCTTCGTCCGCACCGGTGAGTGTGACGTGGTGCTGCTCGACATCTCGATGCCCGGCAAGAATGGCATCGACACGTTGCGCCAGTTGAAGCGCAGCCGTCCCGATCTTCCAGTGCTGATCCTGAGCGGCTATTCGGAACAGCAGTACGCGGTCAGTCTGCTGCGCGCAGGCGCAAGCGGCTACATCAACAAAGAAAGCGCGTCCGAGCAACTCGTCTCGGCGATTCGCACGGTCATCAAGGGCGGAAAGTACGTGAGTCCGAACGTTGCACAAGTGCTTGTCAGCGATCTTTCCAACGACGGCGAAAAGCCGCCGCACGCAGCATTGTCGAAACGCGAATTCCAGATCTTCTACAAGCTCGCTGCTGGTGCCAGCGTGTCGAAGATCGCGGAAGAACTGTTTCTCAGCGTCAAGACGGTGAGTACTTATCGCGCACGGATTCTCGAGAAGATGCAGATGACCAGCAACGCCGATCTCACCTACTACGCCGTCAAGAACAATCTCATCGACTGATCTGCCTCGTTCTGCGCATGCTCGAGCGTTTCGCGTTCGGCCTCGCCTGCAAGCAACGCTGCGGACCGTGAATTCAGTGTCAACTCTGCCGTATCCCGGGCGAATGTAGGACACGGCCGACATCGCTCGGCGTTTCGACCTGCTAAGGTTGCAGTCTCAGGTAGATTCTCCATGCAGGACGCGCCCACCACATCATCGTCGAAGGCGGACCAGTCGGCCGACCATCCACTCCGAGTGTTTCTGGTTGAGGACTCGGCCGTAATCCGTGAGCGGCTGACGGAGTCGATCTCTTCGCTACCGCACGTGATGGTCGTTGGACATGCGGATACCGAGAGCGAGGCGATCTCCGCATTGGACCGCGTGCCGAGCGATGCGGTCGTGCTGGACCTGCAACTACGCCACGGTCATGGACTCAACGTGCTGAAGGCCTTGCGAGGGACGCCCGAGCGGCCGCGCATGACTGTGATCGTCCTAACGAACTTCACGTCACCACAGTATCGCGGACGCAGCATGGAATTCGGCGCAGACTATTTCTTCGACAAGTCGCGCGACTACGATCGCGTGTGCGATGTGCTCGAGGATCTCGCACAGCGCCGCGGGCAACATTTCAGCTAGCTAGCGAACTGTAACGCTTGAGAGCGGAGCAGTGCCCCCTTGTGGAAGAGCGTTGGGTGGGTTGGGGTGAGCGGTGTATGCTCGAGTAGCCTCACCTAAGCGGCACGCTGACCCTGACAACCGTTCCACCGCCAGCCGGACTGTCGATCGCAAACTCACCGCGGAGCGATGTGATGCGCTGGCGCATCCCGAGAATGCCGTGCGAGAGACGCTTCCTCTCGGCGCCCTTGGGCAGACCGGCGCCGTCATCGCGAATCGTGAGCAGCATCCTGTCATTCCGATATTCCATCGTAATCCATGCGTTCGCCGCGTTGGCGTGCCGCACGATGTTGGTGAGCGCCTCCTGCACGACGCGAAAGAGCGCGATACCAACAGCATCCGGAAGATCCACCTCGGCGGGATCGATCGACAGCGTGCATTTGAGGTTGCCACGCTGGCCGATTTGATTGACATACCACTCGAGCGCCGCCGGCAGGCCCAGATTGTCGAGCACCGTCGGCCGCAGATCCTCGATGATGCGTCGCTTGATGTCCACGCCCTCGTCTATCACGGTCATGGCGCGCGCTAGCCGCTGGGCCACCAACGGCTCCTTGTCCTTGAGCCGGTTGTAGGCCCATGACATATCCATCTTGCTCGACACGAGGATGCTGCCCAGCTCATCGTGCAGATCGTGAGCCAGCCTCGCCCGCTCTTCCTCCTGCACGTTCTGCAGGCTGGTGGACAGCTCGGACAACTCGGCGGTGCGCTCGCGGACCTGCTCTTCGAGCATGATCCGGATGCGCTCGCGCTGGACGATTCCGCGCCGCGCCAGAATATAGACCGTGATGACGAGCAGCAGATTGAAGAGCGTGATCACCGCAATGCCGACGCGCGAGAACGCCACGTCCGCGTTCCAGCGCGAGGAGCGCGCGATCAGCTCACCGCGTTCGACATTCTGAATCGCGTCAATTTCCGTGCGGACCTCGTCCATGGTCCGGCGGCCTACGTCCGTCTCGATCAGCTCCTGTGCCTGCTTGGGCCCCTTCTCCTTGTACAGGCGCAGCGTGGCCTCGAGCTCGGCCATCTTTTCGCCGATCAGTTTGGCGAGCTGGCTCACGTGGGCGCGCTGCTCTGGATTGTCCGCGTTCAGGTCCTTCAGTCTCTGCAGCTTCGGACCGATCTTCGGCACCGCCATGACGTACGGCTCGAGATACTCCGGACGCCCGGTCAGCAGGAAGCCGCGCTGCGCCGTTTCGGCGTCGCTGACCAGCGCGAGGATCTGGCTCGCCACGGCCTGCGTCTCTATCGAGCTGGCCATCAGCTGATTGGCTCGATTCAATCGCTCATGGCTGCGCTCCGAAAAGACCATTACCGCGACCGAGAGCGCAAGCCCCAGCGCCAGAGGCAGAAGAAGTTTGGTCAGCGGGGAGAGCATGGTAGCTTGGCGCGGACGGCCTGAGCGCGGGACCTTCCGGGCGAGCAAGGGGGGCGATGGTAGGCCAGTACGACTCATCGACTATACGTTACGCCTTTGAGGGGTACAAGGCGTCGCGCGTTCCAACCGCGCCGGCGAGTCTCTCAGGAACCTGCCGCTGGAACCGCGCCGATGGAGGGTCCGCATAGAGCGAAGGACGCTTGCGGTCCAATATTCGACCGGCCTTTTGTCCTATACTGCAGCGAAAAGGGAGGGCCTCTTGCGGGCGAGCCGACGCATTCGAGTCCTGAAGGGCGCGTAGCCTCGTCGGTGCCGCTCCGCGACGACGCACCTTCCCCTCCCAGTCATCTGCTTATTACGCGTTTCGATCTGGAGATCGAGATCAGATTCGTCCGGTTCGCCTGCCTGACGGTGGCGGTCCTGTGCGCCGGGTGCGCGTTCGCCGCCGACGAGCCGTTGCCCGCTGAGCCGTGTTCGAGTAGCCAGGGCGAAATGCCCACGAGCATGCGCCCGAGCAGCGACGACAAGACCGGCATCACGTGGTACTACGAGAGGACCACGACCACCCGCTTCAACGAGGATGCCTTCTATCTGTACGCAGGACGCAAAGCCTGCGAAGTATGGCTGCGGCTGCGCATCCAGTACGTGACTGACAAGCCGCTCGGCATCACGCACATCCAGGTGCGCGCGGACGACAGGACGTTCGATCTCCCCGAGCCGCACGTCAAGCATGACTCGGACGGCAAGCTGCTGTGGGAATGGTACGACGAGCAGGTCGGGCCAGATCATCTGCTGATGCTGTTCAAGGTGGTGGCGTCGAAGAGCGCCGCGGTGCGCTTCACGGGCTCGAGCCGCAGCGCCGAGCGTCTAATCTCGGATGCGGAGAAGGAGGCTATCAAGACAGTCCTCGGCGCGTACCACACATTGGGCGGCAAGCTCTGACCGCGCCGCTCTGCGCTAGCCAGTCGCTGTTCCTGTAGCGGGCCCCTCGCTCTGGGCTCCGCCCTCACCTTCCCACGTCTGCAGATCCTTCGCCTGTTCCTGCACCTTGTTGCGGCGTCGGAAATCCTCGTATAGCGCGTACAGCCCACGCGTTACCAATACGGCTGATGCAAACCAGAGCAAACGGCTCATGCTTCGTTCTCCAAAGTGAAGGCGGCAATATGCCACCTCCATCCGCAGAACGATAGCAGGACCCTGCTACCGCTCCCATCGGACGACCTCGGGTCCGCATGTAAGGCGTTTCCGACAAATCGAGCGTGGTGCTTGCCCTGCTCGCAAGTCTTACACCGTCAGCTTGTCCTCCTTACACGACCCCCTCTGAACGCACCTTGCAAGCGGCTGAATCCATGTCCGATCAGCCCGGCATAACGATTGCGCAATGAACCTGTGTGCGAAAATGCACTCCATAAAGCCTAGACGTAACGCGAGCGCGCAATGGGGTTCGGCGCGCGCATCGATCAACCAACTCGAAGAGGCGCACATCATGCTCAAATGGGCTCTGGTGTTTCTGGTGATCTCGCTGATTGCCGGTGTCTTCGGTTTCACCGGGATCGCAGCCGGCGCAGCAGCGATTGCGAAGGTGCTGTTCTTCCTGGCCTTGCTGCTGTTCGTGGTCTTTCTCGTGCTCGGCCTGACCATCTTCAAGAGCATTACGTGATATCCGGGGCATGCGGGCTTTACAGCGCGCTCTTGCGTACGCAATGTTGCATGGTACTCGCAGCTTTTACATCCACGCGGCGCGCGCGCGCCCACTAACCGACTGAGAGCACGTGCAAAAGCCATAGGCACGCCGCTTGCCCCTTTTGTTAAGCGAGGCGGCACAGGGCCGCCCGTAACTTACACAGGAGATCGACAATGAACTGGGATCAAATCGAAGGCAATTGGAAGCAGTTCAAGGGCAAGGTCAAGGAGCAGTGGGGCAAGCTCACCGACGATCAGCTCGATCAGCTGGCCGGCAATCGTGATCAGTTGCTCGGCAAGATCCAGGAACAATACGGCATCTCCAAGGAAGAAGCCGAGAAGCAGCTCGACAACTGGTCCGGCATGCAGCGCGAAGCCGTACGGCGCGAGGATCGCAAGGTCAGCCGCTAGCCAACGTAGTCAATCGCATTCGGAGGGTGTCATGCCAAAGCTCATTCACGCTGTTTTCGCCGCCGCGCTCGGATTGGGTATCGCGGCGCCGCTGTATGCCGGCGACGCAGTGCCGAACTACCAATCGGAGTTGGACAAGTGCAAACGTCTGGGCGAAGGCTCCGAGCACGCGAAGTGCATCACCAACATCAGGCCCACTGCTGCCGCCGGCGCCAATCGCACGGCAGCGACGGGCACGAGCTCGGCCGGTCAAGTGACGGACTCTTCCAACACGGGAGTGAACGCCGTGAAGGACGGAACGGCACACGAAGACGACGAGTTCAACGCCGCAATGAAGGAGTGCGATAGCGCGCAGCCTGGTGCCGACAGAGAGCGCTGCATCGATCGCGCGAAGGAGCACTTCGGTCGTATGTAAGAGTCGCGTCCGTTCGACGCAAGGAGAATGGCGGACGCCCTGGCGTCCGCCATTTTCGTGCGCTTCTTTCCGCCGAGCGTGAAGCGGTTACGAGTTGCCGATCGCGGCACGGTTCGACCGGCGTGAGCGCCGCGCTCGCCGCGGTCCGGCGGTCGGGGCATCGCGAGAGCCAGACCTCGATGTCTTGGGCGCAGCCTCTCCGTCCGGTCTCGGGCGGCGCTCTCGCCCCATGCGATTCAAGCCGGTGCCAGACGTGCGCTTGCGCTCCGCGTTGTTCACGACCGTGCGTGCGGACAGATAGCTACGCAGCTCCTCGCCATCCCCGTCCAGCTCGTAGCGCGACCGCAGCGCGGCACGATATGCATCCACCTGCCCGCCGAGAGCGGGCAGATCGAGATCCGCGTGGCGCGCCAGCTGGAACATGTGGCCTTCTTCCTGACGAATGTGATCCTTGACCAACGCCGCGAGCACCGCCACCTTCGCATCGTAGTGGGATGCGCCGGCCCTGGCGCCGTGCAGATCTCGCATCAGCGCGCGCGCCATGGCGTGCTCGACATCGGCCTGATCCATGACATCGACGTCGCCGCCGGCCTGGCGCAGCGCTGGATAGAACAGCTCTTCCTCGATCCGTGCATGGATCGTGAGCTCCATCAGGATCCGAGCGACGAGCGTCTGCCGGTCCTCTGCGTCTATCAGATATTCGTAGCTGTCGAATAGCGCGATCACTGCAGCGTGATCGTCCCGGAGTGTGGTCAACACATCCCGATCATCGCCGGCGGTCATGCGAGCTAATATTCTTCGGAGTTCCATTTGTCGCCTCTCCTTGGACGAGCGTGTCGCGCAATGCCAACACGTCGAGGAAGCAGTCCGGCTGCCTGCGCAGTCTCTGCACGGCTACGGCCGGTCAGAGCACCAGAAACAGAAGCACGATGACCAGGACGATCGTCAGCGTTCCGCTCGGAGCGTAGCCCCAGTTCCTGCTGTAGGGATACACAGGCAATGCGCCGATCAAGAGCAACAAGACGATGATCAGCAGAATCGTATGCAAGTTGAACGCCATCTGTTACTCCAGCGAGTCAGTGACGAAGCGCGCCAGCCGCTCCCGACCACCCCCGATGGGGCGCCCGGAGCGGTCAGGGATCGGCAACATGCGGGCTATTGCCGCACGTGCAAGTCGTTCTTTACCGACTGCACGCCTTCCACTTTCTGGGCCAGTGTGACTGCGCGATCGGCTTCCGAAGATGAATCGACGAAGCCGCTCAGGGCGACCACGCCTTTGTAGGTCTCGACGTCGATGTTGCGGGCCTTGACCTGCTCGTCGTTGATCAGTGCGGTCTTGACCTTGGTCGAAATGGTCTTGTCGTCGACATATTGGCCGGTACTGCGCTCCGTGGCGTTGCCCGCGCAACCGGCGAGCACGACCATGATCGCGGCGGACAATGAGAAGGTCTTGAGCCAGCTGATGCTCTTCATCGTGTTTTCTCCTGCGTCTTTTAAGGGATTGGTGCGGGATCGCGATGCCGTATGCGACGGTCGATGCCCGAGCCGCTCCAATGCAGCAAGTATCTCGACCGTTTTTGCGCGAAGACGCCTCCGTTTGCCGCAAGGACACTCCCGTTTCCCGCAAAGGCACTTCTGCATTCGGCATGCCACGCGTGCAGGCGATAAGAAACAGGTTGTTACGGTATGCGTCCGCGTGTCTTCCATGTAAAGCATGGATGGCTGCATGTAAGAAGGCACTAGGGAAGCTCTGATCAGGTTCGCGCATGCGAGACTGGATCGGAGGTGCAATTGGGCGCACCCACGCCGCGGCGCCCTTCCGCACTTATCGGATGCTGCGCAAGACTTACATGGCTTGTTGAAATAACAGCGTCGATAGGCCCGGCGAGCGATCTGGGGGAGCGCGCGCACCTCGTTGTTTTTCGGGAGATTCACGCCGCCCAACTGCCTGGCATGCCGACTGCTGATTGAATGTGGGGGACATGTTGCGACGACAAGGAACGCTGCGTGTCCGAGAAACAGCCAGATCCATGCGAGGCACTGGCACGACTGCCACAAGACAAGCACCAAGTTAGGAGACCGCGATGCTGCACTATGCCATTGTATTTCTGATCATCGCACTGATAGCAGCGCTGTTCGGCTTCACGGGTATCGCGGCGGGCGCCGCCGGTATCGCCAAGATCCTGTTCATCGTCTTCCTGGTCATCGCCGTCGCGACGTTCGTGATGAGCTTGATCAGGCGCGGATAGCCACTGCAAGCGGTTCTCTTTGCCATACAACCAGCGACTGGAGAAGCTTATGGATACCGTCACCAAACCGAATCTGCGTATGTCGTCGTCCGAGCTGACCGGCAAGACCGATCGCCTGCTCACGGACTTTCAGACATTCGTCGGCGACGTCGATCAACTGCTGAAGAGCGCAGCGCAGCTGCCGGGCGATGGCCTTGCCATAGCGCGCGGCCGACTCGAAGAGAAGGTCTCGCAGGCCAAGTCGAAGCTGGCCGACGTAGGAGCCACAGCCGCCAACGCAGCGTATCGGGCACGTGATCGGAGCGAGGACTACATTCGCGACCGGCCCTGGACGGCTATCGGCGTAGCCATCGCGGCAGGCGCGGTGGTCGGTGTCTTGTTGTCGCGCCGCTGGTAAGTAAACCATCAGCCAGGGATGCCGTTCATGCCAACTACCGAAAGAATGCCCAAGCAGGAATCGAGAGGAATGTCGACGCGCGGCGCCGAGACGCCGTTCCTGAGCGATGTCGCCACGCTGCGCAAGCGCGCGCGTGAGCACATCGAGCGAGGCGCCGTGACCGCCGCTTACAACGCCGACGTTGAGGTTGTGGTCAAGCTGCTGAACACCGCGCTCGCCACCGAGATCGTCTGCACGCTGCGCTACAAACGCCACTATTTCATGGCGAACGGCATCCATGCCCAAGCGGTGGCCGCGGAGTTCCTCGAGCACGCCAAGCAGGAAGAAGAGCACGCCGATCGCATCGCCGAGCGCATCGTGCAGCTCGGCGGGGAACCCGACTTTTCCCCCGAGGGCCTGGCTTCGCGCAGCCATGCCGAGTATGTCGAAGGCAAGACGCTGACCGACATGATGAAGGAAGACCTCATCGCGGAACGGATCGCGATCGAGAGCTACACCGAAATCGTGCAGTACCTGGAAGGCCGCGATCCCACGACACGGCGTTTGATGGAAGAAATTCTCGCCATGGAAGAAGAGCACGCGGAAGACCTGAGCTCGCTCCTGCAGGGGATGCAGGCCGGCTGACTACGAATCGCTTCGCTACCGACGCATCTTTGTGACCGTCTCCTCCCCCTTAGGCCGCTCCAGCAGCGGCCGTCTTTTTTTGGAGCCTGGTGCCAAGAGACGTTACTGCAGGGGTCCCCAACAGGAGGTGTAGTCATGCGCACCATCCGCATCGTGTTCGTCCTGTGTGTCGCCGCCATCGTAGCAGCCTGTCAAAGCGCACCGGTCACCGGGCGCAAGCAGCTCATGCTGGTGTCCGAGTCCGAGGCGATCACTGCATCGTCCGAGGCCTACACGCAGACGCTCGCGCCGATACGCCAGCAAGGCAAGCTCAACGACGATCCGGCGCTCAAGGCTCGCATCGACAAGATCACCGCTCGGCTTGTCGCCCAGGCCATCAAGTATCGTCCGGAGACCGAGAAGTGGGACTGGCAGGTGGCGGTGATCGACGACCCCAACACGCTCAACGCCTGGTGCATGGCGGGCGGCAAGATGGCCATCTACACCGGCATCGTTCAGAAGCTGAATCTGAGCGATGACGAGATCGCGCAGGTGATGGGACACGAGATCGCACATGCGCTCGCGAAGCACACTGCCGAGCGCATGTCGACCGCAATGGCCTCGCAGACGGCGCTGCAGTTGGGCTCGATTCTGCTGGGCGGGGGCGGCGCGTCGAGCGATCTGGCGCTGCAGGCGGCAGCGGCCGCGACGACAGTCGGCGTGCAGCTGCCGAACAGCCGCGCACAGGAGGCGGAGGCTGACCGCATCGGCATCGAGCTCGCCGCAAAAGCGGGCTATGATCCGAACGCCGCACCGCAGCTATGGCAGAAGATGATGCAGGTGAGCGG
>Ga0068853_100001789_pt1 | contig 15809 bp, 10 predicted proteins | sample KBSCornC32_FD_65655 | JGI IMG/M metagenome (GOLD analysis project Ga0068853, IMG submission 65655) | Corn rhizosphere microbial communities from Kellogg Biological Station, Michigan, USA - KBS Corn C3-2 | ecosystem: Host-associated > Plants > Roots > Rhizosphere > Soil ...
TTCAATATCCACAGGGCCGATGACAATAGCGGAGACCACTATACGCTCCGGAATATGGGTGTGGACTATGATTTTATCGACCTATACGGGCTTCATGTCGTCGAAGGGAGGAAGTTCCAGCCATCGGACTACGATCCGAAGTATGAAAATCTGCACAATGTAGTTTTGACGACCGGCGCCACGCGGCTATTGGGTTTTGCATCGGCGAAGGAGGCAGTTGGCAGGCAGGTGATGATGTACGACAAAAAATGGGATGTTGTCGGCGTTGTCAATGATTTTCACCAAAAGTCACTCCGTTATGCCATGGAGCCGACGATCTTACAGCCCTTTTACTCGCCTTCGAACTGGATATCGGTAAAGCTGAACACGGGTAATGTGCGGGCGACGATGGAAGCCGTAAAGCGCAAATACGAGGCTTTCTTCCCGGGCAATCCCTTCGACTATTTCTTCCTGGACGAAAGCTTTAACAGCCAATACAAGAACGACCAGCTGTTCGGGAAAGCCTTTGCGTTGTTTGCGGGCTTTGCCATTCTTATCGCCTGTCTGGGACTGCTGGGGCTGGCGTTGTTCGGCACGTCTCAGCGTGTCAAGGAGATCGGGGTTCGAAAGGTGTTGGGAGCGTCGGTGACCAATATCGTCCTCTTGCTCTCGAAGGATTTTGTCATACTCATCGGGGTCGCGTTTTTGATCGCCGCGCCGGTGGCCTGGTGGATCATGCAGCAGTGGCTGCAGGATTTCGCGTACCGGATAGCATTGAGTCCGTGGATATTTCTGGCGGCGGGTGTGCTGGCCACGCTGATAGCGCTGATAACCATCAGCTTTCAGGCGATCAGGGCGGCTTTGACCAGTCCGGTGAAAAGTTTGAGGGCGGACTAACCGGCGGCGAGGATTTCTGGGAGGATTTATCAGAGAAAATAAGGTCTATGCGTTTTTTCAGGGGGATGTGGAACAGGGATATGAACGTCACTGAGATCGACCCGGACGGGGAGAACCTGTTCCGTAACGGCGGCAAATATGTTTACGCCTATTATAGCCGGGGTGAGCGCAAGCTGATGCTGGTGAATTTTTAGTAAATTTATGTATATGAAACACACCAGGAAAACGGCTTTAGCCGTGCTGTTGTTTTTTTGCACGGTGGCTATGACCCCCGTCGGGAAGCGGGTGGTATTTTTTGACGACTTCTCCGGGAAGGCGCTCGACCGGAGTAAGTGGAATGTCGTGGTCTCGGGAATGCATGTCAACGATGAGTTGCAGGGATACGTGGACAGCAGCGCCACCATTTACCTGGAAAACAATGCGCTAGTTCTGAAGCCGCTATATTCTCCCGGGTTTGTGACCAGGGACGGTCAGCATTTCGACTTTGTTTCGGGCCGGATCAATACCCGGGGTAAGTTTGACTTCAAATACGGCACCGCAGAGGCGCGGATCCGGCTTTCGGACGGGGCTGGGCTCTGGCCGGCCTGGTGGCTGCTTGGCGATGGTCCCTGGCCTGCCACGGGTGAGATAGACATTATGGAGTGTGTCGGGGACAAACTATGGGCGAGTGCTGCTGTGCACGGGCCGGGATATAGCGGAGCGAAGGGGCCGGTGAAGAAGGCATATTTCGAAAATGGGAATGACGTTACGCAGTGGCATATCTATGCGGTGGACTGGACTCCTGACAGTCTGACCTTTAAATATGATGGGAGGCCGGTGTTTACGGTCGCCAGGACCTTTATCTCGCCGATGGGCCGCTGGGCTTTCGACAATAATAAATACCTGATCCTGAATTTTGCCGTCGGCGGGGTATATCCTGCTGCTGTCAACGGCATCAAGACTCCTTATTACGGACTGTCGCCGGCGGCGTTAGATCTGATAAAGGGGGGTAAGGCGAAGATGTGGGTGGATTGGGTAAAGGTGAGTAAGGGTTAACCCAGGTGTTGAGGCATCTCCTGCCTTAATTGAACCTTAACAAGACCTTAAGGGAAAAAAAAGTGAAATTAATCGCTTTATTAGCGGATAATTAATTCCGTTATTAGGCCTGTCTGAGTAGGTTGCCGTTACAAAATTAAACGGCTTCCATATGAAGAGAAAATTACTTCCCGAACAGGGCTGCTACCGCTTTGCCCCTGCTCTAAAGCCGCCTGCCGGCTTCTGTGTTCTACTCCTATTATTATTGTCAGGTCTTCGTTTTCCCGCACTGGCGCAGCAGCCTGCTTCGGGGCAGCGTTCGCCGGTGACCGTGACCGGGAGGGTCACCAATGAAAAGGGCGAGCCATTGGGTGGGGCGAGTGTCAAGGTAAAAAGGGGTGGAGGGACTTCTACTGACTCCTCGGGTCATTTTGTTGTCAGGGGCCGGGTTGGAGAGGAACTGGTCATCAGCTATATCGGCTATGCCGAGTTCCAGTATAAGATCAGCGATCAGGCGAGGGGAATCGATGTATCCCTGAAGGCGCTGCCGGGTGCGGGTAGTCTGAATGACGTCATCGTAGTTGGTTATGGTACGCAGAAGAAGGCGAATGTGCTTGGCGCCGTTTCGGTGGTCAGGGCGCCCGAGCTGGTCGTGACCAAGAACGAGAACGTTGTCAACATGCTGACGGGCAAGGTGCCCGGGCTCCGGATACAGCAGATGAGCGCCGAGCCGGGGTCGTTCAATACGCAGTTTGATATCAGGGGGTTTGGTATACCCATCCAGACGACTCCCGGCGCCACGACTGGCAATCCCACTCCGCCGCTGATCATTATCGACGGGGTGCCGCGCGGCGCGGGTGACCTTTCCCGTATGGACCCTACAGAGATCGACAATATATCGGTGCTGAAGGACGCCTCCGCCGCCATATATGGGGTGAAGGCCGCCAATGGGGTCATTGTGGTGACGACCAAGCGCGGGAACAGGTCGGGCGGTAAATTCAGTATCACCTATTCTGTCAATCAGAGCTGGCAGCAGTTTCTCGATGTTCCGAACCCGGTGAACGCCGTCCAGTATATGCAGCTATGGAACGAGGCTGCGAGGCGGAATTTCAACAACAATGTCGTCGGTACCGCGCCCCAGACCTATTCGGACAGTACGATAGCCCTATATACCAGCGGGAAGCTGCCGTCTACCAACTGGATGAAGGCGATCACGCGGCCTTTGGCGCCGGAAACTCAGCATAACCTGAATATGTCCGGCGGCAACGACAAGATCAACTACTTCTTCGATCTTGGGTATCTGACCCAGGGGAGCCTTTTCAAGACCAACAGCATCAACTATAACCGCTGGAATTTCCGCAGCAACGTGAATATCAACTTCACCAAACGGCTCAGGGGTGCGGCGCTGGTCTCCGGTTACAAGGACCTCAAGAATGCCCCGAGCCAGTCGGTATGGGTGATCTTCAAATATGCGGAGAACCTTGTGCCGACCGATCAGCCCTATGCCAACAACAACCCGAAATATCCCAGTCTCGAGCCTGACAATGATAACCCGGTAGTCATGACGAATTCCGACCTTATTGGTCAGAGTACTTTTAAGAATACCAATTTCCAGGGTCAAATGAACCTCGAATACGATGTTCCCGGGATCGATGGCCTGACGGCTAAGGCTATGTACAATCTTGGTTATAATGTCACCGATAATACGATTTCCCAGAAGGCCTACACGTTGTATACCTATGACCGGGGCGCGCAGACCTACAACCCGACGCTGGCCCATTCCCCCTCGACGATCCAGCGGCAGTATTATACCAATACCGGCACGCTGATGCAGCTGTCATTGAACTATAAACGGCAGTTTGGCGGCATCCACAACGTAACGGGTCTGGCCCTGTACGAAGAGTCCTACACAACGACGGATAATTTCAGCGCACAGAGAAGCTTCTCCCTTGGCATACCCTATCTGTTTGCGGGTAATGCCGGAGATGTCAATTACCTGAGTGCGGGACAGGACAAGGGCAATCTGATCAATCCTGTGACCAAGAGCTGGGTGGGGAGGTTCGACTATGACTATAAGGGGCGCTATCTGGCAGAGTTCGCCTTCCGGGAGGACGCTTCCAGTAAATTCAGTCCGATCCGGCGCTGGGGTTTCTTCCCGGCTGGTATGGTGGGATGGCGGATAAGCAACGAGCCTTTTATGACGGCGCTGGTATCTCCCGGCATTCTGAACAACCTGAAGGTTCGCGCCAGCTATGGTGTGCTGGGTGATGACCGGGCGAACAACTATCAGTGGATAGCGGGATACAACTATCCCGGTCCGGGCGCTGTGATCAATGGCAGCTATGTGGGTGGTATCGCCCCACAGGGTATACCCAACCTGCAGCTGACCTGGATGCAGTCGAAGACGCTGAATGTTGGAGCTGATTTTGATTTTTTTAACGGGCTCATCGGCGGCAGTTTTGACTATTTTGTCCGCAACCGCAGCGGCATACCTTATATTCCGAGCGCACAGGTGCCCGGCACGGCAGGCTTTTCGATCAACCAGGCGAACCTCAACAGCGACCGGACCAGCGGCGTCGAGGTCGTGCTAACGCATCACAATGTCTACCGGAAGATCGCCTACAACATCAGCGGCAACCTCGGCATCAGCAGGGTCAAAAATATTTACTTCGAGCAGACGCGGGCCAGCAGTCAGTATGACCAGTATAAAAATGCCATCGGCGGACGATATGCAAATATCTGGTGGGGCTATTTGTATGGCGGGCAATATACCAGCTACAACCAGATATATAATTCCAGCGTGAATACGGGTGGCGGCAACCAGTCGGTGGTACCCGGAGACTATTACTATCAGGACATCAACCACGACGGTGTTATCGACGCAAAGGACCAGGTGCCGCTGGCTACCAGAGATATTCCCATTGTGAACTTCGGCGCAACCGTCAGCGCGAGCTGGAACAATTTCGATATCTCGGTCCTGCTGCAGGGCGCGACAGACTATCATATACAGTTCGCCGAACAGTTGGCCCAGCCTCTGATGTATAACCGGAGTGCTCTGGTGGAGTTCATGGACCGCTGGCATACCACCGACCCGAATGCCAATATGTTCAACCCCAACACGTCGTGGACCGCGGGCAATTATCCCACTTCCTCGTCTCCGCCCGCAGACGGATCGAAGGCTGTACAAAACGCCACATATGTGCGTATCAAGACCCTCGAGATCGGCTATAGCCTGCCTCGCAAACTGCTGAGCAGAGTGGGTATTCAGAATTTCCGGGTCTATGTCAACAGCTATAACCTGGCGACGCTGACCGGGGTAAAGTATTCCGATCCCGAGCACCCCGGAGCGGTGGGGAGCACGCAGGACTTTAATATTTCTCAGGCTGGTTATTTGTATCCGCTGAACAGGACATTCAGCGTAGGCGCATCTGTTTCATTCTAAAAATGAAGATTATGGACAAAGTAAAATATCTGTTTTTTATACTGGTTCTGGCATCTTGCCACAAGCTGGACACGCCTCCGTTGGGTGTCATCGCGGAGACGGACGTCTTCACCAATGCCAATGCCGTTCAGGCCTATATGGCCAATGTTTACACCATGCTTCCGATAGAGGATTTTATCTATGAGCCAAACCACGGATTTATGACGGGCGACGGTGGGCGCTGGCAGTGCTTTTATCATACTGACGCCATCGACGGTGAGATGGTAGGCCCTTTTGGCGGTACGGGCGACGCGGCGCAGGGATTCGGGTACTGGCCTTATGACAAGATACGGATCATCAACGTGCTGATCAGCACGCTGCCTGCATATGCGAAAAATTTTACTCCCGACCAGGTGAATGAGTGGCTGGGTGAGGCGTATTTCTGCCGGGCTTATACCTATTTCGCTCTGGTCAAGCGTTACGGCGGGGTTCCGATCGTCAGGACGGTAATCGATCCTGCTACGCCGATTGGTTCGTTGCAGGTGCCAAGGAATAAAGAAGAGGATGTGTACAATTTTATCGCTTCTGATCTCGACAGCGCCTTTGCGCTGATGAAGGACCCGGGTTCTTCCGCGACTCCGGGTATTGCGAATAAGTATGCGGCTATGGCTTATAAGTCCCGGGCGATGCTATATGCGGGTACCATTGCCAAATATGGGGCCACGAACTTTGTCGACGGTCCTGCGAGGCAACAGGGGTTTGCGGGTATACCTGCGGGGGATGCCGCTAAATTCTTTCAGGCGGCGTATGACGCGGCCAAATTGGTGGAAGGGCATTTTTCGTTGTACACGGGTGGCTACCCCGACAAGGTACAGAACTACGTGGATGTATTCCTAAAGCCAAATAATGAGAGCATTTTTCTGCGTCAGTACAGCCTGTCCGATCCCAACCGGAATAATGACAATGCCGGTCCGCACAGCTGGGATGCGACGATGACCTGCCGGATCATGACGGCGGACGGTCTTTCGAGGGCCTATCCGACACTGGATCTTGTGGAGCGGTTTGGTTCGCTGGATTCACGGATCGTCGATGGTTCCGGTGCGCCTGTACGGTTTGGCAGCCGCGCGGATCTGATGCAGGGGCTGGAGCCGCGGTTGCTGGCTACTGTTTATTTCCCGGGTGCGACGCTACGCGGGATATCGTTCGATGTGCAGCGGGGGATCTATAATACTTTTTCGGGCAGCGCGGCGCAGGAGAAGGCGAATGACCTGACTTCGCCTAATGATGTACAAAATGGGCCCGGCACCAATCTGTGGCTTGGGGATATCAATGCCGTAGTGACCGGCAGGAACGTGATCGGCCGGGCCGGCGTCAGCACTTCCGGCGATGACCTTACAAGGACGGGTTTTTATGTCCGCAAATATGTGGACTACGGCAAGCCGGCGTCGGCCTGTGGTCTCTATCAGAGCGGGCAGAGCTATATCGACATGCGGTATGCCGAGGTGCTGCTCAACAGAGCAGAGGCCGCGATGGAGCTGGGTACGGCCGATATGCAGGCCGATGCGCTGAATGATATCAATCTGCTTCGTGATCGGGCTGGCGCTGTCCCGGCTACCGCTACGCTGACCGTCGATACGGTGCGTAACGAGCGGTGCAAGGAGCTGGCTTTTGAACACCAGTACTGGTGGGATATCCGCCGGTGGAGAACGGCGGACCAGGTGCTGAACCAGCGTAACTGTTATGGGTTGCTGCCATATTATGTGGCGTCGGAGAATAAGTATATTTTTTTGAAGCAGCTGGAGACGTTCAAGAGAACTTATACTTTCCAGAAGCTGTGGTATTATGAGCCGCTGCCGGGGGGTGAGTTGTCGAAGGATCCCAATTTGTTTCCGAATAATCCTGGTTACTAAAATTTTAAATTGACATTACTATGTTTTTGAAGAAAATATATATAGCTGTTGGGGCCGCGGTCGCGCTTATGGGGTATTCCTGCACGAAGGCCGACACTTACCCCGGACCGGATTCGGCTTTCGAAGGGAATATTATCGACAGCGTCACGGGGAAGAACCTGCTGACGGAGACGGGCGGCCTCCAGATAGAGCTGCGACAGATCAGCTGGACCGCGAATCCCTCGCCTTACGATATTCCTTCCAAACCCGATGGAACGTTCGAGGACACGAGGATATTCAGCGGACACTATAACATTATTCCTACCAAGGGCCCTTTCTGGCCGGTGGCGGATAGCACCATCATGGACATCAGGGGGAATACTACGCACGATTTCAGGATAGTCCCGTATCTCGAGATCGTGAACGTTACGCACGTTCAGGCTGCGGACTCTCTGGTGATGAGTTTTCAGCTGGTCGCGCCGAGGACGGTGGGGTTGCCGCAGATACTCGATGCTACGCTGTTTGTGAACAATACGCCGTATGTGGGGAGCGGGGCCAATATTCAGTCTTTCTACAATCAGGGTTCGGCGACGGCGAAGATCAACAGTGGATGGAATGCGGGCATTGCGGCGACGACTTATCGTGTAGTGGTGTATAATCTGCAGCCCGGGTGGACGTATTATGCGAGGGTAGGGGTGAGGGTGAATGATAGTTATAAGAAGTATAATTTGTCCGATGTGGTACAGGTGGTGATGCCGCCGGGGAAATAGGGTTTGGCGCGGGTCAGAGGGTTTGGGCGCGGGGCCGCGGGTCTTTCGCGGCGCGACCGGTTTTTGAAATTGTAAATAAGTATTGTTTATGCGTATAAGATCTGTTTCTGCTGTTGCTGTTGCGTTATTCCTGTCCGTGCCTCTGTGGAGTGATGCGCAGAATCCCTTTGTTACTGATATCTATACGGCGGATCCGTCGGCCCATGTCTGGGCTGACGGCCGTCTTTATGTTTATCCATCGCATGACGTCGCGCCGCCCCGGGGCTGTGATCTGATGGACAAGTATCATGTTTATTCTACCGATGATATGGTGCACTGGAAGGATCATGGCCAGATACTGGAGGCGAGCCAGGTCGGTTGGGGCAGGCCGGAGGGTGGATTTATGTGGGCGCCGGACTGCGCCTATAAGAACGGCACCTATTATTTTTATTTCCCGCATCCTACGGGCAGCGGCAAGGAGTGGAACAGCACCTGGAAGATCGGTGTTGCTACCAGCAGGGAGCCGGCGGCCAATTTCAGGGTGCAGGGTTTTATAGAGGGATTGAAGCCGATGATCGACCCCTGCGTATTTGTCGATGATGACGGTCAGGCCTATCTGTATTATGGAGGCGGCGGCAAGTGTGAAGGGGGGCGGCTGAAAGAAAATATGATGGAGGTAGAAGGCGCCATGCGGCCGATGGCCGGGTTGGAAGATTTTCATGAGGCGAGCTGGGTACACAAACGGAACGGGGTCTATTATCTTTCGTATTCCGATAACCATGACTCCGCGGGACAGCACAACCGGATGCGGTATGCGACCAGTTCTTCGCCGCTCGGGCCCTGGAAATACCAGGGTATCTATATGGATCCGACGGACAGCTATACCAATCATGGCTCGATCGTGGAATACAGGGGGCAGTGGTATGCGTTCTATCATAATAGCGCGCTTTCGCATTTCGACTGGCTGCGGTCGGTCTGTGTGGACAGGTTGTACTATAATGCCGATGGGACTATTAAAAAAGTAATTCAGACAAAGACCGGACCAGGTCCGGTACTGGCGGCGGGGGGGGCGAAATGATGAAGCATATATTATTGGGCATGGCCTGTCTCTGGTTGATAGGGGTGGGCGCTCAGCCTTTGGCGCCTTCGTTGGCGCCAAAGGTTCGTTATCCTTCGTATAAGGGTTTGGTTATGGCGGGCTATCAGGGTTGGTTCAATACGCCGGGAGACAGCGCGGGCCGGGGCTGGCATCATTACGAACGGCGGGGTGTGTTTGCGCCGGGCTCGTGTGAGATCGATCTCTGGCCGGATGTTCGCGAGTATAGCAAGACCTATGCTACGCCTTTTACCTATGCGGATGGGTCTGTTGCGTCTGTCTTCAGCCCTTATGATGCGTCGACGGTTGCGCTGCATTTCAAATGGATGAAAGATTATGGCATCGACGGGGTTTTTATGCAGCGGTTTGTGGCGGAGATCCGCAATCCGAGTGGGAAGCGGCATTTCAATGCAGTGCTTGGGAATGCGATGGCGGCTGCCCGGCGGTATGACCGGGCTATATGTATCATGTACGATCTCAGCGGTATGCAGCCTGGAGAGGAGCAGTTGTTACTGAATGACCTGGACGAACTTTCCTCTACATATGGTTTGCTGGGGGGATCGAAGAGTCCGACCTATCTGCATCACCGGGGCAGGCCGTTGGTTGCGGTTTGGGGGATTGGGTTCAATGATCATCGGCGTTATGGTTTTGGCGAAGCGGAGAAGATCATCGACGGGATACATTCGCGGGGTTTTAGCGTGATGGTGGGGGTGCCGACGTACTGGCGGGAGTTGGGGCGTGATGCTTTGCCGGATACTACGCTGCACCGGTTGATCCGCAAGAGCGATATCGTGGCGCCGTGGTTTGTGGGGAGGTATGATGGGGCCGGGTATAGGGATTTTGCCGGTTTGATAGCGGATGATATTCGTTGGTGTGCGGCTTCCGGCGTGGATTATGTGCCGCTGGCTTTTCCGGGGTTTTCGTGGAAGAATATGAATGGGCCGTCGTCGCGGGCTATCGCGAGGGATCGGGGGCGGTTTTTTTGGGAGCAGGTGGCGGGGGCGCATTCGGCGGGGGCGTCGATGTTATATATTGCTATGTTTGACGAGGTGAATGAGGGGACGGCGATATTTAAGTGTAATACTGTTGACCGGTTGCCGCTGAATGGGAGTGGTGGGTTTGTGGGAATTGATAAGGATCTGGGGAGTGATTATTATTTGTGGTTGGCGGGGCAGGCGGCGGCGTGGTGGCATGGGAAGGGGGGATATGGGGAGGATGTGCCGAAGAGGTAGGGCGCGCGTGAACCGCGGATTTTGGTGTGGGGGTGGTTCACCGTGGTGGTGTGGGGGTGGTTCACGGTGGTGGTGTGGTGGCGGTTCACGGTGGTGGTGGTGTGGTGGCGGTTCACGGTGGTGGTGGTGTGGTGGCGGTTCACGGTGGTGGCTGTCCGGTTCACACGGTTCATGCGGTTCACACGGTTCACACGGTTCACGCTTTAGGGTTTGAAGGGTTTGAAGATCCACTGGGCGCCGCCTTTGAAACCGACGGGACCGGGTTTGTCCCGCATGAGGCCGTTGAGACGATAAAAATTGGAGAACTGGCGGGTGATGATAGCCTCGCCGGCTCCCACTTCGATGAGATTGGCTCCCTGGTCGGCTCCGTAGCCGCCGAGCGCGGCCGAGCGGACGTCCGCAACATAGCCCGGCCAGTTGCCGCCGGACCAGGTGTATCCAAAGAGGAGCGGCGTTACTTCTGCCAGTTCCATTTTCTTTTTCCATTCGAGTCCCAATTGTACGAATAGTTCGCCGGGGCAGGCGGCGATGGCGATATTGTTGTTAATTAATATCGTTGACAGGTGGACGTTGTAGTCGAGTTTTTTGTTGAACCGGCCGGTGAAATGGACGGAGTCTTCGAGCAACTGCAGTGGGCTATTTGTTGTCGCGCCCGTCACGGGTATTGCCGGCGCTGTCACCGGGGAAAGGCTTTTGGCGAGCCTGACCGTATGGAAGGCCAGCAACTCGCCGGTGCGTTCCATTGGGGCGTAGTCGGTCTGGAACGGGTCCTCCGGTCCTTTGCGGCGCGAGCTGATCTGCAGGGCCTCGATGTTTCCGCCCGCACCTTGTATGAAGAGGCAGTTGACCTGATTGTTAAAGGCTTCTTCGACTTTGCGGCTGGCGACGCCAGGGTAGTCGGCGCTGACGGCGTAGTTGAAACAAACGATATCCGCGTGGCAGGCGTAGTTCATAAGAATCACTTTTGGTTGGTTGTGTTCGTCGTCGATGCGGATAACGCCTACCTCGGGATCGACTGGGCCAAACGGGATGCGTTCGGGGTTCTCAGATGTATATTGGTCGTCGCTGAACCAGGACTCGCGGGCATGGCCATCCTCGCGGATGATGAGTCGGTTGAAGCCCAGTTGAGGAAAGGTTTTGCGGCCCGCGGCGATATGAGCAGGGAACAGGTGGGCCAGGGATTCGCCTACTGCTTTAATGATCTGGTCCTCATAAAAAATGGCAAAGGGGTTGCCCTGCTGGAACGACCGCTTGCCGTCGGGCTGGGGTTCGGAGTGGTTATGGGAGGAGGATAACAGGACCTGGCTGATACCATATTTTTCTTTGCAGATTTTTTCGATGCGTTCACTGGTAAAGACGGCGAGGTCCACGGCGACGAATGCTAGTTTTAGGTTGCCTGATTGCAGGACCAGGGCGCGGGCATAGACCGAATCGTGGATGGGTTCTTTGGTCGCGGGTGTGATGTTTATTTTTGCCGTACCGGCGAGGAGTTGGGTTTGGGCCCGGGTGTCTATTGTTGAAATAATAAGCAGGAGGAAGAGTAATTTTTTCATTTTGGCTAGTGTTGGGTATTATTTAGAATGAATGTTACGATGGGGTCGGGATCGTCGGCAACGCCGAAATGCCCCGCGCCTTTTTTGAGGATGACAGTCATATTCCCGCCGAGTTTTTTAAATTTCCTCTGTGTTTGCTCTGTATTGACCGGATACCAGGGGTCTTCAGACCCGCAAACGTGCAATACAGCGATATGTGCATTCGCGAGGGGGCTCAGCGTATCGGCCAGGGTCGTTTTTGTCTGGAGGCTTTTTAACAAGGGGTTCTCCGCGTAGATGGCCGAGACTTTTTCCGGATTGTTGATGGCCCAGTAGTAGGCTTCTCCGCCGCCGGCGCCGCGGCCTTCCATAATGGTTTTTTTCGAAAAGCCGTGGCTGGTCAGCGACTCGTAGATATCGTCCCATTGTTTTGCTATCGGTCCCGGCTGTTCGGTGACCGGAGCCCCGACGATATAATAACCTTTTGCAAGCAGGGCGAGGTCTACGGGTTCGGTCTCCGGACCGATGCGGTCCGCCTTGAAGACCCAGGGATTGCCAGGGGCTGGCTTTTTGGGGACGAGGATGGTCATGCCCGTAAGTCCGAGCCAGTTGGGCCTATAGCTATCATAGCGGTCATAGCAATCCGTGAACAGAGGCCCCCGGCATGTGGCGTATGTGCTTTCCGGTAGAATAGCTATATACTTGTTCGTGTAGTTGTAGTAGTACGATTTGATGAATTTCGTTGCGGGAAGCAGCGGAAATCTTGTATAGAGGCTGTCGTCGAGGTCGTTGCCGCTGTTGTAGTTGGCTTGCATCCAGCCGGCGATCAGCATCGGGTCGCGCAGGCTGTGGGGGTGGTGGGGCGGCCCTTCTTTTATCATCAGGGATATCCTTCCGCCGAGCCGGTGATAGATGTCCTCTACGGGCAGGGTATATTTTTCCAGCAGGAAGTCATAGCTGCCGACTACGTGCAGCAGCGGCACGTCGTGTCTGGCCAGGGCTGTGAGTCCGGCAAAGCCTTCGGGCCGGAGGGCCGGGTTGTCGGCGTAAATACAGGCGACCCTGTCCGGGTGCATGGTCCCCCAGACGAATTCGTTGATGCCGCCGCGGCTCATGCCGATGAAGGCGGGCTTGGGATTGAGGCCGTGGCTGACGAGCCAGGCATACCAGGCGTCCCAGTGTCTGTCGGCGTCGTCCATGATCCAGGCGATGTGGAAGCCGCGTTTGAGGAGTTCGATCTCCGTTTGGGGTTCGTGGTCCCAATAGTAACCGCGCCAGCTCCAGGGGTTACCGGGGGCAGCTGTTTTGGGTGCTATGACGACACAGCGCAGTTTGCCGCGTTCGGCGGGTTTTGCGCCGAATTTTTCGTCTTCGGGGCGTTTGTAGGGGGTGACTTCGAGGCTCAGCTCGTCCATCAGGTAGTCGTAGCGGTCAAAGCCCTCGTGCCATGACGTTTTTTCGCCGGGGAAGGCGGGTTGTTGACCGGGAGCGGTGGTGGAGGACTGTTGGCTGGGTGCGGTAATGGAGGACTGTTGGCCGAGGGTGGTGACGGCGATAGTTAGCGGGAAGATGAATAGCAGCAATCTCATAGCGTATATTGTTTAGTTGCGATCCTGTTTTTGGTGGCGAAGAAGGCGTTTACCGTGCCTTGTTGATGGATAGGGAACCAGATGGTTTTGGCCTGTCCGGGCCGCAGCTCGAAATGTCGTGGGTCGTCTTTTTCTTCACCGTTGATATAGAGTGTGACTTTGCCGATATCGGTCAGATTGCCGATGTTTTTAACTGTTAGCGTGATGCCCTTTTGATTTCCGCTGGTGGTTATGGCTCCGGGGGTGAGGATGAAACTGGCTTGCGCGGCGGCGGTATAGTTGAGACTGGTTGTCAGCCCTTCGGCTGCACTGTCATAACCGACGCTGTTCTTTATTCTATCCCCGGCTTTGAAAGATGGACTTTTCCCGCCGACCATGATCCTGAATTCTCCCGGTTCGACGACGCGGTCCATATTGTCGTTGAGGAGGGACAACTGATAGGGGGGTAGCGTGAAGGTGACTTGTTTTGACTGATTGGGTCCAAGGGTTATTCGCTGGAAGTCTTTTAACTCCATAACGCGGGTCTTGACGCTGGCGTACATATCGGTGACATAGAGCTGGACGACCTCGTCGCCTTTTTGTTTTCCGATATTGGTGACCGTGGCCTGAACGCTGACCGTGGCGTCGGGGTTTTGAGTGGCTTTGAGATCGCTGTATGCGAAGCTGGTGTAGCTGAGGCCATAGCCAAAGGGATACAGAGGGTGGAAGCTCATATCTACATAGTCGTATCTCCGTCCCGATGTCTTGAAATTATAATACAAGGGCAATTGGGCTACGCTGCGCGGGAAGGTCATCGGCAGTCGTCCGGCGGGATTGTACGCCCCGAACAGGACGTCGGCAAGGGCTGGTCCGCCTTCTTCGCCGGGAAGCCAGTTGACGAGGATAGCTTTGCAGTGTTCGGCAGCATAGGAGAGGTTGTAGGGCCGCCCGGACTGCAGTACCAGGATGACCGGTTTGCCGGTGGCGCAGATAGCTTCAAGTAATTGTTCCTGGTTGCCGGGGAGAATGAGAGAGGCGTAGTCGCGGTTCTCGCCGGAGGTTTGCTCGACGCCGTGGACGGCTTCGCTGGTCGAGCAGTCTCCCAGGACCATTACGACTACGTCGGCCTGTGTGGCGGCCTGGATGGCGGCCTGTGGGTTGAAGCCTTGTGTCTGGCCGGTGAATTCGCATCCTTTTTCGTAGAGGACTTTTTTTGTGGTTGCGGCTTTTATGCCACTGAGGACAGAGACCAATTGGCCGGGTTGGAGTTTAGGGGTATAGTCGCCGGGCTGGAGGTCGTCGGCTCCGGGGCCGATGACGGCGATTGTGTTGTTTTGTCCGGTCGTTGGCGAGGCGGCTTGCGGAACCGGGTTGTTTTGAAGTGGAAGGATGTGATCCTGGTTTTTCAATAATACGATGGCTTCCCGGGCGGCTTCGCGCGCAAGGGCCTTGTGTTCGGGGCTGTTCCAGCCGGGATAGATCTTTTTCCAGTCGAGGGGGCGGGTGGGGTTGTGTTCGAAGAAGCCGTTGCGGAACATCACTGTCAGCAGGGTGCGGCAGGTATAGTCGAGGTTTTCTTTGTCGATCCCGCCTTTTTCTGCGGCTGCAATGACCTCGGGGTTGTTGTATGTGTCGCCGCAGTTGGTCGCGATGCCGGCGGCAAGTGCCTGGTTGGCGGCTTCCACGACGTTGGCGGCTGTGTAGTGTTTGCGGCTGGTGAGGTTGCCCAGCGCGCCGCAGTCGCTGACGATATAGCCATCGAAGCCCCATTCGTCGCGGAGTATGCCTTTCAGAAGCTCCCTACTCTTCGCAACGGGCACGCCTTCAAAGTCGGAGTAGGCCATCATGATCGACTGGCAGTGGTAGGTTTCGATGGCGTGCCGAAAGGGAACGAGGTGTATCTCGCGGATCTCGCGTTCGGAGAGTCCCATGTCATGGGAGTCGCGTCCGCCCATGACCGCCCCGTGTACTGCAAAATGTTTGGGGGTAACGATGAGTCCTTTCGACTGGTAGCCTTTGATCCAGGCGCCGCCGATGTCCGAGACAAGGATGGGGTCTTCGCCGTAAGTTTCTTCGCAGCGGCCCCAGCGGGCGTCCTGGGCGACGTCGAGGACGGGGGACCAGGCCTGGACCGTGTTGGCGCTGACGGTTTCGTCGCCGATAGCGGAGGCGACTTTTTCGACGAGTGATTTGTCCCAGGTGGCGCCGAGTGCTATGGACTGGGGAAAGATAGTCGCGCCGCTGCCGTAAGAGAAGCCGTGGACGGCTTCGACCTTGTTCATGGCGGGTATGCCGAGGGCCGGAATGCCGGGGATGCCCCAGCCTTCGCGGAGGAGTTCCATTTTTTGGGCAGGGGTCATGACGGCCAGGAGCAGGTCGACGCGCTGGTCGACGGGGAGGGAGGCGTTGAGCCAGGGTCTTTCGGTTGGTGT
>Ga0068853_100001792_pt1 | contig 15792 bp, 11 predicted proteins | sample KBSCornC32_FD_65655 | JGI IMG/M metagenome (GOLD analysis project Ga0068853, IMG submission 65655) | Corn rhizosphere microbial communities from Kellogg Biological Station, Michigan, USA - KBS Corn C3-2 | ecosystem: Host-associated > Plants > Roots > Rhizosphere > Soil ...
GAAAATATGGCGGCAAAGTGATTTTAGATACCAGCGGTGAGGCGTTAAGGACGACATTGTCAAGCGGGCCGGATCTTGTAAAACCGAACAGGGAAGAGGCGGAAAATTTGGGAGGTTTTAAGATCGACGCCGAGGCCGCCGCGTGTTCCGCGGCACGCAAAATACTGCGTCTCGGAGCACGGAGCGTCGTTGTTTCATTAGGCGCCGACGGCTTAATTTGGACCGACGGCGACGAGATGTTTATTGCAGCTCCTCCGCCTGTTGAGGTTGTTTCCACGGTCGGAAGCGGCGACGCCGCCGTCGCGGGTTTTGCCGTTGGGCAGATGCGAACAATGAGCATCGAAGAAAGGATCCGTCTCGCTATTGCCTGCGGCGCGGCAAATTGCCTGGCGAAACTTCCCGGACAGATCGACGTAAACGAAGTAAATCGATTGTTGCCTCTTGTGACAATTAGAAATGCGGTACGCGGTTTCGGAGAGGCCGTATAAATTCAACGAGGAACAAATATGCTAACTGAAGAACGCAGAGGTGCAATTGTCAGCCTGCTTCACGAAAACGGAAAGGTCCAGGTTAAGGATCTGAGCCGGCGATTCAACATTTCCGAGGTCACTATCCGAACCGATCTTAAAGAGCTTCACCAGCGCGGGTTGGTTTATAAGGCTCACGGCGGAGCGGTACTGCCGGATCTCGTGGCAGGCGAACCGACACTTTATGAAAAATCGGTCGAGCATGCGCGCGAAAAATCGAAGATCGGAGCGGCGGCGGCGGAGCTTATTCATGACGGCGAGACGATAATTCTCGATTCCGGTTCGACAACGCATGAGATCGCAAAACGGCTTAAGGAACGGCAGGACCTGACGGTCATTACAAACGGTATCAACATTGCCACGGAACTTGCCGGGCAGCGCGGTATCCAGATCATTTTGCTCGGCGGCGTAATGCGGCACAGCTCTATTTCGATCGTGGGGCATTTTGCCGAGGAAATGTTGTCCCAACTGACGGCGGACAAGCTGTTCATGGCTGCCGACGGGTGCACTCTCGAATTCGGCATCAGCACGCCGAAGTTTGAAGAATCCCGCATCAACCAGGCAATGGTCGCCATAGCGCGGGAAAAATATCTGACCGCGGACTCGAGCAAATTTGGCAGGAACAGCCTTTCGCGCATCGTGTCGCTGTGGGACATGGACGGCGTGATCAGCGATACAGGGTTGACCGAGGAATATCAGGTTGAAATTGCCGCGCACGGGCTAAAGCTTGTATTGGTGTAATAATAAAACGGAGAGTGAACCGGTAACCGCGGCCGCACCGGGCAACTTCTTGAGGTGGAAAGAAGATTGGTCTTTGATTATGTCTTGCGTCTGATAATAAAGATTATGTAATCTTTATCTAGCTCGCCGCGTTGATTCGCATTCAACGCTTAAATTAGCTGTGGGAATGCCGCCTTAAGCGCTTTTTTAGATAATTATTATGGTTGGGTTGTTCTTTCTCAATATTCCGACAATGTTTTAAGCAGTGTGAAATCCTTCCCGTATTTGATGTCGGCAATTTTCCAGACCCCCGAGTTCCTGGTCATTTTAAAATCGAGTTTTTGGTGACGGCCAAAATTTACAAAGCTCACCGGAACCGAACCTGACGTTGCCGTTGCTCCCGCAAACTTTCCGACGCGAAAAGTTCTGATATCAGTTACATCCTGAGTGTTGTACAAAATATCGAAGTCGATCCCGCCCTCGCCGTGAGCCACCTTCCAGAATTTATCGGCAAGCGAGTCTTCAAAATATTTGCGAAGCTGGGCTTTGCTCATCGACGCAACGTATTTGGCCTTGCTGGCCTTGTAAAGATTCTGGACAACGGTTTCAGGCGAAGTTTGGGCCTGCGAAAATACAGCCAAAACGCTGAGAATGGCCGCACAAAGCAGGATTTGCCGAGCAAGCGAATAATTTGAATGGTTTTTTATCATAGGTGCATCACAAAAGTCTTGAAGAAGAAATAACCACGAAACAACACGAAAAGGCACGAAAAAGGCCAGAAGCCCCACCGCTAATTCATAACATTTTGAGACGCAAAGGCAGGGAAGTTTTTGCCATGTGGCAAACTTCCCTGCTTATTTGGTGAGGTGCTATGCTCCTACCGTTCTCGTAAACCCTCACCGTAATTTATTTGGTGGGGCAACCTGCCGGTTCGCTCTTTATAAAGTTTCCGTAGCTGTCGCCATACGTTCCTCCGCCGGCATAATCCTGCACGATGTTTACATAGATGATCCGGCAAAAGCCGTCGTCCAGGCTCGGGTAACGGGCCCAAACCATTCCGTATTTAAACCGGCTTGTAGGAAAGTTGTAATTGTCTTTGGCGATTTTCCATGTCGTAGAAAAAAGACCGGCCTTAAGCACCTTTGCCTGGGAAATATCGTTGATCTGTCCAAGCATCAACTTTTCCTCGGCCGCATTACGAATGTTATAACCCGTCGGTGTATAGGTTGGCAATGTCCTTTTTGCCGCCGTAGCTATGGCGTCAAACAGCGGAACGAAACATGGATAGCTTTCCTTTGCTATATTGTGAGACGTCAGCCATTCCTGACGTTTCGACGGCGAGATCGCCGCGCGCAGATATTCGTTCCGGTTATCGTTGAAATCCTGAACGTAGTAGTCTCTCAATCCGGGCTTGTACTCCTCGGCCTCTTTACGCGTCTTTTCCATATTCTCGGTGTGAACCTGTGTGAACGCATCGGAGCAATTATCAACGGATTTAGCAGGCTCGGAAGCTGTTTCACTTGTGTCAGCCGACTGGTTTGTCGATGGTGTTGATGGTTCCGAAGACGGTGCGGACTGCGGCTTATTCTTTTTGATCTTTGGAAGGTTCGGAAGAGTGATCGTGAACTGGGCCGAAATGCTTATCGAGGCCAAGGCAATCATCCCGATAACAGCAACCGATGGAATTATGATCTTTTTCATTGTTTTCTCCTGTACTCCACGTTTTTACTCTGCCCTTGCGGGCAGATTTCGATACCCGCAAGGCGTTGCAGTATCTTTGTCCTATCGTGATAAGACAAAGCAGAGAAAACATTTCACTTCTTTAGGAGCGAAAACTTGATCGGAGGGTTGGACCTGAATCTTAGGTCATCGGTTTTTGGTTGTTATCTGCTTTCAAAATCTGAGATTAGCGAGGCTCAAGACCACAGCCCAAAGCGCGATTTGTCAGAAAATTACTTAGCGGCAAGTGGCGTCCAGTCGCCTGATTCGATAAAACTCGCCCAGTAGAACGGGTGGCTTGTAGCAGTTTTTTTCAGCATTCCCAGCTGCACCTGGCGAAGCGAATCGCTTCGTCCGATTCCCTGCTTAAGATTTTCGTAATAGCCGGTCATCAACTCGCGGGTGACGTAATCGCTGACGGGCCAAAGGCTCATCACAAGCGATTCGGCGCCGGCCAGTTGAAACGAACGTCGAAGACCATAAACGCCTTCACCTGTGTGGACCTCGCCCAGGCCGGTATCGCAGGCCGAAAGAACGACCAGCTTTGTGCCCCACAGGTTTAAGCCCGAAGCCTCGAGCGCGGTAAGAATGCCGTCATCCACCGACTCCCGATGTTGGTTTGCTCCCGCCAGTGCGAGACCGGAGCGCAGCAATGGATTTTCGATCTTTGTATCCGGGGTCACCCCGCGGCTGTTAGTGCTGGTGCCGAGCGGAAATCGATCGCCGGTCAGAAAAAATCCGTGCGTGGCAAGATGAAGTATCGACGGAGCGTTCGCTTGTTTCAGCGCCGTTTCGGTGGCTTGTTCGCCTGACAAAAGTTTTGCTTTCGGAAAAAGCGATTGAATGGAACGAGCCTCCTGGGCCGTCGCACCGAGCGGCGCAAAGTACGTATCGGTGATGCTCCGGGTTGTGGTCAGGCTTGGCCCCTGCGTACCGCGTTTTACTTCAAGATCCACTTTTGCGATCAGGCTGTTGTCCGGCTCACCGAACGCCGGGTTTGCAACGACGAGCGGCGGTGTGTGACTTTCGCGCTTGACGTTCATTCGCAAAAGATCGCGGCCGCTGGAAAGATAACTGATGGCGTAGTTTTCTATCAGGTAATGATTCTTTTCATCGACCAGAGCTTCGAACGGCATCAGGTTGAGATCGCCGTCCGGCGAAAGGATCAACCGCGTCGCATTGCCAATTCGCGACCGCACGGGGCTCATCAGTTTTTCATCGAGCCGCCGGGCGATCTGCCGCACGTCGGTGCGTTTAGGGTCTCGCAATGCCTTACGAAAATCGGCGACCATCTTGTCGATCTCACCGGCATCACCTATCTCGATGCTTTTCACGCTTCCCGGTAACATAACATAGGCAGCATATCTCGGTTTTCCAACCGACGAGGAATCGTTCTGCGTTTCGGTGGCAAACTCAAAAGTCTTTGGAGAAATTGGCTGGTAAACCGCAAATTCGATCAGCGCGGCGTCTTTTGGAACGACGGCCTGAATATCCTTCAGCTTGGCCGGTTTTGATTGCTTGTAAAACCCGGCGCTTTGCACACTTATTTTGTCCTCAAGCGAATCACGGTCCGCCTCAAGCAATTTAACTTTTTTTACAAAATCTGCCCGGGAAACGTTCTGCGGCCCGCCCAAAACCAGGTTCGAAAGCTGAGTAGAGGTATCCGACAATCTGGTTAGCAATGCCTGGTCCGTCGCGTTAAACCTGCGTCTCAAACCGCCGAGACTGTCGGAAATCGCCTCAAGCACTCTTCCCTTTTGACGAAGGACCGACTCGGCGGCAAGATCGGTCGCCTTAGCCGAATTGCGGCCGACGCCGAAATTGAGCGAGATTGTCTGGTCCTCAGTAAACGCTCCAATCGACAGATATCCGAGCTTGTCTTTTTCCGAACCGGCCAGCAAATTCAGTTCGGCGTTGTATTCGAAAATGGCATTGGCTTTTTCCTGCGCGTCAAGGGCCTTTTCGGTTTCCCCTTTTATCGAATATAGATTGGCGAGATTTGCATACACTCCTGCTAGATCGGGGTGATACGGGCCTTGAGTTTTTATTTTTATGTCAACCGAGCGTAAATATAACTGTTCGGCATTCGCAAGATCGCCTGTATTTTTATAAATGATCGCGAGGAGATTCAGAGTGTATCCGGTATAAGGGTGCTCGGGACCGACGGCCTTTTCAAAAATGGCCAGAGCTCGTTCGCACAATGGCTTTGCCTTTGCATAATCATCGGCCGAGGCGTACATCTTCGAGATGTTGTAAAGCGTTTGTGCAACGTCTATATGTTCGGGGCCAAGTGCCTCTTCACGGATCCTTAATGCTCGAAAGTAAAGATCACCGGCTTTTTTAGGATCGTCATAAAGATTCGCGATGTTGTTCAGCGTGGTTGCGACATCAGGGTGATTCGGGCCTAAAGCCTTTTCGCGAATGTTGAGCGAGCGCTCGTAATATTTTATCGCGGTTTCCTTGTCGCCCTTTAGTTTACTGACTATCGCAAGATTATTCAGCGTGCCGGCGATCATCAGATGGTTTGGATCGAGATTTTGTTCCCTGATCGCAAGCGCCCGTTTTAACGTCGATTCGGCTTTAGGGTATAGGCCCATGTCCTTGTACATAATGCCGAGGTTATTCAGAACCATGCTGTTAAGGATATGGTCTTCGCCGAGGGCCTTTTGCAGGATATCAAGCGCTTGTAAATACAATGATTCGGCCTTTTGATAATCGGGCTTGTCGCTATAAACGTTTGCGACCAGAAACAAAGCAAGACCGGTATCGCGGGTTTCCCGGCCAAGAAGTCTTTCTCGAATTTCGAATGAATGTTCGGCAAGTGGAAGGGCTTTGTCATAATCGCCGGCACGCCAATATTTAACTGACTGCGCCGCTGATTTTCGTGCTTCATCAAGCGCAAAATCTTTTGGCGTCGCTGCTCTGATCTCGTGTACGGTTATATCGTAGTTACCTGCGGGAGCAGATTTTTGACGCGGCTCGACTGTAAAGCTGCACGAGCATTTTGTGAAAGTCGCGAACTCGACGACCTCTTGCCCGGTGGTGCGAGGTTCCACATCAAAGTCTGCGACAACGTTTCGGTCCGCATCGAGAAGATGTGCAACCAGATCGACGCCGCGCTGTTCAACCGTGATTCGAGTGAATTGATTTGGCTCGAGGTCGACCGTATATGCGTGAGTTTCGCCTCCGGTGATCGAACGCTCGACCGGTTTACCAATTACGAGGTTCGTAACATCCTGTGAAAAAACAGCAGTCGTAGAAAACGCAGAGAAAATGATCAGGACGAACAGCGCCGCCTTATGAGAAAACAACTTGTCGGCCAGCAAGAAATCACCTCCGGAAAATCATTCATGTCGGAACGGTTCCCGAAGATTATCTCACAATCCTGAAAGCATAGTCACCAATATTTTCCGCCGTGCCGTCCGGAGCAATGCCCGAAACCCTAAAAACGTATATGTGCGGCTTAAGCGTTTTGGCCGGTAGGGTTACGGCAAGGGACCGTTGTAAGGAGCCTTTAGGTTTTTGGTTTCCGGAGCTCCAAACTACATTATTTCCAGCCTGACCCAGCAGCTCGACCTTGTACGTACTGTAATCTGCCGGTGCCAGCTCGAGCCGGAATGATGCTCGCTCGACGTCCGGCGCGATCGAAAGGCTTTTCGTTTCACCAGCCCCGCGTAATGGCGGAGTAAGAACAAATGATGCAATTACCGGTACGCGGGGCTGTGCCGGAGCTTTTCTTTCTTCGGGTTTGTTCACCGGACTTTTTTCTGGCCGCGGTTCGTTTACCGGCGTCGGTACGACCTCCGTCGGCGATGCTTCGGCTATAACAGGCCGATTTTGCGCAGCGGGAATATTTGCCGCTGTATTTTGCGGCGCGGTGACGGCTACATCAACCCCTTGCGGCCCGCTCTCATTGCGAATAAACCAGATCGCTCCCATCAGACACAGCAACGCAACCGCTCCGAAAGCCATCGTCGCAGGCGTTAAAACCATTCGCAATTTTTCCCAACATCCGATCTCTGCAGCCTTGACGACGGTCAGTTCGGTGGTAGGATCGCGGTCTGCGTGCTGACGGAACGCACGGGCAAAGGCGATCTTTTGCCGCCGCTTTGGGTTCGCAAGATAAAACGACTCAAACTTCGCCGTGGACGCCGTGTCAAGATCGCCATTTACATACGAATCGACGAGATCGTTCTCGACGTTCCGCAAAAAGTTGTTAAAGCTATCGTCAACAAACGACAGCTCGTCATATCGGAGCGTTTCCTGTTCAGGCAACGCACCGAGCAGGTAAGATTGTGCTGTTTCTATGTTGTAATTTTCGCCGTTCATAGCCGACCGGGGCGGGAGATTAGTGTCCTCACCCATATAAGACAGTTTCCAAAAAGTATTTCATCCCAAACATTTACTGACACAATCTTCAAGTTTGTTTCGGATCCTGCAAGCCCTTATAGCCAGGGCATTCGCGGTAATTCCGAGACTTTTTGCAAGTGCACCGCGGTTGTCTATCTTTTCCCGTTGATCGCCGAGGTAGTATCTAAGAATTATGTCCCGGCTCAGGGCGTCCAGCGAAGCCGTACATTTTTCGAGACATTTCAACATGCGCTCCTTCAGCTCGGCATCGCCGGATTCGTCGGTACGGTGATAAGTGATATTTATGTCGTCTAGCGGTGTGGTTTTTGTGTCGGAACTTCGTAGATGCTCAAGGAAAACGAACCTTGCTACGGTGTAGCAATATTTTGCCGGAGCGTCGGTGATTATTTCACCTTCTTCTTCAAGCCGCCGCGCGACGCGGTTAAGGGTTTCATCGGCAAGATCGTCTGGGTTAAGGCAATTTTTTCTGTCGAAATACCAAACGAGGCGGTCGCGCATTTCAAGATACCGCTGCCCGTCAGAAGGCTCGTCGTCATCCAGCCATTTCAAAAAAGAGTTGAACGAGCCTTCGGACAACGACCATGAGGATTTCGTTTTGGATGTCGTAGTTTCGACCATCACCATCGCAAAAACGGTTTTATTGCCTGGATAATGATATCAGAATGTGTCGCGGTGCAATAGAAAGTTGAACTATCAACTCTAAACTTTGAACTATCAACGGATTAAGCAGGTTTTGAATATCAGTTAACAGTCTAGAGTTGATAGTTGATAGTTAATGCGCTCCGGAGGTTCTATATATCGATCTCTTCGTTTTTTACGAGGTCAAATGTTTCCTTGAGCGCTTTCAACACGCCGTTTTGGCTAAGCTTGTCCCCTTTCTTGAAATCGATTTGCAGCGTAAAGCCACCGTTTTTTGGTGAGTACCTAAATGTCCCTCTTTTATCGGAATTACCGTTTTTTTCGACAGCCGGTGCAGACGCTGTGCGTTCACTCCGCGCGGCTTTCCTGACGGTTTCGCGGTCGCGGGCACCGTTTACAAGCTGATCGGTCAGTTTCGACATCGCATCCTCGTCGAACTGACGGGCGATCTCAAGCAGCGTTGATTTCGAAGAAATATTTGCAGCGCGGCACTTTTCGCGGATCTTTGTGGGGATCCCCGCAACGCTCATCAACTCGGTAACGGTGGTGCGGCTTTTGCTGATCTTTTTTGCGATCTCTTCCTGCGTATAGCCGAATTTATCAGCAAGTGCGGCCAGCCCATCGGCCTCTTCCCAGATGGTTAGGTCCTTACGCTGAAGATTTTCGATCAGAGCGATCTCGGCAATACCCTTTTCGTCGATGTCGAGTTCGATACACGGAACTTCCTGCAAACCCGCAAGTCCGGACGCGCGCCAGCGCCGCTCGCCGGCGATTATCATATATCTACCGTTGCCGTTCGGTTTGACCAAAAGCGGTTCGAGCACGCCTTTTTCCTTGATCGATGCAGAAAGCTCGGACAGATCGCCAATTTCGACGCGCGGCTGTTCCGGGTTGGGCTCGATGCGATCGATGGCGATCACCTTTCCGACCGGGCGATTTGCCCGCGAAAGTTCCTCGACATAATGAAAATCGTGCCGCATGTGCACTGTTGCAGGTAAGCCAAATTTAGACACGCTTTAGTACCTCCTTCGAAAGATCTTTATATTCGATCGCACCGGACGAGCGCGGAGCATACATCGTTATCGGTTTCTTATGTGCAGGAGCTTCTTCGAGCCTTACGCTGCGGGTGATTATCGTGTTAAATGTCTTTTTACCAAACACCTTGCGGATGTGTTCCTCGACGTCGCGCGAAAGCGCCGTGCGCCGGTCGTATAAAGTTACAAGCACCCCAAGCAAACTCAATTCCGGATTCGGCCGTGAACGCACTTTTTCTATTGTTTCCAAAAGATCATCGGTTCCCTCCATCGCAAAATACGATGATTGAATCGGGATCAAAACGTAATTGGCTGCAACCAACGCATTAACCGTGATCAATCCAAGCGTCGGCGGCGTGTCGATAATTATCAGATCGTAATTGCCCCGGACTTGCTCAATGCGGTCGCGCAGGCGATAGATCGCATCAAAATCGCCGACAAGCTTTGCTTCGAGTTTTGCCAGATTTATTCTCGCCGGAATGATGTCGAGTTTTTCAACACCTGTTTGATAAACAAAATCCGTCATCGGCCGCTGCGTGTCCGTAAACATCTCGAACGAACCGCCGTTGACTCGTGCGGGGTCGATATACGAAAGGGAGCTGTTGCTTTGCGGATCGAGGTCGATCAGCAGGACGCGTTTACCCGCCTCGGCGCAGGCTGCTGAAAGATTTATAGCGGTCGTAGTCTTTCCTACTCCGCCTTTTTGATTAGCGATGACGATTATCATTTTTTGTAAGGAAAATCTTATCCTATCAGATCGGGCCAGTCTTCCGGAGCCGGACTGCCTTCCTCGGGTTCACTTTCGATTTGTGCAGACGATGCGGACATTTCCAAAACTTTTCGCTCGGCGTAGATCGGGCAATCGAGCCTTAGTGCCAAAGCGATTGCATCGGACGGCCGCGAATCCATCGAAACCGCCTCGCCGTCTCTGTCGGTCATTTCGATAACGGCGTAAAACGTATTGTCGATAAGGTCGGTAATAACGACGCGTTGCGCCTTCATACCGCCCGCGATTATAAAATTGCGAAGTAAGTCGTGCGTCATCGGCCGCTGCGGCACGATCTTCTCGATCTCGAGTGCTATGGCGTTCGCCTCGAAGGCTCCGACCCAGATTGGAAGGACCGTGTCCGAATCGACGCCCTTCAGCACGACGATAGGAGTGTTCGTGTTCGGGTCCATTATCAGGGCACCGATCTTTACTTCAACTGATGTTTCGTTTTCTTCCACCGCTTCTAGCAAACCTCACCAAACAGCGAATTAGATTTAACGTCCGTTATTTTTACGTCGTGAATTGAACCAAGACCGTCCTGCCTTGCTTCAAAGTTTACCACTTTATGACACGTTGAGTGACCCGAAAGATGCCTGTCACTTTTTGCCGAAGTTTTTTCGGCCAAAACCGAAACGCTGCGTCCAATATAACGCTTGAGCAATGCATCCTGAGTTTTTCGCTGAACCGATTCGAGTTCGAGAAATCGCAGTGTCTTTTCGCCGGGCGTAACGTCGTCGTCCATCTCAAATGCCGGCGTCCCCGGCCGCGGCGAATACTTAAAAATATACGCGCCGTCATAGCCGCAATATTCGACGAGTTTAACGGTTTCCTTAAAATCCCGTTCTGTTTCACCGGGAAATCCGACAATGATATCGGTCGTCAACGAAATGTCCCGTTTCGAGGCTTTGATCTTGTCGATCTTTCTCAAATAGCTGTCCGCCGTGTGGCCGCGCTTCATGCGTTTTAACACTCGGTCACTTCCCGATTGTACGGGCAAATGCACCCAATTACAGAGATTTTCGTTCTCGTCGATCGCGTCAACAATATCGTCGCGAAAATCTCTCGGAAAAGATGTTGTAAATTTTATCCTTTCCATTCCGGTCGCGGCAACCGCGCGAAGAAGTTTTGCGAACGGTGTCGTTCCACGAAAACTTTCGAGGCCAGAATCGGACTCCGGACGATAGCTGTTCACGTTTTGGCCGATCAGATGTATTTCCTTTACGCCCTGACGGCGCAGCTCCAGAACATGCCGGATGATCTCGGATGCCGTCAGGCTCTTTTCACGTCCGCGCGAAAACGGAACGATACAGTACGTGCAAAATTTATTACAGCCCTCGATGATCGGAACAAAGGCGACGTATGGTGAATGTCGCTGCGTCTCGGCGGGCGTCCAGTCATAATCCGGTTCGCGTTCGCCAAGGTCGGCAAACCCGCTTCGTCCGTCAAACGCTTTTTCTATCGCCTCCGACACGCGTCCCACCGCCCGTGTCCCGATCACAAAATCGATACCGACAGCTTTTTTGAAAAGCGTTTCGCCTTCGAGCTGGGCGACGCACCCTAAAACGCCGATAAGCGGTTTTTTCTGCACCGAATCGCGTATGCGGCCTACTTGCGTATAGAGTTTTTGCTCCGCTTTTTCGCGGACGGAACAGGTGTTTATGAGAATAACATCGGCTGAGGATTGTTCATGCGTGATCTCAAATCCCTTCGACTCCAGATTTGCGGCGACTCGCTCAGAATCCGAAACATTCATTTGACAGCCGTAAGTTTCCAGATAAACTTTTTTCATAGGTATATGGCGCGAGAAACGGAAAACTTAAACTTCAAATCGAAGGATTTCGTCCACCTGCATTTACACTCCGATTATAGCCTGTTACAAAGCACAATCCAACTTAAACCTCTTGCAAAACGCCTGAATGAGCTTGAAATGCGGGCCTGCGCGATCACGGATTATGCGAACCTGTACGGGGCTGTTTCGTTTTACAATGCGATGAAATACGCGGGTGTGCGTCCGATCGTCGGATACGAAGCAATGCTCACGTTCGGCAGCCGGTTTGACCGATCGACTTCGCTGACCGCGGGCGAACGGCCGTATTATCATTTACTCCTTCTTGCCAAAGATTTAACGGGTTACCAAAACCTCGTTCACCTCGCGTCAATGGCTTTCACCGAGGGTTTTTATTTTAAGCCTCGCATCGACATCGAATTACTTGCCGAAAAGAGCGGCGGATTGATCGCGATACCGGCATTGAAAGATGGTCCCGTAACACATTTTCTTCAGAATGGAAATGATGAGATAGCTCAAGAAAGACTTGAACAATTTGCAGATATCTTCGGAAAAGAAAATCTTTATCTCGAAATTCAGGATGGTGACGACCAGCTTGTAAAACGCATCGTTGAGTTTTCAAAAAAGACAGGAACACCGCTGGTTGCTACAAACGATGCTCACTATCTCGACGCCGAAGATGCACGCGCTCACGAAGTGCTCCTTTGCATCGGCGAAGGCAAAACGGTTTCGGGTGAAAGCTCCGGTGAATATGCAGGAAGACATGTGCGTTCCTCCGACGAGATGTGGGCGATCTTTGGCAACGAGTTGCCTGAATCGCTAACGAACACGTTAAAGATTGCCGAGACCTGTGCCCTAAGCTTGCCCCTCGGCGGCAACCTGACGCTGCCGACATATCCGATCCCTACCGACGCCACCGCCGCAACGACAAACGAATATTTCGAATACGTTCTAAAGCAAGGTTTCGAAGAGCGAAAACGCGAGGTCTGGGAGCCGATGCAATCTCTCGGCAAGCTGAAATATGACCTGGACGCTTACCAAAAACGCCTCGAGATCGAGATCGGTACGATCAACCAGATGGGCTTTGCCGGGTATTTTCTGATCGTCTGGGATTTTATCAAGTATGCAAAAGAAAAAGGCATACCTGTCGGTCCCGGACGCGGTTCTGCAGCGGGCTCGCTCGCCGCTTACTGCATGCGAATTACGGACGTTGACCCGCTGCAATACGATCTGCTTTTCGAACGCTTCCTCAATCCGGAACGTATTTCGATGCCCGATATCGATATCGATTTTTGCATACGGGGACGCGGTGATGTTATCGAACACGTCACGGAATTTTACGGACGCGAATCTGTCTGCCAGATCATTACCTTCGGAACAATGGCTTCGAAGGCGGCGATCAAGGACGTCGGACGGGCGCTCAATATGCCCTATGGCGAGGTCGAAAAGATCGCGAAAATGATCCCACCGCCCTATCGCGGCCGGAACATCAGCATCTCGCAGGCACTCGAACAGGTTCCTGAGCTTTCAAAAGCCGTCAAAACAGACCCGCAGGTAAAGGAACTTGTCGATCTTGCCCTTCGGCTCGAGGGCTGCGCGCGTCATACGTCCGTGCACGCCGCGGGCGTCGTCATATCGCCAAAACCGCTGCATGAGATCGTACCGGTTTCAATGTCGTCCAAAAACGAACTGACCAGTCAGTACACAATGAACGACCTGGAAAAAGTGGGAATGCTCAAGATGGACTTTCTCGCTTTGACCACGCTGACCGTTATCAGCGATTGTCTGGAATCGCTCAAACAAAAAAGCGGCGTCGCGATCGACTGGAACGAGGTATCGTTGAATGACGAAAAGACGATGGCTCTGTTTGGCGAAGGAAAAACCGAGGCTATATTCCAATTTGAATCTTCGGGCATGCAGGAGATCTGCCGCCGCTTGAAACCGAAAGAGCTCGAAGATCTCTCGGCCCTGAACGCTCTTTATCGTCCCGGCCCGCTCGACGGCGGCATGATCGAAGATTTTATTTTGCGGCACCGCGGCGACAAACCTGTGCGCTATCTGGTGCCGCAGATGAAGGACATCCTCAGCAACACGTACGGCGTTCTGGTTTATCAGGAACAGATCATGCAGCTCGCCCAGCAGCTTGCCGGTTACAGTCTCGGCGAAGCCGATATGATGCGCCGCGCGATGGGTAAAAAGAAACGCGAGGAAATGGCTGTTCACTCTGAAAAATTTGTGAACGGAGCGGTCGAGCGCGGCATACCAAAGGCAAAGGCGGAAGAGATCTTTAACCTGATGTCGCAGTTCGCCGATTACGGGTTTAACCGCAGCCACAGCATCGCGTATGCCTATCTCGCATTTCAAACTGCTTACCTAAAGGCGCATTATCCCGCGTATTTTTACGCATCGGTGCTCTCGCACGAATCGCAGGACAGCGCAAAGGTTTACAAGTATTCGAACGAGCTGCGATCGATCGGTTTGAAACTGCTGCCGCCGGACATAAACGAAAGCGACGACGGATTTACGCCGCTCGACGGCGCCGTAAGGTTCGGTCTGAATGCCATCAAGGGGATCGGATCATCGAGCGTTTCGTCCATACTTGTTGCGCGCAAGCTTGCAAGGTTTACTTCCCTTTTCGATTTTGTGTCCCGCATCGACCAGGGCTCGCTAAATCGGCGCGGGATGGAAAGCCTCGTGTCCGCCGGGGCGTTCGATTCGCTTGATCCGGATGGCAGCAGCGCAAACGTCTGGCGTGCAAAACTTTATGAGTCGATAGATAATGTGTTGCTTCAAGGCCAGCGGATATGGAAAGACAAGCAGCGCGGGCAAAACGCACTGTTTGGCGGCGACCAGAGCGACGCGCTTATGTCGGAAGCGGCGTTGCCCGATGTTGAGCCGTGGTCGCAGATCCGAATCTCAAAAGAAGAAAAAGCCGCGATCGGCTTTTATCTGTCGGTACATCCGCTCGATAATTACGCTCAGCCGCTTGCAGACCTGTCGATTCCCGACATTTCCGAGAGCGCGGCCGCGCAGCCTGGCGAAACGCACAAATTTGCAGGGATAATAAGCGGCGCGCAGGCGAAATTCAGCAAGAAAGGCAATCGCTTTTGCATTTTCAGGCTCGAAGACCGAAGCGGCGGCCTCAAATGCATTGCCTGGGGCGAGGCATTTTCGAAATTATCCGAACTTATAAAGGACGACGAACTCGTCGTTGCCGAGGGCCGCATCGAGGCCGGTGAGGGACAGGACATTACGCTCATCGTCAGCGATGTGAAACGGCTCGGCGAAACAATATTGTCAAAAGCCCGCGAGGCGTCGGTCACTTTTCCCGATAATAAATGCGACACCGATTTTCTCGAACGGGTTTTTGCCGTGCTGAGCGGCAATCCGGGCGATTGCGATGTATATTTAAGCTTTGCGGTTGACGACGTCGCGTTAAAGGTTCATTCCGGTCCGCTGCGAATACAAGGCGGCACACGCGTAGAAAAAGACCTTGCGGAGCTCGGCTGCCGAGTCGTATGGCAATAAGAATGTTGCCCGCAAAATACGCGAAATGACACGAAAATAAAATTCTTGCTTTCTTTCGCGGCCTTTCGCGTATTTCGCGGGCATATTTTAAGATTTTATAAATGACAACTACAGCTTTTGACAGAGTAACCCTCGCGCGGCACCCGGAGCGGCCGTATTCGATGGATCTTTTTTCCGAGATCTTCACGGATTTTGTCGAGGTGCACGGCGACCGGCGATATGCAGACGATCCGGCTATCGTATGTGGATTTGCGCGGCTTGACGGCATCGAGGTTGCCCTCATCGGCCAGCAAAAAGGCCGTGACATTAACCAGCGTCGTTATCGCAATTTTGCGATGCCAAAACCCGAAGGCTATCGCAAGGCTCTGCGGATGATGAAAATGGCCGAAAAATTTGGCCGGCCGATAATCACCTTTATCGATACTCCCGGAGCCTATCCGGGGATCGACGCCGAAGAGCGCGGCCAAGCCGAGGCTATCGCGTTCAACTTACGCGAAATGGCGGCGATAACAGTTCCGATCATCGTGGTGGTACTTGGCGAAGGAGGTTCCGGCGGCGCCCTTGCCATCGGTATAGGCGATCGTGTGTTGATGATGGAGAACGCGGTTTATTCCGTGATCACACCCGAAGGATGCGCAGCCATTCTGTGGAAAGACGCCGGACAAGCTCCAAAAGCCGCCGAGTCGCTCCGGCTAACCG
>Ga0068853_100001797_pt1 | contig 15774 bp, 9 predicted proteins | sample KBSCornC32_FD_65655 | JGI IMG/M metagenome (GOLD analysis project Ga0068853, IMG submission 65655) | Corn rhizosphere microbial communities from Kellogg Biological Station, Michigan, USA - KBS Corn C3-2 | ecosystem: Host-associated > Plants > Roots > Rhizosphere > Soil ...
GCGGGACGGCGTCGATTGAATCGGCGGTGGCAGACGAGGCTATCGAAGCACCCAACAGCCCTCCAACCGAAGACGTGATAACGCCGGCACCCACCGAAGCCGCCAATCGCCTGCGCCCCTCTGAATCTAACAACATCAGTGCCCATGCCGTCGAAGACGGCGAAAGGCTTATAGAGCACGCAACGAAGAACGCCAACAACATCTATCACCTCCGTGACGCCGACGGCCTGGACCGGTGGTTCATTCGACACACCGATCATTCGGAGATAGAACGGGTATATGAACTCAAAAGCAATTTTAAACTCACCGATCACTACGCCGAAATTATTGACCCCACCTCCAGACAATCGATCATGACTGTGCATCTCGACAAGGAGGGCATTTGGGTACAACTGGACAAAGGCGCAGGTATAAATTTCCCATGGAATGCCAGTAACTCCTCTGCCAAAGCTCAACTTGCGCAAGACATCAGCCGGATAGACAAAGACGAAAATGCCCTGAGTAGCGCAGAGCGCGAGCGGGTGCTGGACGAGTTGACCCGCTTGACGCAGACGTCCAGGGCTGAAGATTACGAGAGCCTGAACGAGTACACCGAAGCCGGTTCGGGCGAAATCAATGAAATCCTTCGCACGGAGGCCGATCCAAGCAAGTACCCACCGACTGTGAGCGAATTCCTGTCCGACCTGGATGAACAAGCCGAATACAGCGGCAAGGCCTTTCGCTACGCCTTTGTTACATCGGAGGGCGCTGACAAACTCAAAAACGGTGTTGGCAGAGTATTCAGGGACAGCGGCATCCAATCGGCGTCAACCCAGGCCTTCAACGCCAAGGGCTGGGCAACCTGGGCAAAAGACACGCTGCCCGTAAAAAACCGCCAACCGGTAATTTATATCTTCGATGAGTCGATTGCCAAAAAGAACCTCTCCAGCAGCATCCTCCCTGACCACGTTGCGATCGAACCGCAAGCCTCACTCCAAGTGAGCGCTGCCAAGATAAAAGACGGTATTTTGTATGTATCCTTCAAAGCCCCGGCCAAGTTGCCGGATCAGCGCTATAACCTGTTCGACGGCCGTGTTGCCTTTCCCTACTGAGTAACCACTCTGGCGAAGAAAAAGCCCGGAAAGTCCGGGCTTTTTTGATCCAGCATTGCTCAACGCCGTACCGGACGCTTCTGCAACTTGCGCTGCAAGGTACGGCGGTGCATGCCCAGGGCGCGAGCGGTGGCGGAGATATTGCCTTCGTGCTCGGTCAGCACGCGCTGGATGTGCTCCCATTGCAGGCGGTCCACCGACATCGGGTTTTCCGGCACCAGGGTGTCGAGGTCGGCGTGTTCGGAGAGCAAGGCGGCCAGCACATCGTCGGCGTCCGCCGGCTTGCACAGGTAGTTGCAGGCACCGCGCTTGATCGCCTCGACGGCGGTGGCAATGCTGGAGTAACCGGTGAGGATCACCACGCGCATTTCCGGGTCGAGTTCCAGCAGCTTGGGCAGCAGCACCAGGCCGGAATCGCCGTCCATCTTCAGGTCGAGCGCGGCGTAGTCCGGCAGGTCGGCCTGGGCGATGGTCAGGCCCTCTTCGGCGGAGCCAGCGGTGCTGACGCGGAAACCGCGACGGCTCATGGCGCGCGCCATCACGCGGGTAAAGGTGGCATCGTCATCTACCAGCAACAGGTGCGGCAGTTCTTCGCCTTCGACTTGGATCTCGTCACTCATCGATATCTCCTCGTGCGACACGGGGCAGGCGCAGCTCGGTGAGCGTGCCACCTTCCTCATGACTATAGAGCTTCACTGAGCCGCCCGCGCGGGTCACGCTGGCCTTGCTCAAAAACAGGCCCAGGCCGAAGCCTTTGCCCTTGGTGGTAAAGAAGGGCTTGCCGATCTGCTCGGCAATGGCCAGCGGCACACCTGCGCCGTGGTCGCGAATGCTGATGGTCACGTCTTCGGCATCCCAGTCCAGCTGCACACCCAGGCCATCAGGGCAGGCGTCGGCGGCATTGTTCAACAGGTTGAGCAGCGCCTGGGTCAGATCCGGTGGTGGCGCCATGCGCGGCACCGTGCCCTGCCCTAATAGATGAAAACGGTAACTGGCTTCGGGGCGCATCAAGTGCCAGCGGTTCAGGGCTTCATCGAGCCATTGGGTCACGTCCTGCATCTCCACCGCCAGGCGGCGATTGGCCTCGGCGGCGCGTACCAGTTGCTGCAAGGTCTGCTTGCATTGCTTGACCTGTTCGCGCAGCACGCCGAGGTCTTCCTGCAACGCCGGATCGTGGTGGTCCTGGGTCATTTCGTTGAGCAGCACGCTCATGGTGGCCAACGGTGTACCCAATTCATGGGCAGCGCCGGCGGCCTGGGTAGCGACAGCCAGCAGTTGCTGATCGCGCAGGCCTTCTTCACGGCGAATGGCGCGCAGCTCTTCCTGGCGGCGCAGTTCTTCAGCCATGCGTGCGGCGAAGAAGGTGATGACGGCGGCGGACAGCGCAAAACTCAGCCACATTCCGTAGATCTGCAGGTTTTCCCGGGCGATGGGGAAGGTTTGCAGCGGGTAGAAGCGCGCCAGTAACAGGGTGTAGAGGGTCAGGGCGATGCCCGACAGCACTACCGAATACCGCCACGGCAAGGTCACGGCGGCAATGGTCAAGGGCACCAGGTAATAAGAAACGAACGGATTGGTGGAACCGCCGGAGAAATACAGCAACACACTGTGGATAAACAGGTCGCAAGCCAATTGCAGGGCGTACTCCAACTCGGTCACCGGCCAGGTGGTGCGCAACCGGATAGCGGTGAACACACACAGCACGATGGAGAAACCCAGGGTCACGCCCAGTTGCAGCCACGGCAGCGGCAGCAGGTCGAACCAATAGGCGAGCCCGACGGAGCCGGCCTGTGCGGCCAGCACCAGCGTGCGGATGAACGTCAGGCGCCAGAGGTTCTGGCGGGTGGCGGAAGTCAGTTTTACGGCGGCGAGCATGAGCTCTCCCGGTGAGCGCTGCAGGCGGATCGGCAGGAGTATAAACGAAGCAGGCCCACCGGCACGGCGCGTGTGGCTCTTTGCCGCAGGCCGGGCAAATGACCGTTCGTCGGCATCGCTACAACATGTAGGTAATGTGTAAACCCGAAGAACCCGGTGCCACCGTCTACAGTCATACCGAACACGATCACCTCAAGGAGCTTTCATGTCTCGTTTCACTCGCAGTGCAGCTGTTATCACCCTCGGCGTCGCCACCCTGGCCAGCCTTCCGGCCGTGGCCGCCGAAGGACTGAACTACAACCAGATTTCCCTGCGCGCCGAGGTCAGCCAGGAAGTGGCTCGCGACAAGATGATCGTTACCCTGTACACCGAGTCCCAGAACAGCGACCCGGCCAAGCTCGCCGCCGAAATCACCACCACCATGAACAAGGCCCTGGGCCAGGCCCGCGAAGTCAAGGGCGTAACCCTGCGCCAGGGCAGCCGCAACAGCTACCCGATCTACGACAACAAGAACCAGAAGATCACTGGCTGGCGCGAGCGCGCCGAGCTGCGCCTGGAAAGTGCGGACTTCCCGGCGCTGTCCAAGCTCACTGGTGAACTGCAGAGCACCCTGAAAATGGAAAACATGGAGTTCTCCATCGCCGACACCACGCGCAAGTCCAGCGAAGATGCGCTGCTCAAAGATGCAGTCGCCGCATTCAAGGCTCGCGCTCAACTGGCCACCGATGCGCTGGGCGGCAAGGGCTACAAGATCGTCAACCTGAACTTCAACACCAATGGCTACCCGATGCCTTACGCCCGTGGCGGGATGATGATGAAAGCCGCGATGGCTGATTCAGCCCCCACACCTGAAGTGGAAGCTGGCACCAGCCAAGTCAACATGAGCGCCGATGGCGTGATTGAAGTGCAGATGCCGTGACCCCTACCTGATAGACCTGAACGGCGTTACCCTCGGTGGCGCCGTTTTCGTTTGGGCAGCTTATATACACCTGCCACTTCAGGGGTCTCCATGGAAAGAATTGCCTTAAAACCGCTCCTCCTCGCCGCCGGACTGCTGGCCTTCATGCCAGTGGCCCACGCGGCCAGTACCCTGGTCTATTGCTCCGAAGCCAGCCCCGCCGGCTTCGACCCCAGCCAGTACACCAGCGGCACCGATTTCGATGCTTCGGCCGAGACCGTGTTCAACCGCCTCACGCAGTTCAAGCGTGGCGGCACCGAAGTCGAACCTGGCTTGGCGACAAGCTGGGACATTTCCAAAGACGGCCAGACCTACACCTTCCATCTGCGCGATGGCGTCAAGTTCCACACCACCGATTTCTTCACCCCTACCCGCGATTTCAACGCGGATGATGTGCTGTTCACCTTCAATCGCCTGCTGGATGCCGACAGTCCGTTCCGTAAGGCCTACCCCTCCGAGTCGCCGTACTTCACCGACATGGGCTTGAACACCACGATCAAGAGCGTCGAGAAACTTGACGACCATACCGTGCGCTTCAACCTGAACAACGTCGATGCGTCGTTTGTGCAAAACCTGGCCATGAGCTTCGCCTCGGTGCAATCCGCCGAGTACGCCGCGCAACTGCTCAAGCAGGGCAAGGCCGAAGAGATCAATCAGAAACCGGTGGGCACCGGACCGTTTGTGTTCAAGCGCTACCAGAAGGATTCGCAGATCCGCTACGTAGCCAATAAACAGTACTGGAAACCCGAGGATGTGAAGCTCGACAACCTGGTGTTCGCCATCACCCCGGATGCTGCGTCGCGCCTGCAGAAGCTCAAGGCCGGCGAATGCCAGGTCAGCGGCTACCCGCGCCCCGCCGATATCGACGTGATGAAGCAGGACCCGAACTTGCGCGTGCTGCAGCAGGCCGGTTTCAACCTGGGCTTCCTGGCCTACAACGTGACCCATCCGCCGCTGGATCAGCTCAAGGTGCGCCAGGCCCTGGACATGGCCATCGACAAGCCGGCGATTATCAAGGCGGTGTACCAGAGTGCCGGACAATTGGCGCAGAACGCCCTGCCTCCGGCGCAGTGGTCTTATGACCCCACCCTCAAGGACGCCCCCCATGACCCGGTCAAGGCCAAGGCGCTACTAAAAGAAGCAGGGGTTGCACCAGGAACTACCATCAACCTGTGGGCAATGACCGTGCAGCGCGCTTCAAACCCGAACGCGCGCATGTCGGCACAAATGATCCAGCAGGATTGGGAGAAGATCGGCATCAAGGCCAATATCGTCAGCTATGAATGGGGCGAATACATCAAGCGCGCCAAAAATGGCGAGCATGACGCCATGATTTATGGTTGGACGGGCGACAATGGCGACCCGGATAACTGGCTCGGCGTGCTCTACAGTTGTGCTGCGGTGAAGGGCAGCAACTACGCCAAATGGTGTAACCCGGCCTACGACAAATTGGTGCAGCAGGCCAAGGTCAGCAACGACCGCGAACAGCGCATCAAGTGGTATCAACAGGCACAAAAAATCCTTAAGGAACAAGTACCTATAACGCCTATTGCAAACTCGACGGTTTTCCAGCCCCTGCGCAAGGAAGTGCGGGACTTCAAGATCAGCCCCTTTGGCCTGACACCGTTCTACGGCGTGAGTCTAGATAAGTAACAGAAGCGCCCCAACCGAGTGCGCCAGACGCCTCGGCTGGGTCTTTTTGGTGCGACGGATGCACCGAAAAAACCCTCGAAATATACGCAAATATGTCGAAACTTTCATAATTGCGACATTCCTGTACGTTCGTACCACTGTTTCAGCCTCGCAACGGTTCAGCATCTTGCAATGGGTATGGCGCCTGCATAAGTATCCGCAGGCCGACTCACGAGGTCGCCCTCACCACCAAAAATGACAACAAATCATGAGGCCAACATGCTTAAACACGCAGTCATTCCGTTAATTGTTAGCGCTGGCCTTATGGCCGCAGCTCCTTTCGCCCAAGCGGCGACTAACCTGGTGTTCTGCTCCGAAGGGAGCCCGGCCGGTTTCGACCCAGGCCAGTACACCACCGGAACAGACTTCGATGCCTCGGCCGAAACCATGTTCAACCGCCTGACCCAGTTCGAACGCGGCGGCACCGCTGTGATTCCTGGGCTGGCTACCAGCTGGGACGTGTCCCCGGATGGCTTGACCTACACCTTCCACCTGCGTGATGGCGTCAAGTTCCATACCACCCCGTACTTCAAGCCGACCCGTACCTTCAATGCCGATGACGTGCTGTTCACGTTCAACCGCATGATCAACAAGGACGATCCATTCCGTAAGGCCTACCCCACCGAGTTCCCGTACTTCACGGACATGGGGATGGACACCAACATCAAGAACATCGAGAAAGTCGATGACCATACTGTCAAGTTCACCCTTGGCACCGTGGACGCCGCCTTCATCCAGAACCTGGCGATGAGCTTTGCCTCGATCCAGTCGGCTGAATACGCCGCCAAACTGTTGAAAGAAGGCAAGGCTGCGGACATCAACCAGAAGCCGGTCGGCACTGGCCCGTTCGTGTTCAAGAGCTACCAGAAAGACTCGAACATCCGCTACACCGGCAACAAGGACTACTGGAAACCTGAAGACGTGAAGATCGACAACCTGATCTTCGCCATTACCACCGACCCGTCGGTGCGCATCCAGAAGCTCAAGAAAAACGAATGCCAGATCACCCTGTTCCCACGTCCGGCCGACCTCAAGGCGCTGGAAGCGGACAAGGACCTGAAACTGCCGAACCAGGCCGGTTTCAACCTGGGCTATATCGCCTACAACGTCATGGACAAGGTCAAGGGCAGCGACCAGCCAAACCCATTGGCTGACCTGCGCGTACGCCAGGCGCTGGACATGTCGGTGAACAAGCAGCAGATCATCGATTCCGTGTACCAGGGCGCCGGCCAACTGGCCGTCAACGCCATGCCGCCGACCCAATGGTCGTATGACACCACCATCAAGGACGCCAAGTACGACCCTGAGAAAGCCAAGTCGCTGCTCAAGGAAGCCGGCGTCAAGGAAGGTACTGAAATCGTTCTGTGGGCCATGCCGGTTCAGCGTCCGTACAACCCGAACGCCAAGCTGATGGCAGAAATGCTGCAAAACGACTGGAAGAAGATCGGCCTCAACGTGAAGATCACCAGCTACGAGTGGGGCGAGTACATCAAGCGCTCCAAAGGTGGCGAGAACCAAGCCATGATCATTGGCTGGAGCGGTGACAATGGTGACCCGGACAACTGGCTGAACGTGCTGTTCGGCTGCGACTCGCTGTCCGGTAACAACTTCTCGAAATGGTGCGACAAGAAATTCGATGGCATCGTGAAAGAAGCCAAGGCCACGTCGGACGTCGCCAAACGCACCGAGCTGTACAAGCAGGCGCAACATATCCTCAAAGATGCAGTCCCGATGACACCTATCGCGCACTCGACGGTGTATCAACCCATGCGCAACACCGTACAGGACTTCAAGATCAGCCCGTTTGGCTTGAACTCCTTCTATGGCGTGAGCGTAAGCGGCAAGTAAGAAGCCATGACGGCGACGTTTCATAACGTCGCCGTTATTGCATCCGCCTGGCCCGTAGGAAACAGACCACGCTCGCAATCGTTGCCTCCTACAGCAATGAACTGCGATGCACGGCGCCGTTGCCTACAGGGTCAATCCGATTTGGCGTATTTACTGCGAAGTCCGCGACCCATAACGTCGTAGGACAGCAGAGGCTCCAAACTCGGAAAGGCACTTGCTGCGTGTGGGATCAGTGATGTCCCCCTGGCTGAATGCCGGGGTGATTGCTCGCTGATGACAACTACAAACAAGGATCGGGATCGTCATGCGCCATACCACCGTTCTATCCGCAATTTTTGGTACCGGCCTGCTGGCTGCGGCCACAATGGGCAACGCCGCCGACAAGCGCAGCCTGGTGTTCTGCTCGGAAGGCAGCCCGGCCGGCTTTGACACTGCGCAGTACACCACCGCCACCGATAACGATGCGGCCGAGCCGCTGTATAACCGCCTGGTTGAGTTTGAAAAAGGCGAGACGGGTGTCGTACCTGCGTTGGCAACCAAGTGGGATATTTCGCCGGACGGCCTGACCTACACCTTTCACTTGCGTGAAGGGGTGAAATTCCACAGCAACAAGGAATTCAAGCCGACTCGGGACTTCAACGCCGACGACGTGCTGTTCACCTTCAACCGCATGCTTGACCCCGACCATCCGTTTCGCAAGGCCTACCCCACCGAGTTTCCGTACTTCAACGGGATGAGCCTGAACAAGAACATTGCCAAGGTCGCGAAAACCGACCCGCACACCGTGGTGATCACCCTGAACACGGTCGATGCCGCGTTTATCCAGAACATTGCCATGAGCTTCGCCGCGATCCTGTCGGCCGAATACGCCGAGCAACTGCTCAAGGCCGGCAAGCCCAGCGACATCAACCAGAAGCCGATCGGCACTGGCCCCTTCGTGTTCCAGCGTTACCAGAAAGATTCGCAGATCCGCTATGTGGCCAACAAACAGTACTGGGACCCGAGCAAGGTCAAGCTCGACCAGCTGATTTTCGCCATCAACACCGACGCCTCGGTGCGCGTGCAAAAACTCAAGGCCGGCGAATGCCAGGTGACCCTGCATCCGCGCCCGGCTGACGTCGACGCACTCAAGGCCGACCCGAACCTGAAACTGCTGACCAAGCCGGGGTTCAACCTCGGCTACATCGCCTACAACGTGCGCCACAAGCCGTTCGACCAGCTTGAAGTGCGCCAGGCGCTGGACATGGCGGTGAACAAGCAGAGCATCCTGAACGCCGTGTACCAGGGCGCCGGGCAATTGGCCGTAAACGCCATGCCGCCGACGCAGTGGTCCTACGACGAGACTATCAAGGACGCCGCCTACAACCCGGAAAAAGCCAAGGAACTGCTCAAGGCTGCCGGCGTGAAGGAAGGCACCGAAATCACCCTGTGGGCGATGCCGGTGCAACGGCCGTACAACCCCAACGCCAAGCTGATGGCCGAGATGCTGCAAAGCGACTGGGCCAGGATCGGCCTCAAGGTCAAGATCGTCAGCTACGAGTGGGGCGAATACATCAAGCGCACCAAGAACGGTGAGCACGATGTGAGCCTGATCGGCTGGACCGGCGATAACGGTGACCCGGACAACTGGCTGGGCACCCTCTACAGCTGTGACGCCATCGGCGGGAACAACTACTCCATGTGGTGTGACCCGGCGTACGACACGCTGATCAAGCAAGCCAAGGTCGTGACCGACCGCGAACAACGGACTGTTCTGTACAAACAGGCGCAGCAACTGCTTAAAGCGCAGGTGCCGATCACGCCCGTCGCCCACTCGACGGTCAACCAGCCGCTAAGCGCCAAAGTCGAAGGGTTCAAGGTCAGCCCCTTCGGCCGCAACGTGTTCTCGGGCGTCAGTATCACCCCATAAGAAAATAACCGGATTGCGCAGGGCGGCCCCCGCCTTGCTGCAAACGCGCGGCCTTTTGTTGGGATTTTTCCTACGCCAAACGTTTGCAATGGCTTGAACGAGTTACACACCCAATAGCCGGATCACCAAAAAAGACCGGCATTAAAAAGAGAACCAAAGGAGCTTCAACCCATGAAACTGAGCAGCAAAGCGCTTCTGGCCCTGGCCATCAGCAGCATCACGGCCACCGCCTACGCGGAACCCGCCAGCCAGGACTTCGTGCCGACCACGTTGGCCGGCACCAGCGCGCAAAGCGAGGCCAAGGGCTTTATCGACGGTCAAAGCCTGGGCGGTACAACCCGTAACTGGTACTCCAACGAAATGAAGTTCCGTGGCGACCGTTTCAGCTACTTCAAAAACGAAGGCGACACGGTCAAGACCACGACCTCCCGTCGTTACAACTGGGCTCAAGGCACCATCCTCAACTACACCTCGGGCTTCACCCAAGGCACAGTTGGCGTGAGTACCGAAGTCGCCGCTTACAACTACATAGCGCTTGACCGGGACCAAAAAGACATCGCTGGCGGCTCCAACCGTACCCTGGCTCACTCCTTCGGTGACGCAGTAGGCCAGTGGAGCAAACTGGGTCTGGCCAACGTCAAGTTCCGTGTGTCGAACACCACGTTGACCGCCGGTCGCCAGAACTTCAGTAGTGGCATCGTCGACACCATCGGCAACCGCGCATTGCCTTCGAGCTTTGAAGGTGTGAGCTTCAACAGCGAAGAGTTCAGCAACCTGTCGTTCCAGGGCGGCGTCTTTGACCGCGTATCCCCGCGGACTGAGCAGAGCCTTTCGAAATTCCGTAGTGAGTACGGTAATGGCAAGCAGGAGACCGATAAGGTCAGTACCCTCGGCGTCAACTACCAGCCATTCAAGAGCCTGAAGACCAGCCTGTTCGCCGCCAACGTGAAAGACTTCTGGAACCAGTACTACTTCGGCGCTACCCATGAGCTGGGTGACAGCCAGGTACTGAGCCTGACCACCGGCCTGAACTACTACAAGACCGTCGACGAAGGCAAAAAGTTGATGGGCACGATCGACAACGATACCTACTCGCTGTCGCTGGGCCTGACCCACCAGGCTCACAGCCTGACCTTCTCGTACCAGGAAGTGAACGGTAACGAGTACTTCGACTACCTGCACGAAACCAACGGCATCTACCTGGCCAACTCCCTGACTTCCGACTTCAACGGTCCGAACGAGAAGTCCTTCCAGGTCGCCTACGGCATCAACATGGCTGAATATGGCGTGCCAGGCCTGAAGTTCAACATCTACTCGGCTCGCGGCTGGGGTATCGACGGCACTCACTACCGTGGTGACAACGGTGTGAAAGACTTCGCCTACAACGGCATTCAGGCCCAGAACGGCGAGCACCACCAGGAATACGGCATTGGTTCTTCCTATGCGATCCAGAGCGGTCCTCTGAAAGCCACTACCGTTCGTGCCACCTACGTGACGCACCGCGCCAGCGAAAACCAGTCTGACGGCAACCTGCGCGAATTCCGCCTGGTCACCACCATCCCGTTCAACATTCTTTAATCAGCGCCAAGTAAGCGGCGGGCTCAGGACGAGCCCGCCGTCTACGCTTGTCTGGTCCCATCGATTGCAGAGGGCTCCGAATGAAATTGCTCCCACTACAAGCCGCCATGGCTGCCGCGCTGTTGAGCGTGGCCATCGGCGTTTCGGCCAAACCACTGGTGGTCTGCACCGAAGCCAGCCCGGAAGGTTTCGACCCGGTCCTGTACACCACGGCCGTGACGGCTGACGCCGCCGCCGAGACCATGTTCAACCGCCTGGTGGATTTCAAGCCCGGCACCACCGAAGTGATCCCCGCGCTGGCCAAGGCCCTGCCGGAGATCAGCGCCGATGGCCTGACCTACACCTTTCACCTGCGTGACGATATCAAATTCCACACCACCGACTATTTCAAACCCACACGCAACATGAACGCCGACGACGTGCTTTGGAGCTTCCAGCGCCAGCTGGACCCGAATCATCCGTGGCATAAAAAGTCCCTCGTGGGCTATCCGTATTTCGAAAGCATGGGCTTCAAGGAACTGCTCAAGAGCGTCGAGAAGCTCGACGATCACACGGTTGTCTTCACCCTGACCCGTCCTGAAGCACCGTTTTTGGCCGACCTGGGCATGGCCTTCTCTTCGATCCACTCGAAGGAATACGCCGACCAGTTGCTCAAGTCCGGCAAGACTGAAGACCTCAACGCCAAGCCCATCGGCACAGGCCCGTTCGTCTTCAACCGTTATCAGAAAGATGCCCAGGCGCGATTCAAGGCCAACCCCGACTACTTCCGCGGCAAACCGGCGGTAGACCCGCTGATCCTGGCAGTCACCACCGACAACAACGTGCGCCTGCAGAAACTCAAGGCCAACGAATGCCAGATCGCGTTGTTTCCCAAGCCGGATGACATTCCAAGCATCAAGAAAGATCCGAACCTGAAAGTCGATGAACTGGCGGCGATGACCACCAGTTACACCGCGTTGAACACCACCCACAAATACATGAGCGATGCGCGGGTGCGGCACGCGATCAACATCGCGTTCGACAAGGCCGGCTATACCGAAGCCCTGTTCGGCAAAGGCAATGCGGTGGTAGGCACTGGCCCCTATCCCCCGACCTTGCTGGGTTTCAGCGAAAAACTGAAGAACCCGCCCCGCGATCTGGACAAGGCCCGCGCCCTGCTCAAGGAAGCCGGTGTACCGGAAGGCACCGAATTCACCCTGTTCACCCGCAACGGCGGTGGCCCGACCAACCCCAACCCGATGCTCGGCGCCCAGCGCATGCAGGCGGATCTCGCGCAGATCGGCCTGAAAGTGAACATCAAAGTCATGGAATGGGGCGAAATGCTCAAGCGTGCTAAAAACGGCGAGCACGACATGGTTTCGGCCGGCTGGGTCGGTGACAACGGCGACCCGGACAACTTCCTGACACCCAACCTGAGTTGCGACGCTGCGAAAAACGGCGAAAACTACGCACGTTGGTGTAACAAAGAGTTTCAAGACTTGATCGACAAGGCCCGCGCCACCGCTGAACCCGGCCAGCGCGCTGCACTCTATGAACAAGCACAGGACGTTTTCGAGAAAGACCAACCATGGCTTCCCATGGCTTACCCGAAACTGTTCACCGCCATGCGCAAGAACGTAGAAGGCTTCACCCAAAGCCCTCTGGGGACCAATAACTTCGCCACCACCCAGGTGAAGTAAATAAGAAAAACGCTCGGCGCCGTCGACATTGACGGCGCCGGACCTGCCTAACCGGCTGATTGAGGTACACGACAAGATGTTTAGTTTTATTGCCCGCCGACTGGGGTTATTGATCCCCACGTTTTTCGGCATCACGTTGCTCACGTTTGCGTTGATTCGCATGATCCCTGGCGACCCCGTCGAAGTCATGATGGGCGAGCGGCGCGTCGACCCCGAGATGCACGCACAGGCAATGGAACGCCTCGGCCTTAACAAGCCGCTGTATGCGCAATACCTGGATTACGTCGGCAAACTGGCCCAGGGTGACCTTGGCGAATCGCTGCGTACCCGCACCAGCGTGTGGACCGAGTTCACCGCCCTGTTCCCCGCGACCCTGGAACTGTCCATGGCCGCCCTGTTGTTCGCCGGTATCCTGGGCCTGTTGGCCGGGGTGATCGCGGCCCTGAAACGAGGATCCCTGTTCGACCATGGGGTGATGGGCATCTCCCTCGCGGGATATTCGATGCCGATCTTCTGGTGGGGCCTGATCCTGATCATGTTCTTCTCGGTGAGCCTGGGCTGGACCCCGGTTTCCGGGCGTATCGACCTGCTCTACGACATCGAGCCGCGCACCGGCTTCATGCTCATCGACACGCTGCTGGCTGACGAGCCGGACGCGTTCTTCGACGCCCTGCACCACCTGATCCTGCCAGCCATCGTGCTCGGCACCATCCCGCTGGCGGTGATCGCGCGGATGACCCGTTCGTCGATGCTCGAAGTGCTGCGCGAAGATTACATCCGCACCGCCAAGGCCAAAGGCCTGTCGCCGACGCGCGTGGTGTTCGTGCACGGCCTGCGTAACGCGCTGATCCCGGTACTGACCGTGGTCGGCCTGCAAGTCGGCACGCTGCTGGCCGGTGCGGTCCTGACCGAAACCATCTTCTCGTGGCCCGGCATCGGCAAATGGCTGATCGAAGCCATTGGCGCGCGGGACTACCCGGTGGTGCAGAACGGCATCCTGCTGATCGCCTGCCTGGTGATCCTGGTGAATTTCGTGGTGGATATCCTCTACGGCTTCGCCAACCCACGCATCCGTCACCAGCGCTGAGATCATGACCATGACCACACCTACTCCAGTGTCAGCAGTCGATCAAAGCCTGCTGTACCCGTCCCCGTACAAAGAATTCTGGCAAGCCTTTTCCAAGAACAAAGGCGCGGTTGCCGGCCTGCTGTTCATGTTGCTGATCGTGTTCTGCGCGATCTTCGCCCCGTGGGTGGCACCGCATAACCCGAGCGAGCAATACCGCGACTTCCTGCTGACCCCGCCAGCCTGGCTGGAAGGTGGACAGATGCAATTCCTGCTCGGCACCGACGAACTGGGCCGTGACCTGCTCTCGCGCCTGATCCAGGGCTCGCGCCTGTCGTTGCTGATCGGTTTGTCGTCGGTGGTGATGTCGCTGATCCCGGGCATTCTGCTGGGTCTGTTCGCCGGGTTCTTCCCGCGCTTGCTCGGCCCGACCATCATGCGTCTGATGGACATCATGCTGGCCCTGCCGTCGCTGCTGCTGGCCGTTGCCATTGTGGCAATCCTCGGCCCTGGCCTGATCAACACCGTAATCGCCATCGCCATCGTCTCGCTGCCGTCCTACGTGCGCCTGACCCGCGCGGCGGTGATGGGCGAACTGAACCGCGACTACGTGACCGCCGCGCGCCTCGCCGGTGCCGGCCTGCCGCGCCTGATGTTCATTACTGTGCTGCCCAACTGCATGGCACCGCTGATCGTCCAGGCCACCTTGAGTTTCTCTTCGGCGATCCTCGATGCTGCGGCCCTCGGCTTCCTCGGCCTTGGCGTACAACCGCCAACCCCGGAGTGGGGCACCATGCTGGCTTCGGCCCGTGACTACATCGAACGCGCCTGGTGGGTGGTAAGCCTGCCGGGTCTGACCATTTTGCTCAGCGTGCTGGCAATCAACTTGATGGGCGACGGCCTGCGCGATGCGCTGGACCCGAAACTCAAGAACGCCGCCTGAGGAGATTCCCATGTCACTGTTAGAAATCAAGAATCTCAACGTGCGCTTCGGCGACAAGACCGCCGTGCCGGTGGTCGATGGCCTCGACATTTCCGTCGACAAAGGCGAAGTACTGGCCATCGTTGGCGAGTCGGGCTCGGGTAAATCCGTGACCATGATGGCGCTGATGGGCCTGATCGAGCACCCCGGCATCGTTACCGCCGACGCCCTGAACTTCGACGGCAAGGACATGCTCAAGTTGAGCAATCGCCAGCGTCGCCAGATCGTCGGCAAAGACTTGGCGATGGTGTTCCAGGACCCGATGACCGCGCTGAACCCCAGCTACACCGTGGGCTTCCAGATCGAAGAAGTGTTGCGCCTGCACCTGAAAATGTCCGGCAAACAAGCGCGCAAACGCGCCATCGAACTGTTGGAAAAGGTTGAAATCCCGGGCGCTGCCAGCCGTATGGATGCCTACCCGCACCAACTGTCCGGCGGTATGAGCCAGCGTGTGGCTATTGCCATGGCGATTGCCGGCGAGCCGAAACTGCTGATCGCGGATGAGCCCACCACCGCACTGGACGTCACCATTCAAGCGCAGATCATGGACCTGCTGCTGGCCCTGCAGAAAGAACAGAACATGGGCCTGGTGCTGATCACCCACGACCTCGCGGTCGTGGCGGAAACCGCCCAGCGCGTGTGCGTGATGTATGCCGGCCAAGCGGTGGAAGTCGGCCAGGTGCCGCAACTGTTCGACATCCCGGCGCACCCGTACAGCGAAGCCCTGCTCAAGGCGATCCCGGAGCACAGCCTGGGCGCCACGCGCCTGGCCACGTTGCCCGGTATCGTACCCGGCCGCTATGACCGTCCGCAGGGCTGCCTGCTGTCGCCGCGCTGCCCGTACGTGCAGGAAAACTGCCGGAGCCAGCGCCCCGGCCTTGATCCGAAAACCAACAGCCTTGCGCGCTGCTTCTACCCCTTGAACCAGGAGGTGGCGTAATGGCCGTCGTTCTTACCGCCCGCGACCTGACCCGTCACTACGAAGTGTCCCGTGGCCTGTTCAAGGGCCACGCCACTGTGCGCGCCCTCAATGGCGTGTCCTTTGAGTTGGAAGCCGGCAAGACCCTCGCCGTTGTAGGCGAGTCGGGTTGCGGCA
>Ga0068853_100001799_pt1 | contig 15772 bp, 10 predicted proteins | sample KBSCornC32_FD_65655 | JGI IMG/M metagenome (GOLD analysis project Ga0068853, IMG submission 65655) | Corn rhizosphere microbial communities from Kellogg Biological Station, Michigan, USA - KBS Corn C3-2 | ecosystem: Host-associated > Plants > Roots > Rhizosphere > Soil ...
TGCGCATCGACAGCCCCGGCCTGCCGGCCGCGCTGTTCGCGGGCTGAGAGAAAAAAGCAGGAAGGAACGGCGTCGGCGTGGACGTTGGCGTCGTTCCGGCGGAAATCGCCCCGGCGCGGTGAGAGGACAATCGGGCAGCCCATCGCAAACCATACCCACGACCATGTCCCGCCTCGACGACCCCCTCCACGACGCCGAAATCGGCTCCCGCGACAGCACGCTCGACACCACCCGCATCGACGACGTGCGCATCGGCGCGGTCCGTCCGCTCATCACGCCCGCGCTGCTGCAGGAGCGCGTGCCGGTGCGCGACAACACGCTGGCGCTGGTCGAGCGCAGCCGCGCGGAGATCGCCGACGTGCTGCACGACCGCGACGACCGGCTGGTGGTGGTGGTCGGCCCCTGTTCCATCCACGACCACGACCAGGCCATCGAGTACGCGCAGCGCCTGAAGAAGGTCGCCGACTCGCTGCAGGACGACCTGCTCATCGTGATGCGCGCCTATTTCGAGAAGCCGCGCACCACCGTCGGCTGGAAGGGCTACATCAACGACCCGCACCTGGACGGCAGCTTCGCGATCAACGAAGGCCTGGAGCGCGCGCGCCGCCTGCTGCTGGAGCTCACCACGCTGGGCCTGCCGACCGGCACCGAGTTTCTCGACCTGCTGAGCCCGCAGTTCATCGCCGACCTGATCGCCTGGGGCGCCATCGGCGCGCGCACCACCGAGAGCCAGAGCCACCGGCAGCTGGCCTCGGGCCTGAGCTGCCCGGTGGGCTTCAAGAACGGCACCGACGGCAGCGTGAAGGTCGCGGCCGACGCCATCCTCGCGGCCCGCGCGCCGCATGCCTTCATGGGCATGACCAAGATGGGCATGTCGGCGATCTTCGAGACGCGCGGCAACGACGACTGCCACGTGATCCTGCGCGGCGGCAAGGCGCCGAACTACTCGGCCGCGGACGTCGCCTCGAGCTGCGAGGCCCTGCTGGCCAACGGCCTGCGCCCGCAGGTGATGATCGACGTCTCGCACGGCAACAGCAGCAAGCAGCATCAGCGCCAGATCGTGGTGGCCGAAGACGTGGCGGCGCAGATCGCGGGCGGCGAGCGGCGCATCACGGGCATCATGATCGAGAGCCACCTGGAAGAAGGACGGCAGGACCTGAAGCCGGGCGTGCCGCTCAAGCACGGCGTGTCGATCACCGATGCCTGCATCGGCTTCGCGCAGACGGTGCCGGTGCTCGAAGGGCTGGCGTCTGCGGTCAAGGCGCGGCGGCGCCTGTCGTCGAAGGCCTGACGGCGGCAGCTTTGGAGCGTTGGGGGTGGCGGTGTTCAAGGCCGCAAGGCCTTGAACACGCCGGGTGAATGGCGACAGCGGCTGGCATCGAGGCGGTCCCTGAGCGGTGTTGTTCCCCCCTCCTTCTTTTTGCCTCTACCAGCGCCGAACCGCTGTCGGGACGCAGTGTGCCCACGCGCGGTGAAGTCGAGGTGAAGTGCGTGCGGGAGTTTCGTGAAACGATACTCGGCGTCTTTCATCGCGACACCCGCGCATCGACTTTTCGGCGACGACATCCACACATCGCACATGCCAGCGCTTCTTTCTTCTTACATCGGCAATCTTCTTTCCAGGCTCTTCGCGGGAGACACACCGCTGCCGCGAGCGACGAAGGGGCAGGCAGGCATCCATCCCTGGCTCCAGGTCGGTGAACAGGTGACCGCCGATGTGCTGGCGGACGGCAAGATCATCGCGAGGCTGGAGCACACAGCAACGCTGCCGGGGCTGAAGAAGCGGCCCTCGGCGGTGTTCGATCTGCCCGCCGGGCTCAGGCAACTCGAGCTGCGCGGCTCGCACGTCGATGCGCAGGGCAAGGCCGCTTCGTTCAAGCGGCGCTGGTCCGTGCTCGACATGGCCCGGATCTCTCACCCTCTCTACGATCAAGGCAAGCCCCTGGTCGAGCGCATACGCGCCTTCGCCGATCTCTCCGGGCTGGTCGAACCAAGCGAGGCTCTCCTGCCCGCCGGCACCACTGCCGAAGCCGCCCTGCTCGAAGCCGAAGCCCGCCTCGGCACCGCACTGCCCTCGCCTCTGCGCACATTGCTGGCCGAGGCTGACATCCGGATCGACAACTCGTACTTCCTGCCACCCCATCGCCTGCAGACAGCCGAGGGCCTGCTGCTCGGCCTCGGGGGCTACGACAACAGCAATGGCGGCTTCGAGGCCCTGCTGCCCCCCTCCGTCCTCGCCCGCTACCGCCGCAGCGTGGCGGTGTTCGTGGAGATCGGCGACGGCCTCGGCGCCCTCGCCTGGGACCCGGAGGGCGTGGTCCCCAACGAGCCGCCCAACACCACCGGCGACCAGGGCAACCCCGGCGCACAACCCGCGACGCCGAACGAGGGCGTCTGGTACTGGCTGCATCAGGAACGCATCGCCGAGCCCGAACTGCTGCTGGACGACGACTACAGGCCGCAGACGGCCGAAGCCGCGCTGACCAGCGTCTTCAAGCGCTTCGCCCTCTCGCAGGCCGACTCGCCCGAGACCGAAGCGCAGGTGCTGATCGACACGGCCCACCCGCGCAACCTGCTGCAGCTGAGCTTCGACGAGCCGAAAAAGCCGAGGCTATGGCTGCGCAGCTACGACTACCACTACAGCCTCTACTGACTCCGGCAGCACACATCGCCCCCTTACACTGCCGCCCATGAGTACGCAGGGAGCAACCTCCTCCGTGCCCGAGGGCACGCTCGCGGGCACCGTTGCCCCGCCCGGCATTGCCGACTCCCATGCCCAGCTGGTCCGCGAACGCCTGCTGCGGCGCATGTTCGTGATGGGTCCGCCCACGGTGCTGACGGCGCTCGCGGCGGCCATCGCGATGGCGGGGGTGTTCTTCTGGATGACGCGCGGCCCAGGCGCGCTGACCTGGGGCATCGCGACCTGCGCGCTGCTCAGCCTCCGGCTGGTGTTCATGCGCTGGAACGCGCGCCTCTATCCCGAGCCCGAATTCACGCTGCGCCAGCCCGACGGCGCATGGCGCTTCATGCTGCCGCTGGGCACCTACATGGCCATGTGGACGCTGGCGCCCTGGGCGCTGATGCCGCCCGGCACCGAATCGCCCACGCGCATCCTGATCCTGCTGCTGGGCATGTTCGCGGTGCTGATGGGTTCTGTGCCGGTGATCGCCACCTGGCGTGCGATGGTCCCGGTGGTCACGATTCCGCTCACGCTGGGCGTGGTCACGCGCTTCGCGTGGATGGGGGGCACCGACGGCTGGTTCGCCTGCGTGGTCGGTCTGCTGTTCGGCGGCTCGATGGCTCGTTATGCGCTGTCGCAGCACCAGCTCATCCGGCGCAGCCTGTCGGACCAGATCGACAAGGAGCTGCTGAGCGAGCAGCTGATGCGCCAGTCCTTCGAGCTGCAGCGCCTGAACCGCGAGCGCAGCCGCTTCTTCGCATCGGCCAGCCACGACCTGCGCCAGCCGGTGCATGCGCTGGCGCTGTTCTCGCGCTCGCTGGAGCGCGACCTCGCGGACCACCCGCTCGCCCCCGTGGCCGGCCGCGTGGTGCAGGCGACCGACGCGGTGAGCGGCCTGCTCAACGCGATGCTCGACATCTCCAAGATCGACGCGGGCACCGTGGTGCCCCGGCCCATGGAGATCGCGGTGGACCCGCTCTTCCTGCGGCTCGCGCAGCTCTTCGAGCCCCGGGCCCAGCAGGCGGGCCTGTCGCTGCGCTTCCACACCGCACCCGAGTGGCTGCAGACCGACCCCGACCTGCTGCTGCGCGTGCTGACCAACTTCGTCGACAACGCGCTCAAGTACACGCGAAGCGGCGGCATCCTCGTGAGCGCGCGGCCGCGCGGCGACCGCCTGCGCCTGGCCGTGTGGGACACCGGCCTGGGCATCGCACCCGAGCACCTGCCCCATGTGTTCGACGAGTTCTACCAGGTCGACAACCCGCAGCGCGACGTGGCGCGCGGGCTGGGCATCGGGCTGGCCATCGTCAAGCGGCTGGTCGATCTGCTCAGCGGCGAGATCGGCGTGCGCTCGCGGCAGGACCGCGGCAGCGTGTTCTGGGTCGACCTGCCGCGCCGGCCGCCTGCAGCCCCGGCTGCGCTCCCGGCACCTGCCGCCGCCCCCGACACCTCCAGCGCGGACGCCACCGAACTTCCGCTCGTGCCTCCGCGCGTGCTGCTGCTCGACGACGAGCATCCCGTGGGCGAAGCCGTGCGCATGTGGCTGGCCCCGTACTGCGAGCGCATCGAGATCACCAGCCGCGTGGCCGACGCCTGCGCGCAGGTGCGGGCCACGCCCGATGGCTTCGACGCCTTCATCATCGACTTCCGCCTGGCCGACCCGCAGGACGGCATCCAGGCGACGGCCGAGCTGCGCCAGCTCGCGGGCCGCCGCGTGCCCACCATCCTCGTCACCGGCGACACCGACCCCGAGCGCGTGCGCGCGGCCTATGCCAGCGGCCTGGTCGTGATGTTCAAGCCGGTGCAGCCCGAGGTGCTGCTGCGCACGCTGCACCAGATCATCCGGAGCGAGGCAAGAGAGCGGAGCTGACCGACCGCCTCAGCCCAGCAGGCTGAACCGATGCTCCGTCGCGCTGTGAAAGCGCTCCCCCGGCCGCAGCACTGTCGACGGAAACTCGGGCCGGTTCGGCGAATCGGGGAAATGCTGCGTCTCCAGGCACAGCCCGTCTCCCTGCCGCAGGCTCGCGCCCGCGCTGCCGAAGAGGCTGCCGTCGAGGAAGTTGCCCGAATAGAACTGCACGCCGGGCTCGCTGGTGTGCACTTCCATCACACGGCCGGAATCCTCATGTTCCAGCCGGGCCGCGAGCGCGAGGCCCTGTTCGGCGTGGGCACGGTCCAGCACCCAGTTGTGGTCATAGCCATGGGCCCGCATCAGCTGCTCGTGGCCTTCGCGGATGCGCTCGCCGATGCGGGTCGCGGTGCGGAAGTCGAAGGGGGTTCCGCCGACGTCGGCTGTCCCCAGCGGAATCAGCGTCGCATCGACCGGGCAGTAACGGCTCGCGGCGAGCATCAGGCGGTGATCCATCACCGAGCCGCTGCCCGCGAGGTTGAAGTAGTCGTGGTGGCTCAGGTTCAGCACGGTGGGACTGTCGGCGATGGCGCTGTAGTCGATGCGCCATGTGTTCGCCCTGGTGCTCAGCGTGTAGCGCAGCGTGAGCCGCACTTCTCCCGGGTAGCCCTCCTCGCCGTCGGCGCTGGTGTAGCTCAGTTCGATGGCGATGGCGTCGCCTCCTGTCTGCTGCGCCGAAAGGGGCACGATCTCCCAGTAACGCTTGCCGAAGCCCGTCGCGCCGCCGTGCAGGGAGTTCGGGGCGTTGTTCAGGCCCAGCTGATGCTCCTTGCCATCGAGCGTGAAGCGCCCGCCCGCGATGCGGTTCGCATAGCGGCCGACGATGGTTCCGAGGTGCGGATGCGGTCCCAGGTAGTCGGCCAGCGACGGCAGGCCCAGCACCACGCTGCCGCTGCGCCCATGCCGGTCGGGCACGCGCAGCGCGGTGACGATGCCGCCGACGTTGATGGCGCTCAGGCTCAGCCCCAGGCCGTTGTCGAGCGTGTATTCGGTGACCGTGCGGCCGTCGGGCATGCGGCCGTATTCGCGCGAGGCGATGCTGCTTTTCTGTTCTCGATTGCTCATGTGTCCGGTGATCAGGGAAAGAGTGCCTCGCGCGCGCACTGCGAGGCGGTGTGCAGCGCGATGCGGTCCTTGAGGTCGTGAAAGTCGGGGGGCTCGGCCGCGTGGGTGCGCAACTCGATGCGGTGGCCCGCCTTGGCAACCGTGTCGGCGAAGCGCTCCTGCAGCGCGTAGGGCGTGTTCCTGTCCTCGCGGTTGCCGATCAGCACGATGCGCCGCGCCGGGTCGCGCACGATGCCGCTCACATGGTCCAGCGGGTCGTAGAACTGCGTGCTGCCGGTGGTGTCGGTGCGGCCGTCCTTCGATCGGCCCAGCATGCGGGCACGCTCCAGCAGCCCGTAGGCGCCCGATGTGAGCACCGCGCAGGCCACGCGCGTGCGTCCCATCGTGAGCAGCGCGGCGCCGGCAGTGGCGCCGCCGCTGTGGCCGACGATGACGATGCGCTGCAGCCGGTGGCGCTGCATGAGCGCGTCGAGCGCGGCATCGAGCGCATGGAACTCGACGAGCTGGCGGCGCTTGCGGTGATCGCCCGAAGAGCCGTAGGTGCCCGGCCGCGCCACGAAGATCCACGGCACGCCCGCGCGGTCGCGGCTGCGCTGCGCGTCGAGCGTGCGCAGCTCTTCGGTGTTCTCGGGGATGCGCGTGGGCGCCTGGTCCATCACGCCGTCGCGGTCGCCCGAGAACTGCACGATGGCGATGCGCGCGCCGTCGATGTCGTCGCTCGCGAAGTAGCGGATGCACGACGGCCCCTCGGCGGTCTGTACCCACAGGAAACCGTTGCGGTCGGGGCAGCGGGCACGGTCGGCGGGCTGGTTCCAGTACAGCACGTCGTCGGCGCCGGCGGCGAAGACGCGCGGCACGTCGGGCCCGGTGCGCTGGGCGCAGGCGGTCTGCGCCAGCGCCACGAGCAGCAGCACGAAGCGCAGTCTTCGAAGCGTGTGCAGCAGCTTCATAGTCTTTGCAGGAGCTCCGGGATGCTGCCGAAGTCGCAGCCGACGCGATCGCCCTTCACCAGCACGAGGTCGCCATTGCGCAGCACGCCTCCCAGGTAGCCCGCGAGCTGCGCGGCGTCGTCGAAATGCGGGCCGAGCAGTTCACCCGGTACCTCCTCGCGCAGCCAGCGCATCTCGTCGCCGTGCGTTACCAGGTGCTGGATGCCCGAGGCCAGCAGCGGCGCCGCCAGGCTGCGGTGCATGGCCTCGGCATCCTTGCCGAGATTGACGATGCGCCCCAGCACGCCGATCTTGCGCAGCACCGGGCCGCTGTCGGCGCGCTGCCAGGTGCGCACGAACTCCATGGCGTTGCGCATCGACATGACTTCGGCGTTCCAGCTGTCGTCGATCAGCGTGGCCTTCACGCCGGCCTGCGTGCGCAGCGCGCGCACCTGCATCACCGAGGCCGGCAGGCGAACATGCGGCATGCGCGCGCAGGCGGCTTCGCCGTCGAAGCCCATGGCCAGCAGCGCCGCGAACGCGAGCAGCGAATTGCGCACCAGCCCCGCGCTCTCGACCGGGAACAGGTACTCGAAGGTGCGCCCCGGCACGGCAACGCGCACCCGGCAGCCGCCGCCGGGCTCGGGCCGGGTGTCGATCAGTCGCACGTTGGCGTCCGGACCGCTGCCCACCACCCAGATCGCGCCGGCCGTCAGCGCGGCGGTGTCGACCACCTGGCGCAGGCATGGAATGTGGTCGGGCACGATGGCCACGCCACCGGGTTCCAGTCCGAGGAAGATGCGCGACTTGTACGCGGCCGTGAGTTCGAGCGTCGATGCCTGGCGGGTCTGGGAAAGGCCGATCTCGGTGACGATCGCCACGTGCGGCCGGGCCACCAGCGAGATGGGCCCACGGTCCATCCACAGGCTGCTCTGCGCCATTTCGAGGATGCACACGTCCACGTCGGGGCCGAGATTCGCCAGCATGGCGGGCACGCCGACGCGCGAGTTGTAGTTGTCGATGGTGGTGTGAACGCGCGCACGCTCGGGCAGCAGGTCGCGCACCATCGCGATGGTGGACGACTTGCCGACCGTGCCGGTCACGCCCACCAACAGGCCCTTGTAGCGTTCGCGCGCGGCGCGGCCCATGGCGATCATCGCGGCGATGGGGTCGTCCACCTGCAGCAGCGGGAAGGCCGCGTCGAGCCCTTCGACCGGGCGCGCGACCACGGCGCCGGCCAGTGCGGAATACAGCCGGGGCAGTTCGAGATGCCGGTCCCAGTTTTCGGCGCGCGGCTTGCTGTAGCTCTCGTGCACGGCCAGCGTGCGGAAGTCGGACGCGATGAAGAGCGAAGGTTTCGGCAGCAGCCCCATGTGCACCGGCCCGCGCACCACCGAGTTGGCGAACCAGCCCGGCGGCGGCTCCACAAGCCACCGGCCGCCCGTTGCCTGTTGCAGCTGTTCGGCCGTCCAGACCGGCTCGGGGCTGGCGCCGGGGCGGTCGGCCGCGAGCACGGGCGCGGGGCGCTGCGGCAACGGCGTGGGCATCTCCGGCACGCGCAGCCCGCACCATAGCGCGAGACGCCGTGCCGGCGGCAGCTCGGGCCATTCGCCGCGCACGCTCACCGCGAGCTGCAGCACGTCGCTTTCGAGCAGACCCGCGCGCGGCGGCCGCAGGCCATAGCGGTCGCGGTAGATGCGCCCGGGTTCCCAGCGGCTGGTGGGCCACATCCAGTCGCAGGGGTCGTGGTCCATGCCCTCGCCCCACGCCGGCATGCGGGTGCTGCGCATCGGCAGCGCGCGGAAGTGCAGGCGCAGGTCGGCGGCGACGGGTGCGTCGACGCTCCAGAACGATTCGACCCACAGCATGCGCCGCCCGACGATCTGCCGCGGCACGCAGCGCAGCCCGACCAGGCGCAACGGGCCGAACTGCAGCGGCGCGATGCGCGCTTCTTCGGGCACCGCATCCACCAGCCACTCAGGCCGAGGCGCGGGCAGGGCCGCAATGGCGCGAGCGGGCGGGAAGGCCGGCGCGCCGGCGCTGGCCGGGTCCGCATGGAACGCGGGCCGCTCGGGCGGCGACAGGCGCACCGTGCAACGCCCGCCCGGCAGGTGGCTCATCTGCGTGCCGAGCGCGCCGCACTGCACGGCGAAGCGTTCGCTCAGCGCCCGCGCCTCGTCGCCTTCGAGCTGCCGCGAGAAGCCGAAGCCCACGCCCACCGGCGTGAACATCACCTCCTCCACACCGCGCGGGCTCAGCTTCAGCGTGAAGACGCCGGAGTCGGCGAAGTCGTTGCGCACCGAATCGAACAGCAGGTCGCCGGCGTCGTGCAGGATCGGCCTGCCCTTGTAGGTCTCGATGCCCTGCAGCACGTGCGCCGAAGTGCCGAGCACCGCGTCCGCACCGGCATCGACGATGGCATGGCCGACGGCGATCTCGGCCTGCGTGGGTTCGGTCTCGAGGTTGGCGCCCCAGTGCACCGCCACCAGCACCACGTCGGCCTCGCGGCGCGCGGCCTCGATGCGCGGCGCGAGCGTGGCGGTCCATGCGGCGGGGTCCTCGAGCGGCAGCCACGCGGCGCCCGCGCGCTCGGCGCTGGCGGCAAAGCGCGGCTGCGTGGCGTCGAGGGAGAAAAGCGCCACGCGCACGCCACCCGCGCGGCGGAAGGCCGGGCGCAGCGCGGCCTCCAGGGTGCGGCCGGTGCCGGCCTGCGCGATGCCCGCGACCTGCAGCAGGGCGTGCTGCTCCATCAGCGCTTCGGGGCCATAGTCGCCACTGTGGTTGTTGGCGGTGGCGACCATGCCGATGCCGGCCTCGGTCAGCACCGCGAGCATCTCGGGCCGGGCACGGTAGTAGTACGGGCCGGCCTCGCCCTTGTCGACGCCCTGCTCGCCGACGGTGGCGACCACGCATTCGAGGTTCACGATGCCGAGGTCGGCTTCGCGCAGTGCGGCGATGTCGCCGAGCATCCGGTGCGCGCCGCCGAGGTCCTTCAGCCGGTAGTGCTGGCGGCGCGAGAGGTTCACGTCGCCGCCCCATGCGACGGTGCCGGTGGCGCTGCCGGCGGCATCAACCGCTGCTGCGCCCTCGCCCGCCTTCAGCATGCGGTGGTACGCCACGTAGCCCGAGAGGTAGTGCTCCACGTCGTCGATGCGCACGCGAAAGCTGTGGTGCTTGATGAAGAACGATCCGGCGATGCGCGCCGGGTTGCGGAAGAACATCGCCAGCTCGGGCCAGAAGTGGCCGTTGGCGAGGTAGCGCGCGCGGTATTCGAGCGCGCGGTCGAACCTGTCGCGGTCGAGCCCGGCCAGCAGGGGGCGCAGCTCGGGGTCGGCCTCCAGCCGCAGCACCATGTCGCGCGCGGCCATCATCAGTTCGAGCAGCGTGGGGAAGGTGGTGATGCGCTCCAGCACGAAGTCCAGATACCCGGCCACGTTCTGCAGGCCGAACCTGTAGTAGCGCAGCTCGGGCCTGTAGCACGTGAGCTCGTTGACGCAGTAGCTCAGCCAGTGGTCGTGCGCGCGCCAGTGCTCGGCGGCAATGAAGTGCTCGAAGGCCTTCTCGACCACCGCGAGCCAGCGCGCGTCGCGCGTGAGGCCGTACAGGCGCATCAGCCCGAAGGCGGCCTCGCCGTCGTAGTAGATGACCCGGAACTTGTCCTTCACGTCGAGCGCGGGCGCATTGAGCACGTGCACGAAGCTGCCGGTCTCCGGGTCCTGCATGTGGCGGATGCCGAGCGCGAGCTGCTCCAGCAGCGGCAGGTACTGCTCGTCGCCAGTGAGCTCGGTGTACTTGACCAGCGCGAGCAGGCACACGGCATTGCCGCCGAGCTTGATCTCGCTGCCGATGTCCAGCAGGTAGGCCGCGCGCGTGCCGTCGGGCAGGTTGGCCGGGCGGATCAGCGTGCCGGCGAGGAAGGCCAGCGAGCGGTCGATGGCGGCCTTCAGCGTGTCGTTGCGCGTGAGCTCCCACGCTTCGAGCATCGCGTAGGTCGAGCTTGCGTGGCGCAGCGTGTTGTAGGTGGGAATGGTGCGGTCGAAGCAGGGGAACCAGCCGTAGTGGAACTCGCCTGTGGGCTTGACCTGCGCGGCGAGGTAGTTGCCCGCGTCGTCGATCAGCGCATGCACCTGCCGCGCGTTCCAGTCGCCCAGTTCGCGAAATCCCGCGGCCTGCCCCTCGGCGGTGATGGGCCACGCGCCATTGGCATCGACGTACACGGCCCGCGTGGTGAAGCACCACACCGGCGCCGCGTCGTCCGAAGGAAAGTCGAGCTCGCGGCCGAAGCGCCGCTTGGTGTGCAGCCGCAGGTTGCCGGTGTTGGGCTCTGCGTGGTCCACGTCGCCGTTGTAGAGCACCGCGCTGCCGTGCATTTCCTGCGCGAGCAAGGCGAACTCGAAGCGAGCATCGAAGGCGATGCCCTCGTTGAAATAGTTGCGCTTGGTCTGCGCCAGCCTTGTCTTCAGCTCGCCCCAGCTCATGGGCACGACCTTGTCGACGACCTCGGCGCGCAGTCGCTGCGGCGGCTGCGGGCCGCGCCTGGCCTGCGTGGTGATGGCGTCGGCTGCGGCGCGCCATGCGGCGTCGATGTCGGCGCCCCGGCCCGAGGCCACGCGGGCCCGGCTGTTGTCCTCGCCGATGGCGAAGAAGACCACGCACCCCGCCTCGGCGGTGGCCGGTGCCGCGGAGGGCAGCACGCCCGCCGGGTCCGCCAGGGCCTGCCTGGCGCGGTTCAATAGATCTGCAAGTGGATGCTTCGGGTCGTGATTCATGCAGCCGCGAATGATGACAGGCCGGGGCACGGCCCGCCATCCCGTCGATCCATGGGATTTGCGCGCAGCCTGACCGGTGGCTGACCGTCGTTCGTCTTGCCGAGCAACCCGCGCTCGGACGAACGCGACCTCAGGCCCAGGCGTCCATCACTGCTTCTCTCACCGCCTCGACCGCAACGGGCCTGCGCGCGCCAGCCGGCGCAACCCAGCACAGCCACGTATGCGAACGCCATCCCTTCCATATCGCGAGCTCGCCGTTGCGCTCGCCCTGCTCCGCCTGGTCGAGGCGCATCAGCCCCGCGCCCATGCCGCTCGCGACCATGCTGCGAATCGCGCTTTCGCCATCGGCCGTGCGGCCCTGGCGGTATTCGCGGCCCGCGCCCGCGAAGAGCTTCTCGAGATGCACGCGCAGGATGCATGAAGGCGGCGTGCCCACCCATGGCAGGCTGGTGATCTCGTCGAGCGACAGTTCCGGGTTGGCTTCGGCCACGGGCGGCGGCAGCGCCACCACAAGGTCGACCGAGCCGAGGCGGCGCAGCTCCAGCCCCTCGAGGTGCTCTGCGTCGCTGAGCACGTAGGCACAGTCGAGGTCGCCGCGCTGCACGGCCGAAAGCGTCTCGTACGACAGCCCCTGCCTCAGCTGCAGCGCCACCTGCGGATGCCGCTGCGCCAGCTTCACCAGCACCTCGCCCAGCCGCAGCGCGACCGGATCGACCACCGTGCCGAAGCGCACCACGCCCTGCGCCGTCCCACGCAGCTGGTCGGCCGCCGAGCGCATGCGCATCGCGGAAGCCAACGTACGCTCGGCCTCATCGAGCAGGCTCACGCCCGCCTCGGTGAGCGACATGCCGCGAGGCGTGCGCTCGAACAGCTTCACGCCGAGTTCGTCCTCCAGCGCCTTGAGCTGGGCGCTGACTGCCGGCGCGCTGGTGAACACGCGCTCGGCGGCCCGGGTCAGGCTGCCCTCGCGGGCGATGGCGACGAAGGTCTTGAGTTGGTAGAGCTCCATGGCTGCCGATTGTGAGCGCCGGCGCCGGATGCGTCCGTTCGCTTTTTTGGAGCCCCCTGTCCAAAGATGCGAATGGAAATTCCGGCCTTCGGCGCCGATTCTCGGGACATCGATTCATCGCAAGAAAAGGCTGGTTTCCCATGTCCCGTCGCCAACGCATCGCCGGCACCGCCGCGCTGCTGCTCGCCACCTCCGGGTGGGGTTCCCTGTTCCTCGTGAGCAAGGGCGTGCTCCACCATGTCGAACCCGTGTGGTTCACGCTGATCCGCTACACGCTGTCGGCGCTGCTCTTCGTGCTGCTGGTCCTGCCGCGCGGCGGCGCCCCATGGCGCAAGCTGCGCCAGCATGCGGGACCGCTGGCGCTGCGCGGCGCGGCGGGCTTCGGCGTGTTCAGCGTCATGCTGCTGGTAGGGCTGGCGCATTCGGTGCCTTCGCATGGCGCGGTCATCATCGCCACCACACCCATGACCACGCAACTCGTGCGCTGGGTGCTCGACGGCGTGCGCCCATCGCGAACCACCCTGCTGACCAGCGCGCTGGCGCTGCTGGGCGTGGCGACGGTCTCGGGGCTGCTGCTCGGGGGCGCAGGATCGGCGAGCGGATCGAGCACGCTGCCCGGCGACGCGATCGCCTTCGGCGGCACGCTGGGCTGGGTCTGGTACACGCGCGGCACCACGCGCTTTCCGGAACTCGACGTGATCGAGTACACCGCGCTCACGGTGCTGGCCTCGTGGCCCGTGCTGCTGGCGGCGGCCGTCGGCGCTTCGCTGCTGGGCTGGTCCGCAGTGCCGAGCACGGAGGGGCTGCGCCTGTCGTGGCATGCGCTGCTCTTCGTGGGCGTGGTGCCTTCAGCCATCTCGGTGCTGGCTTTCAACTACGGCGTGCGTGCGCTCGGTGCCGTCACGGGCACGGCGTTCCTCAACTTCGTGCCGGTGTCGGCGCTGCTGATGAGCGCGGCGCTGGGCAGGCTGCCCACGGTGGGCGAGGCCGCCGGCATGGCGATGGTGATCGCCGCGCTGCTGATCCATACCGCATCGAGCCGCAAGGCTTCCGCCGCAGCGGCTGCACCGATCGCGCCTCCACAGCAGAATTACCGGACCTGTGGAGCCACACCCTCATGAGCATCAGCGACAGCAGCCCCCGAAGCCATCTTTTCGAGCCTCTTCGGCTCGGCCCCCTCCAGATCGACAACCGCATCGTCATCGCGCCGATGTGCCAGTACTCCGCCACCGAAGGCACGCCGGGCGACTGGCACCTGATCCATCTGGGCCATCTGGCGCTCTCCGGCGCGGGGCTGCTGATCATCGAGGCGACGGCGGTGGAGGCCGAAGGGCGCATCTCGCCCGGCGACCTCGGGCTGTACTCCGATGCCAACGAAGAAGGGCTGGCGAGGGTGCTCCACGCGATGCGCGCGCATTCGCCGATCAAAGTCGCCATCCAGCTCGGCCACGCGGGGCGCAAGGCTTCGAGCCGCGCGCCGTGGGAAGGCGGCAAGCAGATCCGCCCCGGCGAACCCGGCGGCTGGAAGGCCTGGGCGCCTTCGGCCGTGCCACACGCCCCCGGCGAAGACCCGCCGATCGCGCTCGACGCGGCCGGGCTGGCCCGCGTGCGCGACGCCTTCGTGGCCGCCGCCCGCCGCGCAGCACGGCTGGGCCTCGACGGCATCGAGATCCATGCGGCGCACGGCTACCTGCTGCACCAGTTCCTCTCGCCCATCGCCAACCACCGCGAGGACGAATACGGCGGCAGCCTGGAGAACCGACTGCGCTTTCCGCTCGAAGTCTTCGACGCGGTGCGCGAGGTATTCCCCGCTGACCGGCCGGTGTGGGTGCGCGTGTCGGCCAGCGACTGGGTGCCCGGCGGCTGGGACCTGGACAGCACCATCGCCTTCTCGCAAGCGCTCCAGGCACGCGGCTGCGCGGCCATCCATGTGTCCAGCGGCGGCGTGTCGCCGCAGCAGTCGATCACGCTGGGCGCTGGCTACCAGGTGCCATTCGCGCAACGCATCAAGGCCGAGGTCGGTCTGCCGACCATCGCGGTGGGGCTCATCACAGAACCCGCGCACGCCGAAGCCATCATCGCCAACGGCCAGGCCGATGCGGTGTCGCTGGCACGCGCGATCCTCTATGACCCGCGCTGGCCGTGGCATGCGGCTGCCGAGCTGGGCGCGCGGGTGAAGGCACCCCACCAGTACTGGCGCTCGCAGCCGCGCGAGTTCAAGGATCTGTTCGAGAACGCGGCCTTTGGCGCGAGGTAGACCGGGCCAGTTGCGAAGCGCCCCCTGTCATGGGGGCCTTTACTTCAGCTCACGGTAGAAAAAAGTCGTATCGCAAGGCTCGCCTTGCGGCAGCAGCGCGAAGCCCGGAATAGAGCCGACGCGCACCCAGCCCGAACGCTCGTAGAGCCGTTCTGCATCGGCGCTGGAGGTGTCGAGCACCAGCAGCGTCTTGCCGCGCTCGCGCGCCACGCGTTCGGCGGCCTGCATCAGCAGTGCGCCGATGCCCCTGCGGCGCGCGCGGCGGTGCACGAGCATTTTCGACACCTCGCCGCGATGGGGCTGGTTCTCGGGCTGCGCCAGCACGACCTGCACGGTGCCGAGGATGCCTTCGTCGTCCTCCGCCACCAGCAGCGCACGTTCGCCACTTGCCACGCCGTCGGCCACACGGCGCCAGAAGGCCTGCGCGCGATCTTCGGTCAACGGCTGCATGAAGCTCACCGATGCACCGCCATCGACGCAATCGGCCAGCACTGCGGCCAGTTCGCGCTGCTGCGCGTCGCTGACGGTATCCAGCAGGCGGATGCGCGTGGTGGTGCTGTCGTCGGAAATCGTCATTCGGTTCATCTCCAGGAAGCTGGCGCGGAAGGCATGGTCGCGATCACAACGACGTAGCGGGTGTTCTTGCGCGAGGGGTTGAAATAACTCATGGGGCGATCGAGCACCATCGCCAGGCAGTCGCCAGTGCCCAGGCGGTGCTGTTCGTCGCCCAGCGTGAGTTCGATGACGCCGTCGAGCACCCACACCTGCTGGTGGATGAGCGGTTCGCGCGCCGAGGTTTCGTAGGCCACGCGGGCGCCCGGCGGGAACGTCACTTCGACGATCTGGATGGGCGAAGCGAAGCCGCTGGGAGACACGTTTCTGCGCAGGTAGCCGGAGTGCGGATCTCGCCACTGCAGCTGGTCGGCCAGCCGCGAGACCGGATCGGCAGCCGGCGCCGGCGCCTCGAACAGCGAAGCCAGCGACACGCCGAGGCCGGTCGCGAGCTTTTCGAGCACCACGGCGGTGGGGCTGCTTTCGCCGCGCTCGATGAGCGAGATCATCGAGCGGCTCACGCCGCAGTGCGTGGCGAGCGCATCGAGCGAGAGGCCCCTTGCCGCGCGCAGGTCGCGCACGCGCTGCGCGATGCGGTCGTT
>Ga0068853_100001801_pt1 | contig 15754 bp, 17 predicted proteins | sample KBSCornC32_FD_65655 | JGI IMG/M metagenome (GOLD analysis project Ga0068853, IMG submission 65655) | Corn rhizosphere microbial communities from Kellogg Biological Station, Michigan, USA - KBS Corn C3-2 | ecosystem: Host-associated > Plants > Roots > Rhizosphere > Soil ...
TGTGCTTGTCGGCGCCCAGGTCGAACGTGCGGACGACGACCGGCCGCCCCGCCATCCCGACGGCGACTGAGCGATACGCCTCGAACTGCTCGTCCTCGCTCGGGAGTCCCTGGCGATTGAGGAACAGGAATTCGCTGCGGAAGAGACCGACGCCCGATGCGCCGCTGTCGAGGACGTCGCGCAGGTCGGTCGGCAGCTCGATGTTCGCATGCAGCTCGACCAGTTGCCCGTCGAGCGTCGTCGCCCGCTTCGTCTTCAGCCGCTTCAGCTTCTGCCGCTCGAGCTCGAACTCCTCCTGCTTCAGCCGGTATTCGGCCAGCACCGGCTTGTCGGGGTTGACGATGACGACGCTGCGCAGGCCATCGACGATCAGCCATTCGCCTTCGCGGATCAGCCCGCGCCCGTTATGCAGCGCGACGACGGCGGGAATGTTGAGGCTCTTGGCGACGATCGCCGTATGCGACGTCGCGCCGCCGAGGTCGGTGAGGAACGCGGCGAATGCGTGCTTCTTGTAGCGGATCATGTCCGCCGGCGAGAGGTCGTGCGCGACCAGGATCGTCCGCTGCTCCGGATGCTGGATCTGGACCTGGCCGGGCTTGCCGAGCAGCACCGTCAGCACCCGCTCGACGACCTGGATCACGTCGTTCTTGCGCTCGCGCAGGTACGGGTCTTCGATCTGCTCGAACTGCTCGACCAGCCTGTACATCTGCTGCGTCAGCGCCCATTCGGCGTTGCAGAGCTCCGCGGCGATGATCTCGCGCGGCGCCTGCGACAGCATCTCGTCGCGCAGCAGCATCGCGTGCACGTCGATGAACGCGCCGACTTCGCTCGCCGTGTCGGTTTCCTGGATCTGCGTCCACAGCGTGTCGAGCTCCTGCGTCACCTGCGCCACGGCCGCGTCGAAGCGCGCGATCTCGGCGGCGACCTGCTCGGGCCGGATCTGGTAGTGCGCGACTTCCAGCGTCGCGTGCGACACCAGTTGCGCCCGTCCGATGGCGATGCCGGCCGATACGCCGATGCCGTGCAGCAGGAAGCTCATTCTTCGGGTATCAGGTATCAGGTATCAGGGATCAGGGATCAATAACACCAGCACCGCCGTCGCTGTTGTCGCTGATCCCTGATCCCTGACCTCTGATCCCTGATACCTGACCTCTGATCCCTGACGCGTCACGCCCCTTCTCCGAATTTGTCGGCGATCAGCGCGGCCAATGCCTCGATCGCGATGATCTCGTCGGCGCCGTCGGTTTCGAGGATGACCTTGCTGCCCTTGTTCGCGGCCAGCATCATCACGCCCATGATGCTCTTCGCGTTGACCTTGCGGCCATTGCGCGACATGTTGACCTCGCAGGGAAACTTGGCGGCCAGCTGGGTGAGCTTCGCCGATGCCCGGGCGTGCAATCCCAGGTTGTTGACGATCTCAACCTCGCGATGTTGCATGGATCAGGCCCGGTTCGACATGCAACACTCCGTCGCGTCCGCCGCTGACGGCTTTCGACACCATCATCGACAGGCCGCGGTCGCGATAGGTGAACGCGCGCACCAGCATCGGCAGGCTCACGCCGGCGACGACTTCGACGCGGCCGCGCTCGATCAGCTTGCTCGCCAGATTGCACGGCGTCGCCCCGTAGATGTCGCTGACGACCAGCACGCCTTCGCCATCGTCGAGCGACGCGATCAGCTGCCGCGCATCGGGCAACAGCTTGAACGCGTCGTCGTGCGATCCGATGGGCAGCGCCTCCAGCTTCGGCGGCCGGCCTCCGAGCACATGGGAGACGCAGCGGATCAGCGATTGCCCGAGGTCTTCGTGCGCGATGATGAGGACGCCGATCATGTGAATTGGACGGACTGTTTGCTGGGCTTTGCGTTCGCCGGCAGCTCCGGCTGGCCGGCTTTCAGTTTACCGCACGCTCGAGCGCATCGATGAACATCCCGGGCACGTCGAAGCCGGTCTGCTCGGTGATCTCGACCATGCAGGTCGGGCTGGTCACGTTGACTTCGGTCAGGTATTCGCCGATCACGTCGAGGCCGACCAGCAGCAACCCTTCCGCCCATAACGAAGGACCGAGCGCCGCGACGATCCGCTGGTCGGAGGGCGACAGCGGTTGCGCGACTCCCCGTCCGCCCGCCGCGAGATTGCCGCGCGACTCGCCTTCGCGCGGGATGCGCGCCAGGCAGTACGGTGCGGGCTCGCCGGCGATCAGCAGGATCCGCTTGTCGCCTTCGGTGATCGCCGGGATGTAGCGCTGCGCCATCGCGCTCTTCCTGCCGTCCTGCAGCATCGTCTCCAGGATCACGCTGAGGTTCGGATCGTTTTCGCGCACGTGGAAGATCGACGTGCCGCCCATGCCATCGAGCGGCTTGATGATCACGTTGCGATGCTCGGCGACGAATGCACGGATCGCGTCCGCCTGCCGCGTAACAATTGTCGGCGCGGTCCACTCGGCATACTTCGCGATCGCCAGCTTTTCGTTGTTGTCGCGAATCGCGCGCGGCCGGTTGAACACGCGCGCGCCGCCGTTCTCGGCCAGTTCGAGGAGGTACGTGGTGTAGACATACTCCATGTCGAACGGCGGATCCTTGCGCATGATCACCGCGTCGAAGCCGTCGAGCGGGCGCAGCGACATCGGCCCGGCGTCGTACCAGTGCGTGTTGTCGTCGTGAACGCTCAGCGCCTGCGCGCGTGCCTCGACCCGGTTGCCGCGCAGGACCATGTCGCCTTGCTCGAACGCGTGGATCCGGTGGCCGCGCTTCGCGGCGGCGCGCATCATCGAAATGCTGGAGTCCTTGTAGGCCTTCAGTTGATCGAGCGGGTCGACGATGAATGCAATGTCCATGGGCGGCATCGGGCCGGCAACGAAAAGGATTCGATGATACCCGCGTTGGTCGCACCGGCCGTGGCCGGCGGCTCTGGCGCGGACGTTCCCGCTGCGCGATCGGGGACGTCAGCGCGGGTGGGCGCTACCGTCCGGTCAGCGCCCGCAGCGCCGCGCGTCCCCAGCGCACCTGGCCTGCAGCCGGGATCGCGCCGCGCAGAAAAAGCAGCGCGCCGTGCTCCGAGCTGATCGGCTCGTGCGCGACGCCGCGGGGCGCCAGATGGTAGGCGCCGGCCCGGACGACGAGGTCGCCGATCCGGACTTCGCCCTCCAGCACCATGCACTCCTCGTCCTGACCGTGCACGTGCGGCAGCACGACCGCGCCGGGCTCGAGCCGGAGCAGGTAGCTCTGGGTGTCGACGTCACGATGCAGCACCTTGATCTTCACCCTGGGGCTGAACGACGTCCACTCGCCTTCGTTCGCCTGGATCGTCGTCAGGCCCTTCGAGGCGCGGATCCGGTTGACGAGCCGCTCGCGGATCGTCGCCGCATCCATCGCGCCGAGCCCGGGTTCGGCGGGGCTCTCGAGCGAGTCGACCAGCAGCGCGGCAAGCCGGGGTGGAATCGTATCGGACCCGTGCTCGCCGTCGTGCGCGTCCGCGTCGCGGGCGCTCTTTTCGCGATCACTCATCGACGGGCTCCCAGCCTTCGCCGCCGAGGATCGCCTGCATCTGCCGGAACGCCTTGTGCATCGTCGTCTTCACCGACCCGATCGGCATCCGGCACGCGTCGGCGATTTCCTGATGCGTGAGCCCGCGAAAGAACGCCAGCGAAATCAGCTGCCGCTCTTTCGGCTGCAGCTGTTCGAGCGCGCGATGGACGGCCGAGGCGCGTTCGGTCGCACCGAGGATGTCGAGCGGATCTTCGTCATCGGCAAGCTCGGTCGAGCGCAGAGATTCGATGTCGGCGACGGATTCCGCGATATCCTTGCGGCGCAGGTAATCGAGCGCGCGGCTTCGGCAGATAGTGAGCACCCACGTCAGAACTCGGCCGCGCTCTGCGTCGAAGCGCTCAGCCTCGCGCCAGACCTGCCAGTAGCAGTCCTCGACGACTTCTTCGGCGGCCTCGTTCTGGCGCGTGATCCGCATCGCGACCGACCACGCGCGGTTGACCGTCGCATTGTAGAGTTGGGTGAAAGCGGCCTCGTCCCGGCGTACCACCCCGACGATCCATTCGCGCAGATTCGCCTCCAGCGCGGCATCGTGGGGGGATTGGGATTCGGCCTGCGGGACCGGCGAAACTCGCTGGTCGCTAGCCGCTTCGGCGGGGTCCGGCATAACCACCTGGCTCATGCGCTGGCAGGCCGGCAGTATAGCAAAGCCCATCAGCGCCCCAGGATGGTCCGGCTTTCCGATTCCGATGTCGACGACCACGGTCCTCCACCTGCGAAGTGACGGCGCAAAAAGCGCCTGGCACCTTCTCTACGCAGTGGATCGGGTCCCGGTTTCGATTGATTGTCGTCCCCGCGCACGCGGGGACCCAGCGACGTGCGGCGAAAGACACTGGGTCCCGGCGTACGCCGGGACGACTACATCGGGATGAATTGCGACAGCGGCTTCGCGTACCGGATGAACACCACGGCGCCGGTTTCGGTGCGCAGGTCGCCATGCCGCATTCCGGGCCGGGCGACATGGAAATCGCCGGCCGTAAGATAAACGTCGCCCTGCCACAGCGACCCTTCGAGGACCAGGCATTCCTCGTCGGCCGGATGATCGTGGGCAGGCGCCCACGCGCCCGGCTCGAGGCGGATCATGTACGACTCGGCTTCGCCGTCGGTAAAGAGGAGCTTTGCATGGGCCTTCGGCAGCAACTCGACCCAGCCGTCGCCCGGCTCCGTGCTGCCGTGCAAGGTGATGAAGGCACTGGAAATCGCCTGCGCAGCGCCGGCTTTGCCCTGCGCCTGCTGCCCGCCACGGACCCTCTCCAGCAACCGCGCACGCACGCGATCGGTGACCGCCGAGGAAGCCTGGGCGGGCTTTACCGCATCGGTCAGCGCCGCCATCAGCGGTGCCGGCAAATCGGCGTCGGATTGATCAGGGTCTTTGTAAATCATGGAGTTAAGCGTAACACAGGCCTGCTTCACGATGGGTTCACCAAGTCTTACGCATGCTATCCGCCCGCGGTTTTGACTTTGCGCTGGACTGGAGTCGCGGCTCGATCGATTGCTGCCGCCCGCTGCAACAGCGCAGCGTTGCGCGCATGGCGAATTTGGTAATCTCGAAGCCCGGCCCAACCGTTGCGGGCAAAGTCGAAAAATGAACAAGCCGTACCCGCACCTGCTCGCTCCGCTCGACCTCGGCTTCGTCACGCTCCCCAACCGCGTGCTGATGGGTTCGATGCACACCGGCCTCGAGGACGGCAACAACTTCAGGCGCCTTGCCGCGTACTTCGCCGAGCGCGCCCGCGGCGGCGTCGGGCTGATCGTCACCGGCGGCTTCGCGCCGAACATCGTCGGCTGGGTCAAGCCGTTCGCCGGGATGCTGGTCTCGCACGGGGCGGCAAAACGGCATCGCGAAGTGACCTCGGCGGTCCACGCCGAAGGCGGGCGCATCGCGCTGCAGATCCTGCACGCCGGCCGCTATGCGTATCACCCGTTCGCCGTCGCGCCGTCGAAGCTGAAGTCGCCGATCTCGCCGTTTTCGCCGCGCGAACTGTCGGCGCGCGGCGTCGAGGGACAGATCGCGGCGTTCGTCCGCTGCGCGCGTCTCGCGCGCGAGGCCGGCTACGACGGCGTCGAGATCATGGGCTCCGAGGGTTACTTCATCAACGAATTCCTCGTCGCCGAGACCAATCGCCGGGCCGACGCGTGGGGCGGCGGCTATTCGAACCGGATGCGGCTGCCGGCCGAGATCGTCACGCGGACACGCGAAGCGGTCGGCCGCGACTTCATCATCATCTACCGGCTGTCGATGATCGACCTGATGCCGGGCGGCAGCAGCTGGGATGAAGTGGTCATCCTGGCGAAGGCGATCGAGCGCGCCGGCGCGACGCTGATCAACACCGGAATCGGCTGGCACGAAGCGCGGATTCCGACGATCGCCACATCGGTCCCGCGCGGCGCGTTCGCGTGGGTGACGAAGAAGATGAAAGGCGAAGTCGGCATTCCGCTGATCACGACCAACCGGATCAACACGCCGGAAGTCGCCGAGCGGATCCTGGCCGACGGCTGCGCCGACATGGTGTCGCTCGCGCGACCGTTGCTCGCCGATGCCGAGTTCGTCAACAAGGCCGCGGACGCGCGCGCCGACGAGATCAACACCTGCATCGGCTGCAACCAGGCCTGCCTCGATCACACGTTCGTCGGCAAGATGTCGTCGTGCCTGGTCAATCCCCGCGCCTGCCACGAAACCGAATTGAACTATGCGCCGGCAGTGATCAAGCGCAGGTTCGCGGTGGTGGGCGCCGGACCCGCCGGGCTCGCCGCGGCGACGACGCTGGCCGGGCGCGGGCATTCGGTCGACCTGTTCGAGTCGGCCGGCGCGATCGGCGGCCAGCTCAACATGGCGAAGGTGGTGCCGGGCAAGGAAGAATTCCACGAGATGCTCCGTTATTTCCGCCGGCGGCTCGAGCTCACCGGCGTGCGCGTGCATCTGGGTGTGCGTGCTTCAGCCGAATCGCTCGCCGCGCAGGGATTCGAGCAGGTGATCGTTGCGACCGGGGTGGCGCCGCGCGATCCGAAAATCAAGGGCCAGGACCATCCGAAGGTGCTCTCGTATATCGATGTGCTGCGCGGTGCCAGCGCGGTCGGCAAGCGTGTCGCGATCATCGGCGCCGGCGGCATCGGCTTCGACGTCGCGGAGTTTCTCGTGCAGGCCTCGCCGTCGCCGACCGTGAACCTCGACGAGTGGCTGGCCGAATGGGGAATCGGCGATCCCGGCGTCGCGCGGGGCGGCGTCGACGGCGTCCTCTCGCGCGTGTCGCCGCCGCTGCGCGAGGTGACGCTCCTGCAACGGAAGGCGGGAAAGCCCGGCGCGGGGCTCGGCAAGACGACCGGCTGGATTCATCGCACGACGCTGAAGATGAAACAGGTGCGCATGCAGGGCGGCGTCAACTACGAAGAGATCGGCGATCGCGGGTTGCTGATTTCGACCGGAGAAAGGCGAGAAGATCCGACGTGGCTCGACGTCGACAACGTGATCCTGTGCGCCGGACAGGAACCCTTGCGCGAATTGCTCGCGCCGCTCGCGGCATCCAATGTCAGGACGCACGTGATCGGCGGCGCTGACAAGGCGGTCGAGCTCGATGCGAAGCGGGCGATCGACCAGGCGTGCCGGCTGGCGGCGGCGTTGTAGACGCGCCGCCAGGAATGGGCTTTCACCACCTGCCCCCGCGGAGCATGGGCGGCGACGCCATGCGCCGGCGCAGCCGGCAACCGATCCGCTAGTGCAGAAGTCCGCGCGCAGCCAAAGCCAGCGAAGAATTTCCGCGGACAGCTTCGCGACCAGCCTCCGCAGCCACAATGTCCGAATTGATCCCGTCGTACATCTCGACGAACGCGCTGACGGTCGCCGGCGAGAAGCCGTTGCCCGCCAGGATTTCCGGCCATTGCCCGCGCGGCACGATGATGGGCGTTACCGGCTTGCCGACCTGGGCGGCGAGCGCCTGCGCGACCTCGGCCGGGGATGCATCGAACGACGACAGCTCGACGACGCGGCCGCCCTTCCACGGCGCGCCGAGCAGCAGCGCGACGACTTCGGCGGCGATGTCGGCAACCGTCACCATCGGATAACGCTTGTCGGCTGGTCCGAGGAACGAAGGCAGCACGCCGTCCTGCCGCACCGGCTGCAGAACGTGCGCCCAATTCTCGAAGAAATACTGGGCGCGGATGCTCGCCGTCGGAACGCGCACGTTGACCAGCGCCTGCTCGACGGCGCGATTGGTCGCGATGATCCCGTGCCCCGCGGGCAGATGCGCCGACACCGCCGACAGCACCACGGCGCGCTCGATCCCGCTGGCATCGATCGCGATTGCGAACGCCTTGCCTGCCGACGCGGCCCGCGCGACCGGGTCGGAATCCCGATAGCTCGGCGGGTTGAGCAGATACGCGCCTTTCGTGCCGCGCAATGCCGCGGTCAGCGCCGCCGGGTCGGTGAGATCGGCCACCGCGACTTCGGCGCCCTGTGCCTTCCATTCGGCGCCTGCTTCGGCGCGGCGGACGATCACCCGCACCTTCCTGCCCGCATCGAGCAACGCGCGGGCGACTGCCGCGCCGGTCTGGCCTGAAACCCCTGCGACTGCATACATGACTTGCTCCTTTATCTGCGTTGTCCAGCGGAAATCGCCGGCGCATGGACGAAACTTACGCGGTGCTTGTCATGATTCCAATGCATGAGTAGCATTGTCGCCATGCATCAGACGCATTTGCACGAGCTGGACCTGAACCTGCTGACGCTGCTCGAGGCGTTGTTCGAGACGAAGAGCGTGACTGCGGCCGGCGACCGGCTCGACCTCTCGCAGCCGGCTGCCAGCCGCGCGCTCGGCCGGCTGCGCAGGATGCTGGGCGATCCGTTGTTCGTGCGCGGCGCCCAGGGACTGATCCCGACCCGCCATGCCCAATCCCTGCGCGAGCCTCTTTCCCGGGCGCTTGGCGCAGTGCGCGAAGTGATCGCGCCGCAGCGCTTCGATCCGTTGACCGCGACCGGCTCCATCCGCCTGACAATTCCCGATCTCGATGCCACCACGTTGGTCCCTCGCCTGCTGGCGGCCTTCGCGCAGCAGGCGCCGTCGCTCGACATCGTGCTGACGCCGCGGCGCGCCGATTCGCTCGTGATGCTGGCCGAAGACCAGACCGACCTGGCGATCGGCGTGTTCGATTCCGCGCCGTCAGGGTTCCGCCGCCAGCGGCTCTACAGCGACACGATGGTCTGCATCGTGCGCCGCGGCCATCCGGTGCTCAGGCGCGGGCTCACGCTGGAGCGCTTCACGGAGCTCAACCATGCGCTGATCACGATCACCGGCGAAGGCGGAGGCGTGGTGGATTCAGCGCTGGCGGCAAAGGGCCTGTCGCGGCGGATTGCGCTGCGGATTCCCAGTTTTCTCGCCGCGCCGGTGGTCGTCGCGCGGAGCGACCTGATCGTGACGATGCCGCGGCATGCGGCGGCCGAGTTCGCGGCGCTGGTCCCGCTCGCGCTGGTCGAGCCGCCGCTTACGCTCGGCGGGTTCGACGTCAGCCAGCTATGGCATGAGCGGCATCAGTCCGATGCCCGCCATTCTTGGCTGCGCCGCATCGTGCACTCGACAGTCGCCGAAGGCGCGGCGCGCAAGTCTGGCAACATGACGTTCCCTGCAAGAGGAGCACGCTGATGGAAGAAGCAACGTTCGTTTCAGGCCGCACGCAAATCTACGGAATCATCGGCGATCCGATCACGCAGGTGCGCTCGCCGGAGATGTTCTCGGCCGAGTTCGTCCGGCGCGGCATCGAGGCGCTGCTGGTTCCCGTCCACTTCCTTCCGGCCGATTTCGATGCCGGTGTCAAGGCGCTGAAGCGGATGCAGAACTTCGGCGGCTTCGTGTTCACGATCCCGTACAAGGCGAGGGCGGTGGCGCATGCCGATTCGCTCGGGCCGCAAGGGACGATCGTCGGCGCGATCAACGTGCTCGCGCGCCGCGGCGACAAATGGGTCGGCGACATTTTCGACGGGCTGGGCTGCGTCGAAGGTTTTCGCAGTCGCGGGTTTTCGATCAAGGGCCAGCGATTGATGCTGATCGGCGCCGGCGGCGCGGGCACCGCGATCGGCGTGGCGGCGGCGTTCGAGCATCCACAGTCGATGCGCCTCTTCGACCCGGAACGCCCGCGGGCCGAAGCGCTGGCCGAAAAGATCCGTCGGGTCGACCCGGCGATCGAAGTCACCCTCGGCGCCTCGACGTGGCGCGACATGGATATCGTGCTCAATGCGTCGCCGGTCGGAATGCTCGACGATCCGCGGATGCCGCTCGACATCGCGGAGATTTCGCCCGGGGTGATCGTCTTCGACGCGATCGTGAAGCCCGAGCCGACGAAGTTCGAGACGCTCGCCGCGCAACGCGGTTGCCGTGTCGTCTACGGGACTGAAATGATCCGCGGGCAACTGGAGCTGGTCATCGATTTTCTCGCGAACCGGAAGCCTGGCTAGAACGTGCCCGGGTAGGCGCCGCCGTCGATCAGCAGGTTCTGTCCGGTGATATAGCCGCCATGGACGCTGCACAGGAACGCGCACGCGGCGCCGAATTCGTCGGGCATGCCGAAGCGTAGCGCGGGGATCAGTTTCTTCCTCGACTCGAGCAGCTCCTCGACCGGCTTGCCCTGCGCCTTCGCCTGGCCGATCGCGGTCCCGCGCAGCCGGTCGGTATCGAAGGCGCCGGGCAGCAGGTTGTTGATCGTCACGTTGTGCGCGACGGTCTTTCGCGACAGGCCGGCCACGAACCCGGTCAGGCCCGATCGCGCGCCGTTGGACAGCCCGAGGATGTCGATCGGCGCCTTCACCGCTCCGGATGTGATGTTGACGATGCGCCCGAACCTGCGCGCGATCATGCCGTCGACCGTTGCCTTGATCAGCTCGATCGGCGTCAGCATGTTCGCGTCGAGCGCCTTGATCCAGACGTCGCGATTCCATTCGCGGAAGTCGCCGGGCGGCGGCCCGCCGGCGTTGTTGACCAGGATGTCGTAGTGCGGCGCCGCGGCGAGCGCGGCGGCGCGGCCTTCCGGTGTCGTGATATCGCCGGCCACGGTGCGCACCTCGACGCCGGTCGCATGACGAATTTCGGCGGCGGTCGCTTCCAGCGCATCGGCGCCGCGCGCGGTGATGACGACGTTGACGCCTTCCCGGGCGAGCGCCATCGCGCAGCCTTTGCCGAGGCCCTTGCTCGCCGCGCAGACCAGTGCGGTCCTGCCCTTGATGCCTGTTTCCATCGCTTGTTCCTTTGTCTGGTTGATCGGTGCTGCGTGCGCAGCGCGGAAATAGCGGCGCGGCGGCCCTGCCCCGCGCCGGCTCTCACGCCGCCTTCACTGCCTTGCCGCGCGCGGCGTCGAGGATCTTTCCGAACAGCGAATTGAGCGTCTCGGCGTCCTTCGCCGTCAAGTGCGACGTGAACAGCTCTTCGATCTGTCGCCGGTAGAGCGGCCACATCTTCTTCCGCATCTCGCGGCCCTTCGGCGTGATCGCGGCGAAGGCGCCGCGGCGATCGTCGGGGCAGCGCTCGCGGACCGTGAGGCCGGCGCCATCGAGCCGGTCGATCAGGCGCGTCAGGTTGCTGCGCGAGAGGACGACAGCGGCGGCAAGCTCGTGCATCCGCAGCTTGCCGGTTTCCGCTTTCTCCAATTCCCACAGGACGTCGTACCACGCGAGCGGCGGCAGCTCCGCCGCGCTCAGCGCGGATTCGATTCGCTCGATCAGCGTCGCGTGCGTGGCAAGGAAACGGGCCCAGGCATGCATTCCAAGGTCGGCAATCGTGTTCTTCGGCATCGTGGAAAGTATTTTCTCATGTAATGGTTGCAAATGCAATAAATGAATGCTAAACTTCGATTGCATCTGCAATCATCGCATATGCGACAACCGTAACCAAGCCAACCCAACCTGGAGAGCACCATGAGCACACTGATCGACCGCAGCGAACTGCAACGCAGACTGGGCACCGTGAATCGACCGATCCTCGTCGAGGCGCTGCCCGAAAAGTACTATCGCGAAGGGCATCTGCCCGGCGCGCGGCATCTGCCTCATACCGAAGTGGCGCAGAAGGCAGCGTCGGTGCTGCCGGACAGGAATGCCGCGATCGTCGTCTATTGCGCGAGCGCGACGTGCCAGAACTCGCACATCGCCGCCCGCGTGCTGGAACAGCGCGGCTACACCGATGTGTCGGTGTACACGGGCGGCAAGCAGGACTGGACCGAGGCCGGGCTGGCGCTCGAGCGGGAGCCGGTCACTGCGTAAATTGGCATGGGTCCCGGCGCGCGCCGGGACGACACCTCAGCTGAGCCCGCTGACCGGGATCGCCGCGCCGTGGATCGCGCGCGACGCGTCCGAGGCGAGGAACACAATCACGTTGGCGAGATCGCCGGGCGCGACCCATTTCGCCGGATCGACGCCCGGCATCGCCTTGCGATTCTCCGGCGTGTCGATGGTCGTCGGCAGCACGCAGTTGACGTTGATGTTCTGCGTCCGCAGCTCGGCGGCCATCGACTCGGTCAGCCGGATCACTGCGCTCTTCGAGGCGACATAGGCGCCCATCTGCGCGACGCCCTTCTGCGCCGACGCCGCGCCGACGTTGACGATCTTGCCGGCGCGGCGTTGCAGCATCAGCGGCACGACGGCGCGCGCCATGTGCAAGAGCGTCCGCGCATTGATGTCGAGCAGGAATTCCCAGTCGCGGTCGGTCGTTTCGTGCACCGGCGACCCCATGCGGAAACCGCCGGCCAGGTTGCACAGCACGTCGACGCCGCCGAAACGCCCGGCGGCCGCGGCCACCGCCGCCGCGACCTGACCGGCGTCGAGCAGGTCGGCGGCGACGAACGCGAGACGATCGTTTGCAGCGCCGAATACCGCCGCCGCCTGCTTCGCATCGCGGACGAGCAGCGCGAGATTCGCGCCGCGGCTCGAGAACGCGTCGACTACCGCACGGCCCAGATTGCCGGCGGCGCCGGTGATCATTGCAGTCCTGCCGGTGAAATCGAAGTCGGCGGCCATCTGATTTCTCCACTGTCCGGAATACGGTGCGATTATCGCGCGCGATCATGGTGCTGTCCCGATCATTGCCGCCGCGCGCGGCACGGTGATCGGGGACCCGGAAGCGCGCCGCAGCGAATTTTTCTCGCGGCATCGGTGCTCGCCACCGGTGTATTCCTGGTCAAGGAAGCGTGGCTGTTCTGGCGGTAGGAGCTCCGGCGCAAACGCGCGAAGCAAATGTCAAACGGTTCGTCGTCTGACGGCGAGCAACGCCGCAATGAGCAACATCGTGGCAAGCAGCGCCAGGGCTCGACCGTCCAGCATCGGAATCGGCGCCGCAATGCGCACGGTGATACTGGCCGACGCCGTGCCGCCATTACCGCCATTGACGGATGTCACGTTACCGCTGGTGTTGGTGTATTGTCCCGGCTCGCCGGCGAGCAACGCGACGCTGAATTGGCACTGGCTGCTGGCGCCGATCGTTGCGCCGGACAGCGCGATGCTGGTCATCGTTGTCGTCAGCGTTCCGCCGCATGCGTTTGTCGAGCCCGACGACGCCCTCACCCCGGAAGGCAGCGTGTCGACGAACGCAACTCCCGTCAGGGCGACGGCGTTCGGATTGACCAGTGTGAACGTCAGAACAGTCACCTGGCCCGAGACTACGGTAGCCGGTTCGAAGGCTTTGTTGAGCGACGGCGGGCCAACTACGGTAAGCGTTGCCGTTGCAGTGTTGCCCTGTCCGCATTCGGTCGAGAGCACGGTCACGCTATTGGTCTTCACGCCTGCGCCGGCGCCGGTCACGTTGAGACTGAACGTACACGACGCACCCGGCAGGATCGTGGCGCCATTCAAGCTGATTGCACCGGAACCTGCGGCTGCGTTGATCGTGCCGCCGGCGCACGTGCCGACAAGCCCGTTCGGTGTCGCCACCACCAGGCCCGCCGGCAGTGTATCGGTGAAGGCGACATTGGTGAGTGTCGCAACCACGTTCGGGTTCGTCAGCGTGAAGCTCAGTGTAGTGCTGCCATTCAATGCGATCGAGCTTGCGCCGAACGTCTTGCTGATGGTCCCGGCCTGTGCCGTTGCCTGAACACCGTAGGCCACCGCGCCGCATGTTGCCGCGCACGAGAAGCTGATCCAGCCGATATTCTCCGCCCAGGCAAAACCGGTGAGCAGGCCGGACGAGGAATCAAGCACGACGCCATAATTGGCGCTCGCGCAGCTGCTCGTATTGTCGCAGCTCATGCTCACCCAACCGATATTCTCGCCCCACGCGTACCCGCCGAGCTTGCCCGACACGTCGCGCGTCACTCCGTAGTTCACGCTGCCGCAACTCGACGTATTGGTGCAGGAAAAGCTGACCCAGCCGACATTCTCGCCCCACATGTAGCCGGTCACCCCGTTCGCGCCGACGTCGAGTCCGGGCCCTCCCGGCCCGAGTGGCAGCGCATTCAGCCAGCCGACGTTTTCTCCCCACGCATACGAATTGGGAAGCACCTGAACCGCGTTAGCGGACGCCGGCCAAATGGCCGACACGATCCAGCCGAGGACGGCGAGAAGGTCGAGCCATCGGCAATGGGTGGCTTTTGCCATCACGTGGTCTTTGTGCCGCGCTCCATTGAGCGCAGCGGGGTTGTTCATCTGCCGCTTCCCATCGAGTTCTTCCGGCGGTCCGTGCAGACCGTTTGAGCGAGGTATCCCATCGCAAGATTGCGCGCACCCAAGTCGCTGATGAATGCGAATCCGTGAGCGTAGGGGAAGTTGCAGTGGGCGATCATGTAACCGGAAAACCCGCCGGTTACGTTGTTCAAGGTCGTTGACACCAGAGTGACGTATGTCGTACCCGGGGCTATGGTCGGCGTGGGAGTCGCCCCCGTGAAGGCGGACCCGTACCAGTTGAGGGTGCATGCCGCGGTTTGACCCGTCGTGCCGAATGGGTCGGAGCCGGTGTTGGAGATCGAGATCCCGGTATCGAAGCCAGCCTGATTGGTGAGGTAGGTGAAGAGCAGGTTGGTCGTGTTTGCCGGGTCGTTCGGGCAATCGAAGCCAAGCGACTCCAGCGTTCGCGCGGTTGGCGCGGGTGGTCCCGGTGGCTGCAAGCTTCCCGCGAGTGTCGCCTTCGTGGAGAACAGCGATAACACGAACATCGACACCAATACAGCAGTCCTCGCGCGCGGACGAGCGTTCTTGGCTGGGGTCATTTTCGTACCTCGTTTGTTGCGAGGGCGGCGATGGCCGCTCGCGTCGTCGCTCGCTGGTTCTGATTTACAGCCATGCCGCTCATTCGATGAGCTTTCGACTGGCACAGAATCTCACATTCGAAAGTAGCTGTCCAATCAGCAGCAGCGACGCTCGGTCCAGTGGCCTGGACGCGCAATCCCGGTGGAGATCAAGTTCACAGGCGCTTATTTCTTGCGCACCATCGTATAGATTCGGTTATTCAGCGCGAAGACCATCGCGCCGCGATGCAGACGATGGAAGCGCACTTCGGAGCAGCCGGTGTCCAGTGTCGTGATGTTGTTCGGGTCGTCGAAACCGAGGGCGCCGGCGGCGGCCAGCGCAGCGGCGGCACCCCCCACCATTTCGCCGCGCGGCTCCGCGAGCATTCCTTCGAAGATCAGGTCGGGCCCGACGACTTCGACCTTGTATTGCGGTTTCGCGCATCCAAGCGGCCGCGGGCCTGTCACGCGTTGCGCAGTGAAGGTCACGCGTTTTCCGGCAAGGCGCTTCGATTCCGCGGAGCGCGGAGGATGCGTGGGGTCGGCCCAGGGCGCGATCGCCGAGCCGGTGATCGCCCATGACCCGGCATAGCTGTGCCAGTCGGCGGCAGAAGCAGAGCCGAAGAACGCAGCGACCACAAGGCATGCGCCGATGGCCGCTCTTTCCATTCGCTTGTTCATTCTCGAGGCACCTTTTGAAGCGTCGCCGGCAAATTGTGGCACACGGGACGAGGCCGTTTCGTTGCGTTGTACACAGAGGCCTGCCAGCCGTTCGCATTGGCGACCGGTTCTCGCCGTGATAACGTTGCCGGATCCGATTTCGAGGATGTTTCGTTGACCGCAGGAACACTGATCCGCAACGGCACGGTCGTGACGATGGACGCCTGCCGCCATATCGTCGCCGATGGCGCGGTCGCCGTTTCCGGCAACCGGATCGCCGCAGTCGGAAAGTCGGCGGCGCTTCGCGCGCAATTTCCGCATTACGAAGAGGTCGACGCCACCGGCAAGCTGGTCATCCCTGGCC
>Ga0068853_100001804_pt1 | contig 15745 bp, 12 predicted proteins | sample KBSCornC32_FD_65655 | JGI IMG/M metagenome (GOLD analysis project Ga0068853, IMG submission 65655) | Corn rhizosphere microbial communities from Kellogg Biological Station, Michigan, USA - KBS Corn C3-2 | ecosystem: Host-associated > Plants > Roots > Rhizosphere > Soil ...
TGCGCGGCCCGGCCCTGCTCGAAGACTTCATCCTGCGCGAGAAGATCACGCACTTCGACCACGAACGGATCCCGGAGCGGGTCGTCCACGCCCGCGGCTCGGCGGCCCACGGATACTTCGAGTGTTACGAGCCCCGCACGGACCTGACGCGCGCCTCGCTGTTCGCCGAGGCCGGCAAGCGCACGCCCGTCTTCGTGCGCTTCTCGACGGTGATCGGCGAACGCGGGTCGACCGACACCCCCCGCGACGTGCGCGGGTTCGCGGTCAAGTTCTACACCGACGAGGGGAACTGGGATCTGGTCGGCAACAACATCCCCGTGTTCTTCATCCAGGACGCGATGAAGTTCCCCGATCTGATCCACGCCGCCAAGCCCGAGCAGCACTTCGCCATGCCGCAGGCGGCGACCGCGCACGACACGTTCTGGGACTTCGTGTCGCTGATGCCGGAGTCCACTCACATGCTGATGTGGGCCATGTCGGATCGAACCCTGCCTCGCAGCTACCGGATGATGCAGGGGTTCGGCGTCCACACTTTCCGCCTGATCAACGAGCGCGGGAAGTCGACGTTCGTGAAGTTCCACTGGCGGCCGCTGCTCGGGACCCACTCGCTCGACTGGGACGAGTCGGTGAAGATCTCCGGCGCCGACCCCGACTTTCATCGGCGCGATCTGTGGGAGGCCATCGAATCCGGCAACTTCCCGGAGTACGAGCTGGCCTTCCAGCTGATCAGCGAACGCCAGGCCGAGGCGTTCTCTTTCGACATCCTGGACGCGACCAAGCTGGTGCCCGAGGAGCTCTGTCCGCTGTTGCCGGTCGGCAAGATGGTGCTGGACCGCAACCCCGACAACTTCTTCGCCGAGACGGAGCAGGTCGCGTTCTGCGCGGCCCACGTGGTGCCCGGGATCGACTTCACCAACGATCCGCTGCTGGCCGGACGCATCCACTCGTACGTCGACACGCAGATCTCGCGCCTGGGCGGGCCCAACTTCCACGAGATCCCCATCAACGCGCCCGTCGCGCAGGTCCACAACAACCAGCGCGACGGCATGCACCGCCAGGCCATCCCGCGCGGCCGCGTCGCCTACGAGCCGAACTCGCTGGCCGGCGGCTGCCCGTTCCAGGCCGGCGCCACCGCCGGCTTCACCTCGTTCCGAGAGCCGATCGCCGACGACAAGGTGCGCGGCAAGGGCGAGCGCTTCGCGGAGCACTATCTCCAGGCCACGCTGTTCTGGGACAGCCAGACCCCGATCGAGAAGGCGCACATCCTGCGCGGCTTTCGCTTCGAGCTGACCAAGGTGCAGGTCCCCGCGATCCGGCAGAGGGTGGTGGCCATGCTCGCGAACGTGAGCGGCGAGCTCGCGGAGACGCTGGCCGGTGAGCTGGGCATGCCCGTGCCGGAGCCGCTGCCGCGCGCCTTGAAGCGCACCCCCAAGCCGGAGGTCGAGGTGTCGCCGGCGCTGTCGCTCACCGCCCGCCCGGGTGACGGCAGCATCCGCACGCGACGGGTGGCGGTCTTCGTGGCCGACGGGGTCGACGGCGAGGCGGCCGAGGCGCTGCACGCGGGGCTGGCGGCCCAGGGCGCCGTGCCCCGCTACGTCGGAGCCCGGCTCGGCGGCGTCACCACCCAGACGGGCGGGCGCCTCGAGGTCGAGGTCACGTTCGAGACCATGCCTTCCGTGCTGTTCGATGCGATGGCGGTTCCAGGTGGCAAGGTGGCGGTGGAGACGCTGGGCACCGTCGGACACGCCCTGGAGTTCATCAAGGATCAGTACCGCCACGCCAAGCCCATCCTGGCGCTGGGGGCGGGGGCCGATCTGGTCGAGAACGCGGGCGCCCCCGCCGTGTTGCCGTCGGGGGAGAGCGACCCCGGGATGCTGATCGGGCGACACGCGGCGGCCGGCGACCTGCTGCCGGCGTTCATCGCCGCCATCGGCAGGCATCGCCACTACGAACGCCAGATGGATCCGCCGGAGCTGTGACGACCGCGAAGAAGAGGAGCCAGAGCCCCATGAAGCAAGGACAGACGCGAGAACGGAAGCCAACACCGATGCATGAACGAGTGAAGAAGCTGATCCTCGAGTCGCTCGAGCACGAGATGGGCGGCGTGAAGGTGTATACCGCCGCGCTGGAATGCGCCGAGCTTCCGGAGCTCGAAGAGGAGTGGCGGCGTTACCTCGAGCAAACCCGGACGCACGTGTCGGCGTTGCAGCGGGTGTGCGAGGCGCTGGAGCTCGACCCCGAGCAGGAGACGCCCGGGCGGCAGATCGTGCGCGGCGTGGGCGAGGCTCTGGTGCGGGCGATGGAACAGGCGCGCGAAGCCGGTGATCGCGAGGCGGCTCAGATCGTGGCCGCCGAGTGCGTGGTCCTGGCCGAGACCAAGGACCACATGAACTGGGAGCTGCTGGGCAAATGCGCCGAGCACGCCGGCGAGGGCAGCAGCCCGGATGCCCCTTCGATCCTGGCCGAGGCGCTGGCGCGCGCTTACGACGAGATCGAGGATCAGGAGGACGAGCACCTCTATCACACGAAGGGCTGGTGCCGGGAGCTCTGGATCCAGTCCCTGGGAATGACGTCGGTGCTGCCACCTCCCGAGGAGCGCCGCCAGGTCAAGACGGCCATCGGCGCCGCCCTCGCCAAGCAATCCGCCGAGAAGGCGCGCGTTCCCAACGCGGTCGTGGCTCCTGGCAACAAGGCGACGATGCGGGCGAACGCGCGTTCCGCAGCGGGCGCGGCCCAAGGCGAGGGGACGCGCCAGGGGCGGCGCCGTGCCGCGAACGGACAGAGCGCCTCCCGCGATCGCCACGCTTGAGGCTCGGGTCACCCCACCGAGGCCGGCCAGTCCGAGACCTTCTTGAAGTCAGGCTCGCGCGGGCGCGGCCGGAGTGGCCTCGATCACGCATCTCGACGCCGCATTGACCGCCCGGGGGGTTGCCCTGCCCGAAATGGCGCACCTGGTCGGTTTCGGCCCAGCTTTTCTGGTGGTTCGGCCGCGATCGAGACGCGTATTCCTGTTGACCGATCCGATCCAAAACGGCAGGGTAAGGGCGTGTCAGACAGCCGAGCCCCAGGTGCGAACGTTGCCAGAACACCGGCAGCGGGGCGCGGCGCGTTTGAGGAGGTCTGTAGAGGGGGAGCCGTGGCGGAAGCTCGTGCGACCGTTCGGTCTACGCGGGCGACGCGGTCGGTGCGGGCCAGGCGGACGATAATCGTCCGCTCGTGATCCGGATGCGGAAGTCTCCCTGATTCTCCTTTCGTGCTCGAGTTTGTTTTGGCTCTTTATTATTGTTGCTTCTTGTCTCGGGGGGGACATCCATGCAATTGAATCGCGTCGGGTTACTGGTGCTCTTCGTCTTATCGTCGACGGGGGCGCTGCTGGGGGGCGCCTGCGGAGGTGGCGGCGGGGCTCATGGGAGCGGCGGGCGCGGAGGGACGGCCGATGCCGGCCTCGATGCGGACGCCAGGCCGGTGGGGGACCTCGGCTCCGACGCCAGCTGCAACACCTCGATGCGGGGCTCCGTCGAGCAGGGCGGCAAATGCGGATGTGACTCGGACTGCGGCACCGGCGTCTGTGCGGACGGCGTCTGTTGCAAGACCGCCTGCTCCGGCACCTGCATGTCCTGCAAAGTTCCGGGATCCACCGGGCTCTGCACGGCCGTACCCTTCGGAGCAGCGCCCGACGACCCGAGCGAGTGCAAGGCCTCGGCGGCTTCGACCTGCGGCGGGGACGGGAAATGCGACGGCGCCGGCGCGTGCCGGAAGTTCGAGCAGGGCACCGTCTGCGCCGCCGGGCAATGCACGGGCGACGGCATGGCCGGCGTCAAGATCTGCGACGGCAATGGCGCGTGCACGGCGGGGCCCGACGAGTCCTGCCTGCCGTTCACCTGCGCGGGCAACGCCTGCCTGACGAGGTGCACGGTCGACAGCGAATGCGGGGCGGGCCACCAGTGCGTCAACAACAAGTGCGGGAAGCTGCCCACCGGCCGCGGCCCCTGTGAGACCGGCGACGACTGCACGTCGGGCTACTGCGCGGACGGCATCTGCTGCAACACGGCTTGCGACGGCGAGTGCGTGTCGTGCAATCAGGCCCGCTTCCTGGGTCAGTGCCGTCCGATGCCGGCGGGGCAGGCTCACCCCAAGTGCACGGAGCAGCCCAAGTCCTCCTGCGGGACGAACGGGGTGTGCGACGGCTTCGGGGCCTGCTCCTTGTACCCGGCCGAGACGGTGTGCGTCCCGTCGAGCTGCTCGGGACCGTCCAGCCTCGATACGGCCGGCACCTGCGACGGGATGGGCGTCTGCCAGGCTCCCGGCAAGCGCGAGTGCGCTCCATACACGTGCGGAGCGGGCGCCTGCCTCGACCTGTGCACCAAAGACACCGACTGCGTCGGCACCAACGTCGTCTGCCTCGCTGGCTCTTGCGGCAAGAGGCCGATCGGGACGTCCTGCAACGCCGCCGCTCAGTGCGAGTCCGGCCAGTGCGTCGACGGCGTGTGCTGTGATTCCGCCTGCACGGGGGCCTGCCAGAGCTGCGCGCTGCCCAGCTCCCCCGGCGAGTGCAAGAGCGTCCCCAAGGGAGCGGTCGATCCCCACAAGCAGTGCACGGACAAGGGCGCGAACTCGTGCGGGACCAACGGGAAGTGCGATGGCGCCGGCGCCTGCCAGAAGTATCCGGTGGAGACGCCGTGTGGTCCCGAGGGCTGCTCGAGCGCCGGCCACACGCCGGCCCCCACCTGCGACGCGACCGGCGCGTGCATCACTCACCCGGTGAACACGTGCGGCCCGTTCGCCTGCAACGGGGCCAAGTGCTACGACGTCTGCACCCAGAACAGCCAGTGCTCCGGCACCAACTCGTGCATCAACGGGTCCTGTGGGCTGAAGCCAAAGGGGGCCAGCTGCAGCGCCGCTTCGGAGTGTCTGCCGGCCGCCGACGGGAAGGCTTACTGCTCTCAAGGGGTCTGCTGCGACGGCGGCTGTACGGGGACCTGCGCGTCCTGCGCGCTCGCCGGTAAACTGGGGTCCTGCTCGGCGCTTCCCAACGGCAACGTCTGCCGAGGTGCGGCCGGTGGCTGCGACAACGCCGAGACGTGCAACGGGAGCTCCCTGACCTGTCCGAACGACGGCTTCAAGGCGAGCGGGACGGTCTGTCGTCCTGCGGCTGGCGCGTGCGACAACCAGGAGACGTGCAGCGGATCGTCGGCGCAGTGTCCGAACGACGGCTTCAAGAACAACGCGACGGTGTGCCGCGCGGCCGCCGGCCCGTGCGACAACCAGGAGACGTGCAGCGGATCGTCGGCGCAGTGTCCGAACGACGGCTTCAAGAACAACACGACGGTGTGCCGCGCGGCGGCTGGCCCGTGCGACAACCAGGAGACGTGCAGCGGCTCGTCGGCCCAGTGTCCGAACGACGGCCTGAAGGCCAGCGGGACGGTGTGCCGCGCGGCCGCCGGCCCGTGCGACAACCAGGAGACGTGCAGTGGCTCGTCGGCGCAATGTCCGAACGACGCCTTCGTCGCCGCCGGCACCATGTGTCGCGCGTCGGCGGGCGTGTGTGACAAGGCCGAGGCTTGCAGCGGGAGCGCCGCGGCCTGTCCGGCGGATGCCTTCGTCGCCGCCGGCACCATGTGTCGCGAGGCGGCGGGGGTGTGTGACAAGGCCGAGACTTGCAGCGGGAGCGCCGCGGCCTGTCCGGCGGACGCCCTCCAGCCGTCGAGCACGGTCTGTCGTGCCGCGAATGGGACGTGCGACGTCGCCGAGAAGTGCAGCGGCACCTCGACGACCTGTCCGGCGGATGCCTTCCAGCCGTCGACCACGGTCTGTCGGGCCATGAACGGGATGTGCGACGTCCCCGAGTCCTGCACCGGGACGTCCGGAGCCTGTCCGAACGACACCTTCGTTGCCATGGGGACCCCGTGCCGCGCGGCCGCTGGGGTGTGCGACGTGGCCGAGTCATGCCCCGGGAACTCCGGCGCGTGCCCCACGGATGCCAAGGTCAAGAAGGACACCCCGTGCGGGGAAGCGATGAACATGTGCGAAATCGCCGCCGCTTGCGACGGTGTCGCAAATGCGTGCCCCGCCAACACCAAGATTACGTGTACGACGCCGCCGGTTTGCCATGTGACGGCCGGAGCCACGTGCAACACCGATCATTCGTGTAACTATCCTGCCGCCGATGATGGAACGGCCTGCACGATGGGGGCGAGGACCGGCATGTGCTCCGGAGGCCAATGTGTCGTCGTCACCGACATGGGTGGAGCGGCGGGCGGAGGTCAATGATGATGCGGCATCGTTCGACCGACTTCGCGTTTGGCGTCTGGGCGTTCCTCGTCGGCGTCGTGACCCTGGCCGGGTGCTACAAGCCCTCGATTCAGGATGGGGCGCTGGGATGCGGCCCCAACAATAGCTGCCCGGATGGGTTTCACTGCATGTCGGGGCACTGCTTTCTCTTCAGAGTGGACGCCGCGGCGTCGGACGCCGATGGGGGGGCCATCAAGGTCGATGTCCAAGTCGACGGGTCGCCCGACCTGAGCGACGCCTCCGATGCCGGGGAGGTCTGCGTTCCGCGGACGGCGATCTCGGGATGCAGCGTGCGGTCGGACCTGGCCTGCGATCCCGTTTGCCAGACGGGGTGCTGCACCAGCCAGAAGTGCTCGGCCCTTTACAACGGCGAAGGACCCTCGGCCGTCACGAAACTGGGGTGCGTCGACAACGTCGCCGCTCGCGGGTTGGGCGAGCGCTGCGACGTCCAGGGGGCCGCCACGAAGGATCGAAAGGACAACTGCTCGCCCGGGCTCATCTGCGTCGAAGGGAACGTGGGCAACTTCTGCCTGAAGTTGTGCCGGGGAGAGGGAGACTGCGACGGCACCAGGTGCGAGCTGCGGACCCTCGAGGTGGCGAAGGCGGCCAACTCGGTGTCGGTCTGTGGCCTCGCTCCCTCGACCTGCGATCCGACCTTGAACGCGAACAGCGCGGGCTGTACCGCCAACCATGTCTGTTACCTGGTCGAGTCGAGCGGGGGGGCGGACGGCCAGACGGTGTGTGAAATTCGCAGCGGCGAGACGGCGCGAAACCTGTCGTGCACGCAGTCGCGTGACTGCCTGGCCGGTCTCACCTGCCCGACGACGGGCGCCGGAGCGGGGATCTGCCGGCCCGTCTGCTCCCGGAAAACCACGCCCGACGGTTGCCCGACGGGCACCACCTGCCAGGCGTCCGGCAGCGACTTCGGCTTCTGTTTCTAGGATCGGCGGGGGGCGTTGCCCCCCTGCGACCGCGCATCGTCAATTGACTCGCTTTCTGCGGGGCGCGCCGCGACCAAAGAAGGGCCTTGGGTCCGAACGATGCCTGTTCAGGTGTTTCCTTAGGGCCCCCTTTTGACTTTGTCGCGGGACCGCTGGGAAACGACAGCGGCGGCTGTTAGCGGAACCGAGGCCCTTTCTCGCGGCGTTGGCCGGGGCCAAGCGGCGGCACGGGGATTGAAAAAGACCGAGGCCTGCGCTTCGACGCTCCTTTCGACGCTGCTCGGGCTGCCGGTGTGATCCTGGCTGTTCTCCTCGTGACGGGGACGGAGGCGCCGGTACGGGCGGCTGCTGGGGGCGGGGCGGAGGAGAAGACGGAGTTGAACTTCTTTCCGCTGGTCGGGGGCGATACGGACTTCGGGATCGGGGTGGGGGAGGTCGGGGATTGGGCGCGCGTGAATCCGGAGACGAAGCAGTTCAGCCGCCGGCTCGAAAACGCGGTGTTCATCACCTTCAAGCTCAGGGACGGCAAGCTGATCGTCCCATATGTGGACGTTTACCTCTTGTTGACGATCACGCGATTCGGTCCCGAGGACCGCTTCCGCCTGGAGGTCAGGCCGTCCTACACCGACGAGCGGACGCTCGGCTACTACGGGATGGGAAATGCCAGCCAGGTGCCGGTTGGCTTCACCGATCCGCAACTTCAATACCGTCGCATCCACCCCGGGCTCTCGACCAAGGTGCGGCTCAAGCTGGGCGGGGGCTTTTACGCGACCCAGATGTCCCAGCTCACCTACAGCGACCTCGTCGTCGGCCAGGATTCTTTCCTGGCCTATCAGCGGGCCAACGGTTCTCCCAAGGTCAAGGAGCTCATCGGCGGTTTCGATCGGCATCTGCTCCTGCTCGCCGGCGTCGGCGTCGAGTACGACACGCGGGACAACGAGACGGTAACCCGGCGCGGACAATGGCACGCGGTCTCCGTCAGGGGGACGCCCGCCCTCGGGGGTTGGGCTCCTCACGCGTACCTGCAGGTCGACGCGACCGCGCGGTTCTACAGCCAACCGATCCCCCGCTGGTTGAACCTGTCCGCGCGGCTCGTCGGTGACGCCATCATCGGGGAGGCGCCGTTCTACGAGCTGGCGCGCTTCGAGGACACGGCCGCCATCGGCGGCGGTAAGGCCATGCGCGGCGTTCCGGCGCAGCGTTACCACGGCAAGGTGAAGCTGTTCGGAAACTTCGAGGCCCGGAGCGACCTCTTTCATTTCACGGTCAGGAAGAAGCCGCTCGTGCTCGGGGCGGCCGCCTTCGTCGATCTGGGGCGCTCGTGGACCGAGCTCTTCCAGCGCCTGCCCGAGCTCGACGGGACGGGCTGGGGAATGAAGTACAGCGTGGGAGGCGGGCTGCGCTTGCAGGAGGGGACGACCTTCGTCTTGCGCGCGGACGTCGCCTGGTCTCCCGACGCGCGACCCATCGGCGCCTACTTCGCGGCCGGCCAGATCTTCTGACCGGTCTCTCGACGGACCGGCCGGCCCCTCAGCGCCTGGCCTCGGCGAGCACGAAGCGGGCGAGGTCGGCGATCTGATCGGGCGTCAGCACGTTCGCGAAGGGCGGCATCTGGTTCTTCGGGCCGTAGAGGCGCTCCTCGCTCCCGTCTGCGATCACGTCGACGACGTAAGCGAGGGTGCCGTAGCCCTTCAGGTTGGGCCCCGTGTTGCCGGTCGTCCCGTCCAGGTCGTGGCACGAATCGCAGTCCTTCCCCGAAATCAGCGGGCGAGCGCGTTCGACCCGAGCCCGGTCGACGTCGCGCGCCCCGGTCTCGGCGTAGATCAGCTCGGTCAGGTCGGTGATCTCGTCGGGCGTCCCCTCCACCGGCTTCATGCCCCGTTCGATGTTCGCCCGCCCCATGTATCCGGGCGCGCGGGGGTCGCGCAGGAACCCGGCGATCCACGCGCGCGTCCCGTAGCCCTTCAGGTCCGGCCCCGCCTCCGGACGTCGCCGGCCGCCGTCGCGATCTCCCGCGCCTGCGCTCGGGCCGTGCTCGGCCGGACCGACGAACGTGTGGCACTTCGCGCAGCGCTCGTTCCACAGCTCGCGCACCCGGAAGCTCGGGTCGTTCCGGTACACCGCCAGCCCGCCCTCGGGCGGGACGCCCTTCATGGCCAGGGTCCGCGCGCGCTGAGCCCGCTCGGCGGCCTGGGCGCGCGCGCGGTTGAACCCGGCGTCGCGGTGATCGCGCCGCACGGGCACGTAGCCGAGCACGGCCAGGCCCACCGTCGCGATCGCGACCCCGGCAAGGACCGGCAAGCGGCGCCGCGGATCGCGCTCGCGCGCTCGATCGAGCCAGGGCAAGGCGCCGACCAGCAGGGCCAAAGTGGCCGGCGCGACGATGACGGCCAGCATCTCGAGCGGCCCTTCGAGGATCTTTCGCAGCTCGTAGAGCGGGAGCATGAACCACTCCGGCCTCGCCTGGAAGTCGCCGGTCGGATCGGCCGGCCCGCCGAGCGACGCGCCTCGGGTTGCGATCACGGCGCACACCAAGATCGCCATCACCAGGCCGCAGGCGATCGCGTCGCGGGCCGCCTGGAACGGCCAGTAGGGCCGAGTGGCGCGGGCGAGGGTCACCTCGCTCTCGTTCCAGCGCGGCGTCACACCGTGGCGCCTGACCAGCGCGACGTGGATGGCCACCAGCACCAGCGAGATCGCCGGCAGGACCAGGGTGTGCGCGGCGCCGAGGCGCGTGACCGTGTAGTTTCCCATGGCATCGCCCCCCTGCAGGACCTGCTGCAGCGTGGGACCGATCAGGGGAGCGGCCCCGGTGATGGCCAGCTCGACCTCCCTCGCGGCGTAGCCCGCCTCGTCCCACGGCAAGCCGTAGCCGGAGAGCGCGAACAGCAGCAAGAAGGCCATCAGGAACAGACCGCTCAGCCAGGTCATCTCCCGAGGGGCTCGGTAGGCTCCGAAGAGCACGACCTGCAGGGCGTGGATGGCGCCCACCACGAGCAGGGCCGTGGACCCGAAGCTGTGAAGGCCGCGCACGAACCACCCGAGCGACAGGCTGTCCTGGATGAACGCCGTCGACGCCCAGGCCCCGGTCGCCGAAGGATCGTAGTGAGCCGCCAGCAGCGCTCCTGTGACCCCCTCGAGGGTCAGGAGGAAGATCAGGACCGCGCCGAACACCAGCCACCAGCGGGGGCCGCCCGAGATGGGCTCCTCGGTCACGAGCTTGACCAGGCTCGAATAGCCCGTGCGCTGATCGAGCCAGACCAGGAATTGCGACGGGGCTCGCACGGCGGCCTTCGGCTTGCCGCTGCCTGGGGCTGGAGCGCCCGGCCGTGGCCCTCCCGGCGGCTCTCCGCTCTTCATCCGATCGGCTCCTTGAGGCGCGAGCCGGTTCTGAAGCGGCGATAGCGGATCCGAAGCTCCTCTCCGGTCGCGATGACGTCGAGCTCGTCCAGACCTCGCGGCGCCGGGCCGTAGAGGCAACGCCCGTCGGGCCCGAACCCGGACTGGTGGCATGGGCACTCGAACCGCTCGGCCCTCGGATCCCATTCGACCGTGCAACCAAGGTGCGGGCACACCGCCGAGAACGCACGGATTGGACCGGCGGCGTCCCGGATCAGGAACGCGGCGCCGAGCTTGACCCGCTCGAAGTGGATCCAGCCGTCCTTTCGGTCCGCGATGAGCTCGACGCGAACGGGCCGACGGGCCGGGACCTCGGGGGCGGCGATGGGGACGCGCACCGGCTCCTCGCCGCCCGTGACCGTCTTGCGATGCAAAGGGTGCAGGAGCATCGCGGCTCCGGGGACGGCGACGGCCAGACCGACGCCTGCGGCCGCGCCGGCCGCGGCGATCGTCAAGAGCCGCCTGTGGGGGTCCGCTTCATCCGACGACGCCATGGTGCCCCGGCGCCATGCTGCCCGCCTCACCGCGCCAGGTCAACTTCCGTCGCGAGGGCGCGCAATAGAAAAGGGCCGGAAGTCGCGTGACTCCGGCCCTTCAGAAAGCGTGAACTGAGGAAAGGGTAGGTCAGGCTCCCTTGCGGACGTTAGCCGCCTGCAGGCCTTTCGGACCTTCGACGATATCGAAGGCGACCTCTTGTCCTTCGCTCAACGAGCGGAATCCCTCGGCGATGATTGCCGAATGGTGGACGAACACATCCGGACCATCCTCGCGCGCAATGAAGCCGAATCCCTTCGCATCGTTGAACCATTTCACCTTGCCAGTTGCCATTACTACCCTCCTCGAACATTGAGTTGCTTGTCCCGCGGCCGGGCCGCGGAAGTTTGGTACGCGGGGGAAGGTACAGGGCTGGAAAAAGCTGTCAAGTGCTTTCAATCGCTTCGAAAATCCCCGAGAGAGCCCGCTCGGGAGCGCCGTCGGAGAGGACCGCGCGAATCAGGGCCACTCCCGAGGCGCCGGCCTCGAAGCACGACCGGGCGCACGCGCGATCGATCCCTCCGACCGCGACAACGGGCAACTCGGTCGCGGCGGTCACGGCGTCGTGCAAGCGCTCGAGACCGAGGGGCGGCCCGAAGGGACGTTTCGAGGGCGTGTCGAAGATGGGCCCGAACTGGGCAAAATTGACCCGCCGATCGGTCCGAAGGGGGGCGAGCTCGTCGGCGCTGTGGGTCGAAACGGCGATGGCCAGCCCAGGGGCGATCGCGTCGACGTCGGTCACCTCCAGCGCCCCGCCGCCCAGATGGACGCCGTCGGCGCCGACCGCCAGCGCCAGATCGATCCGGTCGTTGATGAACAGGCGGACGCCCGCCGCGCGGGTGACGGCGCGCAGGGCGGTGGCCAGGGAAAACAGCTCCTTGCCGGGGAGGTCCTTCTCGCGAAGCTGGACCGCCACCGCCGCTGCCGGGATGCGGCCGGACCGGACGGCGCCGAGCGCCTGCGCCACCACCGCCGCCAGCGGCCGGCCGGCGGTCTGGCGCCGATCGGTGATCAGGTACAGGCGGGGCGGGGGCCCGAGGGCCCGGCTCGACGCGGCCCTCGTCACTCGATGAGGCCCCCGAGCGGCGAGGAGGCGTTCGCATAGAGCTTCCGCGGGATGCGGCCAGCGCGGAACGCCTTGCGCCCGGCGATGACGGCATCGCGCATGGCCTCGGCCATCAGCAGCGGGTGCTTGGCCTCGGCGATGGCGGTGTTCATCAGGACGGCGTGGCACCCGAGCTCCATGGCCACGGCGGCGTCCGAGGCCGTCCCCACGCCGGCGTCGACGATGACGGGCACCCGGGCCCGCTCGAGGATGATGCGAATGTTGTACGGGTTGCAGATGCCCAGCCCCGACCCGATGGGCGCGGCCAGCGGCATGACGGCCGCGCAGCCCACGTCCTCGAGCTTGCGCGCCACGATGGGATCGTCGGGGCAATAGGGCAGCACCACGAACCCCTCCTTGACCAGGATGGCGGCGGCGGCGACGGTCATTTCTGCGTCGGGGAACAGGGTCTGGGGATCACCGATGATCTCCAGCTTGACCATGTCGGCAATGCCCAGCTCGCGCGCCAATCGACAGGTGCGCAGGGCGTCCTCGACGGTGTAGCAGAAGGCGGTGTTGGGCAGGATCGTGTGCCGGGTCCGATCGATGGCATCGAGGACGTTGGGCTTCCCCGGGGTCAGATCGACCCGGCGCAGGGCCACGGTGACGATCTCCGCGCCCGAGCGGCGGATGGCCTCGCGGCCCTCTTCGATGCTGCGGTATTTGCCCGTGCCCACCAGGAGCCGCGAACGGAACGTGCGTCCCGCGATGACGAGCGGGTCGTCGTCGTCCGGGCTAGAGGGCGGGGGGAGGTTGTCCGATCCGCCCCCGATGAACGCGACGATCTCCAGGCGATCGCCCTCGGCCAGCGTGGCGTCCGACCAACTCTTGCGGGAGACGACCTCCTGGTTGCGTTCGACCGCTACCCGCTGGGGATCGATACCCATCGACGCGAGCAGCGCGGCGACGGTCGTTCCGGGCGAGGCCGAGCGGGGTTCGCCGTTGACGGTGATCTTCAGCTCGTTCATCGGCGGTTTACTTAGCAGACCCGGTGCATGTAAAACACCTGCGAACGCAATGCGGTGCCCGTTCTGTTCGGCCATCGAGGACAAGGTCGTCGACACGCGTCCGTCGGACAACGAGCAAGTCATCCGGCGGCGGCGCGAATGCTCGAGCTGCGAGCGGCGCTTCACGACCTACGAGCGGATCGACGAGATCCTGCCCATGGTCGTGAAGAAGGACGGCCGGCGCGAGGCGTTCGACCGGGTCAAGGTGCTGACCGGGCTGAAGCGCGCGTGCTCGAAGCGCCCTGTCTCCCTGGATACGCTCGAGAGGACGACCGACCGGATCGAGCGCGATCTGCAGGAAGCGGGGGAAAAGGAGATCCCCTCGACCCGCATCGGCGACGCCGTCATGGCGGCCCTGCGCAACATCGACGACGTGGCGTACGTGCGGTTCGCCTCGGTGTACCGGTCGTTTCGCGACGTGGCCGAGCTGATGGACGAGCTGAAGACCTTGGTGGACGCGCGCGGAGGCCCGCGCCGGTGAGCCGGAACCGCGTTCCGGAGGCGAGCGGGCGCGGCAGCCGTGGAGGAGCCCGCCGAGCGACGGCGGACGGCAGAGCGACCTTGGCGACCCCCGAGGCCGACGCGCGCTTCATGCGGCGCGCGCTGGCCCTGGCGCGAAGGGGTGGCCTGGCCACGCGACCCAACCCGAAGGTGGGCGCCGTGTTCGTGCGCGACGGACGGATCATCGCCGAGGGATATCACCGGCGGGCCGGCGGCCCTCACGCGGAGGTCGACGCCCTGGCGCGGGTGGATGGCCCGGCGGCGGGCGCGACGGCGTACGTCACGCTCGAGCCGTGCAGCCACACCGGGCGCACCCCGCCGTGCACGAAGGCGCTGCTCGACGCCGGGGTGGCGCGGGTGGTGGTCGGGGTCCGAGATCCCAACCCGCTCGTCGACGGGCGTGGCCTGGCGGCGTTGCGCCGAGCCGGGGTCACGGTCGACGTCGGGTGTCTGGAGGACGAGTGCCGGGAGCTGAACCGCGCGTTCTTCGTCTGGATCCGGGACCGCCGTCCGCTCGTGACGCTGAAGGCAGCGGCCAGCTGGGACGGGTTCATCGCCGACGGACGGCCGCGCGAACGGGCGGCGCCCGTCTGGCTCACCGGACCGGCAGCGCGAGGGGCGGCCCATGCCTTGCGGTCGGCGCACGACGCCGTCCTGGTCGGGGCCGGGACTGTCCGGGCCGACGATCCGCAGCTCACCGATCGCCGGCCAGGCACGCGAACGCAGCCGCACCGGGTGGTGCAGCCGCGCCGGGTGGTGATAGATGGGCGCCTCGGCATCTCGCCCGCCGCCGCAGCGCTGCGGCCCGCCGGAGGAAACGGCGGCATGACGCTGGTCTTCGGTGCCGCGAGCGCCGCTGCCGAGAGCCGAGCGCGCGCGTTGCGGGCCGCGGGGGCCGACGTGGTTCTCCTCGACGGCGGGTCCGACGGGCGCCTCGACGTCGCGGCCGTCCTCGCCGAGCTCGCCAAGCGCGAGCTTCAGTCCGTGCTGGTCGAAGGGGGCGCCGCCACCCACGCCGCGTTCATCGAGGCCGGCCTCGTCGATCGCGTCGCGCTCTTCCTGGCTCCGCGTCTCCTGGGCGCGGGCATCCCCATCGCGCGCGACGGCAGCGGCCGGTCCGTCGCCGATTCCCTGCGCCTCGGGCCCCCCACGGTTCGCCGCCTGGGCGACGACCTCCTGCTGGAAGCCGACGTCGTCGGTCGCTGACCCCGGTCGGAGCCCGAGGACGGGACGAGCCTGGTCTTGGCCGGGCGCGCTATATTGGCGCCTCATGTTCACCGGAATCATCAGAGGCCTCGGGGAGATCGTCGAGTGGGCGGGCCACGGCGACACCCGGCGCCTGGTCGTCGCCACCGACCTGCCAGTCGCCGATGTGCCCCTGGGCGCGAGCATGGGGGTGAACGGCGTGTGCCTGACCGTGATTGACCGTGGGCCCGGCCGGTTCGCGGCCGACGTCGGCCCCGAGACGCTCGCGCGCACGACGTTCACGGAGCGGCAGGTGGGCGATCGGGTTCACCTCGAGCCGCCGCTGGCCGTCGGTGACGAGCTGGGGGGCCACATGGTGAGCGGTCACGTCGACGGCGTCGGTGTCATCGCCGTGTCGCGCCCGCGCGGCGAGTCCCTGGACCTGGAGATCGATGCGCCGCCCGAGATCGCCGGCCTGCAGGTCCCGAAGGGCTCGATCACGGTGGACGGTGTCAGCCTGACCGTGAATACCGTCGTGGGCGCGCGCTTCGGTGTTACGCTGATACCGCATACCATGCTGGTCACGCTCCTGGCCCGACACCCCGTGGGCACCCGGGTCAACCTGGAGGCCGACATGATCGCGAAGCACGTCGATAGGTTGGTCTCGCATTTCCTGCGGTCGCGGGGGGCGCCGTCGTGAGCCAGTCGCAGGTCAAGTCGGCGCCCATCACCGCTGTCGAGCGCGCCATCGCCGAGATCCGCGCCGGGCGCATGGTCATCAT
>Ga0068853_100001806_pt1 | contig 15733 bp, 9 predicted proteins | sample KBSCornC32_FD_65655 | JGI IMG/M metagenome (GOLD analysis project Ga0068853, IMG submission 65655) | Corn rhizosphere microbial communities from Kellogg Biological Station, Michigan, USA - KBS Corn C3-2 | ecosystem: Host-associated > Plants > Roots > Rhizosphere > Soil ...
TTCTGGAAGCCGGTTGGCCCGAAGCGTGGGCCAATGTCGAACCATCCGCCTGGAGCGGCGACGAGAAGACGCGCTCGTTCCGTGTCGATGCCGACGCCACCGATGCAGAAACATGGCACTGGCTCAGGTACACGAACTATATTCCCAGAGCAGAGGACTGGAACCTCGTGCGGAGTCGCAAGGAGCTCCCGCCGCCTCAAAGTCAGTTGATCAGAGACTTTTACGCGTACAACAGCCGGATCACGGTCGGCGAAGCGGAAAGCGCCACCAGGCTCGGCGAATTGCCCGATCTGCCTGGGAACTCCCGGGAACCCGATCAATGGGTCGATGACCTGACGCTGACCTGCCAGGTCGAAATGCTGGCGAGCGGAGGCGAACTGCGAATCGAGATCGTCGAAGGCAAAAGGACGTATTGGTGCACCATCGATCTGACGAGCGGACAGGGACGATTCGAATACCTGCATGAGATGGATCGCGAAGACGCAGCCCCGCGCCCGGCCGGCGACCCGTTCGAAACGGGGATGACTAAACCGGGAAAATACGCGGTCAGCTTTGCCAACGTGGATGACCGGCTGTGCCTGTGGATCGACGATCGGTTGGTCAAACCACTCGACTTCGAGCCCGGTTCGAAGTTCGAGCCGCAGATTCCGCCGATCCAGTCGACCAGGCGCGACGAGGCGCCCGTGGGAATCGCCGCCCGGATGGCCAAGTTGCGGGTCGACAAATTGAAAATCGAACGCGATATTTTCTACCGCCACGAGCCAGGCGGAATGGCCACGGCCCACGAAAAAACGTTCGTCCTGAATAAAGACGACAACGACCCGTCCAACGACGAGTTCCTGATGCTGGGCGACAACAGCCCGCGCAGCAACGACAGCCGGCTCTGGTCAGGGGGACATTCGGTCCCGCGGCACCTGCTGATCGGCAAGGCATTCTTCGTGTACTGGCCACACGGCGTCCCGTTCTTGAACGACTGGAAGGGGTATGCCATCGGAAAATACTACGAACCAAAGCCCAGGAACGGCGGCGAGGCCAACCCGCCGTTGCCGAAATTCAGTCTGCCGTTTTATCCCCAGGTGGGGAGGATGCACAGAATTCGATAAGGCGAGCGGCGGGCGGGCACCGATTCGAATAGAATTGGTCCCCGCCGGTGGGTGCAAGCGTCTCGTTGCCTGAATAGAGAATAGAGAATAGAGGATAGAGGATAGAGGATAGAGGATAGAGGATAGAGGATAGAGGATAGAGAATAGAGGATAGCAGGCCGTAGACTGCTAATGCCCAGTGCCTAATGCCCACTGACAAACTGGTACTGAGTACTCAGTACTGATTTCGGTCACGGAGGACCATTTCATGCCGCGTCTGGAATGTTTCGATCTAAAGAAAATTTACAGCGGACGGACGGTCGTCAACGAAGTCAGCTTTCATGTGGAGCGCGGCGAGATCGTGGGATTGCTGGGGCCGAACGGGGCCGGCAAGACCACGTCGTTTCGCATGACGTGCGGCATGATCACGCCGACGGCCGGCAAGGTGCTGCTGGACGGCGTCGAAGTCACCGACTGGCCGATGTACAAACGGGCCCAGCAGGGCATGGGTTACCTGGCCCAGGAGTCGAGCGTCTTCGTCAAACTTTCGGTCGAACAAAATATTCTGGCGATCCTCGAGATGCTGCACGTTGGCCGGCGCGAACGCAAAAAGGCGACTGCCGACCTGCTCGAACAATTTGGTCTGACGAAATTGTACCGGTCGATCGCATCGACCCTGTCGGGGGGCGAACGCCGGCGGTTGGAAATCGCGCGGTGCCTGGCCAGCAAGCCTACATTGATCCTGCTTGACGAGCCGTTCACCGGCATCGACCCGGTGACGATCCAGGGCATCCAGGACATCATCAAAGACCTGCGGAACCGGGGCATCGGCATTCTGCTGACGGACCACCGCGAGATGGAGACTCTGAACATCACCGACCGCAACTATATTATCGTGGCCGGCCGCGTGCTGATCTCGGGCGACTCGGAAACCGTGTTAAGTAACGAAGGTGCGCAACGGGCGTATTTTGGGAAGAGGTCTTACCACGGTCCGGGAATGCTCGGTGGAGACGACAACAAGGCGGCTTAACTGCAATCAGAACAGCAGGTTGCGAGCGGTCATTTGTGCAGGAGGGATGGGTAGGGTGGGTCGAGTTTTTACGAGGCCCACCTTGTCGCGGGCTAACCGGTGGGCCTCATCAAGACTCGATCCAACCTGCGCCTATGCCAAACGGCAAAGCGGGCATCCGCAGGCAGAATCGCCCTAACATCATCTTGACCCTGCCTTTGTGGACATCTACAATTGATTCATGCCCGGTGACACTGCATCGGGCCGGCGGGAACAGAGTGTCTACGGGGACGTGTCGGATCGGATGAGATCGCCCCCCGTTTGCAACTCAGGGTTCCCCGAACATGTGGGAGATCACTCGGCAATGTTAGTTCTTTCTCGCAAAAAGAACGAAAGCATCGTGATCGACGATACGATCATCGTCACGGTGGTGGAAATTCGGGGAGACAAAGTCCGGCTGGGGATTCAAGCCCCGAAGGAAGTCCCTGTCCACCGCAGTGAAGTTCACGCGGCCATTCATTCCGAACAGCAAGCTCAGCAGGAACCCCCTGTGATGCCTGCCGCTGAGGGATGATCGCGAGGTCGGGGGGCTGATTTCGTCGGGTTAGATGTGGGTTCGTGTTAATTTTCGCGGAGGGTGGGCTCGCAGCTTCGAAGGATGCCTTGCGTGACAGGCAGTCGTTTTGAAGTGGGCGCCGCTCGCAATCGGCATTTGAGCCGGCGCTGCTTGTCGGCGTCGTTATTACGTAGGGTGGGCTTTAGCCCACGCGAATTGTAACGCGTGGGCTAAAGCCCACCCTACTGTTCAATTCGGGCCCCCCTCTCACTATAATCCGTGATTCACTTTGCACGGGCTATTTTCTGACGGATCGACCTGCTGATGACGCTGGCGCAAGTCTTAGAGGGACAGTTTCGCGGTGACATTCGCTTTCGGGGAGCGGCCTATCTCAAGGCCGAGCGAGTGTCGATCACCCGGGTGACGCCCGACAACGTATTCGCCGTCGTGCACGACGGCGTCGATTACCAGACGCAATTGAGTCGCGAAAGCGAAGAACTGCGCATGCACTGCGCGTGTTCGAACAACGATCGCGGCGTAGTGGTCTGCAAGCACCTGTGGGCCACGATTCTGGCGGTGGACGCCGGCGGGCTGATCTCGGGTTTTGTCCGTCCCGGACACATTCCTCCGTTCGCCGCCGAGCCGCACAGTGCTCCGATCTCGGACGACTACTGGGAACAGGATTCGCATCGCGACGTTTACACTCCTCCGGCGCCGCAGCGAATGGCCCGTGTGGGGGTCGTGCTCGAGCCGGCGCCGACGGGCTGGAAATCTCAACTGCAAAAACTCAGCGAAGAGATGCACGTCGATGCGACGACGACTTCGGCCGCCGTTCGCGAACGCGAGATTTTTTACGAGCTGGACCTGGCGCAGGGGCGGGAAAAACAACAACTGGTGATCCAGACGTCGCAGCGGCAGCGCCGCTCGAACGGCCAGTGGGGCAAACGCAAACCGCTGAAGCTGCGTCCCGGCCAGCTCGACGATATCGAGGGCGACGACGACCGCCGCATTCTGGCTTATCTGGCCGGGGGGGCGCCCGAGCGGGTCAGTTGGACCATGCCTCAGGCCGATCCGCAGGCGGGCGCGTTTCGTTATTCGCTGTCGCACGGCCTGGCCGAAGTTCTGCTGCCGCTGATGTGCGCGACGGGTCGCGCCGTCATCCTGGGCGACGACTCCGAGAAATCGAAACCGCTGGAGTGGGACGACGGCCCCGCCTGGGAACTGTGCGTCGAGGTGCACGCGATCGAGGATGGCGAGGAATGGCGGCTCTCGGGTCGCCTGGTGCGGCCCGATGCCACGCTGGCCATCGAGGACGCGAAGCTGGTGATTCCCGGAGGGCTGGTTGTGACGCGGCAGCGCGTCGCGCGCCTGCAGGATTTCGATGCGTTCGGCTGGGTGGAGCTGTTGCGTCTCGAAGGCCCCATCGACGTGCCGTTCGAAGAGGGGCATGATCTCGTCGACCGGCTGCTCGACATGCCGCAGCTTCCGCGGCTCGAATTGCCGCCCGAATTGCGTCTGGCCGAGGTGACGGCGATTCCCGTGGCGCACCTGACGCTGCACACGCCGCGCGGGATCCGCTGGCAGCACGAGCGGCTGCCGGGTGAGGTCGGTTTCGAATACGAAGGCACGGTCATCCGCAGCTCGAGCCCGCAGGGGGCGATCGTGCAGCGCGAGTTGGGTCGCTGCATCGCCCGCGACCGCGCGAAAGAAGACGCCGCCTGGAATGAAATCGTCGCCCTGGGCGCGCGGCGGCTGCTGAACGTCTTTCACGGCCGGTCGGACGTCGAGATCCCGGCGAAAGCCCTGGGGCAGGTCGTGCGCGGGCTGTTCCGCCAGGGCTGGCAGGTGCATGCCGACGGCAAGCAGGTGCATCAGCCTGGCCCCTTGAGCTTCGAGATCAAGTCGGGAATCGACTGGTTCGAGCTGTCGGCCAAGGTCGATTTCGAGGGACGGACGGTGCCTTTTCCCGAACTGCTTTCGGCGCTGGCGCGCGGCGATTGCACGGTCAGGCTCGACGACGGCTCGCTGGGTGTCGTTCCCGAAGAATGGATGAAGCAATTCGGGTTGCTGTCGGGGCTGGGAATCTCCGAAGAAGACCACGTGCGGTTTTCGCGGACGCAGGTCGGGCTGCTCGACGCGCTTCTGGCAGCCCAGGAACTGGTCCGTTTCGACGCAGGTTTCGACGAGCTGCGCCAGAAAATCCGCGAGTTTTCGGGGATTCAGGTGGCGGCCGAACCGCACGGGTTCGCCGGCGAACTGCGTCCTTATCAGCGGGCCGGAGTCGGCTGGCTGGAGTTCCTGAACAATTTCCGGTTCGGGGGCTGCCTGGCCGACGACATGGGTTTGGGCAAGACGATTCAGTTTCTGGCGCTGTTGCAGGAGCGGCATCACCTGGGCCTGATCAAGCAACCGTCACTGGTCGTCGTCCCCAAATCGTTGATCTTCAACTGGCACCAGGAGTGCACCAAGTTTACGCCCGAATTGAACGTGATCGAGTACACGGGCCTGGCGCGCGCCCGGCTGCGCAAGAAATTCATGAAGGCCGACATCGTGCTCACGACGTACGGCACAGTTCGCCGCGACATCCTGCATTTGAAGGAAATCGCGTTCGACTACATCGTGCTCGACGAAGCGCAGGCGATCAAGAACCCGTCGTCGCAGGTGGCCAAAGCGGCGCGGCTGTTGCAGGCACAAAACCGCCTGGCGCTCACCGGCACGCCAATCGAAAATCACCTGCGCGACCTGTGGTCGATTTTCGAATTTCTGAATCCGGGGATGCTGGGGCGGGCGTCGATCTTCAAGCTGCATACTTCCGAGGGGGCCGACGACGACTCGCGCAAGCTGCTCTCGCAGGCCCTCAAGCCGTTCATTCTGCGCCGCACGAAGAAAGAAGTCGCCCGCGAATTGCCCGAAAAATTCGAGCAGACGATCCTGTGCACGATGGGCAAACAGCAGGAGCAGCTATACGCCGATCTCCGCGATCACTATCGCAATTCGCTGCTGGGGCTGGTCAAAAAGCAGGGCCTGGCCAAATCGAAAATCCACGTTCTCGAAGCATTGTTGCGGCTCAGGCAGGCGGCCTGCCATCCGGCCCTGCTCGACGAGAAACACCTCGACGACCCCAGCGCCAAGCTCGACGTGTTGGGAATCCAGCTATCCGACCTGCTCGAAGAAGGGCACAAGGCGCTCGTCTTTTCGCAGTTCACGAGCTACCTGGCGATCGTCAAGCGGTATCTCGATCAGCGCTCGATTCCGTACGAATATCTCGACGGCCAGACCCGCAACCGCAAGGAGCGCATCGAGCACTTTCAGTCCGATCCGGCGTGCGGCGTATTCCTGATCAGCCTCAAGGCCGGCGGATTGGGCCTGAACCTGACGGCTGCCGACTACGTCTTTCTGCTCGACCCGTGGTGGAACCCCGCCGTCGAGATGCAGGCGATCGACCGGGCGCACCGCATCGGGCAGACTCGGCAGGTGTTTGCCTACCGGCTGATCTGCCGCAACACGGTCGAAGAAAAGATCGCCGAGTTGCAGGTCAAGAAGAAAGAACTGGCCGACGCCATCCTGCAGGCCGACAACAATCTGATCTCCGACCTGACGGCGGATGATCTGGAATTGCTGCTGTCGTGAGGAGTAGGGTGTGTCAAGCGCTTTCGCGCAGACGCACCGGCGGCGGGCGCAAGTTCCGGTTTGCAGCGACCCCTGCCGGGCGAGCCGGCAGGGGTCTGGTCGAATTTGGGCAGTTCGAATCTAGCCAAAGAATCTTTCTCACCTGCCACACGAGGTGGCAGGGGCCGCATTGTCATTAGCATTTACTCCGCACAGTGCGCTTGACGCGCTTCAACGCGGTCATGGATACTGGTTGAAACTCAATTCCCATTTTCGCATCATGCTCGGGAGGAAGGTCTGATGAATGCTCGGCTCATGGCGGCCTCTGCGGTTGGCGGATTTGCATTGGCGGCATTCCTGTTCTCCGGTCAATATTCGGGTCATTCTTCCGGACAACTTCTGGCCCAGCCCGGCGGATCGAAGCACGTGAACGGAATCTTTGGGGCCCTGAAAGTCGGACAAATGGTGCAATTCGACACCGATGGATGGGGCATCGTCATCAAGACCTTCGACGATGAAGAATTCAGCGGCCTGATGCGCCACAAAGTCATGGAGCTTGGCGACGATTACATCGTGATTGAATTCGACGACAAGAACGGAACCGGATCGATCGTAGAAACCCGCCTTCCGGTCTATCGCTTCTCGCAAGTCATTCACGTCGGGAAGTCCGATCCATCCAAGAAACCCGGCGCTGTTGCGCCCACTGCACTGGACGACAAGACCCCCGGCAATACCGGCAAGAAGCCCGCCGGCACCGACAAAAAGCCCGGTATGCCGAAGAAGAAACCGTGACGGCTGCGAGCTTTTCACCGTCGTGCGTTCTGTAACGAGGGGGGGAGACTCGGAGCGAGGGAGACGGGGAGAAAGTGATTCAGACCGGGTATTGTCGGCGATTTTTTCTCCTGGTCTCCCCCTCTCCTGGTCTCCCACTCTTCGACGTACGACCCGCCGTCAGGTCGGCTTATATCCCTTGTCCTTGAGTCCGTAGAATTTCACGGCATTGTCGTGAAACAGTTTTTTCTGGTCGGCCTGCGGCATGTTCATTTCGCGGACGATCTCTTTGAGCGCATTGACCCATTGCCGGTAGCTGGCCCGTAGCGTGCAGACGGGCCAGTCGCCGGCGAACATCCGGCGGTCGGGCCCGAACGTTTCCATGCTGAACCGCATGTTGGGCGCGAGATCGGCTGCCTTCCAATTTTCTTTGGCCGTTACGATGATCCCTGAGATTTTGCAGACGACATTGTCGTGTTGCGCGAGCGACTTCATACCGTCCATCCAGACCTGTCGTTTTTTCGCATCGGTCTCCTTCACATCCATGTTCCCGCAGTGATCGACGACGAAGCGGGTGTGCGGGCACTGGGCGACGAGCTTTTCGCCGTCGGCCAGCTCCTGCGAGCGCAGGCACAGATCGAAGCTCATTCCCAGTTCACCCAGAAGCTGAACGCTTTTCACGAATTGCTTGTCGAGACAAAACCCGGCCGGGTTCGAATCCCCGTGCAAGACCTGCCGCACGCCCTTGATATACGTACTTCCTTTGTACTTCATGATATAGGCCCGAAAATCGGGGGACGCCGGGCGCCCCGAGATGACCGCCCCCAGCATGGGATTGTCGTTGCGCTGGCACAGGTCGATCACATACTCGGCTTCCTGAACCTGCTGCGACGGATCGACGTCGACCTCCATGTACACCGATTTGACGACGTTGAGCCCCTGGGTGGCGGCCAGATAATCTTTGGTGACGAAACTGCGGCCCAGCTTTTCATCGCCTTTAGTCCAGGGAAGATTGAACTTCGTCAGGTCCCACAGATGTTCGTGCGTGTCGACGATCGGCAATGTGGCTTGAAAGTCCAAGTCAGGTTCCTTTTTGTCTTGTTTCTGATTGGCGAAGATTTGTGCGGCCGCGCCTGTCGAGAGCAGGCCAGCGCCGGCCGCGGTGAGAGTGGCTTGCTGGATAAAATCACGGCGATTCAATGGGTTGCTCATGCTGTTGGTTCCTGAAGGCATCGTGACAAGCTGCCAGTTCGTCGAGCTTAAGAGTATAATCGAAGTGTGGCACTTTTCACTGCATCGAGGGAGAACCTTACTTGAAAACATTCGACATCGCCGTCATCGAAGGCGACGGGATCGGGCCGGAAGTCACGCGGGCCGCGATCGCCGCCACGGACGCCGCGGCCGCGTTGAGTGGCGCATCGTTCCAGTGGACGAAGTACCCGTGGGGGTCCGACTTTTATTTCGAGCACGGGCGGATGGCCCCGGCGGATTACCTGGATCAATTGGCACGGCACGATGCGATTCTGTTGGGGGCTGTGGGGCATCCCAAAGTGCAGGACCATGTCACGCTCAATGGCCTCTTGTTGCCGATCCGCCGCAAGTTCGATCAATACGTTTGCCTGCGGCCCGCGTACCTCTACGAAGGGGTCGAGAGTCCGCTGGCGAACAAAACGCCCCGCTCGATCGACATGCTCGTCTTTCGCGAAAACACCGAAGGCGAATACGCCAACGTCGGCGGCCGCGTGTATCAGCATTCAGACCATGACGTGGCCATTCAGACGTCGGTCTTCACCCGCCGCGGCTGCGAGCGGATCATCCGTGCGGCGTTCGAAAGGGCCCGCACGCGCCCGCGGAAGCGCGTGGCCTCGATCACGAAGAGTAACGCCCAGGGATTTGGCATGGTCTTGTGGGACGAATGCTTCGCCGCCGTCGCCACAGAATTCCCGGAGATATCGACCGAATCGCTGCTGATCGATCGGGCCGTCATGGAATTCGTCCGCCGTCCCGAGTCGTTCGACGTTGTCGTCGCCAGCAATCTGTTCGGCGACATCCTGACCGACCTGGCGGCCATCGTCGTGGGGAGCATGGGCCTGGCGGCAAGCGGCAACATCGATCCGACGCGCAAATGTCCCAGCATGTTCGAACCGGTGCACGGCTCGGCGCCCGACATTACAGGCAAAGGCATCGCGAACCCTTTGGCGGCGATTCTGTCGGCGGCCATGATGCTCGAACACCTGCAACTTGACGCCGCGGCAGGGGCGCTGCACCGTGCCGTCGCTGACCTGTTGCGTTCGGGTGGCCCGCGGACTCCCGATCTCAAAGGAAACGCGAAAACCGACGAAGTCGGCAAAGCGATCGTCGAACGCATTCGCGGGTGACGCGTCCCGACGTCGCCGACAAGTATTTCCCTCCTGGTCAGTCTATCGAAAAATGTCAGGCAATATGTTGCACATCACGGCACCACGCACCGTCGCAGTTCTTCTCGCGTCAATCTGGGCGACGCCCGCAATCGCCGAAGACGATTTCGTTCGCGAACTGCAAACGCAGGCGATTCAGTCTGGAAAATCGCCGCTGGGGCACTGGGGCCCGTACGCGGAAAAGTACACAGCCTGGAAGACCCACACCAACCGGTTGATCCCGGTGTACACGTTTGGAACCAGGGCGGCCGCGAAAGGCATCGACCTGGAAAGTTATACCGGGACGAACAGCGCCTACCGCAGCGCCGATGCGCTCAAGCGAATTTACGGCAGAGTGCCGACCAACACCATCAACCCCGAGGCCGATTACCTCGATCAGACCGATCTGGCGGCGCTCCAGCGGGCGGGATATGCGGGTGGCAAGAAATATGTGTTCCTGGTGGTCTTCGACGGGATGGACTGGCAGACGACCTGGGCGGCTGCAATTTACAACCGGCGTAACGTCGCCTACCGCGCAGGCCGTGGGACCGGGACTCACTTTCAAGAGTATCCCGCCGCGGGTACCACGCAATTCGGTTACATGGTGACTGCGCCTCACAACGAGGGAACGACGACCAATGTTGACGAGCAGACGATCCTCAATCCCGGCGGCACGCAGCCGGGCGGCTATAACGTCCGCAAGATGGGGCCGAATCCGTGGACGCCTGGGGACGATCCGCTATACCCCATGGGCTTGTCACAATTCAATCCGGCCGTCCCGGGGGAACACGCCTATGCCGATTCGGCGGCCACCGCCACGGCGCTGTGCAGCGGCATCAAAACCTACAATGATTCGGTCAACGTCGACGCGAACGGCAACCAGGTCGCGACCGTCGCGCAAGACATGCAGAAGCAGGGATTCTCGATCGGCGTCGTCACCAGCGTTCCGATCAGCCACGCCACGCCGGCCTGCGCTTACGCCCACAACGTCCATCGCGACGATTACCAGGACCTGACGCGCGATCTTCTGGGACTGCGCTCTGTCTCGCATCCGAGCCAGCCCCTCGCAGGTGTCGACGTCCTGATCGGCGGCGGCGCGGGCGACGCCAAAGACAAGGATGCCAAAGGCTCGCAGGGAAAGAACTTCGTTCCCGGAAATGCATGGATCACCGCCGAGGATCTGAAGGCGATCGACGCCGCCAATGGAGGCAACTATGTGCTCTCGCTTCGCGAAGAAGGAGTCGTCGGACGGAACCGGCTCGCCGATCGAGCGCGCGAGGCGGCCCAACAGGGTAAGCGCCTGTTCGGGTTTTACGGACAGGTCAAAGGCCATTTGCCCTTCCAGACGGCGGACGGCGATTATCGCCCGACGATGGGGAATCTCAAGCTTTTCGAGTCGTATTCTCCGGCCGATCTGAGCGAAAATCCGAAACTGGCCGACATGACGGCCGCCGCGCTCGTCGTACTCGAGAAAAATCCCAAAGGCTTCTGGCTGATGGTGGAAGCGGGGGACGTCGACTGGGCCAATCACGACGACAACATCGACGATTCGATCGGCGCCGTCAACAGCGGCGACGCGGCGGTCAAAACGATCACTGACTGGGTCGAGCACCACAGCAACTGGCAGGAGTCGCTGCTGATCGTCACCGCCGACCACGGCCACTACCTGGTCCTCGAACACCCGGAGTTATTGACGGGGAAGAAGGGGGCTGGCGAGTAGGGTGGCAGGGTCAGAGCGTGTCAACCAAGAGTTGGTGTGGCCACCGATGAACGGCACCGCCGGACAGTTTTGCTTGATCCACGAACGTGACGAGCGATGGCCCTGTGGCGCCAGCACCAGGGCCATCGCTCGACCTTCGCTTCGACAACGTCGGATTTCGCGTTAGGCCCAGTCGCGTCGCGGAATCTCCCGTTCGGCCGTCGCTCTGACCCCGCCACCCAACACTTCAAAATCCGAAATTCCAATTCCGAAATTCTGATTTACTCTTCCCCGCGCACGACGACCTTCAAATGATCGCCTTCCACACGATACGCCAGCCCCGCGGGCTTCAGCAGGCCCGTGAGGATGTCCCCCACGGTCGTGTTGTCGAGCTTGAGGGCGACGGGTTCCGAGAGCCGCGCCGCCGCCGGGCCGAGTTGGTCGCGGTCGATGTCGATCTGCGCTCCGGCCATTTCGGCCACTCCGGTCAATACGTCAGAAAGCGGTTTCGATTTCGGCTGATCGAATCGAATGATGGGTTGTTTGAGCGAGACGGCCAGATCGACCTTTTTGGCGGCGGGCTGAGGCGGCTCCGCGGCGAATTCGGGTTCGAGCGGTCGTTTGTCGGCGGGAGATTCGCCCGCGGCCATCTCTTCGTCATCGTCTTCGGGACCGTCCGCGGCAGGGTCGCCCGCCAGCAACGACGGCCGATCGCCCGGCTCCCCGCCTTCCGAATCATCCAGCGGCAGGCCATCGGCCTTGGCCGCCATCCGCCGCAGGATGCGCGGGTCGATTTTATTACTGATCGTCCGAACCTGACCGTCGGCCAGCAGGGCCTGCATCGAGTCGGGAGAACCCGTTCCGAATCCGTCCGGTCCGTTGACGTACGGTTCGCGCACGAGGCCTCGCATCGTCGATTGGCCTCCGGCGGCCCACGACCCCAGATGATCGCGGACTCCCAGGATCAGCAGCGTATTCGAAGTGCCATCGCGGATGTCGTCGATCCGCGTCCGGCGATCTTCGCCGAAGATGCCCGCGCGGGGATGGCGGTTGTCGAGCCTGGCGGCGTCTGCGCCGACCCCCGTCACTCCCACGAAATGCGCGGCAGGATAACCGTCGGAACCGGTCAGCTCGGCAATCGCCGGGTTTTGATAGATGGTCAACCGGCGGCGGACGAACGCTTCGTTTTGCGGTGCATTCCACGGCTTGTCCCAATGCGGACGGACGGCCGCATCGCCGACACGTTCGGCGACCACGGCCATCCAGCTCATCCGGTTTTCCGCAGCGATACCCAAAATGGGAACGGTCCCCGACGGAAATGCCTCGTCGGCCGCCACTTGTTCGAGGAGCACCTTGCCAAGTTTCGTGAGCCTCGAATCGACATTATCCTGCGGCTGGGCCTGTTCTGGTGGGAGGCCCGCGGCCGGAGCATCGCCGGCGACGTTTTCGCCCGGCGCAATGGCTGTTCCGGCTGGCGCGTCTTTCGACAAGTCTCCCTGGTCGGACGATCTTGAGAAGATTGCCACGCCAATCAATACGATCGCCAGCACGAGAGCCCCAGCGACCAGGATCGATGTCCTGCGGCGGGACGATCCATCGAGCGGCATCGCCGCTGCCGAGATGGTTGCAGCGTCGGCAGCCGGGGGCGATGACTTGACTTCGGGCGCCGCGCGAACGCCACTCGTGGCCGGTTGTCCCGCTGCCGGATGTTTCCCCGCGTTTTTCTTCGGTACGTTCTGCGATGCGTTCTCCGGCAGCTTTCCGCCGAACTTATCGGGTGGCGCAGATGTGGGAGGCGAGTCCTTCCGTTCGACGGGCCGCGCGGCCAATTCCCCCTTCTCTTCGACGATGAGGAAGAGCCGGCCGCATTCCGGGCAATCGACCTGCCGTCCGACATACAGCTTCTCACGAACCCTCAATCGCGACAAACAGTGCGGACAAGCAAAGTGAAAAGGATCCATGAGGGAGAGGGCCGTCCGTAATACTAATAGAGCGACAAAGGACACAAAGGGCACAAAGGAAAAATGCCCGCCTGCGGGCTGAGGATGCTCCTGTTTTATTACGCTGAAGGCGTTACGCAGCACAGCCCAGGGTATCGTCAAAGCAACCGTCCGCTTGCATTTAGACGCATGTTTTACTTCGCGTCCTCGAGAGGAAACACTTTGAGATTCTTCCGCTCGACGATGGGCATGCTCGTGATCGTGGCGATCTTCTTGTCTTCGTCGACGACCAGGACCAGTTTTTTGGGCGCCAGCATCTTGCTGAGCACGGCAGTCGCCGGAGCATCCTCCATTGCGAATGTCTGATACTCGTTCTGAGTGATGCCCACTTCTTTCATGCCCGGGCCGTCGAGCTTGAGCTGCACGCCGGTCTCTTCGCCGATGAATTCCACGGCCTTGTACAGGAACTCTCGTTTGAAATCGACGGTGATCTTTTTCTTGAGCCGATCGGCGATTTTGTCGGGCAGGTTCGATTTGGCGACGACGGGAACTTCAGTTTTCGACGATGTTCCGAAACCGGGAAGGGTCGTCTGGTTCCAGGTCAACAGCGTTCCCAGCGCCAGGTTGGGGCCGGCCCGTTCGGGCAATTCGACCTTCATCGAAACGAGTCGATGGGCCGTGTCAAATTTCGTTGAACGCTCGACGATTTTGGTCATGATGGGAAACCGCCCGACCACCTTCTTCTCGCCGATCTTCTTGGGATGCGTCATATACACCACTTCCAGGACCTCGGCGGGAAGCTTGCCCAGCTTTTGCTTCAAGTCGGCCATCAGCTTGGGGGCCGAGCGTGAGAGCTTGTTGCGAACGAAGACTTCCGACCGCAAATCGTTCGCGCCTTCGGCGTCGCCCAGATTGAGGCACCAGGCCAGGCTTTCGACGTCGTCGCCGAAGAAGTCGACGACCCCTTCCAGAAGTTTGCGAGCGTTTTCGGGCGCCAGCGTATTGACACCCAGCCGCACGTCTTCGAGATCGCACACGATCGTAAAGTGCCGTTTGCGGTCGGTCATCGACAACACCGCCTGGATGCCGTCGGAAGTCACCGAGGGAGAATCGACCGATTCGGCCAGCGACTGCGCCATGCTCTTGGGTGCACTGGCAAATGTGCGATTGTCGTGGATCAGCCAGGCGCGTTCTTTGCCAATATAGTGCTCGTGAGGTTTGTCGACGAGCTCGCCGTCGAAATTGCTGATCAAGTCCGACCGCTTCAGGTCTTTCGTGCTATGCACCACGACCGCGACGTCGAACGTGTCGCGGCTGATGGGGATCAGAGCGAAGAGTGCTTCGTCGATTTCGGCCGGGGGCAGAAGGCAACGGGCCTTGATGGTCTTTTCGAGCCACTCTCCCAGAGGGCCCAGACAGGCCCGCACCTCGTCGGCCGGCCCAGACCACAGATCGGCCGGCCGCAGATGAATGAGGATCCGGGCGCCTTCTGGAACCAGGGCCAGCGTGATGGGCTCGCCTGGTTTCTGTTTGGACTTTCCAGCGGACTTGGGAGATTCATCCCCAGCGTCATCGCCCGCTTCCGGCTGCGACTTCGAGGATTTCGAGTTCGCCGTTTTCGCCACCGGTTTTTTGGATTGGCCCTGCGTCATCGACCAGAAAGCGCCTGCGGCAATCGCCACGAGCGCCAGTCCCGCCCCTCCAAAAATCAGTTGTCGACGGCGGGCCTGCTTGCGCTTCTGGCGCACTTTTGCGACCGGGTTGGCGTGGGCTTCGCCGGCGTCCACGTGCGGGTCTGGAAGCATTTCCGGCAAGGCAAATTGTTCGACGGCCGGCGCAGCAGGGTGTGGCGCGTGTGCCCGCCCGCCCGCGAAAACGGGCTTCTGCGGGCCGCTGTCATGCACACGCTCATTCAGGCGGGGATCATCTGGCACATAACGCACCGAGATCCCCATCATGGTCTTATCAGCCCCGGGATCGGGCAGGTCATCCGCATACTCGAACTGCATTTTGCCCTGGGGCGCGGGGGCCGCTTCGGCAAAGACGGGGGGCGCGGGCTCGGTCATAATGAACTTATGGCTGCATTTGCCGCAGCGGCCTTTCCGACCGAGCATCGAGCGGTCGGGAAGTTTCAGCAACCGCCCGCATTGAGGGCAGGGTATTTCGAGTCCAGGCATTCGTGCTTCAAACCTCTCAGGGACGCCGGTTCCGAGCTTCTCGATAATATTAGGTATATGGTACGCCGCGGACGCCCCGGTGCAAAGGGAATTGGCCGTCACGGGCGATCGGGCGGACTGCCCGGGTCGTCACAAACCCTGTCCTGCGTTGAACATCGCGCGAGCGACCAAGTCCATCTTGCGGCGTTTCGTACCGGGTGATACAAGCTGGCGGCCCGAGATTCTTCGAGTCGCCCCACGTCCCCGATTTTGAGTTCCGCGCGATGAATACGCCCCTCTTTACCTGCATCGTTCTCAGCCACGATAAGCCTGATCATGTCGTCGAGGCGCTCGCCAGCCTGGCCGCACAGACTTTTCAGGATTGGGAAGCCATCGTTTTCGACTCCGGCGTCCTGACCGACCGTGGGTTCTTCGAGCAGCAGCCGGTGTGCGCCGATCCGCGGTTCCGCCTCGTTCGCTCCTGGGAAACCGAGGAGCTCCGCAGAACCCGGACC
>Ga0068853_100001807_pt1 | contig 15732 bp, 15 predicted proteins | sample KBSCornC32_FD_65655 | JGI IMG/M metagenome (GOLD analysis project Ga0068853, IMG submission 65655) | Corn rhizosphere microbial communities from Kellogg Biological Station, Michigan, USA - KBS Corn C3-2 | ecosystem: Host-associated > Plants > Roots > Rhizosphere > Soil ...
CCCGTGAGCGCCGCCGTCACCATGGCGCGGTCGAGCCGCCGCTTGGGCGCGAAAATCCCCGGCGTGTCGATGAAGATGATTTGCGACTTGTCCTTGATCGCGATCCCGCGCACGAGGCTTCGCGTCGTTTGCACCTTCGGCGAGACGATCGAGACCTTCGAGCCGACCAGCGCATTCAGCAGCGTCGATTTGCCGGCGTTCGGCGCGCCGACGAGTGCGACGAAGCCGCAATGTGTTCCCTTCATTTCAGTCATCAATCTGCACGCCGTGCCGGCCGAGCATCACGCTCGCCGCCGCCTGCTGCGCATCGCGCTTGGTCTTGCCCTCGCCTTCGGCGGCGTCCAATCCCGGAAGTTCAACGGCAATCCGGAACACCGGCTTATGATCCGGCCCCTTGCGCTCAATCTGGCGATAGATCGGCGGCGGCAAGCCGCGCGCCTGTCCCCATTCCTGCAACATCGTTTTCGGATCGCGCAAACGGTTCTTCGATTTGAGCGCCCGCTCTTTCCAGTAAGCCTCGACGAATTTTGCGGCCGCCTCGTAACCGCCGTCGAGATACACAGCACCAATCAGCGCCTCGCACACGTCGGCGATAATGCTTTGTTTATGCCGCCCGCCCGATCTTGCTTCGTTGGTGCCGAAATAGATGTAAGCGCCTAGATCAAGCTCGGTCCCCACCTTGGCGCAGGTCTCGGCGCGCACGAGATCGGAAAGCCGCTGCGACAGCTCGCCCTCCTGCGCCTTGGGGAATTCGCGGATCAAAAGATGCGAGATCACGAGCCCGAGCACATGATCGCCGAGAAACTCGAACCGCTGGTAGCTCACCTTCACCTTGCCGTGCGCGATCGCGCTTACATGCGTGAGCGCCTGCACGAGCAAGTTCTTGTCCCGAAACGTATGCCCGATCTTCTGTTCGAGCGAGGCGGATGATTTTCGTCGGCTCATCGCACGAGGGAGAAAATCCGGTGCCAGCGAACGCTCGTGGGCCAGGTCCAGAATTCCCACGGATGCGAATCTTCCTCGATCGAGAAGAACAGCATCTGCGCCTTGCCTTCGAGGTTCTCAAAAGGCACATAGCCCACCGCGCTCAGAACGCGGCTGTCGGTCGAGTTGTCGCGGTTGTCGCCCATCATGAAGTAATGGTTGGCCGGCACTTCATAAACCGGCGTGTTGTCGTAGAAGCCGTTATCGACGAGATCGAGCGTGTAATACGAAACACCGTTCGGGAGCGTTTCGCGCCAGCGCTTGATGGGCTGCCCGCGGCCCTCGGGGTCGTGCGAAACCCAATCGGCTACCCGCTCGCGCTTGATCGCTTTGCCGTTGATATGAAGAACGCCGTCGACCATCTGAATCTTGTCGCCCGGCAGCCCGATCACGCGCTTGATGTAATCGGTGGAATTGTCCTTCGGCAGCTTGAACACGACAATGTCGCCGCGCTGCGGCTGGCTCGCAAAAATGCGGCCGGAAAACGGAATGATGCCGAACGGAAACGAATACTGGCTGTAGCCGTAGGTATATTTCGAGACGAACAAGTAGTCCCCGACCAAAAGCGTCGCCTTCATCGAGCCCGAGGGAATATTGAAAGGCTGGAAAAGAAAGGTGCGGATGACGAGCGCGATGAGAAGCGCCTGCAAGCCGACGCGGAGAAATTCCGAAAATCCGCTCTCCTGCTTTTCCTTTTCGGTGATTGCCATATGAAATTCCGTTGTTCGGCCCGCCCCAGCCGCGCCCGTATAGCGCGGGGTCTAAGGGCGGGCAATGTCGCGAAACGCCCAAAACACAATTAGAAAAACCGGTTTCGGCGCTTCGTGATCATGCTTTAGCCGCAGATTTCGGAACGGCGGAGATGATAACGATGGCCTGCGCCATCGGCCCGTCATCGGTGATGGTGAGGTCGATTTGCGCGGCATGACCCGGGGGCGTCAGCGCTTCCAGCCGCTTCAGCGCGCCACCGGTGAGCTGCATCGTGGGGCGGCCCGAAGGCAGATTGACGACACCCATGTCGCGCCACCAGACGCCCTGACGGATGCCGGTACCAAGAGCTTTGGAGCAAGCTTCCTTCGCCGCGAAACGCTTGGCGTATGTCTCCACGCGGTTTCTGCGGCGCTCCGCCTTCGCGCGCTCGGTTTCGGTGAAGATGCGCTTGAGAAAGCGATCTCCGTGACGCTCGATCACTTTGCCGACCCGGCGGGCATCGATGATGTCGTTGCCGATGCCGAGAATCATGCGGCCTCGCCTTTCGCCCGCAAGCGGCCGCGCTCCATCGCGGCGCGCATTTTCTTCACCACGGTTTCAAGTCCGTCGAAGATCGCTTCGCCGATCATATAGTGGCCGATGTTCAGTTCCTTGATTTCCGGAAACACGGAGATCGCTTCGGCGGTGTCGAAATCGAGGCCATGACCGGCGTGGACTTCGAGACCGAGCTGGTGCGCCTGGCGCGCGCCCGCGCGCAGCCGCTCGAACTCGTATTCTGCCGGGTGCGTACGGCCTTGCATGACGGCCTCGCACCACGCGCCTGTGTGCAGCTCGACCACCGCCGCATGAACGTCGGCCGCCGCCTGAATCTGGCGCTGATCCGGCTCGATGAAAAGCGAAACACGAATGCCGGCCTGCGATAAAAACGCGACTTTCGGCGCGAGTTGGCTTTTTGCGCGCGCGACTTCGAGGCCGCCTTCGGTCGTGCGTTCGGTGCGCTTTTCCGGCACGAGACAGACCGCGTGCGGCTTCGTCGCGAGCGCGATCTTCAGCATCTCGTCGGTCGCCGCCATTTCGAAATTGAGCGGCGCGGGGATTTCCTCGCGCAGCCTGCGGATATCGTCGTCGGTGATGTGCCGCCGATCCTCGCGCAGATGCGCGGTGATGCCGTCGGCGCCGGCTTTGATCGCGAGCTGCGCCGCGCGCACGGGATCCGGATGCAGCCCGCCGCGCGCGTTCCGCACCGTCGCCACATGATCGACATTCACCCCAAGCCGGATCGGCATTGTCTTCATCCGTTAAACCGCTCGGCTGAGGAAACGACGGGCTTTGCGCGCAGTTGCTCGATAATCGCATTCAAATGCTTCAAATCATAGACGCCGAGATCGATGGTGATCTGGGTGAAATCCTGCGACGGGCGGTCCATGTGCACGTTATCGATATTGCCGCCATGCTCGCCGATCACCTGCGCCACTTGCGCGAGCGTGCCGGGCTGGTTCTTCGCCTTCAGGAGAAGCCGCGCCGGGAAACGCTGCGTCGTCACCTCGTCGATGTCCCAGCGCACGTCGAGCCAGCGCCCAGGCTCGTCATCGAACTCTTTCAGCGCCGGCGAATGGATCGGATAGATCGTGATGCCTTTTCCCGGCGTGAGGATGCCGACGATGCGATCGCCCGGAACGGCACCCCCCTCAGGTGCGAACCGCACCGGCAGGTCGCCATTGATGCCGCGGATGGGGATTGCCGCCGAAATCTCTTCCGGTTTTCCCGTGACTGTCCCGCGAAAGCCCGGAATGCGGAATTTCAAGCTCGCGACGCGAGAGAGCCCGAACCAGCCTTCGCTGCGCGGCGCTTTGTTGACGGGCTTGCGTTCCTCCTTCCAGTCGGGATGCACAGCCTTCACGACGTCGTCGACTTTCATCTCGCCGCGGCCTACCGCCGCGAAGACATCCTCGACCGACGCACGCGCAAGCCGCGATAGCGACTTCTTCAGGTGCTCTTCCGACCAGGGCTTTGCCGCGCGAGCGAAGGCCCGCTCGATCATCTTGCGCCCAAGCCCGAGATATTGCGTGCGCACGGCAAGCCGGGTGGAGCGGCGGATCGCTGCGCGCGCCTTCCCCGTCACCACGAGCGATTCCCATGCCGCCGGCGGATGCTGCCCTTTTCCGCGAATGATCTCGACCTCGTCGCCGGTCTGCAATTCGGTGACGAGCGGCGCGATCTTGCCGTTGATCTTGCAGCCGAAGGCGTTGTTGCCGATGTCGGTATGCACCGCGTAGGCGAAGTCGATGGGCGTCGCCTTGCGCGGCAGCGCGATCAGCCGGCCCTTCGGCGTGAAGCAGAACACCTGGTCGTGGAAGAGTTCGAGCTTCGTATGCTCCAAGAACTCTTCCGGGCTTGACCCTTCCGCCAGCATTTCGATCGTGCGGCGAAGCCACGCGTAAGCATTGGATTCCGCGACAAGCGATTCCATCGGCGCCTTGTCGCTGTCCTTGTAGAGCGCGTGACCGGCAATGCCGTATTCGGCGATATCGTTCATTTCCTTCGTGCGAATTTGCAGTTCAACCCGCTGCGAACCCGGCCCAAAGACCGTCGTGTGAATCGAGCGATAGTCGTTCTGTTTCGGCGTCGAGATGTAATCCTTGAAACGCCCCGGAACGAACGCCCATTTCGTGTGGATGATGCCGACCGCGCGATAGCAGTCGTCCACCGTCGGCACGATCACGCGAAAGCCGAAAATGTCGGAGAGCTGTTCGAAGCCGACGGCTTTCCTCTCCATCTTTTTCCAGATCGAATACGGGCGCTTCTCGCGGCCTTTCACCTTCGCCTTGATTTTCTTCTTCGCGAGCTCGCTCGTCATCTCCTCTTCAATTTCCTTGATGGTGCTCTTGTTGGTCTTACGCAGATTGGCGAGCCGCGTCTCGATCGACTGATACGCTTCCGGCGAAAGCTGGCGAAACGAAAGATCCTCCAGCTCCTCGCGCATGTCGTGCATGCCGATGCGGCCAGCGAGCGGCGCGTAAATATCGAGCGTTTCTTCGGCGACGCGGTTTCGTTTCTCCGCCGGCACCCATTTCAGCGTGCGCATGTTGTGCAGGCGGTCGGCGAGCTTGACGAGAAGTACGCGAACGTCGTCAGCGATCGCAAGCAGAAGCTTGCGCAGGTTTTCCGCCTGCTCCGCCCGCTGCGAAACCAAATCCAGCTTTTTGAGCTTGGTGAGACCTTCGACCAGCTCGCCGATGTCCTTGCCGAACTGCTTGTCGATCTGGCCGCGGGTCGCGGTGGTATCCTCGATCGTATCGTGCAGGAGCGCCGCCGCGATCGTCGCGTCGTCGAGTTTGAGGTCGGTGAGAATCGCCGCGACTTCGAGCGGGTGCGAAAAATACGGGTCGCCCGAGGCGCGCTTCTGCGCGCCGTGCGCTTTCATCGCGTAGACGAACGCACGGTTGAGGAGTGCTTCGTTGGTCGCCGGGTTATAGCGTCGAACCCGATCGACCAGCTCGTATTGTCGCATCATGGGCGCGCATCCGGCACATGCAACCAATTCAATCGCTTATGCGGATTTCCGAAAGTAATTGCGAATCCGCATGCGGCTTCACGAGCCACGCGCCAGCATATCGCGCCGCGATGCTTCCCGCGCAAGGCCGATTTCATGCGGCGCTTCATGTGGTTAAAGCGTCGCCGAAACGTAAACGGCCCGGCAAAAGCCGGGCCGCGAAAGCATTGCATCGAAAAGACCGTTACGGGTTCTCTTCTTCCTCGACATCGGGCTCCGGCGGCGCTTCCGGCGGGGGCACCAGGCCCTGCAGGCCAGCCAGGAGTTCTTCCTCGGTCATGCGATCCTGCACGACTTCCCGGTCGTCGGCATCGGCCACGATGCTGCCGGGCGAAGCGAGCGTCGGCGGCACGGCTTCGGCCTCCGGCTCGTCGACTTCGGTGTATTTCTGAAGCGAATGAATAAGTTCTTCCTTGAGGTCGTTCGCTTCGATCGTCTGCTCGGCGATCTCCCGCAACGCGACGACGGGATTCTTGTCGTTGTCGCGGTCGACGGTGATGTCTTGACCGGCCGAAACCATCCGCGCGCGGTGGCTGGCCAGGAGGACGAGGTCGAAACGGTTCTCAACTTTGTCGATGCAATCTTCGACGGTGACGCGTGCCATAAATGCGTGCTCCGCAAACCAATGATCTAGGGATTGAACGAGGCTATAGCGCGCGAAGTCTTGAGAAGCAAGGGCTCGCCCTACCAAAGCTCCCAGCCACAAAAACATTCCGCTTTACGGAACTTTACCGTCTTGAAATGCCTCGCCGGAAGTCACTACGATGGGAACCGACAATCGCGTGATTACTGCCTTGGTTTAGCTTGAAAGACTTGTTAGCTACCGGGATACAGTCGTAACGGCTGCGACCACCCATTTCATTGACGGATTGCCAATGAATAACGTTGAGAAGACCGTTCTATTTATTGATGGTGCAAATCTTTATGCGACGACCAAAGGCCTTGGCTTCGATATCGACTACCGCCGCTTGCTGAAAGAGTTTCAATCGCGCGGCAATTTATTGCGCGCCTTTTATTACACCGCGCTGATTGAGGATCAGGAATACTCCTCGATCCGCCCCCTCCTCGATTGGCTCGACTACAACGGCTACACGGTCGTCACCAAGCCCGCCAAGGAGTTCACGGACTCCACCGGCCGCCGCAAGGTCAAGGGCAATATGGACATCGAGCTGACCGTCGATGCCATGGAGATCGCCGAGCATATCGATCACATGGTCCTCTTTTCGGGCGATGGCGACTTCCGTCCCCTGGTTGAAGCCGTGCAGAAAAAGGGCGTGCGCGTCACCGTGATTTCGACCATTTCGACACAGCCGCCGATGATCGCCGATGAGTTACGCCGCCAGGCCGACGTTTTTCTCGATCTCGCGAGCCTGCAAACTCAGGTCGGCCGCGATCCTTCTGAACGGCCCGCCCGCGAACCGCGGCACCATCACGGTCATGCGCAGACCCACGGCCAAGAAACGATGCCGGGCTTCATCTCGCGCGGCCCGACGCCGCCGGCCCGCGCTTACGACCCCGAAGACGCTTGAGATCGCATTAGGCTGCCGCCATTAAGGCAGCCATGACGGCTGAACCGAGTCGCGATTGCCCCCTCTGCCCGCGCCTTGCTGCTTTTCGGAAAGCGAACCGGAAGGCCGAGCCGGCTTGGTTTAATGCGCCCGTTCCTTGCTTCGGTCCCGTGAGCGCCGAACTTATGATCGTCGGGCTCGCACCCGGTTTACGCGGCGCGAACCGCACGGGGCGGCCTTTTACCGGTGACTACGCCGGAGATCTCTTATACGCGACGCTTTCCGAATATGGCTTTGCGCGGGGGAAATACGAAGCGCGTCCGGACGATGGCTTTCAACTCGTCAATGCGCGGATCGTGAATGCCGTGCGCTGCGTGCCCCCGCAAAACAAACCGACACCGCTCGAGATCAAAACTTGCCGCCGTTTTCTTGTCGCGGCGATACAGGAAATGAAAAACGCGAAAGCGATCGCAGCGCTCGGCAAGATCGCGCATGACTCCACGGTCGCGGCATTCGGTGAAAAACTATCGCGGCACAAATTCGCACACGGTGCAAAGCACGAGATCGGAGGCTACACGCTTTTCGACAGCTATCACTGCTCCCGCTACAACACGAACACCGGCGTGCTGACGCCGAAAATGTTTCACGCCGTGTTCGCGGCGGTGAAAAAATATCTTGAGCAATAATCAACGCTTGTTTGCGTTGAGCCAAGCGAGCGTTTCGCCCGCACTCTTGTCCGGCGGAAACACCGGATAAAAGACGTGCGTGATCACGCCATCGTCGATCACCAGCGTGAGGCGCTTCGTCAACTCCATACCGTCAACCTTGAAGGTCGGCAGCCGCAGTGCGCGGGTGAGTTTCAAGTCTTCATCGGAAAGAATTAGGAACGGCAGGTGCAGCCGCTCCGCTGCTTCGCGCTGATAGGCGTTGTCCTGCGTGGAAAGCCCATAAAGATGATCGGCGCCCGCGATCTGCAGCTCCCGGAAGTGATCGCGAAACGAACAGGACTGCGGCGTGCAACCGCGCGCGCCGGGAATGGCGTCCCAACCGGTCGGCAGCGCTTGTCCCGGCTGGCCGGTGCGCGGATAGGCGTAGACAACCGTACGGCCGACAAGTTTTGAGAGGTCCACTTTCGAGTCATCCGTCGCCGCCAGCGAAAGCGAGGGAAGCCGCATACCGACAAGATGCTTGGCCGCCCCATCGTCCTCCGGTGCGGGCAAATCGTCGGGCAAATCCAATGGGTTATGGAGTGCGTTCATAGCGGTATCCGATTCCGAAAGTGAAAAAGATTCCTTTTGTGACGGCTTACTTCTTCGTGTTTGCGTAACAGATGAACTCGAGCAATGAGCCGTCGGGATCGCGAAAATAAACGCTCGTGCCCGGTCCCTTGGCGCCGAAGCGCTCCATCGGCCCGCGCTCGATTTTGACCGCGCAGCGCTCAAGATGCTTCACGGCGTCCGCGATCGGCCCCTTCCACTCGAAGCAGAGGTCGCTGTTCCCCGGCTGCACCGGCAGCCGTGCGACCTCGGCGGGTCTCAGGCCGGGTCCATGCAAATTGAGCTGATTGTCGCCGAACCGATACGCGAAGCCGTTCGGACGGGTGACCAATTCCGCTCCCACGACCTTGACGTAAAACTCGTTCGAGCGCGCCCAGTTGGAGACGTGAACGACGCAATGGTCGAGCTTCACCGGAATGCCCATCGTTTCCCCCATTACCCCTTTTGCCGCATCAAGCGGCCTTTTTCACGCGACCAATCACGCTTTTTGATGCTTGCGCGTTTGTCATGCAGTTTCTTGCCGCGCGCAAGCGCGATTTCCATTTTCGCGCGTCCCTTGGCGTTGAAATAGAGCTTGAGCGGCACGATCGTCATCCCTTCTCGCTCGATCGCTCCGATCAATTTGTTGATTTGCTTGCGATGCAACAAAAGCTTTCGCGAGCGCCGCGGCTCGTGATTGTTGCGGTTCGCCTGCAGGTATTCGGGGATGTTCGAATTCACGAGCCAGATTTCGTTGCCGCGCGCATCGGCGTAGGACTCGGCAATCGTAGCCTTGCCGACGCGCAACGATTTGACCTCAGTGCCGGTAAGCGCAATCCCGGCCTCGAAGACTTCGCCGATTTCGTAATTGAAACGCGCCTTGCGGTTTACGGCGACGTCGCGTTTTGGATCGCCGGCTTTTTTCTTGGCCATGGCCGAGGTCGGGAGTCTCCCGCCTCACGCATTCATCAGGCCGGCATGCACCATCGCGTCGCGCACGACGGCCTTGCTCGATTCCGCAAGCGGCCCAAGCGGCAAGCGCACATGCTCCGAGCACTTGTTCATGAGCGAGAGCGCATACTTCGTGGGCGCTGGGCTATTCTCGACGAAAAGCGCGGCATGGAGTGGCATCAACCGATCCTGGATTTGCAGCGCCGTCTTGTAGTCGCCCTTCAATGTCGCATCCTGAAACTCGCCGACAAGGCGCGGCGCTACATTCGCGGTCACCGAAATGCACCCGACGCCGCCTTGCGCGTTGTAGCCGAGCGCCGTTCCGTCTTCGCCAGAAAGCTGAATGAAATCCGGGCCGCAAGCGTGACGCTGCAGGCTCACGCGGTCGAGCTTCGCGGTCGCATCCTTGCAGCCGACGATATTCTTGAGTTCCGACAGCCGCTTCATGGTTTCGACCGAAATGTCGATCACCGAGCGCGGCGGAATGTTGTAGACGAAGATCGGAATGCCGATCGCGTCATTGATCGCCTTGAAATGGCGATAGATGCCTTCCTGGCTCGGCTTGTTGTAATAGGGCGCGACCACAAGCACCGCGGCGGCACCCGCCTTTTCGGCGTGCTTCGCAAGATCGATCGCTTCCGCGGTCGAGTTGGAACCTGCCCCTGCGATGACCGGAACGCGGCCCTTGGCCTGCTCCACGCACCATTCGACCACATTGTGGTGCTCGTCATGGGTGAGCGTCGGGCTTTCGCCTGTCGTGCCAACCGGCACGAGACCATCCGTTCCTTCGGCGATCTGCCAGTCCACAAGATCGCGGAAAGCGCGCTCGTCCAGGCCGCCGTTCTTGAACGGCGTGACCATAGCGGTGAAGGAACCTCGAAACATGACGGCGGGCTTTCTTGAATGTCGGCGGTTCTAGAGGGATACCCCCAAACGCCGCACTGCGAAAGCCCCGCCAAAGGGCTTTTGTTTACAGGATGGTAAGGAAAGGGCCATGAATTGACCGGAATTCGTGATTCCTGTGGCCCGAGATGATGCGGATCGACTCGCCACTGTTGAAGGCCGGGCTTGCTGCGGCGATCCTTCTTGCCGCCGAGCCGCCTTTGCGCGCGCAAAATCAGACCGAGATTGCCTCGCTCAAACAGGCGATCGGCTATATCCGCAAGGACCAGGGCGACAAGGCGCTCGCGATCGCCGACCGCCTGCAGGATCCCGCCGCGCGCAATCTCATCGTCTGGCTGGGGCTGCGTTCCACGCCGAATGACATCGGTTTCGATCGCGCTGCGCGATTCATTCGCGAGCGCGGGACGTCCTGGCCAAGCTCTTCGCTCATCCGCCGCCGCGCCGAACGGCTTCTCTACGAAGAGAACCGCGACGCCGGAACGGTACGCGCCTTCTTCGGCCAGAGCACGCCGCTCTCCGGCGAAGGAAAATTCGTGCTCGCCAGGGCACTCGCCGCGAGCGGCGATCAAAAGAACGCTAACGCGCTGGCCCGTATGGCATGGCGCGACGACGATCTTTCACCCGCAAGCGAACGCGATCTCCTCGCCGCGTTTCCCAACATATTGACGCGCGAAGATCATAAGCTCCGCGCCGATCGGATGTTCGCGGAAGACCATACCGATGCCGCCGTGCGCGCGGCGCAGCTTGCCGGCCCCGATCAGGGGGCAATTGCGCTTGCCCGCGCTGCCGTCCGCAAAAAGTCGTCCAACGCCGGACATCTTCTCGACGCGGTGCCTGCCTCTGCTCGCAAGGACCCGAGCTATATTTTCGCCCGCGCGCAATATCTCCGCCTCAAAAATGATCCGCGCGGCGCCGCGCGTGTTTTCGCGGAAGCGCCACGCGACCCGCGCGCGATCGTCGGCGCTGACGATTGGTGGCGCGAGCGCCGGATTGTCGCGCGCGCGTTGCTCGATCTCGGCGACTACCATGGCGCCTACAAGGTCGCGCACGATGCCGCCATTCCGGAATCCGATAACTATCAAGCCGACCGTCTCTTCACCGCCGGCTGGATCGCGTTGAGATTCCTGCACGATTCCGCGACCGCCAAGCGGCTTTTCGCGGACATTCCGAAAGTTTCGGTGCATCCGGTGACGGTTTCGCGCGGCTATTATTGGCTGGGCCGCGCCGAGGAAGCCGCCGGTGACAAGATCGGCGCGCGGATCAACTATCAGAACGCGGCGCGCCACACTGTCACGTATTACGGCCAGCTCGCGCGAGCGCATCTCGGCCTGAAGGATCTGCCGCTGCCGCAAACGCCTCGCCCGCCCGCGGCGGAGCTTGCCGCCTTCGAAAGGCAAGAGCCTATCCGCGCGCTTCGTTTGCTCTATGCGGCCGATGCGCGCGAGCTTGCGATCCCAATCTACACGGATTTTTCCGACCGCGCCGGCAACGATACCGTCGGCTATCTCCTGCTCGCGCATATCGCGAACGAAATGCACGATGCGCGCGCGCTCGTGTTGATCGGCAAATCCGCGATGAACAAAGGTGTGCCGGCGGAATTGATCGGCTTCCCGACCTTCGGCATTCCTAAATACACCCATGTCGGCCCCAAGGCCGATCCCGCGATCATCTACGCGATCGCGCGCCAGGAAAGCCAGTTTGACCAGCGCGTCGTGTCGGTCGCAAACGCAAAAGGCCTGATGCAAGTGATCCCCTCCACCGCGCGGGCAATCGCCAAGAAGTTCGGCCTGCATTGGGACGAAAAGAAACTCGGCGGGGATGCGGTCTTCAATGTGCAGCTCGGCGCCGCCGAACTCGGCGATCTCTTGCAGGCCTACCGCGGCAATTACGTTCTTACTTGCATCGGCTATAACGCCGGCCGCGGCCGCGCCAACGAATGGATCAGCAAATACGGCGATCCGCGCGACCCCAACGTGAACATTGTCGACTGGATCGAACGCATCCCGCTTTCGGAAACTCGTTACTATGTGCAGCGGGTAATGGAAAATCTGCAGGTCTATCAAGCCCTTTCGGGCGGTCATCACGGGCTCACGATCGAAGCCGACCTGGTGCGGGGCGGCTAGAGTCCCACGCGCAGTAAATCAAACATTCGTCATGGCCGGGCATGTCCCGGCCATCCACGTCTTTCTTCACCGCCGCCAAGGCGTGGATGCCCGGCACAAGGCCGGGCATGACGCGGAGAAGCAAACTTACCGGCGGCTAACTCACTTCTTCAAGCCGCGCGCAAATTCCGAAATTTCCGGCGCGATCGACGCCACCAAGTCAGCCCACGACTGGCCCGGCTGCTGGCGAACAATCCGCGCGCCGGGGTACCAGGGACTGTCCTTGCGGTCTTTGAACCAGTACCAGTGCCGGCCCTGACCGCGGGGGATCAGAATCCACACGGGTTTGCCGAGCGCGCCTGCGACATGAGCCGTTGCGTTGCTGATCGTCACGACGGCATCGCACGCCTCGATCAGCGCGGCGAGCCCGTCGATATCCTCTTTATTGTCGATCTCATCGATATGCTGGATCGAAATAGCCAGCTCGTCACGCGCCGCCCGCAAGTCGGCGGCCGTGTCGCCGTACTGAAGGTCTACAAAGCCGAGCGCCGGCTGCTGCAGCAGTGGAGCGAAATCCTGGAGACGCGCCGTTTTATAATGGCCGGTCCTCGAATTCGTACTGCGCCATGAAATTCCGATCACGCACCGCTCGTTTGCATGGACCGCATCGCGCAATCTGCCGGCACGCTCGCGATCGGCAACGAGGTAAGGCGAGCGGGGAAAATCCTCCCAGCTCTGGCGGAAAAACCTTCCGAGGCTGCCGATCGGGGAGTGCACGGCAATCGAATCCTCGTTGACTTCAGGCGTAAGCGCCCGGATTTTCAACATCGGAAAAGAACGCTTGAAAAGCGGGATCAGCCGAGGCTCGACTTCGAGCACGATCTGCGCCGCGCGCCGGATCGCATCCGGCAGGATGCTTGCGTGCAAAATCTCGTCGCCAATCCCCTGTTCGCCCCAGATCAGCAAAGGCTCGGAAAGCGTCTGGCCGTCCCATCGGGGCACGGAATATTTTCTGAGGGGCAGCATCAATGCGCTTTCTTCCGAAAAGCGATCCTCGTAAAGATCCCAGCCCTCGCGGAATTGTCCGATCGAGAGCGCCGTCATTGCCTTAACGGACTTTAATTCTTGCGAGTCGGGCTTGCGTGCGATCACCCGATCGACCAAGCGCAGCGCCTCTTCTTCGCGGTGCAAGAAAGCCATTACCTTCGCGCGGTTCAAGATTGCGGTGCCCGAATTCGGATCGAGGCTAAGCACTCGATCGAAATGAGCGAGCGCCCGCTCTTCCAGATTGACCAGCAAGAGATATTTACCGGCAGAGAGGTGAGTTTCGGCATCGTTCGAGTCTTCCTCCAATAACGCCAGCGCTTTTTCCGCCTCGATTGCCGCTTCGTCATATCGATTGAGACCATGCAGGCATATTGCCAGCATGAAGCGTGCGGCGGCAGAATCTGGATTGAGAAGAATCGCTCGCTGGAAGTGCTCGACGGCGCGATCCTCGAAATGGATCGACATCAAAGCGTTGCCCGCGCAATAATACGCTTCGTAACGATTGGGTTGCAGTTTGATCGCCTTGTCGAATGCGTCCAGCGCCTCGACCGTCTTTTCCTGATTAACGAGGGCGTTTCCAATCGTCAGATACGCTTCGGCGAGGTTAGGATCGATCTCGAGAGCTTCCTTCGCCGCCTGAATCGCCTCCTCGTAGCGAGCCGCCAGCGAAAGCGCGCTTGCAAGATTGCTGTGCGCTTGAACGAAATCCGGTCTCAAGTCTTTCGCCTTGCGAAAGGCGCCGATCGCGTCGTTCGATCGCCCGAGCGCCTTCAAAACCACCCCCAGATTGTTATAGGCCTGAAAATCTTTCGGATTCAGCTTGACCGCCGTCTCGAAATAGCCGATCGCCTGTTCGTCCCGGTTTAGCCTTTGCAAAATCGTGCCGAGGTTATAGTGCGTTGACGCCTGCGTGGGATCCAGCTGCAAAGCGCGCTGGCCGGCTTCCACCGCTTCCTCCAGCCTTCCTGCCTGCATTAACGCAACCACGAGCAGGTTCGCCGCCCCGATGTGTTTGCGGTGGGCGCGAAGAAAATTCCGATAAAGCGGAATAGCGTCTTGCGCACGGCCTTGTTGATGGAAAGCAATGGCTCTGGAAAGATCGGTTTGCTGCATTTCCGTCTTCACGACAGCTTCCGGCTTGCGCTCAAAAATGCGAGTGAGTTAGCTATACCGATATACATGGGGCGCATAAAGCGTGACAAGATCGCATCATAATGCCGGCCGAAATCGAAGACGCCTGGTTTTTTAGCGAAGACGCCCTCAAGCTGCATGCCCTTCGCGCCGTTCCTTGCGGGGAAAAAACCCGTGTTCCGGTCATCGGCCTGCCGGGAATTTCGCGGACCGCCGAGGATTTTCGCACGCTGCTCTCGGCCCTGGCGAAGAATCCGGATGGCGCGCGCCCAGCATTCGCGCTCGATTCCCGCGGCCGCGGGCTGTCGGAGCGCGACAAAAATCCGGCGAACTATTCCGTGCCGGTCGAACTCGGCGATCTGGTGGCTTTTTTACGCGCGGCAAAAATTCAACGCGCAATTTTCGTCGGCACCTCGCGCGGCGGAATTCTGGCAATGGCGCTCGCATCGATCATGCCGCAAGCGATCGCCGGCTGCGTTCTGAACGATGTCGGGCCCGTTCTCGATATGCAAGGGCTTCTTCGCATCAAGGGATATGTCGGCAAGATGCCGAAGCCGCGATCCTGGCGGGAAGCGATTGCGAGCCTCAAGAAAATCATGGCCGCGCACTTCCCCGGCTTTAACGGACAGGATTGGGAAAATTACGCGCGCAGAACGTGGGACGAGCGTTTCGAACCGCGCTCGGATCCCGCGCTCGCCGCGGCATTCGAGGGAATTAGCGCCGCAACGCCGCCGCCCGCGCTCTGGCCGCAATTCGAGGCGCTCGCCGCGGCCGCGCCGCTGCTCGTGCTGCGCGGCGAACATTCGGATTTGCTCTCGCACGAAACCGTCGCGGAAATGCAGCGGCGCGATCCGCGGATGCAATTTGCCGAAATTTCGGGACAAGGCCATGCGCCGGCGCTGGAGCGCGAGGAAGTGATCCGGCCCATTCTGGAATTCGCGGCGCGCTGCGATCCGGCAGATTGATTCCGACCAATCTCTCCAGCCGTCATGCCCGGCACAGGGCCGGGCATGACGGGGCAAAGAAAAAACCCCGGCGGAAAACCGCCGGGGCTCTTCATTCTTAGATCGAACTTCGATTACCAGTAACGAGTCGCCCTGAAGAGGCCACCCCACCAGCTCTGGGAGCCGTTGACATCGACATTGCCGGTAGCGGGGTTACCCGCAACATTGGCATTCTTCGTCTTGAGGTTAGCCCAGTACACTTCGGTACCGAGATCGAGGTTCTTGACCGGCGACCAGATCAGGTTGGCGGCAGCCGTATCGAAGGTTCCGTCCGGGAAGCCGTCGATATTGGCCTGGCGCGGAGAATCCTGGTGATACCGGGTCCAGCCGATAGTCGACCGCAGATTCGCCGTCCAGAAGTGACGGTACTCGATGTCGAGCGAGTAGGACTTCGTCAGGTTCAGAGACGTTGCACCAGAAGCGGTATTACCGTCAGGAACATACGCATCCATCAGCGTCAGGTTCGGAAAGTTATTGCCGTTCAGCCGGTAGCTGAGCGTACGGCCGGTCATGTTGTAGTTGCTGCCGGTCGCGTCGGTGCAAGCGGTGCAACCCTTCGCCCAGACACCCTGGATAAACAAG
>Ga0068853_100001808_pt1 | contig 15724 bp, 6 predicted proteins | sample KBSCornC32_FD_65655 | JGI IMG/M metagenome (GOLD analysis project Ga0068853, IMG submission 65655) | Corn rhizosphere microbial communities from Kellogg Biological Station, Michigan, USA - KBS Corn C3-2 | ecosystem: Host-associated > Plants > Roots > Rhizosphere > Soil ...
TCCGCGTCATTTATGTGATGACGCGGTTCTTTTTTTAGGACGACCGAGCGGATGAATTCAGCGATCTCATTCGTCGATGCTCCGCAGCGGAGAACATCGCGGAGATTGTGTTCCGTCGTTGAGAAAAGGCACGTTCGGATCTGCCCATCTGCCGTCAGTCTGATGCGCGAGCATTGCCCGCAGAACATCTCCGTCACCGGCGCGATGATCCCGATCTCGCCGGGAGCACCGTCGGCGAATCCAAACTTCCACGCTGTGCCGGTGCCTCGACTCGTTTCCATTAATTGCAGCGGATAGACGTCGTTGATGCATTCGCGTATCTCTCGACCGGACACGACCATGTCGCGACTCCAGTCATGCCCGCTGTCGAGCGGCATAAACTCGATAAATCGAAAACTAACATCTTTATCACGCGCAAACGTCGCAAAATCGACGATCTCATCGTCATTGCGTCCGCGGACGATGACGGCATTGATCTTGACGGGACCGATACCGTACTCCTTCGCCGCATCGATCGCTGTCAGTGGTTTTTGAATCGCATCGACGCCCGTGATCTCGTGAAAACGATCCTGTCGCAGACTGTCGAGGCTGATCGTTACGCGATCGAGTCCAGCCTTTTTAAGCTCAGCCGCATGCTCGGCAAATGATTGTCCATTCGTGGTCAGCGCAAGGTCCGCGAGGCGCGGTTTTAAACGCGAGATCTGCTCCACAAGCGCGACAATTCCCTTTCGCAGCATCGGCTCGCCACCGGTGAGGCGTATCTTCTCAATGCCTAGATCGACAAAGATCTCCGACAGACGCGCTATCTCCTCGAACGTGAGGATGGTCTCTTTCCTCGCCATCGGCGGCTCGCCATTCGGCAAACAGTAAAAGCAGCGAAAGTTGCACCTGTCCGTCACTGAGATCCGCAGATCGCGGATCGTGCGGCCATAGGAGTCGGTCAGGAATGCGCTCACGGATACATTATCGCAGAAGCAAGTACTAGCCGTTAGCTCTAAGCAAAAAGCTGGTAGCTAAAGGCCCACAGCTAACAGCTAGTAGTTATTTTAAAAGCTCCGCCGCATTCCGCTTCAGGCCCACGAGCTTCGTGCGCTTCATAGCGGAGCGGCGAAAGCGTTCGACATAGCTCGGGTGGTCCATCCGTGAGATCTCGTCGAGGTCGAGTGAGGTCTGGCCGCCGCGAGGCTCAAAACGCTCTTCATGGCTCGCCGTCTCAAAGCGATTCCACGGGCAAATGTCCTGGCAAATGTCGCAGCCATAGATCCAGCCGTTGAGATTCGCGCCAATGTCGCTGGGCAATTCTTCGTCACGCAACTCGATCGTGGCGTAGGAGATGCAGCGATTGGAGTCGACGACATACGGCTCGACTATCGCCTGAGTCGGGCATGCATCGATGCATGCGGTACACGTGCCGCAGTGGTCGTCGAGTTTGGCAAGATCGTATTCAAGCTCTATATCCAGCAGCAGCGATCCGATAAACACCCACGAGCCCACCTCTCGCGTTATCAAATTCGTGTGCTTGCCGATCCAGCCGAGTCCGGCCCGTGCGGCCCACGCTTTGTCCATGAACAGCGCAGTGTCGACGCAGATCTTTGCGTTCACCTCCGGATGCGAGCTGCGAATAGAGTCGACGAGTGCAGTCAGCTTTTCCCGAAGGACATCGTGGTAATCATCACCCCACGCATAACGCGATATTTTGCCGTGCGACGGTGAATGCTCGTGCTTGTGCGGCGTGTAGTAATTGAGAGTGCAAACGATGACGGATCGACACCCGGACATCAGCAGCCGTGGGTCTGCGCGTTTCTCCGGCTCACGCTCCATCCACCCCATCGTCGCGTGATAGCCACGGTCGAGCCATTCGCGCAGATGCTCGCCCTCGGCTTCCATCCGGTCGGCCGCGACGATACCAACGGAGGTGAATCCAAGCTCGAGTGCCTTGCTCTTGATATCGGCAACGGTAACGCTCACGTTTCAATTATCAGCCTAGCGTGCCGCAAAAAAGAAGGCCCGGCATTGCAGCCGGGCCTTCGTATAGACAGAAACGGTGCGTTTTAGAAGCTCAGCTTTGCGCCAAACTGAAACTGCCTTGGGTCAAACGCCGCCGTCGGACGGCTGTAATAACGGCCATTCGACGCTCGTTTTCCAAAAGCATTGACGTCCGTAAAGAATGGCGATGCCGACGCCTCGTTAAAGCGATTAAAGAGGTTAAAGCCCTCCGCGATCAGCTCGATCTTCGCCCGCTCGCCAATATGCAACGCACGCGATACGCGCAGGTCGAGCGACTGGAACGAGTGCGTAATACCGGCGTTTCTCGGCAGGTTGCCTGTCGAGAATTGCCCATTCGTGATAAGCGGCGTGATACAGCCGGGATTGCCGGGGACACAAAGCGTGCCGTCAGGATTCACGCTCGGACGATCGGTTTGCGTGGATTGATCGTTATTCGTATCGACGTTGGTGATGATATTGAAAGGACGTCCGGACGACCATTCAAAGATCGGGGCGATCGTAAAGTTTGACAGGAAGCGATGCATGCCATTGCCCTGCCTCCAATTATCAGGCGACATCAGCACGCCGCTAAATACAAAGCGGTGACGCTGGTCAAACAGCGAGTCCGCCCTCTCCGCACGAAAGTTTCGCACGTCCTGCGCGATCAATAGCGTCTGCAGGTCCGATGAATCGTCGATCGAGTGCGACCACGTGTAACTCGCGAGGAATGTAAAGTTGTTGGCAAAGCGTCGCTTCACCTCAAACAGTCCGGCGTTGTAGTTTGAATTGCCATCGGAGATCTGTGCGTTGACCGAGCCAAACGGCGACAGCGTGCCTGGCGTCCTCAACGTGCCGCTTGCGGCAAGAGCTCCATCAAGCGTCGCCTTGTTGACTGCACCGCCCGACGCGGCGAACGCAAGGAAGTAATTCGGCGCATTCGGCCTAAAGAAATTCGCGATGGCCGGAGCGATAACGCCGCCGCGAGTCGTCACCGAGATGATCCCGGGGATCGGCTGAGCGACGATGTTGTTGCACTTCGTCGGATCGACGGTCGAGACATCCTGCGTCGTCACCGGATTTGTGCCAAAGCAGCGAACGTAGTTCTGGATCTGAAGCGCGGTGTTCGGCGGATTCAGGTCGGTCGGGTGAGGCAAGTGATGCGCGCCGACAAACATATATGTCGCCGAGACCGACATGTTCTTGCCAAACTGGTGCTCGATCCCGAGATTCGCCTGCGTCGCCTCTGCGTATTGAAAGTCCTTTGAGACCGGCAGCACGAATGGCAGCACGGGCCCAAAACCCGGAAATGTCTGATCGTTGAACCGCTGTCGCCCAAGCTGGTACTCTGCCGACGCGGCCGCACCGGGCGTGCAGTTAACCCCCGGCACCGCTCCGGCAAAATTACAGATCACGACCGTGCCCTGAAAGACCTGTGCAGCATTTAGCAGCCCTGTCGGTGTCGGACTGCCGGCAGTGAGCACAGCCTGCTGCTGCTGGGCGGCGTCGGCGATGTCCGAGTTGAATGCGATCGCCAGCAGCGGGTGATCGTAATAAAGGCCAATATTCCCACGGAGCACCGTCTTGCCGCTGCCAAATATGTCGTACGCAAATCCGAGCCGCGGCTGCCAATTGTTAGTATCGCGAGGCACGCCCTGCTGCACGCCCATCACATCCTGCGCGGCTTTAATGTCCGACGCCGCAAGGGTGATGCCCGTCAGCGGGTCTTTAAACCCGACCGGCGTGATGGTCTGCGACAGCTCGACATCGTAGCGGACGCCATAGTTGATCGTCAGTCGATGCGTGAGCTTCCACGAGTCCTGGGCAAAGAACGAGATCGGCTTGTTCCCGATCGTGCTGTCCGGGTTGCCAAAACCTTGAATGTAGAGCGACGGCAGCCCGAGACCATAACTCTGCACTGGAGTGAGGTCCGGCAGGCCGGCGAAAGCGGGATTCAGATTCGCCGCAGCAAAATTGCCAAAGTTAAAGAGACCCGCAAAGTTGAGCTCAAAATGAGCGCGGGCGATATTCACGTCATTGTAATCGCCGCCAAATTTGAAGGTGTGGTTCCCCCGCACCCACGTCAGGTTATCGAGGAATTGATATCGGATCTCGGTCCGATCCACCGGCGAGAAAAGCTCGCGACCGAGGAACGCCGTTCCCGCGATGTTGTCAGCAACGGCTTGCCCATTTTGCGATCGAAAGCTTGTCTTGCGACGGCCAAAGCTGAAGCGAAGGTCGTTGACCATGTTGCTGCTGACGTTCGAGACAAGATTTGAGCTGAACGAGGTGTCCTTGATGTCCGTGATGCCGGTGCGTGAAAAATCGTTTTGGCCGAGCGATTGATTCTGCGACTCGACCTGGATGCCTGACACCAAGCTCGTGTTATATCCAAAGCGGACGTTGAACTGATTCGCGTTATTGATGTTCGTGTCAAAACGCACTGAGGAGAAGTTGGTCCGCTCGGTCACGGGGAAAACTCGTTGTAGTGAGTTCAGCGGGCGAAACGCGATGTCCGACACCGGCACCGGCGTGCCGCTCAGCAGGAACCGCTGACCGACCGTGCCCGGACCGATCGGCGAGATCGCAGGGCAAAGGCTGCCGTCATTCGGACTCGTCAGCGGATTGGTGCCGTTAAGTGCCGTCTGCGCACCGCTCGACGCAAAAAATGCATACGCGCGGGCCGCGCAAATATTATTTGCATTACCGGATGCGACGAGTGCATTGATCACACCGGCCTGCTGTGCAGTGAGTCCCGTAAACGTCCTCGCCACCGGATTTACACCCGGCAAAACCGGAATAGTAACGCTCGAGGTCAGCGGCCCTACGACATCCGAGGTAAAGAAACCAGACTCGTCACGCTGACGACGCTCAAAGGAGCCAAAGACGAAAGCCTTGTCCTTTACAAGCGGTCCGCCGATCGTGCCGCCCCATTGAGTGCGTCTAAACGCAGGCTTTGCGACCGGGGCAAAGGCATTGCGAGCCTGGATGCTCTTGTCTCGGATAAAGCCAAAGATGGTGCCGTTGACGTCGTTGGTGCCGCGCTTTGTGACAACGTTGATAACACCGCCCGTCGCACGGCCAAACTCCGGAGTGTACGAGTTTGTCGCGACCTGATATTCCTGCACGGCCTCCATCGAGACCGTCGTTCGCGCCGCATTGATCGAGTTATCGGTAAAGTCCGCACCGTCGACATTGACCTGCGTCGAGCGGCCCCGTTGCCCGCCGATATTCAATCCTGAGGTCGGAGCAGGCCCGATCGGACGGCCGTTGTCGCGGCCGACCGTCGAGAGCGTCAGTGCAAATCCCGTCGCGTCTCGCTGATTGATCGGCAGATTTTCAATACGCTGCTGATCTATCGTATTTGTGACGCTGCTCCGCGTCGGCTCGACAAGCTGCACGTCCTCAGCCGAAACATTGACGACAGCGGAGGGTGCGCCGATCTCGAGTTTTAGAGTCAGCTCGGCCGCTTGTCCGACCGTCAGCCGAACGCCCGAGACGATGACCTTTTTAAAGTTCGCGGCCTCGGCGGAGATCTCGTATTCACCCGGCGGCAGGCCGATCAGCGAATAGTGGCCGTCGCTATCTGCGCTGACCGTTTTTGTGATACCGGTCGCCGAGTTTCGCGCCGTGATCGTCGCTCCGGACACGACCGCGCCATTCGGATCGGTCACCGTGCCGGACAGGTCGGCGGCCGTCGCCTGCGACTGGGCCAACGCCGAACAAGCGAACATACCCATCGCCGCTGTCAATAATATTGCCGAGATCATTCTCGCGGTCGTCACGCTTAGGAAATATCTCATCCGTTTCTCCTTTTTTTGAAAGTCCGGAGTCTGGTTCTGCCGCTTTAGGGACCGGATCCTGCGAATTCCTGCAAACAGGGATCGCTCCATCGGGTAAGTTGCCTTTGCGGCAAGTCGGACTGTAAACAGAATTTAACTTTGAACGTTGTAACCTAATCGACCCGATTAGGCAAGCAAAGTCATATGTTGTTTTTACGGATATGTCACGGAAATGTTTGGCCGCCGTTTCGCTCGCGACATACGTTGCTGGTTTAATACCCACAGATGAAGATCGTCCCGCTCGCCATTCCGACACCCTTTTACGTGGGTGATGTAAACGTTTACCTCATCCGCGAGGACCCGTTGACGCTGATCGACGTCGGGCCAAAAACGGACGAGGCTGCCAAAGCTCTCCGCGATAAGCTCGCCGCTCACGGCGTCAAATTCTCCGACGTGCGCCGCATCTTGCTGACGCATGCTCACGAGGACCACTGCGGTTTGGCAAAGCGAGTTCGCGACGAGGCAAAGGACGCCGAGATACTGGTCCATGATTGGGAAACAGGCAACCTCTTTGGCCGCCTCGCGCAGCAAGAGCACCGGCAATTGATGTTGCTCTCCGGTGTGCCGGAGAGCGTCTTTGACGAATTGCGGTCTTTATATCAAGAGGTGAGTCTGCTCACGGACTCGCTGGCCGAGGGCGATCTCAAGCCGCTGCGCGATGACATGGAGCTCGAATTCGAGTCCGGCGCGCTGCAGGTCCTGCATACCCCGGGACATACTCCAGGTTCGTGCTCATTCGTTCGCGGTGCCGATCGGACACTGATCTGCGGCGACTGTGTGCTCAAACGCATCACGCCAAATCCGATCCTCTCACCGGACCCAACCGATCCGTCAAAACGCTTTCCCTCGCTCGGCGAGTATCTCGTCAGCCTCGCAAAGATCCGATCGTATTCACCGACGCTCGTGTATGGCGGGCATGGCGAGGCGGTGACGGATTTTGAAGAGATCTTTCACCGCTACGTCCGCGCCATCGACGAGCGTCAGCGAAAGGTCGTGTCGCTCGTCACAAAAAACGGCACGACGGCATACGATGTCGCACGAGATCTCTTTGCGGCCTCATTCGGCGCCGACGTGCATCGCTTCCTGGCGATCTCCGAGGCGATCGCGCACCTCGACTACGCTCATTCCGAGCACAAGATCGGTCTCGAATTAAAAGATGGAGTGGAATATTACCGCTCGCTCTGACTTGAGCTATGCGGCCTTTTCGATTCCGTATCGCGCGAGCTTGAGATAGAGACCACGGCGCGTCAGCCCAAGCTCGGAGGCGACGCGAGAGATGTTCCAACTGTGACGCGCGAGTGCTGATCGAATGAGCTGCATCTCGAGCTCAGAGACAGCCTCTTCGAGCGTGCCGCCATTCGACACGTTATTGAAAGGAACGAACGACCCGCCGCCGTCATACGTCGCGATCGGCCTGACTCCAGGTGCCGACCCGAAAGGCGTCAAAGGCTGTGTCGCACGCTGCAGCTCGGGCGACAAATGCGCCGGCGTGATGACCTCTTTATCGACCGCTCGGGCGACGATCCGCTGGATCTCATTGCAAAGCTGGCGAACATTCCCGTCCCACGTGCAGACCATCAACATGTCGATCGTCTGCGGCATGAACGTCACGTCATTCTTTCCAAATCGCTGCGAATAATGGTTGACGTAATAGTTGACGATCGGCGGGATCTCGGACCGTCGCTCACGCAGCGGCGGCACACGCAATCGAATGACGTTTAGGCGATAGTAAAGGTCCTCGCGAAACGTGCCCTCAGCGACCTTTTCCTCGAGCGGCATATTGGTCGCGGCAATGATGCGGACATCGACCTTGATCGGCTTTTTCTCGCCGATCGGCTGGATCTCGCCCTCCTGCAAAAACCGCAGCAGCTTTGGCTGGACGTCGAGCGGCAGGTCGCCGATCTCATCCAGAAAAAGTGTCCCGCCGTCAGCCGTACGGATCATGCCGGGCGAGTCGGCGGTGGCGCCCGTGAAGGCGCCCTTTCGGTAACCAAACAGGTGTCCCTCGGCGAGTTCTTTTGGAACGGCCGTGCAGTTAAATGGGACAAAGATCTTGTCCTTGCGATTGGATATCGCGTGTATCGCCCGCGACACGAGCTCCTTGCCGGTCCCTGATTCGCCCGTCACCAGGACCGTCACGTCCGATGAGCGGATCTTATAGACCTCTTCAACAAGAGCGGTCATCGCCGGCGAGGAATGTATAAACCCAGGCATCAGGCTGCTCGACGTATATGGCGACGCCTCGGCCTCTGCAGGCTGCGATTTGTCGCGCTCGCGGAGCGCCACGACGTCCAAGCCAAGCTCGACAACTCTAAGCAGCGGCTGCAGAGAAGATTCGTCAGACAGCACCGCACCCGACTGCGGATTTACGATCAGGACCGCCGGCGGAGCGGCAGAACCTTTGAGATGAAACACCGCGACATTCTTTCCACGGGCGAACTGCTTCTCTTCATTTTTTTCGAGCGCCTCGGTGAGCTTGCGCGCGAGCTCGTTGCTCTCTACCGGCGAATAGCCGTGCGTGATAAATGGATACAGCCGCTTCACCTCGTTGTACTGAGCAATGATGATCCGCTTCGCATTGCTCTCCTGCTGGAGCACGGCGACCAGCTCTCGGAACAACAGCTCTCGCGACGCCGTCGCCTCGGCGAGACGCACGGTGAGAAGCTGCGAAACGACGGAATTGGTGCGTTTCTCCGCAGATGTGATTTGTTGTCTGGGTATCGTTTCGAGGCGAGCCAGCTCCTTTGCAACCTCAGTTGCGCGGCTCTCTAAATTCAACTTCTTAAAGATCTCGCGGGCTGTATTCAGGTGACGCTGTGCGCGTGCCGCATCGCGGACCTCGAGGTGCTCGCCGAGCACGTGGTGCATCAGTGCGGTGTGGTAAAGGTCACCGGCCGTCTCAAAGATAGTTAATCCGCGGCTGAAATGATGGATCGCCAGCTCGACGTCACCTTCATCGAGGGCCGTCAACCCGCGAATTCGCTGCACGTTGCCGAACACGAAAAAATCCTCGGCCGGATCGGCAGCTTCGATATCGGCCAGCGCCGCCTCACATCTATCGAGATCTTTTTGGACGAGGAAAGACTCCGCCAAAACAAGTCCAGCCATGCTCGCAAAGTGTTTGTCGCCTAATTTTTTTGACAGCTCGATGGTCGCGTTGGCCGTCTCGATCGCGCGGTTTATGCGGCCTTGAGCGAGATAGCATCGAGCAAGATTTCGCATGCACTGGATCTCGTACCAGCCGCGTTTCAACTTTTTTGCAAGATCGATCCCGCGCAAGAGGAGCTTCTCCGCCTCGTCGGTCTCGCCTCTGAGCAGCTCCAACTCACCAAGCGAATCAAGCACGCCGGCCGTATGCGCATTCTCGCGTTTTTCCGTGATCTCGAGAGCCCGCCGGATCATCTGCTCCGCCCGCGGCCATTCGCCGATCAGCATCAGGTTGATCCCTAGATTGTTGTATGCAATGACGGAATTGAGCGCGTGCTCCGTCTGGTCAAAGAATGCGATAGATTTTTCGAGACAATCGATGCCGTCCTGCGGCCGACGCAAAAACCAGTACGCTCCCGACATATCCGTGTACAGCTTGCCGAGCATGAACGGCGCCGAATTGTTGCCGATGATCTTGATGCCGAGGTCAAAATACTCGAGCGCCTTTTGCGAATTACCTTCCTGATGCAGACTGTTCGCGATCTCGCGATACGCCTCGGCCATTCCGAGCCAATTGCCGTCGGCGCGAAAGTAATTGAGCGATTTCTCGGCGTAGTCGCGCGAGATCGGATATTCGCTAAGCTTGCGATAGACGCGAGCCAACGCGATGTCGATCGTGCCCGATAGCGGCGTCAGCTCCTCATTCTCCGCTTTTTGGAGCGTGTCCTTGAGCAGCGTTACGGCCTTTGGCTGCTCGCCCGAGTTGCTGAGTGCAATTGCGAGCTGCGTGCTCACGCGAATGCGCGTCGGCGGGCTCAGCTCCGCGACCGCGATTTCGTCTGTATAACCTGAGATCGCCTCGAGCGACTCTTTGTAGTGGCCCGTGGTCTCGAGCGTAAACGAGAGCAACCGCTTCAAGTTTGCAAGATCGTCTGGCGTGTGTTTATAAGCTCCAATGCTGTAGCCCAGCAGCTTTTCGGCCTCCGCGGACAGCCCATCGCGCAGTTTTTGACCGACCGACGAAAAGACCTTGTCGATCGCATCGCGCGATATGATCCTCGTCGGCACGCGTTGCGAGCCGTTGTTCCGCGTTTTCTTCATCGAAGCTTTCACGTCCACAAAATCACCAATTGGAGAGCTTTTTCAGTTCTCCAAATCTCCAAGTGTGTAGTAAGTAGCCAGCGAAAATTTAACAGACAATTTTGCGGCTGTCCACAAAATTTCTGCTGCCATAGAATTTGCGAACGTTATTTCTCCGCACCTGCATCCAAATGTTTCCGGCGTCTGCTATGTTGGCGTCGGGGCCGATTCTGGTGCAAAATACTCCCACCACACGACCCGCCCGGGACGGCCAAGCCTGAATGAGCGACAGTAAAAAAGGTGAAAACGGCAACGGCAAGTCCGTTTTCCAGGACACAAAAGGCCGCAGAGGACGTTACTTTAATTCGGCGAGCATAATCGCCGGGACGGTAGCGACGATACTCCTCGCGCTGTTTGCGATCAGCGTGCTCGTAAATCCATTCCTGCCGCAGATCAAGTTAAAGCCTTCTGAAGCCCTGCCGCAGAAGACCGACCTAACAGTTCATGTACCCGAACGGCCGCTGACCAAGCAGGAGTCGATCGTCAAACGCATCGGCCAAACCGCTAAGGAACTAAAGAAAAAACGTGAGGAAGAAAAACTCGCGAAGGCCGCCGACTTAGACCAACTCATGGCGGCCACGCGTGAGCAGGACATCCGCTCCAAGCATGATGGCCCGCCGCTCGCGATCGGTTTCTTTGTTAACTGGGACGACTCGAGCATCGCCTCGCTCCGCCAAAATTATCAGAGTCTCGACTGGATGGTGCCGGAATGGATGAGGCTGTCCGGCAACGCCGATAATCCGCTCGCGCTCGACATCGATGACAAGGCGGTCGAGTTCATTCAGGAACACAGGCCCGAGATGCCCGTCCTTCCGCTGCTCCAGAACTATAAGAATGAGGAATGGAATAGCGACGTTCTCAGCGCCTCTGTAAGCACTGAGGAGTCGCGGCGCAAGCTGATCAACTCGCTCCTCGCTGTGATCGATCAGTACAAATTTGGCGGGATCACGATAGATATCGAGGAGGTGCCCGCGTCATCGCAGCGTAACCTTTTCACGTTCATGCGGGAGCTGCATGAGGAATTTCAGCCTCGCGGCCTGATCCTCGCTCAGGCGGTGCCGTTCGATAACGACGAGTGGAATTACAAGGCCTACGCCAGCGTCACCGATTACCTGATGCTTATGGCCTACGACCAGCATTGGTCGACCGGCGACTCGGGCCCTGTGTCGGGCGAGGACTGGTACGAGGGCATTCTCAAAAAGCGGATGGCCGAGCTGTCGCCCGCTAAGACGATCATTTGCTTTGGCAACTACGGCTATGACTGGACCGTGGGCGACAAGAAGGACGAGGCGGAGACGATGACATTCCAGGAATCGCTGCTTACCGCCAAGGAGTCGCTCGATAACGTAACAGATATCAAGTACGATCCCGTCTCAAAGAACCCGTATTACCAATATACCGAGGATGACGGCAAGGACCACACGGTTTGGTTCCTCGACGCCGCGACGGCGTACAACCAGCTTCAGGCGGCAAAACCATACGGCGTCGCCGGATTTGCACTGTGGCGGCTCGGCAGCGAGGACCCGTCGCTCTGGAATGTATTTGGAGCGGGCGGCAAGGTCGGCTCTCCCGATGATCTTGCGACCATCAAGTACGGCTACGATGTCGATTTTCAGGGTACGGGCGAGATACTGCAGGTCATCGCACAGCCGCAGGACGGGATTCGAGACCTAAAGACCGGCCCGGATGACGAGATCAGCAGCGAAACATATCAGCAAATGCCGTCGTCCTACGTGATACAGCGCACGGGCGATAGGCCCGGCAAGATCGCGCTCACATTTGACGATGGCCCTGACCCTGTGTGGACGCCGCAGATCCTCGATATCCTCAAGCAAAAAGGCGTTAAGGCGACTTTCTTTATTGTCGGTGAAAACGGTCAATCATATCCGGAGATCGTCAAACGCATCGTCGCCGACGGTAACGAGATCGGCAATCACTCATTCACGCATCCGAATCTCGCCGAGGTGCCGAATCGCGTCACCGACGTCGAGCTAAATGCCACGGAGCGTCTTATAGAGGCGCTCACCGGACATTCTACGAGGCTTTTCCGGGCGCCGTACTTCGGTGACGCCGAGCCGCGCACGCCGGACGAGATCGTGCCGACGGTGATGGCCCAGCAGCTCGGTTATGTCTCGGTCGGGCTCCACCTCGACCCGGACGATTGGAAGCTCCGCAACGACGACGGCTCCCGCCACACGGCGGACCAGATCGTCGATCAGATCCTTGAGCAAGCCGCGGTCACAACGCCCGAGGAACGCGGCAATGTCGTCCTGCTTCACGACAGCGGCGGCGATCGCTCCGAGACGGTCAAGGCGTTGCCGATGCTGATCGACCAATTGCGAGCGAAAGGATACGAATTCACCACCGTCGCCGACCTCGCCGGCATGACGGAGGCGCAGGCGATGCCGCCCGTGCCTCAGGACCAGAGCTTTTACGCAAAAACAGATTCATACGTCTTCTATGCCATCTCAATAATCGGTTGGCTCATGAAATGGCTCTTCCTGCTCGGCATCATTCTCGGACTCGGAAGAATGGCATTCATCGGGGCGCTCGCCTTCGCTCAGTATGCCCGCTCCAGACGCCGCGAGGCTGAGCGTTTTGGTGAGGGTTACGAGCCGCTGGTCTCGGTCGTCGTCCCGGCATTCAACGAGGAGCGCGTGATCGTAAACACGATCAAGAGCCTCCTCGCATCTGATTATAAGAATTTTGAGATCATCGTCGTCGACGACGGATCGGCCGATAACACTTACAAGCTCGTCAAGGAGACCTTTGCCGACGAGCCAATGGTCGCGGCCTTTACAAAGGAAAACGGCGGCAAGGCCGAGGCTCTCAATTACGGCTGGCGAGTCTCAAAAGGCGACGTGATCATCGCCCTCGACGCAGACACTCTATTCCAACCGCAGACGATCTCGGCCCTCGCGCATCGCTTTGCCGACAAGACCATCGGCGCCGTCGCGGGCAATGCAAAGGTCGGTAACCGCATAAATGTCGTCACAAAATGGCAGGCGCTAGAGTACGTCACATCGCAAAATTTTGACCGCCGCGCATTCGCGTCGCTCAACTGCATTACTGTCGTGCCCGGTTCTGTCGGCGCATGGAGGCGATCAGTTTTGGAGGAAGCCGGCGGCTTTTCCTCAGACACACTTGCCGAGGACCAGGACCTCACAATTCAGATCCGCAAGCTCGGCTGTCACATCGGTTACGAAGAGAACGCCGTCGGCCTTACCGAGGCTCCCGATTCGCTCAAAAATCTTGCGAAACAGCGTTTCCGCTGGTCCTACGGCACGCTCCAGTGCATGTGGAAATACAAACGCGCGCTCCTAAATCCGCGCTACGGCACGCTCGGCTTTATCGCCATGCCAAACGTCTGGATATTCCAGGTATTTTTCCCGCTGATCTCGCCGATCATGGACCTGATGTTCATCTGGACGATCGTCTCTGCGTTCCTCACGTCGCTCGAGCATCAGCAGGAATACGCGCACACGCCGACCAACGTGAATCAGGTCATCTTCTACTACGCGCTATTCCTCGCGGTCGACTGGTTCGGTGCTCTTGTCGCGTTCCTTATGGAGCGGACCGAGGACAAACGGCTGCTCGTTTGGCTGCTGATTCAGCGTTTTGGCTATCGGCAGGTGATGTACTGGGTAATGGTCAAATCGGTCTACACCGCGATTCACGGAGCCGTCGTCGGCTGGGGTAAGCTTGAACGCAAAGCCACGGTCGAAGCGCGTGTCTAGGCAAACAAATCCAAACCTCTGAGCACACGCCGCGTGGCATCAAACATCATATGCGGCCGATATTCTCCCCATTGAGTATCCTGTTGCTCCTCTTGGCGACGGCCGCCGTCTACTCGCAGGACCGCTGCTTCACACCCGAGGAGGCCGCAAAAGCGATTGCGAGTGTAGATTCGCCGACCACTCCGGCCGACATTCAAAAGATCCGCAAAGAGCTGCTCAATATGCGGCAGCGGCACGAAAAGCTCAATTCAGAGATCCTCGGCGATTTTTCCAAAAATCAATCCCGCGTGCCCGAGGTGAATGCGCTCGGCCGCAACGATCTGCTCCGTGTCTGCGAGATCATCAGGAATGACGGTTGGCCCGACAAGACGGCGCTCAAGCCCGATGGCTACGACGCACTCGTCTTCCTGATCACGAGCAACAAGGCCGTCGAGCTGCAGCGCGAGACGTTTCCGGTCCTTGTTGCGGCATCGAAGAAGGATGAATTTCCAAAGTCATCTGTTGCCGAGGTCGCGGACTCGATCCGCCTCGGCTACGGACTGCCCCAGATCTTTGGCACGCAGGCAACGAGGCGTGGCGACATTATCTATATTCTTCCGCTGCTAAATGACGCCCGCGTCGACGAATGGCGCAAAATCTACGATCTTCAGCCGCTCGCACAACAGATCCGCGGCATCGAGCGACGTTATTTGCTCCCGGTCCTCAAATCGCAAAAGCTCTCCAGTGCCGTGAAGCCAAATTCCCCCGGCATCGCTGACGTCGCTCAGCTCGGCATCTCCGACACTGACGAAGCGATAAAGGTCGAAACCAATGTCGTCAACCTAAACGTCCGCCTGATGGCCCAAAAAGGCGCGACGCTTCCGCCGAACCTGTCAAAGGATGATTTTGTGGTCACCGAGGACGGCGTGCAGCAGGACATCGCATATTTCTCGAATATCAGCACTCCATTCGACCTCGTCCTCGTCCTCGATTTTTCCGGCTCAACCGCCGACAAGCGAAAACTGATCAAGGATGCGGCCAAACGCCTCGTGGACGTTGCTCGCCCCGAGGACCGCATAGCCGTCGTATCCTTTGGCGACGAGATCACGACCGAGTCGCCGTTGACCTTAGACAAGGCGGCGCTTGCAGATCGAATATCAAAGATAAACGCCGATGGCTCCTCACCCGTTTGGGACTCGCTCAGCTACACGTTTACCAACGTTCTCAAACCAGAACCCGGCCGCCGGAGCGCGATCGTATTTATGACCGATGGCGACGACACTGCGAGCAAGATCACATTCGCCGACGCGATGGAGCAGGTTCGTCATCACGACACGATGGTCTACTCGGTCTTCATAAACACGGTGTCCGCCGAGCCTTCACAAAAGGATTACGCCGGCCGCCTTGTCGGAAAGCTCGAAGCCACACTTCAGATGCTCGCGGACGAAACGGGCGGACAATTCTACGCCGCAAGGCAGCTCAAGGATCTTAACGGCATCTACGAGCAGATCGTCCAGGACGTCGGCAGCATCTACAGCGTCGGCTACGAGCCCAAGAATGACCGTCGCGACGGCGGCTGGCGTTCCGTCGAGGTAAAGATCAAGGACAGGCCCGACGTCACCGCCAAGACCCGCCGCGGCTACTACGCAAACTGAACGTGAAAGAATGCTAACCTTTTGACATGCCCGAGTTCCCGGACGTAGAAGATGGCGGCGTCGGCGTGCTGCCGGAGCGAAAGACAAAGCTCGAGAAGCCAAAGCTCTTTAAGGTCATCCTCCACAATGACGACTTTACGACGATGGACTTTGTCGTCTTTGTGCTGCAGTACGTCTTTAATCGCTCCGACGCCGAGGCGTTCACCATCATGCTCAAGGTCCACAACGAAGGCCTCGGCAT
>Ga0068853_100001810_pt1 | contig 15718 bp, 12 predicted proteins | sample KBSCornC32_FD_65655 | JGI IMG/M metagenome (GOLD analysis project Ga0068853, IMG submission 65655) | Corn rhizosphere microbial communities from Kellogg Biological Station, Michigan, USA - KBS Corn C3-2 | ecosystem: Host-associated > Plants > Roots > Rhizosphere > Soil ...
CCCTCCCCATGATCCCCGTCCCCGGCGCACTCCGGTTTTCACAGAAAATAGTTCATCGCAATAATATAAGCCACTATCATCCAGTGCAGAATATTAGGGCCGAGCGTCTTTGTGGGATAGTAGTAGGCGGCGGCATGAAAAGCCGCAAACGGGACGGCCATAATAACCCAGTTCTCATACGAGTTGACCCGGTTAATGAGAATGACCAGCACCGCAACGAGCAGGAAAAGAAGCAAAAGACTCCAGCTCTTGCGTATCTGGATAAGGAATTTGGAAAGGTTCTTCTGTATAAAATACCCGCCGACCATAAAAGGAACGATCAGCCAGATAATACCCAGGGTAACCCAGATGGAAGAGGGCAGGGCGGGGACGGTAAATACGATCTTCGGTATGATATTCGACCAGCTCCAGTGCCCCGAGAGGTACAGATAGATAAAGAGGAAATAGTAAGGGAAGGTGAACCCCAGCAGCCCTACAAACCACTCCCGGATACGAAAAGGCCGCATGGCCAGCAACCCCATCAGCACCAGCAGCAGAAAAGCCATCGCAGGTATGTATAGCAGTGATACAATACCCGTCCAGATCCCGATACTGAAAATAGCCGTGCCTGGCCGGTGGCTGTTATACAGCTCCATCATCCTGTACCAAACCCAGATCATGATGGTATTGATCAGCAGTGGAGCTGAAAAATGTCCCCAGTCGGGCAGCAGGGAAGTGATCAGTATATAGGACATCCCCGGCAGAAAATTGGGCTTCGGTAATACCTTATTGTGATTGAAGATCCGGTCGAACAGGCTCGCCTGGGCGATAAGCAGCAAAAAGGTCACCACGGAATAAAAGACCGGGAAACCATGAAATACGGCATCAAGGCCGTTCAGTATTATTTTATACAGATAATTGTCTTCCGGATGAAGGACGGGGACGACAGGATGTAAGAATAACGGAAATTTTAATACGAATGCATAGAAGACCAGCAACAGGGCATTAGCCGGGGTTTTCTGTCTAAAAATACCGATCATGCGCAAAGCTAATTAAAATCAACCTTGGCAAAGCACAGATAATTCTTGAAAAGACAGGGAATAACTGTCTCCCAGCTGCTGACCTGCTTGCCGTACCGGGGCATGAAGTCGTAACCCCTGTCAAGGTTCCGCAACGTCGGATACCGGGTTACCTTACCCTCGGGAGAAACACTCTGGTCGTTTAGCAGCATATTCCGCCGCTCGTAGAGATTGAACAGAAAATGCAACTCTCCGCCGGTATTGACCAGCTCATGGGAGATCAGGTTCTCGGTCTCGTCGTCAAACTGGCTCTTGGGAATAATGGCGCTCCACTGCATATTGCTCTGCGCATCGAAAGACAGGACCATGATATTCTCGGCGTGAAACCGGGTAGCGTAGTTGCCATAATTCCTGCTCCAGGGATTGTAATAAGGACTGTAGTAATACGGAGAATAAAAACCCCCCGGGCCAAAAGCGGGATTGTACATATAGTCCCAGCGGTTAAACATATTCCCGCGGGACGTCGTATAAAGGGACTCCGTCACCAGCAAATAGCCGCCGTCACGCTTTGTAATGATATGCTTGATAAAGAAATCGTTGAAAGCCATCCTCAGATTGGCGTCGGAACTCTTCGCCTGAGCCCGCAGCTCATCGTTGAAAACCGTCACCTTCTCCTCCACGCGGCTGTTGGTTGCCTTGTCCCAGATGACCGAATAAAGCCCCTCGATATTTCCCCGCCGCTGCTTGTAATAAAAACCGGAGAGGATATAGCGCTTATTCGTATTGTCGACCTTCAGCTTGATCTCGTCGAGAATGCGGTCGCCCGCACCGATATCCTTTATGGAGAAGCTGTCCGCCGTCGGTCCCTTGGTGACAAGCGCCACCCGGGACACATAGTCATTACTTCCGCTGCGCAGATACTTGCCGAATACCAGCTGTCCGTCGTTGTCGACCTGAAAATCGGTAAACAGCTCGTTGCGCTCTTCCATCGGTATATATATGCGGTGCCTGTCCAGCAGTTGCAGGCTGGCGTCAAAAAGAAAGGTCGTAAACAGAAAATTGCGGGGGTTCTTACTGTTGATCTTAAAGACCATGACCCTTTGCTTGTCCTCGCTGATCACGGTCGTATATATCTTGTTGCTGGCGGCAAAACCGATCTGGGTAGTATCCAGATCGATGGGTTCTCCCAGTTTCCGGGCCTGACCGTCCAGCTTGACCGCAGCACAGTGGACAATGCTCTTTTTCTGGTATTCATAGATAAGGTAGCAGAACTCCGGGTAGGCGACAAAATCGACGTTGATGTATTTATCCGGCAGAAAAGACAGCGGAACCCGCTGCTGCAGCTTCATATCGCTGTCATAGATGCTGATGGCGTTATTGGAATTATTATTCTTGAATACCAGGAAGTTACCACTGACCTTCCCAATAATCTCGAAATTGGTACGGCGTCCATCTTCCCGCTCAGGCTCAGTGTAGGTGATCTGCTGAACCTGGGCTTTTACCTGGACAGCAACCGTTAGGGTTAGTGCGAACAGTAGGAATGACAGGTTTCTGCTCATAGTTACCGCTACTTTTTAAGTCGTAAGATAGGCAAAAGTTTAACTATAACTTGTTACGAGGGTTTTAAAGTTCCGGTTGCCACAAGGCCGGCCGTGCCCCATCATAGGCCCCGCCAGGTGCCCCCGGCACCGGTACAAGCCAGCCACCCGGCCAACAGGAAACCACAGGGGCTTTCCACCCTTCTCTTAAAATTAGCTTGCCTTTCAATCTTTTTACATATAACTTTGCCTATTTATTAACAGAAGACTCAGTTTGTGAGCAATCAGATCAACAAAGTCAGTTTAGCAAATCTAATCATTGCACTAGGCATAATTTACGGCGACATCGGGACCTCCCCCCTCTACGTTCTCAACGCCATAATCCACGGAAGAGTAATCAGAGAAGACCTGATCCTTGGCTCTCTTTCCTGTATTATCTGGACGCTGACGCTCCAGACCACGGTTAAATATGTCTGGCTGACCCTTAAAGCCGACAACAATGGGGAAGGGGGGATATTTTCCCTCTACGCTCTCGTCCGCCGGCAGCGGCGGTGGCTGGTCCTCCCGGCCATGATCGGCGGCGCCGCCCTGCTCGCAGACGGCATGATCACTCCGCCCATATCCGTCACCTCGGCGATCGAAGGCCTGCGGCAGATGCCTGCCTTCCGCTATATCGAGCAGTCCACGATCGTTTACCTGGTCCTGGGCATCCTGGTCATCCTCTTCTTCCTGCAACAATTCGGCACGGAGTCCATCGGCAAGCTGTTCGGCCCCATCATGTTCATCTGGTTTAGCATGCTGGCCGTGCTGGGAAGCAGCCATCTTCTGGACGACCTGGGCATCTTCAAGGCCCTCAGCCCCCACTACGCCATCCAGCTGCTGACCTATTACCCCAAGGGATTCTGGATACTCGGAGCCGTATTCCTTTGTACTACCGGTGCCGAAGCCCTCTATTCCGACCTCGGCCACTGCGGCAAAGGCAATATCCGCATTTCGTGGATCTATGTAAAAGCCTGCCTCATTCTCAACTATCTGGGACAGGGCGCATGGCTCCTCGCCCAGTACAGAGGCCGCATATTCGATACCTCCGTTGGCAACCCCTTTTATAATATCATGCCTACCTGGTTCGTCATACCGGGCATCATCATCGCCACCGCAGCCGCCATCATCGCCAGCCAGGCCCTGATCACCGGCTCGTTCACCCTGATCAGCGAGAGCATGCGGCTCAATCTCTGGCCCAAACTGCGCATCAGCTATCCCACCGAAGAAAGGGGACAGTCCTATATACCCGCCATCAACTTCATGCTTTTCATCGGATGCTGCGGTATCACCCTCTACTTCCAGAGCTCGGCCCATATGGAAGCCGCCTACGGACTGGCCATCACCCTCTGTATGCTGGCAACATCCATCCTCTTCGCCAACTACCTCATCTCCCGGCGGACCAACTCCGCTCTGATCTACCTCTACCTCTGCGTCTATCTCAGCATCGAGATCAGCTTCCTCTCCGCCAACCTCGAGAAATTCCCACACGGCGGCTTCGTCACCCTCATCGTGGGCGGAGCACTCTTCGCAGTCATGTTTGTCTGGTTCCGCGCCCGCAAGATCAAGAACCGCTACGTTGAGTTCGTACGCATGGAACACTATATCCCGCAGATACAGGAGCTCAGCAACGACCGGTCTGTTGCCAAATCCGCCACCCACCTGGTCTATATGACCAGCGCCAACAACCCGAAAGAGATCGAACACAAGATCATCTACTCCATCCTGAATAAAAAGCCCAAACGGGCCGATATCTACTGGTTCGTCCACGTCGACACCCTCGACGACCCCTATACGGCCGAATATTCAGTCGAACACATCATCCCCAACGACATCATCCGGGTCGAGTTCCGCCTCGGTTTCCGCATCGAACCAAAGATCAATCTGATGTTCCGCAAGGTCGTGGAAGACCTCGTCAACAACCGCGAAGTGAACATCACCAGCCGGTACGAATCACTGGAACGTAATAACGTAGTAGGAGACTTCCAGTTTATCGTCATGGAAAAATACCTCAGCCAGGACAACGAACTGCCCTTCTTCGAGCGGGTCGTCATGAAATTATACTTCTGGCTGAAAGAACTGAGCCTCTCCGAAGAAAGAGGCTTTGGTCTGGACCCCTCCAACGTCACGATAGAAAAGTTCCCGCTGATCGTATCGCCGGTGCCCAATTTCAATCTGAAACGAACAGGCATGGAGTAGTCTATTCCCCTGCACGCAAACTAGACTAGGTCAGCTATGAAAAAATCTTTCCTTCGCTGGGCCAAACTGCTGGTCCTGCTTTATTGTGTCGTCGGTATTGCCTGGTATTACGGACAGGAGCGGCTGATCTTTCACCCCACCCCGGTAGACAGAAAGGCGGCATGGTCCATTGCTCCGTCCTTCAAAGAGCTGAATATCCCCTATGACGCCGGAACCAATATCAACGTCCTGCAATTTGCAGCTACCGACAGACCCGCGGACAGCCTGCCCAAAGGCGTGGTACTGTATTTTCATGACAGCAGAGGCAACAATGGCACCTACGCCGGCGTCGCCCATGACTTCACCGCCAAAGGATACCAGCTATGGCTGCTCGACTATCCCGGATTTGGAAAGAGTACCGGCAAGCTCAGCGAAAAGAGACTATACGAACAGGCCCTCATCTTTTATAAGCTCGCACGAAGCCGGTGGCAGCCCGGGCAGATCATCATCTATGGCAACGGCCTGGGGACCGGTATCGCGGCACAGCTGGCTGCCGTACGGGACTGCCGGCGCCTTATCCTCGAGTCGCCGTACTATAGCATGACGTCCGCCATGCGGCGCTACCTGTTCATGTATCCCGTGAACCAGATGCTGCACTACCACCTGCCTACCAACGAATACCTGCAGGCAGTAACCGCACCGGTCACTATTTTCAACGGCGGGTCCTTTAGCAACAATAGCCAGGTAAAACCCGGCTCGGCACTGTTCCACCAGCAACTGGATTCGGTCCTCAGTCTTTGATAAAGGAACGCAGCCTTTCCTCGCGCTGCGGCGGCACAAAATAATTATTCTGGGAGACCATATTCCCTTCGGCATAGACGTCCAGCGGCACAAGCCGGCCCTGGTCGAGTGCATAGGGCTTATAACCAAGAGGACGCAGCAATTCGAAGAATTTGATGCGCTGCCCTCTTTCGAAGAACTCGCAAAGCAGGACGGGATGGTGTTTCTGTAGTGTCTGCAGCATAGTGGCGAAGACCTGGTATTCCAGCCCCTCCACGTCACATTTGATATAGTCCAGACGGGGCAGATCGCTGAAGAGACGATCTCCCGATTCGTTCTTTACCCTTTCGGATTCGAAAAATTCAAGGTGCGGATTGGCCTCTTTGACACGGGCATGGGCAAACCGCTTCATGGCTCCTATACGGGGTACGCCCATCTCTACATACTCACCGCTGCCGCCCAGCGCCACCTGATAAAGCGTCACATTGGTCGCCTTTTTTTGCTGAATGACACGCCGCAGGGTATTGTGGAAGGCGCTCATCGGCTCGACCGCAAAGACCTTCCCCGAATCGCCTGCCAGACGGCTCAGCTCGATGGTAAAATAGCCCAGGTGTGCGCCAATATCGGCACAGTAGTCCCCCGGACGAATAATATGCTTGAGAAAATAGACGTCGTTATACTCTGCCCCAAGCAAGCCGGTTCGATAGAGCCGCTGGAAGGAACCGGCCAGAAAACTCAGGTATTTTTTTTCACCTAAGACATTGAGTAGTATCTTTTTGATCGCCATACGCGTGCAAGCTAATTAATTATATCGGTACCACATTCTGATTCTTATTCAACCTTACCTTCTCCGGGATCGACATCAGTATCTCCTGATGAAGAGCCTGCACCAGCCGCTGCTTGACAAAATCCCGATGGACGACAAGACTGACCTCCCGCATAGGCGCAGGGCGTTTGAAATGCCGGATCAGCTGCTGCTGCTTCCCCGTCAGATCCATGGCAGCCAGCTCGGGCAGAATGGTGATCCCGTCATTGAGCTCCACCATCCGCCGCAGGGTCTCCAGACTCCCCGCCTCATAGTCGAAATGACTCCCCTCCCGGCTGGCCTTCCTCAACTCACAGAGTTTAACTATCTGCGACCGGAAACAATGCCCCTCTTCCAGCAGCCACAGCTTCGAAGGGTCAATGTCCTGCGCGAGCATATAGGTCTTCTTATAAGCCGCGTTCTTTCGGGAGACGTATACCAGCAGCTCCTCGTAAAAAAGCACCTGCTCCCGGATGCCATTCTCCTGCAGAGGCGTCACAAGCACTCCTACGTCGATACGCCCCTCCCTGAGCCGGGTCACTACCATCTCGGTGGTCATTTCATTGACAACCAGCTTTATTTGAGGATATTTCGTAGTAAAGGACTGGATAAAAAGGGGTAGGAGATAGGGCGCCAGTGTCGGGATGATCCCGATGCGGATCTCTCCCGTGAGCACGCCTTTCTTCTCCTGGACGATCTCGCCGATGATATGTTTTTCTCCAAGGATCTTTCTGGCCTGCTCGATGATCGCCCTCCCCGCTTCGGTAGGAATGACGGGCTGCTTGCTGCGATCGAAGATCTTCAACCCCAACTCCTCCTCCAGTTTTTGCACCTGCATGCTAAGGGTTGGCTGGGTGACAAAGCAATGCCCCGCCGCGGTGGCGAAATGACGATAGGTGTCTACCGCTACGATATATTCCAACTGAACAAAGGTCATATAGCTTTACCCTCAGAATGGGAGCCCAAAATTAATAGATTTTGCCTATGTAAAGATAAAATTAATCGATGACGTCAATCGAAAAAAAGTAGCCACCTTTTATTCCTCCAGCGTTACCTTTTCAGGACTTATCCCGAGCGTGTGCTCCACTCCTATCTTCAACGCATAGTTCTCCCGATCATGACTCACCGGAAATCCGAAACATACCGGATAGTCGTATTCTCTGACTACGTCGAGGATGATCTCTTCCACAGTGGCGCCAAACGGCCGCGTCGTATCCTTCGAATCGGTAAAGCCTCCGATGACAAGACCTTCGAGCCGGTCCAGCTTGCCGCTGCGCTTCAGCTGGTGAAGCATCCTGTCTATGTTATAACGGTATTCCCCAACGTCTTCAAGGAAAAGTATCTTCCCCTTCGTCCTTATATCGGATACCGTGCCCGCAAGATGCGCGATCAGAGAAAGGTTGCCGCCCACCAGACGGCCTGTCCCCACACCTACCCGGTTAAAGGGATGGGGAGCACACGCATATTTTGCCTCCGCGCCCGCCAGCGCCTTACGCAGCGACTGGACATAGACGTCATCCGCATCCCCGTCATTAAAGGCCCCGGCCATGGGCGAGTGCAGGGTCACTATCTTATAGTTGGACCAGATATGGGTGTGAAGGATGGTAATATCGCTAAAGCCGGCAATCCATTTCGGCGCCTTCACAAATTTCGAGAAATCGATCCGGTCGATGATCCTGGTCAACCCATAGCCCCCGCGTCCGCAGAGAACGGCACTGACACCCGGATCGTCAAGCACCTCCTGCAAATCTGCAAGCCGCTCTTCGTCGGTACCGGAAAAATAGTTGTCCGAAGGCCCGCCGAGAGTACGGCCGATGCGGACCCGGTATCCCCAGGCCTTCAGGGTCTCAATACAAGTCACCGCCCTTTCAGGGTTCATATAGCCCGCAGGACATACAATGGCAATGGTGTCTCCAGGCCGCAGATAGGGTGGGATTTTCATGGTAAGGGTGCTAAGGTGACGGATTTTTCGGACAGCCTCGCCAGGCCGTCGCGCGTATCGAGAATATGCGGAATGCCATACTTGAGCGCGTAATTCTCCTTCTGATGCCCCACGGGGAAATCAAAACATAGCGGGTAGGAATACGGCTTCACCCTTTCGGTGACGATGTCCACAACCGTGCGGACAAACTCCTCCCCCGGATCGTCGGGCTTTACTTTAAAACCTCCGACAACCAGACCGGCAAGGCGGCCCAGCTTGCCCGTTCGCTCCAGGTGCCAGAACATACGGTCGACGCTGTACAGGTATTCGCCCGTATCCTCTACAAAGAGGATCTTGCCCGCCGTATCGATATCGGACGGCGTGCCCGCCAGGGTCTCGATAGTCTTCAGATTGCCGCCTACAAGCACCCCTTCCGCAAGCCCCGCACGGTTTTGTACATTGGGCACAGCCGCATATTCCATTCTTTCCCCCGCCAGAGCCTGACGGATCGAGAGGATGGATTTAGCCTGAACAGGCTCCGCCTTCGACCAGTCATCGGGAAAGCTGTTGCACATTTTGGAATGAACCGAAGCCATGTTGAAATTGGTATGAATATGGCATAGGAGGACAGTGATATCGCTAAAACCGATGATCCATTTGGGATGCTGGATCAGGCCGACAAAATCCAGCCGGTCGATGATGTGCACAACTCCGTAGCCGCCGCGGGCGCAGAGTATCGCCGCAAGCCCTGGGTCATTGATCATTTTCTGAAGATCCGCCGCCCTTTCTTCGTCCGTACCGCCAAAGATCGCGTCCTTCTTCCCGACCGTATCGCCGACCCTGATCCGGAAACCCCAGCTTTCGATCAGCTGCACCGCCGGCTGGATCTCCTTCAGCGTGATATTTCCGGCGGGACACGTGATGCCGATAGTGTCACCTGGCTTGAGATAGGGGGGCGTGATAAGGGGAAAAGGCGCTCTCGTTTTCGCCGCCAGCGCCGGCATCGCAGCACCCAGCGTCAGCAACGAAGAGAGAAAGTTTTTTCGATTCATCTTAACTTTTGGATTAATATTGTGGCCGCAATCGCGGCCGCTTAAAATTACTACTTTTAGTACATGCGTTCCCATAATGGCTCCAAAAGGGCCGTGTCCGAAGGACAATTACACATTTTATTGGCAAGTTTATTCTGGTTGTTGTCATTTGGGATAGGACAGAGGTTGCAGGCTCAGGATCTCACCGGACAATGGACAGGGACCGCCACCGACAGCAAGTCGGAATACCAGCAAAAACTAGTCTTATCCATCACAGAAGGTGACTCTTCCATCGGCGGAGTACTCCACTGGTACTCTCCGGAATACCAGTATATCCGGCATATCGTCATCAGCGGCCGCTTCTACGGAAAGGATTCGATCCTCACCATCCGCGAGGACAGCTCCATCAATAATGCAGTGGAAGGAGGCGACCCCTTCCGGAACTCTACCACAAAAGCAGGCCCCTCACCGGGTTTTTATATCCTGTTCTATCGGCGATCGGCAGGACGACGGGATATCCTGGAAGGTAAATGGGGGTTCACCAACCAGCAAACCGGAAGATCCGGCAGGCTCGAGATCCGTCTCGAGAAAAAGGCCCCTCCCTTTATCCCGATCATGCTTCCACCCCACCCAAAAAAAGACTCTTCCCAATCGAAACAACTGCTGGACAGAGAGACCAAAGTAGCAGCGACTATCCCTGCCCGGGGGACTGACACCATCCGCGTTGCACTCTACGACAACGGCGAGATCGACGGAGACTCGGTCAGCCTCTTTATCAACGGCCAGCTCCTGGTCCAGCACGTCCGACTGACGGCCGACGCCAAGGTCCTGCTGATACCTATCGACAAAAGCCTGTCCGTGAACCGCCTGGTCCTGTTCGCCGAGAACCTGGGCAAACTGCCGCCCAATACGGCGCTGATGGAAGTGACCATCCACGGCAAGACCTATAACCTCTTCCTTTCCACCGACTACAGGAAGAACGCATCCGTGGAATTCAACCTGCAGGAATAACGCCGCCCACCCCCGTCTTTGCAGCGTCCCCCAAACGGCGTAACTTTGCACCCACCAAATTTAGCTCCGCCGGTGGCGGAAGGAATTATTCATATGACGAATCAACCCAAAAGATACCTCATCACGGCAGCCCTGCCCTACGCCAACGGACTGAAACACGTCGGTCACCTGGCGGGCGCCTACCTGCCGGCAGATATATATGTGCGCTACCTCCGGGCACAGCATCGCGACGTCGCCTTTATCTGCGGCAGCGACGAACACGGAACAGCCATCCCCATCCAGGCGATGAAAGAAGGTACGACGCCCCGGGCCATCATCGACAAATACCACGAGCTGATCAAACAAAATTTTGCCGACCTGGGTATCTCATTCGATATTTATCATCGAACCAGCGAGCCCATCCACCACGAGACCAGCCGGGAGTTCTTCACGGCTCTCAACGACCGCGGCGATCTGATCGTAAAGGAAAGCGAACAATACTACGACGAGGAAGCCAAAACTTTTTTGGCAGACAGATATATCGTGGGAACCTGCCCGGTGTGTGGAAATAAACGCGCCTATGGCGACCAGTGCGAGAACTGCGGTACCTCGCTGAGCCCCGAACAACTGATCGACCCGCATAGCACGCTGAGCGGCAAGCCACCCGTGAAGAAAAACACCAAACACTGGTACCTGCCCCTCGACAAACACGAAGAATTTCTTCGGGAATGGATACTAAAAGAACACAGGGACGACTGGCGCACCAGCGTCGTAGGCCAGTGCAAAAGCTGGATCGACGGCGGTCTCCAGCCCCGCGCCGTGACCCGCGACCTCGACTGGGGTGTAAAAGTCCCGCTGCCCGAAGCAGAAGGAAAAGTATTGTATGTCTGGTTCGACGCACCCATCGGATATATCAGCGCCACCCGCCAGTGGGCCATCGACAACGGCAAAGACTGGAAACCATACTGGTACGACAAGGACACCAAACTCGTCCACTTCATTGGAAAGGACAATATCGTATTTCATTGTATCATCTTCCCGATCATGCTGAAGCTGCACGGGAATATCCTCCCGGACAACGTCCCTGCAAACGAGTTTCTCAACCTGGAAGGAGACAAGATGAGTACCAGCCGCAACTGGAAACTCGAAATGCAGGATTTCATCGACGACTTCGTCAACAAGGAGAACGGCGGCCCCCAGATGGCCGACAGCCTTCGCTATTACCTGACGACCATCGCCCCGGAATCCAAAGACAGCGACTTCACCTGGAAAGGCTATCAGGACGCCTACAAGAGCGGACTCGTAGACAACCTCGGCAATTTCGTCAACCGGACCTTCGTGCTGATGCACAAACTGTGTAAAGGCAAAGTGCCCCCGCTCCACGCCGGCACACTCGACGATACAGACAGAGCCATGTTCGCAGCCGTAGCCTCCACAAAGACAAAAGTCGAACAACTACTGGAAGAATACCGATTCCGCGAAGCCCAGTTCGAAGTGATCATGCTCGCCGACCAGGCCAACAAATACATGCAAAAGAAAGAGCCCTGGATCGTCGCCCGCACGCTGGAAACAACACCGGAGAACCAGCAGCTCATCGACAACTGCATACACGTCTGCCTCCAGGTGACCGCCAATCTGGCCATACTGATCAATCCCTTTTTGCCCTTCACGGCAAAAAAAATGCTGCATATGATGAAGGTGGTGGAAAAAATGCTCGACTGGGAAAATGCCGGCAAAACGAACCTGCTCAGCGTTGGCTACAGCCTGCGCCCACCCGAGCTGCTGTTCCGCAAACTGGAGGATGACGAGATAAAGACGCAGGTCGCCAAACTACAGGCCGCCTCAGCGGCAAAACAGGCAGAAACAGCCGCAGCCAACGCCGCCGGGGCTGCGAACAAAACCGCTATCGCCGGAGGCCCCGCAGCCAACGCAAAACCCGCAGCCGCAAAACCCGCAGCAGGCGCCGAAACGCCACAACCCGCCGAACCAAAAGCTACCATCGTCTACGACGATTTCGCAAAGCTCGACCTGCGCGTAGGCACCATCGTTGCCGCCGAAAAAGTGGAAAAGGCCGACAAACTCCTCAAACTCGGAGTAGACCTCGGCACCGAAACAAGGACCATCGTCTCCGGCATCGCCATGCACTTCCGGCCGGAAGACATCGTCGGCAGACAGGTGGTCGTGGTCGCCAACCTGGCGCCCCGCAAAATGAGAGGCATCGAAAGCAACGGAATGATCCTGATGGCCGAAGACAAAGCCGGTAGACTGCATTTTGTCAACCCTTCCGACCCCATCGAACCGGGCTCGGGCGTCAGCTGACCAAATCCTTCCGCCGCATTTTTTCGTATATGGGGTAGAATTTGACATGCCAAACCGCCCTAAATACGTTATAGGTATTCTTTTGCTGCTATTGCTGTCCGGATCGATGACAGCCGGCCTTTTTTGCCGTCCCCATCCCGGCAGCTCTTCCATTGCAAAAGCAGACCTTTACCTCAACTCGGCCGACCTGGCCTCCGCCTTCGACAGCGACGAGGCCCTGTCCGACAGCCTCTATCTGTACAAGGTCCTCTCCGTAAGAGGCGCCGTACAAAAGATCGTCCGGCGCGAATCGGGCAACTACGTCATCACCCTCGACGGCCGGACACACGGCAGGGCCGTCGTCGACTGCCACCTCGACTCTATTTATAATAACCGCTTCCTGTCGCTCCGCAATGGGGATAGCGTCACCCTCAGAGGCACCTGCGCAGGCAGGCTGCTCAACGTAATTCTCATGCAATGCATAATAGAGAAGTAGCAATTGTCGTTAACTAAATGACCGAAAAATAAGTGCTACCCCTTAGTTATCCACCTCGCGATACTTAGAGACACTTATTATCGTTTCAATAAGTGCAAGGCCCTCAGGGCCCCGCAATGTTCACTATCCTTGCTTATTGCCCATCTGTATAGGGACCCTTAAAATATCCTATATGGGCAGCAATGCAAAAAAAACAGCAATTCCGGATTGTGCGGATGTTATACATTCACAACGGCCGAGCTGTGTATTTTAAAAAAATCTAATATCTAAACGACCTGTCGTGCTATGAAACAGACCCTCCAGTACAAGATCCTGCCGTATAACCGATACAGTTCATTCTACCAGGAGAAGGAAAGCTTTTATAGAAGTTTCATCAATCAGTACTATCTGGATTTTGCACACCACCAGCTGTCCCAGGAGCACTACGACGCCTACCTGAGCAAGACGCTGATCGCACCGAACGACATCCAGTTTGGCTCCAGCCCCCGGAAAGTGATCTGGAAAATAGGCATGCCCTCTTTTCAGATAAAAGACATCAACGACTTTAAAGACCACAAAATACTCTTCTACAGGACCAAGCTGCTCCGCCAGAAAGTGCTGATACAGTTCCACTTCATCAATGGCTTCTTCTATTACTCCCAGCTGAGCTTCCTGTCCTTCACGGAAAAGACCAACAACACTCTCTTCAACTCGATCAAAAATAAATACGAATGTCCCAACTCTTTTGAAGACAAGGACAGGCTTTTGATGACCGATATCTGTGGCAATAAAATGATCATCGAAAAAGGCGTCTACCTCACTGTCAGCTACATGACCGGCGACAGCTATCCGAGACAGCTGATGGAAGTGCAGATCAAACAGCGCTACGAACAGCTGAACAAAGCAGACAACTACGAAATCGACAGACTCTCGAAAATCCTTTAACACGACTCGGTTTATTGATTTAGATTCCGGCCGGTGGTTAATCCATCGGCCTTTTTCTTAGCTCATACCCTCCCGATAGTACGTCCGGGAACCGATTTTTTTTCCTATCTTCGATACCAATAGTTGTTTAACTAACTAATTTCAACCATATGAACCGGATCATTAAAAAAGTGGCTGTTTTAGGCAGTGGGGTCATGGGGTCCAGGATCGCCTGTCATTTTGCGGGCATCGGCGTTCAAACCCTGTTACTGGACATGGCGCCTACCGCACTGACAGAAGCCGAAACGGCCAAAAAGCTCAGCCTGGAGCACCCCGCAGTTCGCAACCGGATCGTCAGCGACTCCCTGACAGCGGCACTAAAGTCAAATCCTTCCCCGGTATATACAAAAGAGGTCGCAGCCAGAATAAAGACGGGCAACTTTAAGGACAACCTGAAGGATATCGCCGGCTGCGACTGGGTGATCGAAGTGGTGGTTGAACGACTGGACATCAAGCAGCAGCTGTTTACAGAAGTAGAAAAATACCGGAAGCCGGGCACCCTGATCACCTCCAATACCTCAGGCATTCCCATCCACCTCATGGCAGAGGGACGAAGCGAAGACTTCAGAAAACATTTCTGCGGCACCCACTTCTTCAACCCTCCCCGCTATCTGCGGCTCCTCGAGATCATCCCTACCCCGCACACCAGTCCGGAAGTGACGGATTTTCTCCTGCACTACGGGGACCTCTATCTCGGCAAGACGACCGTCCTCTGCAAAGACACGCCCGCCTTTATCGCAAACCGCATCGGCGTGTTCAGCATCATGGCCATATTCCGCCTGCAGGAACAACTGGGTCTGACGATCGACGAAGTTGAATCGCTGGCAGGCCCCCTGATCGGCCGGCCCAAATCGGCTATATTCCGCACAGCAGATGTAGTAGGTATCGATACACTGGTAAAAGTGGCAAAAGGAATTGCCGCCAACTGCCCAGGCGACGAACAAAAAGACGTCTTCACCATTCCCGCCTGGCTCGACAAGATCGTGGCCAACAACTGGCTGGGTGACAAGACGGGTCAGGGCTTCTTCAAAAAGACAAAAGGGAAGGGCGGAGAGAAAGAGATCCTGACGCTCGACCTGAAGACCATGGAATATGGGCCCCGGCAGCGACCCAAATTCGCCAGCGTGGAGGCATCAAGGGCGGTGGACGACCTGAAGACAAGAATGAAAATGCTGGCCCAGGGCGCCGACAAGGCAGGAGAATTTTTCCGCCTCTTCCACTGCACCCTGTTCTCTTACGCCTCCCTTCGTATCCCGGAGATATCCGACGAGCTCTATCGGATAGACGACGCCATGATGGCCGGATTCGGCTGGGAAATAGGCGTATTCGACAGCTGGGACATACTGGGCGTGGAAGCGATGGTCAAAAAAATAAAAGAGGCCGGTCTCAAAGTGGCCCCCTGGGTCGAAGAGATGCTGGCGGCAGGAATAAAGACCTTCTATAAAGTAGACAATGGCAAACGCCTCTATTATGACGTTGCTACCAAAACATATAAACCGCTGCCCGGCGGCGCGGCCTTCCTGGTAATGAAGAATTTCGAGGGGCAAACGGTATGGAAGAACAACGCCTGTCACCTGTATAACCTTGGAGACGAAGTGCTCGGTCTGGAATGGAATACCAAGATGGGGACCATCGGAGGAGAAGTGGTGGAAGGCATCCAGCGCTCGATCGGCCTTGCAGA
>Ga0068853_100001813_pt1 | contig 15700 bp, 10 predicted proteins | sample KBSCornC32_FD_65655 | JGI IMG/M metagenome (GOLD analysis project Ga0068853, IMG submission 65655) | Corn rhizosphere microbial communities from Kellogg Biological Station, Michigan, USA - KBS Corn C3-2 | ecosystem: Host-associated > Plants > Roots > Rhizosphere > Soil ...
CCGCCACCGGCGTTCGGGTTGCCATCGCCGCCGTCGCCGCCGGCCTGGTCGTTGTTCGGGTTGCGCGCCTCGGCGTTCGCCGGCGCTGCGTCCTGCTGCTGTTGCTGCTGCTGCTGTTGGCCGCGCGGGCCACGTTGCCGGGGCTCGGGACGGCCTTCGGCGGCGGCACCTGGGCCGCTATCGTTCGTTTCGTTTTCGGACACGGGCAATCCTCGCTGGGCGCCGTAGTGAATCTGGGAGGGATGGGAGATCGAAGGAGAAGCGGGCGGAGCAGCGTGGGCTCCGGGCGCTGGGTTTACGTTAGCACCGCCGTTTGCGGGCGTCCAGCGGTGAAGCGGGTGATCATCGGCGATCCGGGATTTCGGGATTCGCGAAAACGCGTGCGCGCAAGCGCGCTGCGTTCACGAATCCCGAACCCCGCCGGTTCAGGCGATCGCCTTGTCGATGATCTGCGCGAGCTGGGTCTTGCTCACCGCGCCGATCTGCGTGGCCTGCACCTTGCCGTCGCGGAAGATCATCAGGGTCGGGATGCCGCGCACGTTGTAGTTGCGCGGGGTCTTCTGGTTGTGGTCGATGTTGATCTTGGCGACCTTGAGCTTGCCCTGGTAGCTCTGGGCGAGGTCGTCGAGGATCGGCGCGATCATCTTGCACGGGCCGCACCATTCGGCCCAGAAATCGACGAGCACGGGCTCGCTGGACTTGAGGACCTGGTCCTCGAACTGGTCATCGCTCACGTGCGCAATGTGTTCGCTCACGGGACTACTCCAAAAAACAAGGGATTAGGGGCGACCGCGCGCATCGGGCGGGGTTCCGCTACACTCATACGGTTGCGTCGGTGCAGACGGGACTTGCGAAGGGGGTGCGGAAGCACGACCCATTTGAGCCCAAACGGTCGACTGGCGCAAGTTGGGGACGCCGTCGCGCCTTTGCAAGAGCGGGCCAAGCGCCGCCATCCGGCCGCCCGTGCGCCGCGTCCAGCCGGCGCTCCAGCAGGATCCATCGCGCCCCAGGGTGCGGGAATCGCAGGGGGCGCCTCATCGCCATCCTAGTGGTTCACTCATGTCCCAGCACCCAATAACCGACATCACCTTCGAAAGCTTCGACCTCCACCCGACCTTGTTGTCGGGCCTGCACGGCGCCGGCTTCACGCGCTGCACGCCGATCCAGGCGCTGACCCTGCCGCTCGCGCTCGCCGGGCGCGACGTCGCCGGCCAGGCGCAGACCGGCACCGGCAAGACCGGCGCGTTCCTCGTCGCCGTGCTGAACCGCCTGCTGACCAAGCCCGCGGTCGCCGATCGCAAGATGACCGATCCGCGCGCGATCATCATCGCGCCGACGCGCGAACTGGCGATCCAGATCGACAAGGACTTCCGCAACATCGGCCGCGACACCGGCCTGCGTTCGGCGCTCATCTACGGCGGCATCGACTACGACAAGCAGCGCGAGATGCTCAAGGCCGGCTGCGACATCATCATCGCCACGCCGGGCCGCCTGATCGACTACCTCAAGCAGCACGTGTTCACGTTCAACGCGATCGAGGCGGTCGTGCTCGACGAGGCCGATCGCATGTTCGACCTCGGCTTCATCAAGGACATCCGCTTCCTGTTCCGCCGCATGCCGCCGCGCGAGCAGCGCCAGAGCATGCTGTTCTCGGCGACCTTGAGCCACCGCGTGCTCGAACTCGCCTACGACCACATGAACGAGCCCGAGAAGCTCACGGTCGAGGCCGACAACGTCACCGCCGACCGCGTGCGCCAGCTCGTCTACTTCCCGGCCAAGGAAGAGAAGCAGCCGCTGCTGATCAACCTGCTGTCGCGCATCGACGCGCATCGCAGCATCGTGTTCATCAACACGAAGATCGCCGCGGAGAAGATCACGCGCGCGCTCGAGAAGCACGGCTTCACCGTCGCGACGCTGTCCGGCGACGTGCCGCAGGCGAAGCGCGAGCGCCTGCTCGGCCGCTTCCAGAAGGGCGAGATCGAGATCCTCGTCGCCACCGACGTCGCCGCGCGCGGCCTGCACATCCCCGACGTCTCGCACGTGTTCAACTACGACCTGCCGCAGGACGCCGAGGACTACGTGCACCGCGTCGGCCGTACCGCGCGCCTCGGCAAGGAGGGCGACGCGATCAGCTTCGCCTGCGACCTGTACGCGATGAGCCTGCCGGACATCGAGAGCTACATCGAGCAGAAGATCCCGACCGCGCCGATCACGCCCGACCTGCTCGTCGTGCCGCCGCCGCGTCCGCGCGCGGCGAACGCGAGCGCCGCGCTCAGCGCCGAGGAAGAAGCGGCGGACGACGCGCGCAACACCGCGGGTCCGCCGCCGAAGAGCGGCAAGCCCGCGCGCGGCCCGCGTTCGCGCGACGAGCGCGGCGGTCCGCGCGAACATCGTGGCGAGCGCGAGCGCAGTGGGGATCGCGAGCGCAGCCGCCGCGACCGCGGCGCCGCCAAGCCGGCCGCCGCGCCCGGTGCCGCCGCCGCGACGACGGTGGCGTCGAACCCGCCGCCGGCGACGCCCGCGGGCGCCGCGGCACTGGACGGCGATGCACCGCGCAAGCGTCGCCGTCGCGGTGGTCGTGGCCGCAACAAGCACCGCGAGGGCGGCGATACCGCCGCTGCCGCGCCGCAGAACGGCCAGCGTGGCGCGCCCGCGCCGCGCGGCGAGCGCAACGGCCCGCAGCCGCAGCGCATCGTCGAGCGCAAGCCGCATCCGCACGCCGCCGCGGCGGCCGCGGCCGCCGGCACGTCCACGGCGACGCATCCGCCGAAGCAGGGCTTCTTCCGCCGCATCATGCGCATGTTCACCGCGCGCTGAGTCGTCCGCGCGCGTCGATTCGTCGACGCGCGCCTCGCGCATGCCGGCGCCGCGGCGGCCGGATGCGGTGCGGCGATTCGAGCATCGCGGTCGCGCACACGTGCGTTCCCAGGCGTGAGTCCAAGAATCGCCGGCGCCCTCGCGCCGGCAGCGCGGTTCAGCGCGCGTCGATGTCGCGGCGCAGTGGCTGCATGAGCCGGAGATAGCCTTCGCCGCCCTTGCCGGCGGCGACGAACAGGCCGGTGGCGCGGTCGAGGTCGGCGCGCGCCTCGCCGACGCGCCCTTGCGCGTACCGCACGCGTGCACGCGCGCGGCAGGCACCGCCGAGCAGGATCCGGTTGCCGGCGTAGTCGGTCTCGGCGACGTCGAGCGCCGCCTGCGCCATCGCGTCCGCGTCGGCGAGGCGTGCGGTGTTCACGTAGATTTCCGCGAGCGACGTGCGCACGGTGACCGCGAGCGGGCTGCGTTCGCCGCTCTGCGCGCGCGTGATGCGCCAGGCTTCCTCGACCAGCGGCACGGCTTCGCCGGCGCGGTCGAGCCGGTTCAGCGCCACGCCGAGGTTGTTCAGCGACGCGGCGAGTTTCGTGGTTTCGCCGTAGAGCGCACGCGTCGTCGTCGTGACGCGGCGGTAGTCCTCGAGGCTGCGTTCGTTGCGGCCCATCATGAGGGCCGCGTTGCCGCGGCTGTTGAGCGCGGCCATGCCACCGTCGGAGTCCGCCTGGCCGAGGTGCTCGAAGATGCCGAAGCTGTCGTTCGCGGCGGCCTCCGCTTCCTCGTAGCGACCGAGCTGGATCAGCGCGTTCGCCAGCGTGTTGTGGAGGTTGCCGGTCTCGAAGTCGTCCGCGCCGATCATCGCGCGCCGTTCGACGATCGCCGCGCGCAACGTCGCGATCGCCTCGTCGACGCGGCCTTCCGCGCGCTCGACCTTAGCCTGCGTCGAACGGCTTTCGTTGAGGAGCGCGCCGCTGCCCGCGTGCGCGCTCCAGTACGCCTGCGCCTGGTCGAGCAGTTCGCGCGCGCGCGCGGCGTGGCCGCGCGCGAGCTCGACCTGGGCGAGGTTGTAGCGCGCGCTCGCCCGTACCTTCGGGTTGGCGTCGATGCCGGGCCAGGCGAGCAGGCGCTCGAGCAGCGGCGTGGCGCCTTCGACGTCGCCGAGCTGAAGGTAGAGGTCGCTGAGCATCAGCGCGGTGTTCTGCCCCGTTTCGGGCTGCTCCCGGAAGACGTCGAACAGCCGTTCGGCGCCGGCGCGGAACACGCCGCGCACGTCGACGCGCGTCACGTCCTTCTGCGCGGCCGCGTCGCGGAACATGAGCATCAGGTACTGGCGCATGCCGTCCGAGCGCTTCGCTTCGGCGATGGCTTCGTCGCGCTGGATGCGCGCTTCGCGCGCCTGCCAGATCGCCGCCGCCATGCCGGCGACGATCGCGAGCGCGGCGAGCAGGGCGAATGCGACCGCGACGCGGTTGCGCGCGACGAACTTGCGCAGGCGGTAGCCGATCGCGTCGCCGGACACGCGCACCGGGGTGCCGGCGAGCCAGCGCGCGAGGTCGTCGGCGAGCGCGTCGGCGGTCGCGTAGCGGCGAGCGGGTTCCTTCGCGAGCGCCTTGTCGACGATGCGCGCGAGGTCGCCGCGCACCTCGTTGCGATAGGCGGCAGCGTTGCTGGTGCGCGCGGCGAGGCGTTCGGCGGGCGTCGCCGAGCCGGCTCGGTGGATCGCCGTTGCGAGCGGCGCCGGCGGCGTCGTGCGCACCGCGTGCGCGGCGGCGAGCAGATCGCCGCGTTCGACGGCGACCGGCAGCGTGCCGGACACGAGCTCGTACAGGAGCGCGCCGAGCGCGTAGACGTCGGTGGCGACGCCCGCGGGCTCGCCGCCGAACTGTTCCGGCGCGGCATATTCGGGGGTGAGCGCGTAGCGCTGGCCGAGCGTCGTCGCCGGCGCCACGTCGTCCTCGTCGCCGCCGACCAGGCGAGCGATGCCGAAGTCGAGCAGGCGGATGCGCGCGTCGTCGTCGACGAGCACGTTCGCGGGCTTGAGGTCGCGATGCACGACGAGTTGCGCATGCGCGTACTGCACCGCGGCGCAGACGTCGAGGAACAGGCGCACGCGCGCCCGCACGCCGAGGCGACGCGCGTCGCACCAGCGCGTGATCGGCGCGCCGCGGACGAATTCGAGCGCGAACCAGGGCCGGCCGTCGGACGCGACGCCGCCGTCGATGAAGCGCGCGAGGTTCGGATGCGACAGGCGCGCGAGGATGCGTCGCTCGCGCAGGAAGCGCGCGCGGATGTCGTCGAAATCGAAGCCGCGGCGGATCAGCTTGAGCGCGACCTCGTGCGCGAAGTCGCCGCCCTCGCGCACGCCGCGGTAGACCACACCCATGCCGCCGCGCCCGATGCGCTCGACCAGGCGGAATGCGCCGAGCATCGTGCCGAGCAGGCTGTCGCCTGCACGCGTGTCGCCGGCCGCGCCCGCGCCCGCGTCCTCGTCGTCGGCGTCGGCGTCGAAGGCGCTGCGCAGCAACGACTCGACGCGCGCGCGCAGGGCCGCATCGCCACCGCAGCGCTGGTCGAGGAAGCGTTCGCGCTCGATGCCGGCTTCGGCGTCGAGTGCGTCGCGGAAGATGCGCACGACGTCGCGTTCGGCGTCGTCGTCGCCACTCATGCGGCGCCCGGGCCGTGCGCGCGTGCGCGCATCACGTCGCCGGCTCCAGGCGTTCGCGCAGCCATTCGCGCGCGGCGATCCAGTCGCGCCGCGCGGTACGCTCGGCGATGCCGAGCGCGGCGGCGACTTCGGCGACGTCGAGGCCGACGAAGTAGCGCAGTTCGACCACCTTCGCCATGCGTTCGTGCGCGCGCTCGAGCGCGTCGAGCGCCGCGTCGAGCGCGTCGAGGTCGGTGCCTTCCGGGATCGGCAGTTCGAGTGCGGCGGCGAAATCGTCGCGCAGCCAGCGCCCGCCGCGTTTGTCGGTTGCCGCCATGCGCGCGCGATCGACCAGTACCTGGCGCATCATGCGCGCGCTCGCGTTGAGCAGGTGCGAAGTGTCCTCGAACGCCATCGGCGCACGGCCGAGCAGGCGCACAAGCACGTCGTGCACCAGCGCCGTCGTCTGCAGCGTCGCGTGCCCCGGCGTCGCGCGCAGCACGCCGGCGGCGATGCGGCGCAGGTCCGCGTAGACGAACGGCAGCAGGCGGTCGAGCGCGCGCGCGTCACCCGCACGCCACTGCTGCAGGTAACGCGTGACGCTGTCGTCGGGCGCCGCCATGATGGCGGAACGGTAGCGCGCGTCGCGGGCTGCTGTCACGCCCGCGCCGCGCCGCGCGCGCCGCCGCGCGCACCATCGTCCGCCCATGCATTCGAATGGTCGCTGGTCGCGCCGCCTCATTCCGCGCCGTAGCGGAAGATCGTGTCGTCGGCGATGCGCTGCGGCAGGTAGCGCGAGGTCACGAACATGCGGCTGCTCGAACCGTCGCGCGCCCAGCCGGCCGCTACGAACCCGTCGCCGTCGGCGACGATGTCGGTGTAGTTCGCGTCGCCGGTCGCGATGCCGTGCACCTGGAAATCGCCGATCGCGCCGCTGTGCGCGTCGAGCACGGTGAGCTCGGGCTGGTCGACGAGGTTCGGCTTCCAGTGCCCGGCGACGCCGATGTCGTTGCCGCGACGCGCGAGCGCGAGCGGCGTGTCGTCGCCGAGGTCGACCGTGCAGGTCGAGCCGCAACCACCCCAGAGCAGCTTGCCGGTGCCACCGAACTCCGCCACCGGCGCGCTGCTCGCGTCGACGCGCAACAGGCCCGTGCCGCGACTGTACTGGCGCGAGACGTCGGCGAGCAGGTAGATGTCCTGCACGTAGCTCGGCGGGAAGCCGCCGACCGCATGGAAATCCGTGTCGATCGCGACCGCTTCGTCGTCGTGGTCGCTGCCGGCGTCGTCGAACGGATAGCAGCGCACGCCACTGCCGTTGAACGCGCTGCGCAACTGGCCGCTGCCGGTGAACGCGGCGATGCACGGATCGTGGTCGCCCGCGGTGTCGTACTTCTTGGTGAACGCGACGTAGAACGGCGGGTCGACCAGCACGACCAGGCCCGCTTCGTGGGCGATGTCGATGCCGCTGATCGGGCACTTGCCGCCGAGCGCGGCGGCCGAACAGGCGCTCGTCGACGTGGGCAGTTCGAACGTCGACGCACCGCCGTTGCCGAAACCGGTGTCGAGGTTCGGCACGCCGTTCGCGTCGATCGCGTAGCGCGCGGTCCAGAAGCGCGTCCACAGGCCTCCGGCCGAGTTGCCGGCGACGAGCGTGAGGCGGCCGTTGCCTGACACGTCCATCGCGAGCGGCACGTTGTAGACGTCGTCGTCGAGGCGGATGAACCACCAGCCGCGGAAATCGCCTGCTTCGGAGAACACGATGATCGCGGCCTGGTACTTGTCGAGGCCGTTGCTCGCGCGATAGGTCTGCGTGGCGAGCACGTAGAGGTTGCCGCCGTAGCGCTTGATGTCGGCCACGCCGGTGAGTTTCGGATCCGGCGTGGCGGTGTTCGGGAACACGATGTACTGGTTGCCGTAACGCGCGTACGCGGCCGGGATCGACGGCCAGGTCTGTCGCCGGCCGGACGGGCTGTAGCGCACGAGCCCGAGCTGGTCGTCGCCGTTGATGACGACCGTACCGGCGACGACGACGTCGCCGTCGGCGAGGCGCACGAGCCTGCGGCCGTCGTAGTAACCCGGACTGCCCGCGAAGCGATCGATCGACACGCCGTCGTCGGCGAAGAACCGATCGTAGGCCCAGTCGTCGACCGCGAGCACGTACGGCTCGTAGGCGGGCGCATCGGCGCCCTTGCCGACCTCGACGGCGGCGGCCGGCAAGGCGGCGAGACCCGCAGACAGCGCGAACAGCACCCGCGCGAGCGGGCCGGGTGATCGGAACATGGCGCAATCCTCCATTCGTGAGCGATCGGCGCGCCTGCATCGAAGCGGAGGGCGGCGCCTGCCCGGGATACGTGGAATGCGCGCAGTAACGGCCATCGCGTTGGAACGGCGGCGTCGGACCGCCCTGGCGAGGGGCGCGTTTGCTACGCTTGCACGCCGAAACGACCGGACCCGTCGATGTCGCCGTTCCGCCTCGCCAACGACCGCAGCCGCACCGCCGAACGCGCGGCGATGCTCTGCTGCGCGCTGCTCGCAGCGCTCGCGGCGTGGTTGCTGCTGCGCTTCGTCGGGGCGCTGCTGCCGGGCGATGCGGCGCCCCCCACGGCTACGGCCCCCGCGGGCACCGCCGCGATCACGCCCGCGCGCACGTCGGTCGCGCGCTGGCACCTGTTCGGCAATACGCCGCAGGCGGCGAGCGGCCCGAGCACGACCTCGCTGATCCTCCGCGGCACGCTCGCCGACGCCGATCCGAAGGCGGGCATCGCGGTGATCGCCGACGCCGGCAAGGGCGAACGCAGCTGGCGCGTCGGCGAGGAAGTCAGTCCCGGCGTGCGCCTCGCGCGCGTCTACGCCGATCGCGTCGTCGTCACGCGCGACGGCGGTGAACAGACGCTGACGCTGCCTCGCGACAGCGACCTGCGGCCGGCCGCCGCGCCGCGCGGCGCGACCGCGCCGGGTGCGAATGCACGCGCGGGCGCGTCGGCGACGAATGCGTCGCCGGGCACGACCCCCGCGGCGCAGGCCGCGCGCGCGCCGAACGGCCTGCAGGCGCAGGTCGAGCGCCTGCGCCAGAACCCGGCCGAACTCATGAAGCGCGTGCAGGTCGTGCCCGTGCTCGCCGACGGACGCCTCACCGGCGTGCGTGTATCCACCGGGACCGACGTCGTGCTGCTGAACCAGCTCGGCTTCCAGCAGGGCGACGTCGTCACCGCGGTCAACGGCACGCCGGTCGATTCGATCGAGCGCGGCCAGCAGATCATGTCGAGCCTCGGCAGCGCGAGCTCGGTGCGCGTGACCGTCCTGCGCGCGGGCAAACCGACCGAAATCACGGTCGGCCTGCGATGATGCCCCGCGTGAACCCACTCGCGCCTCCCAACAAGGAACCCCACGTGATGCGTCGATTCCTCGTGCCGGCGATCGCCGGCGTCCTCGCCGCGCTGTCCGCTTCCGCGCAGACCGTGCAGGGCGCGGCCGCGGAGGCGCCGGGCCACACCACCACCGCCGACGGCCGCCACACGCTCAACCTCAAGGACGCCGACATCCAGGCGCTCATCGCCACGGTCAGCGAGATCACCGGCAAGAACTTCATCGTCGGGCCGAACGTCGAAGGCAAGGTCACGGTGGTGTCGGCGCGGCCGATGAAGCCGGACGAGATCTACGACGTGTTCCTGTCGGTGCTGCGCGTGCACGGCTTCGCCGCGGTGCCGGCGGGCAGCATGATCAAGATCGTGCCGGAAACGATCGCGCAGCAGGACGGCTCGACCGGCGTGAACGGCCTCGGCACGCGCGCGGCCGACGAGCTCGTCACCGAGATCGTGCCGGTCAAGCACGTCTCGGCCGCCGAACTCGTGCCGATCCTGCGCCCGCTGATGCCGCAGGGCGGCCAGCTGGTCGCGCATTCGAGTTCCAATTCGCTGGTCGTGTCCGACCGTGCCGGCAACGTGCAGCGCCTCGCCGACATCATCCGGCGCATCGACACGGTGTCCGACGCCGAAGTCGAGATGATCCCGCTGCGCCACGCCAACGCGGCCGAACTCGCGCGCACGCTGACCATGCTCGGCGACGACAAGAATGCCGCGGCGAACGGCGAGGCGGCGCGCGTGTTCGCCGACACGCGCACCAATTCGATCCTGCTCGCCGGGGCGAAGAACGGTCGCCTCAAGATGCGCGCGCTCATCGCGCACCTCGACACGCCGGTCGACAACGGCGGCGACACGCAGGTGATCTACCTGCACTACGCCGCCGCGAAGGACCTCGTGCCGATCCTGCAGGGCGTCGCGGCCACGCTCACCGGCATGGCGCCGCCGACCGCGGCGAAGGCCGGCGAAGGCGCCTCCGCGGCGGGCGCGTCGCCGGCGACGATCCAGGCGCACGCGGAGACGAACGCGCTGATCATCAGCGCGCCGCCGGCGATCTTCCGCTCGCTAGCCCAGGTCATCCGCCAACTCGACATCCGCCGCAACCAGGTGCTGATCGAGGCGGTCATCGCCGAGGTCGCCGACCAGACCGCGAGCGAACTCGGCGTGCAGTGGCAGATGCCGCTCGGCAAGGACGGCCAGCACGTGATCGGCGGCACCAACTTCACCGGCACCTCGCCCGGCAACAACATCATCGCCGCCGCGCAGAACCCGCTCGGCGTCGGCAACGGCCTCAACCTCGGCTACATCGACGGCAGCGTCACGATCGGCCGCAACACGATCTTCCAGCTCGGCGCGCTCGTCACCGCGCTGCGCGGCGACGGCAAGTCGAACATCCTGTCGACGCCGTCGGTGCTCACGCTCGACAACCAGGAAGCGGAAATCAAGGTCGCGCAGGAAGTGCCGTTCCTGACCGGCCAGTACTCGACCAACGCGGTGCAGGCGACCACCACCGGCACGACCAACGCGGGCATCACCAACCCGTTCCAGACGATCGAGCGCAAGGACGTCGGCCTCGTGCTCAAGGTGAAGCCGCAGATCAACGAAGGCGAAGCGGTGCGCCTGGACATCCACCAGGAAGTGTCCTCGATCGCGCCGACCGTGAGTGGCGCGGTCGACCTCGTCACCAACAAGCGCGAACTCACGACCAGCGTGCTGGTCAAGGACGATTCGCTGCTCGTGCTCGGCGGCCTCATCGACAACGAGGCGAAGGACAACGTGCAGAAGGTGCCGGCCCTCGGCGACATACCGCTGCTCGGCAACCTGTTCCGCTACCGCACCAACGACCGCACGAAGAAGGACCTCATGGTGTTCCTGCACCCGAAGATCCTGCGCGACGCGGTGACCGAGGCGGCGGTGTCGAGCGAGAAGTACAACTACATGCGCACCGAGCAGCTGCAGATGCGCCAGCAGGACTGGCCGATCACGCCGCGCTCGGAACGCCCGATGCTGCCCGAGGTGCACGACTTCCTCGCCAGCCCGAGCCTCGACGGCCGCCCCGGCCTCGCCGATCCGCAACCGCCCGCGGAGCGCAAGCCGTGAGCGAAGCGGCGCGCCCGACACGGCCTTCGTTCGGTTACGCGCGCCGGCACGGCGTCGCGCTGACCGGCTGGAAGGACGGCGCCGCGGAGGTCGCGTGCCGCGTCGGCGTGCGCAACGACGCGCTGGCGGAACTGCGCCGCCACCTGCGTGCGCCGCTGCATTTCACCACGTTCGCCGAGAAGGACTTCGAGCGCCTGCTGCGCCAGCTGTACGAACAGGGCGACGATGCGCGCGCGATGGTGTCCGACCTTGACGAGCGCATGGACCTCAAGGCGCTCGCCGACGAACTGCCCGAGCCGGAGGACCTGCTCGAGAGCGACGACGACGCGCCGATCATCCGCCTCATCAACGCGCTGCTGACCGAAGCGGTCAAGGAAGGCGCGTCGGACATCCACATCGAGCCGTACGAGAACCGCCTCGTCGTGCGCTTCCGCATCGACGGCGTGCTGCGCGAGGTGCTGAGCCCGCAGAAGGCGATCGCGAGCGCGGTGGTCAGCCGCATCAAGGTCATGGCCAAGCTCGACATCGCCGAACGGCGCCTGCCGCAGGACGGCCGCATCGGCCTGCGCATCGCCGGCCGGCCCGTCGATGTCCGCGTCTCGACCATTCCCGCCGGCCGCGGCGAGCGCGTCGTGCTGCGCCTGCTCGACAAGCAGGCCGGCAAGCTCGACCTCGTCCAGCTCGGCATGGACGACACCGTGCGCGCGAAGCTCGAGGATCTCATCGCGCGCCCGCACGGCATCCTGCTCGTGACCGGCCCGACCGGCTCGGGCAAGACGACCACGCTGTACGGCGCGCTGCTCAAGCTCAACGACGCGTCGCGCAACATCATGACGGTCGAGGACCCGATCGAGTACTACATCGACGGCGTCGGCCAGACCCAGGTCAACACGCGCGTCGACATGACGTTCGCGCGCGGCCTGCGCGCGATCCTGCGCCAGGACCCCGACGTCGTCATGGTCGGCGAGATCCGCGACCTCGAAACCGCCGAGGTCGCGGTGCAGGCGTCGCTGACCGGCCACCTCGTGCTGTCGACCCTGCACACGAACTCGGCGATCGGCGCGGTCACGCGCCTGCGCGACATGGGTGTCGAACCGTTCCTGTTGTCGTCGTCGCTGATCGGCGTGCTCGCGCAGCGCCTCGTGCGCGTGCTCGATCCGACGACGCGCGAGGCGTACGCGGCGACGCCGGCCGAACTCGCCGCGTTCGGCAAGCCGGCCGACCTGCAGGCGACCCTGTACCGTCCGCGCGCCGACCTCGCCGCGCAGGGTCGCGCGAGCGGCTACAAGGGCCGCACCGGCATCTACGAACTCGTCGCGCTCGACGACGCGCTGCGCCGCCTCGTGCACGAAGGCGCGTCCGAAGCCGACCTCGAGCGCCACGCGCGCACGCGTTCGGCGTCGATCCTCGAGGACGGCTGGCGCAAGTGCGTCGCCGGCATCACCTCGACCGAGGAAGTGCTGCGCGTGACGCGCGAGGAATGACGCGCGGCGCAGGTCGCGCCGCAGCCCGCGAAGCGCATCGCGGCTACCACGCTCCGACGGCGTCGTCGCACAGCGTGCCGCGCATGCGGCGGGGCGATCGACACGTGGCCCGCGGCCACTTCAAACGAAGACCGACCGCGCCGGCGGGATGGATCACGGCGCGCGGCGCCGGATCCACCGTCGCCGTCGGATCACGGCTGCTGCGGTTGCTCCGCCCAGCGGTGGCAGGAGGACTCGGGCAGCGGCATCGGGCCATCGCACTTCGTCAGGCGATGGTTGAACGTGGCGCCGTAGTTCGACAGTCGCCCGGGCAGTGCATCGGCGTTGACGATGTTGTACGCCATGAAGCCCGATACCGCGGAACCGAACATGCGGCGCGCATCACCGACCATCATCCACGGCCCCGTGAATCCCGGAAACGCCGTGCGCAGGCGCAGCAGTCCCGCATCAGGGCCGACCAGCAGGCGCGTGGCGAACTGCGAATCGAGCAGGCTCGCATCGTCGGCGCCGTGCGCGATCGTCAGCACGTTCACGGCGTCGTTCGGCAGCGAGACGCTGGTGCGCAGGCTCTGCGGGGCCGGCTGGACGCCCGCACCTTCGCGATCGAACACGTCGACGTCGAAGGAACCGTTCGTGACGGTGGCACCGACGCTGCCTGCGACGAGATTCGCGTACGCCGGGTCGAGGTAGAAGCGCCGCGTGGGGTAGCTGACGATCCAGTCGGTGGTCGCGCCGAGGCCCGGGTCGACGAGGTAGTCGTTGGCGATCGTGTCGGACAGGAACAGCACGGTCACGGCGTCGATGCCCGTCGGCAGCGTCGCGGTCTGCGGGGCGCCGCCGTTCGAGCTGCCACTGCTTTCGGAGAAGTAGTAGGCGGTCTTGCTCGCCTGCGCGAGCGAAGGCAGCAGTGGCCCGCTCGCGGGCATCAGCGCCACGTCGGTGAAGTCGGCGATCGCGTCGGCGTTGTAGGCGTAGTACTCGCCGCCGGCGACGTCGATGACGGCGGCCGACCCCGACAGATCGTTGTACGCCACGCCGATGTCGCTCGCGAGGGAGCCGGGCAGGTTCGCGCAGCCCGGCGGCGCCGCACCTGGCGTCGCCGGCGTGATCGCGATGGCGGTCGGCGAACCGTCGGTGATGCTGCCGCCGGCGATGACCTCGATCGCGCCCTCGCGCGTGCGGCCGATGCCTTGCGGCGCATTGGCCGGCAGCGTGCCGGTGCCGTCGTAGCCGGAGGTCGTGAAGCGCACGCCCTCGGCCGGGATCGCCGGCACCGTGCAGCTGCGGTCGGCGGTGCGCAGCATGGGCGCAGCATCCGGCGAGGTCTGGTAGATCGCGGCGGTCCAGGTGTCGTACGGCGCGAGGTAGACGTCGAGATCGAGCACGGGGCGGCCGTGCAGCGCGTCGAGGAAGCGCACCTTCGCGACCGTGCCGACCTTCGACGTGCTCGCCAGCGTGAAGTACGTGTCGTGGCCGCCGTTGACGGTGTAGTAGGGGAACCAGAGCGCCTGGCCGTGGCCACCGGCGTCGAGGCGCATCGCGTGGGCGGACGTCGCCAGCAGCAGGCTGGCGGCGGCTGCGGTCACGAGCTTCTTCATCGCATCACTCCGGAACATGTGGAATCGGTAGCGTAGCGCAGAAGACGATTCCGCCGGTGCTCGAATGGCGTGACGGCGTCGTTACGCGGTCGTTGCGGCACTCGGGTCGCCTAACCCGCCGCACTCGGTTTACTCTGTGCGGTAGCGGCGCAAGCCGTGATGCTTTTCGCCGGATCCGACCAGAGCATCGCGGCGTGCGCCGCTCCCACGTTCATGCAGATCGCTCGTCGTCACACGGAACCGCAGCCCGATGCCCGCATTCGCGTACCAGGCGCTCGACGCCGCCGGCAAGACCCAGCGCGGCGTGCTGCAGGGCGATACCGCGCGCGCGGTGCGCGGGCTGCTGCGCGAGCGCGGGCTCAACCCGCTCAGCGTCGACGAGGTGCGCGAGGACGCGCCCGGCGACGGCGCGGTGCGCTTGCGGCGCGGGTTGTCGGGCGCGCAGCTCGCGCTGCTCACGCGCCAGCTCGCGACCCTGATCGGCGCCGGCCTGCCGATCGACGAGGCGCTCGGCGCGTTGTCCGAGCAGGCCGAGAACGAACGCCAGCGCGCGCTCACGATGTCGCTGCGCGCGCGCGTGATGGAAGGCGCGAGCCTCGCCCAGGCGATGGCCGAGTTCCCGGACGCGTTCCCCGACATCTTCCGCGCGAGCGTCGCCGCGGGCGAGCAGTCGGGTCGGCTCGACGGCGTGCTCGAGAAGCTCGCCGACTACGCCGAGGCGCGCGACGCGCTCGGCCAGAAGATCCTCGCCGCGCTCGCCTACCCGTTGCTGCTCACGCTCGTCGCGGTCGCGGTCGTCGCCGGCTTGCTCACCTGGGTCGTGCCGCAGATCGTCGGCGTGTTCCAGAACCTGCACCAGGCGCTGCCGCTCGCGACGCGCGTGCTGATCGCGCTGTCGGCGTTCCTGCGCGCATGGGGCTGGCTCGTGCTGCTCGTGCTGCTCGCCCTCGTCGTCGCCGGCCGCGTCGCGCTGCGCGGCGAGGCCGCGCGCGCGCGCTGGCACGCGTGGCAGTTGCGCCTGCCGCTGGTCGGCCGGCTCGTGCGCGCGGCCAACACCGCGCGCGCGACGCGCACGCTCGCGCTGCTCGCCGGCAGCGCGGTGCCGCTGCTCGATGCGCTCGGCATCGCCGCGCAGGTCGTGTCGAACCTGCCGATGCGCGAGGCGTTGAAGCGCGCGGCGATCAAGGTGCGCGAAGGCGGCGCGTTTTCGCGCGCGCTCGGCGAGAGCGGCCAGTTCCCGCCGGTCGCGCTGCGCCTGATCGCGAGCGGCGAACGCTCGGGCGAGCTGCCACGCATGCTCGAGGAAGCCGCCGCGCAGCAGCAGCGCGAACTCGACCGCTGGCTGACCGCGCTGACCGCGGTGCTCGGTCCCGCGGTGATCCTCGTGGTCGGCGCGATCGTGCTGTTCATCGTGCTCGCGATCCTGCTGCCGATCTTCAACCTCAACCAGATGGTGAAGTGACGGCGTGCCGCATGCCCGGCGCGGGTCGCCGGGCGGACGATGCGGGAGGTCGTGCGCCGGTCGGCAGCGGGCGGGCCTCGTGGGTCGCGGATCGGGCGTTGCGCTCGACGTGCCGAGCCTATTTCCCGGGATGCCGGCAAATCTGCGTCACCGGTCGAGCGTTTTGCCCAGCGTGCCGAGCGGAGTGCTCCCACGATCGAGCGCCGTGCTCGACGTGCCGAGCCCTTTTCCCGGACCGCCGA
>Ga0068853_100001814_pt1 | contig 15699 bp, 15 predicted proteins | sample KBSCornC32_FD_65655 | JGI IMG/M metagenome (GOLD analysis project Ga0068853, IMG submission 65655) | Corn rhizosphere microbial communities from Kellogg Biological Station, Michigan, USA - KBS Corn C3-2 | ecosystem: Host-associated > Plants > Roots > Rhizosphere > Soil ...
CCGTAGCCAACCGCCTGCTCCCGCAGCAGATCCTCGACCTCTCCCAGCTTGGCCGGCAGCCAGCGGCTGGAGGCGTCGAGCACCGCGGTCACCGGAGGCGGTACTGCCGAGGGCCGGGTCACACGCGAACGCCGCTGTGGATCGCGATGATCCCCCCGGCGAGAACGGTCCAGCGAATCCGCTTCAGCCCAGCTCCGTCCATCAGCTCCGCAAGCCGGCTCGGGCCGGGAAAGCTGCGCACCGACTCGGGCAAGTAGCTGTAGGCCTCGGAGTCGCTGGAAAAGCTGCCGAGCAGGGGAACGATGCGGTCGAACCAGAGCGAGTAGAAGATCGAGAGCGGCGGACGCGTCGGCTGAGTGATCTCGAGCACGACCAGGCGGCCACCCGGGCGCAGGACCCTGGTCATCTCCCCCAGGCCGCGCTCCAGGTTGGCCAGATTGCGCACCCCGAAGCCTACGGTGACCGCATCGTAGCGACCGGCGTCGTAGGGAAGGCTGAGCGCGTCGGCCCACTCGAAGCGCACGCCGCCGGCGCCACGCCGGCTGGCCTTCTCGCGGGCGAGGTCGAGCATCGGCTCGGAGAAGTCGCAACCGACCACGTGGCCGCCCGGTGCCACCCTGCCGGCCAGCTCGAGCGCCAGGTCGCCGGTCCCACAGCAGACGTCGAGCGCCGAGCCGCCCGGGGCCAGCTCGGCTCGGTCGGCGGCCCGCTCGCGCCAACGATGGTGCAGGCCTGCGGTCATCACCGAGTTGAGCGCGTCGTAGCGACCGGCTACGCGGTCGAACATGCGGTTGACCTGCCCCGCGAACTGGGCCGAGTCCCGGGAGGGCTTAGTCGAGCGAGGAGAGGAAATCGGCGAGCTCGTTGAGCTTCTTCGGCGGCAGGTCACGGAAGGAGGGCATGATGCCCGGCCCGATCTCCACCGAGCGGATGATCGCGGCGCGCGGGATGCGTTGCGCGATGTGGGTCAGTTCCGGCCCGGGGCCGTTGTTGCCGTTCTCGCCGAGCTTGTGGCAGGCGAGGCAGCCGGAGCCGGCGACGACCTCCTTGCCGGCTTCGTATTGGGGCGCGACCTTCATGTCGATCTCGGTCGGCGAACCCCCGGTCGCGCCAAGGAAGGTGAGGTAGGCCATCGCGATGATCGTCAGGATTCCGGCCGTCGTCGCGATCGGGCGCCGGATCGGGTTGCGCTCCGGGCCGCGATCGTAGAAGGGCAGAAGGAGGAGCAGGACCATGCAGACGGTCGGGATGCCAATCGTCGCGATCGGAACCAGCTCGGGCGGCTTGATCACGCGCAGGAGCTCGAAGAGGAAGAAGAAGTACCACTCGGGACGCGGCACGTAGGTCGTGGTGGTCGGATCGGCCTTCGGCCCCTGCTCGGCGCCGAGCACGACCGACATCAGGATGATCACGCCGACGACGGCGAGCATCATCGCCGAGTCCTTCAAGACCGCATACGGGAAGAAGGGCTTGCCCTTCTTCTTCAGCAGCTCGTATTCCTCGAGGTATGCCTGCTTCTCGGAAGGTTTCATAGGCTCGCCGAGGCTCCGTTGCTAGGCGCGGCGCCGTTGCCCTCGACGCCGGCGTCGAGCTGCGAAACCGGGGCGGCGACCTTGGGCTTCTCGGCTTTCAGCCACGGCGGGGCCGTGGTGCCGAGCTTGACGACCAGGTACATGTGAGCGCCGATCATGGCGATGATCGCGCCGGGGACGAGCAGCATGTGGATCGCGTAGAAGCGCGAGAGCGTGGTCGCGCCGAGCTCGGGGCCGGCGCGGAGGAAGTCGCTCAGATAGGGGCCGACGATCGGCCCGGTGCCGTTGATGTTGATGCCGACGACCGAGGCCCAGAAGGAGCGCTGGTCGAAGGGCAACAGGTAGCCGGTGAAGGCCATCGTCATCGTCAGGATCAGCAGCACGACGCCGATCACCCAGTTGAGCTCGCGCGGGTACTTGTAGGCGCCGAAGAAGAAGGTGCGGCCCATGTGCAGGAAGATCAGGATCACCATCACGCTCGAGCCCCACTTGTGCATGCCGTGGACGAGCTGGCCGAGGAAGACGTCGTTATTGATGTGGGCAATCGAGGCATAGGCCTGGGTGGTCGACGGCGTGTAGAACATCGCCAGGAAGACGCCCGTCGTGGCCTGGGCGATGAAGGCGATCAGGGTGGCCGAGCCGAGTGTGTAGAACCAGTTGGTCCCCTTCGGCACCTTGCGGTAGAGCATCCCGGTGAGAAAGCCGGTGGCCGCGGTGCGCTGGTCGACCCAGGCGAGGACGTCGACCGGGGCCTCCTTGGCCCGGTCGCCCAGTCGCTGCGCGTCGGAGGGCCGCTCCGGCGGCGCGGTCTTGAGGTCGGCTGGTGCCGGCCCCTTGGCGCCATTGCTCGTGCCGGGCTTTGCCGGTTTGCGGAGCGGGGCGGGAATCAGGGAGTCGAGCTTCATCTGCGCCTAGCGATCAAGGGGGTGGGAAGGTGGACGGACGGGGGGGATACAGATATTCCCAGACTCCACCGGTGAACTCGCCGGGGTCACGAGCGCGAACCGGTTCGAGCTGCGAGGTGACGCTGTAGCGCGGCCCGACCTCTACCTGGCCGCTGCGCACGCGAGTCTGGAAACGGTCGAGCGGCCGTACCGGCGGGCCGCCGATCCGCTTGCCCTGGAAGTCGTAGACGCCGCCGTGGCAGGGGCAGATGAAGTTGCCGGCGGCCTCGACGAAGCGGACCGGGCAGCCGAGGTGGGCGCAGCGGTTGGAGACGGCGACGAACTGGCCGGGTTCCTCGCCGAGTTGCTTGGAGCTGCGGCGGATGTAGGCGGTCGTCTTGCCGGCGTCGCCGATCGACTCGGTTTCGGTGAAGACCACCTGGCGATAGGTGTCTTCGACGAAGTCGCTGGTCGGACCGACCGCCTCCCAGCGCTCCTTGCCGCGGTGGAAAATCGGCGCCACGGCGAAGCCGACGGCGGGCAGCACGATCGCGGCGCCGGCGAGGCCGCCGATGCCTTGTACCGCAACGGTAAAGGCCTTGCGGCGAGTCATCGACTCGCCCTCGAAGTAGCCAGGCGGCTCGGGCGCTGGGCGCTCCGGCCGACCGCTTGCCTCGGCCCCGTTCTGCTTGTCCGATTCGTCGCTCAACAGCTCAACCTCAGGAGAACGGAGTCTATTGACTCAGGCCGCGGGGCGGTCGTCATGGTCCCTGCCGCCGACCGCGAGGGCGGCGGAGCGCCACAGCCCGGCAACCTCGTTACGGCGATCTTCGGCGTGCAGCTGGGCGCAGCGACCGATCAGATCGCCCAGCACGGCGACCGCCTCGGTGTCGCCGAGGGCGGCGAGGCGGTCGATGCCGAGTGCGTAGAGGTAGTCGCCGGCGAGCAGGGCGAGGTCATCGTCGTGACCGGCGAGCAGGCGCGGGGTTCCGTAATGCAGGAGGTAGCCCTCGCGCACGGCCTCGACCACGAACGCGTACTCACCAGGCGCTGCTGCGGAGCGCGGGCCGAGCGCGGCGAGCAGACCGAAGACGGGGCGCTCTTCTGAGTCGGTCACGTGGGTCGCGAGCGGCGACTCGGCTTCGCGCAGGCGAGAGGCAAGAAGGTTCAGCGCTTCTTCGGGGCTCGAAGTCATCGCCATCGCAAGTGCAACGTCTTGTCCCCCTGTGGAGGACGAAAAGCGTTGCACCTCATCGGAGAACCTCGTCGAGTGATTCGGCGGCCGCTTCGAGCGTGCGGTCGATCGTCGCCTCGTCGTGGGCGAGGGAGATGAACCAGGCCTCGAACTGCGACGGCGGTGGGTAGACGCCGCGGGCGAACATCGCGCGGCAGAAGTGGGCGTGGGCGTCGAGGTCACAGGCTGCCGCGCCGGTAAAGTCGACGACTGGGTCCGAGCTGAAGAAGAGCGTCAGCAGCCCCGGAGTCGAGGCGAGTTGCAACGGCAGGCCCTGGGCCAAGGGGGCGAGGCCGGCACGGAGCCGCTCAGTCAGCTGCGCGAGCCGTTGATAGGCGGCGGCATCGAGCTGGCCCAGCGTGGCGAGGCCAGCCGCGGTCGCGAGCGGGTTGCCGGAGAGGGTGCCCGCTTGGTAGACGTCGCCCGCCGGAGCGATCCGCTCCATCAGCTCGCGCGGCCCGGCGAAAGCGGCGGCGGGCAGGCCACCGCCGAGGATCTTGCCGAGTACCGTCAGGTCGGGTTCGACACCGTAAAGCTGTTGGGCGCCGCCGCTGGCGACGCGAAAGCCGGTAATCACCTCGTCGAAGATCAGCAGGGCGCCGGCAGCGCGGGTGATCGCGGCGGCGTGCTCGAGGAATCCGTCGAGCGGCGGGACGACGCCCATGTTGGCGGCGATCGGCTCGAGGATCACCGCGGCGACGGGATGGTCGGCAAGTGCCCGGTCGAGCGCGGCTCGATCGTTCCATGGCACGACCACCGTGCCCGCTGTCTGTGCCGCGGTGACACCTGGAGTTGCCGGCAGTGCGAGGGTTGCGATCCCAGACCCCGCCTCGGCGAGCAGGCCATCGGAATGACCATGGTAGGCGCCCGCGAACTTGACCACTACCTCGCGGCCGGTGGCGGCGCGGGCGAGCCGGATCGCGCTCATCGCCGCCTCGGTACCGGAGCTGGTCATGCGGATCATCTCGGCTGAGGGCACACGGGCGACCACCTCCTCGGCGAGCTCGACCTCGGCTTCGGTCGCGGCGCCGAAACTCGTGCCGTCGACGGCGGCGCTCTCGACCGCCGCCAGCACGGCGGGGTGCGCGTGGCCGAGGATCAGCGGGCCCCAGGAGCCGACCCAGTCGAGGTAGCGGTTGCCGTCCACGTCGACGATCTCGCAGCCTTCCCCCCGCTCGATGAAGATCGGCTCGCGATCGATCTGGCGCATCGCCCGCACCGGCGAGTTGACACCACCGGGCAGGACCTTCAGCGCGCGACGGTAGAGCTCCGCCGAGCGCTCGCCGCTAGGAATGCTCTTCCTCCCAGCGCCGGTAGTCGTCGGTGAAGTAGTGCAGGCGGATCTTCTTGTACTCGGTCGAGGAGTAGAGGGTGGCGCGATCCTCCGGCCCCATGCCGCAGTCCTCGGCAATCGAGTCGAGCACCGCGTCGCACTCCTCCTTGGAGCGGCCATGGGCCATGGTGAAGACGCTGTAGGGCCAGTCCTCATAAGTGGGGCGCTGGTAGCAGTGGGAGATGCCGCGGTAGGAAGCCATGCGGGTGCCGGTGGTCATGATCTCGGCCTCGGGCACCTTCCAAACTCCCATGCCATTGGCCGAGAAGCCGGCACGGCGATGGAAGAGGATCGCAGCGACGCGGCGCAGCAGCTTGCGCTCGACCATGCCGCCGAGATGCTCGAGCAGCGCCTCGGTGCTCATCCCAACCTCGGTCGCGGCGGCGTCGTAGGGACGCTCGACCGCCTCCATCGGCCCCTGCACGGCGCGGATCACCGCGACGTCGCGCTCGTCGTAAGGCTGCGCCTCGAGCTCGCGCGGCGGCGAGGCATCCACCGCGGCGGCGAGGGCATCGGTGCCCTTCTCCATCTCCAGGTTCATGTTGATCTTGAACAGGGTCAGGGTGGGCAGCTCCCGCATCGACTCGGCGCCGGTCTCGCGCATCAAGGCCTCGAGCGTGCCGGCGAGGCCTAGCTCTGAGTCGGGCGGCGTGGCGATCGTGAACCAGAGGTTGAAGTCGTGGGTGCGCAGATAGTTGTGCGAGACACCCGGGTGGGCGTTGACGACCTGGGCGGCGCGGTGGGGGTGCTCGCTGTCGACCTTGGCGGCGACCAGCATCGACTCGTAACCGAGGGCCCGGGTGTCGAAGATCGGCGTGATCTCGCGGATGATCCGCTCGTCGAGCAGGCGCTTGGTGCGGGCGAGGACATCGTCGAGCTCCAGCTCCGCCTCGGAGGCGACGAGGGCGAAGGGTTCGGGATCGAGCGGGAAGCTCGACTGCAAGAGGTTCATCAACCGCTTGTCGGTCTCGTCGAGCGGGATCGCGGCGCCGTCCTTGCGCGCGCGGGCCTTCGACTGCGGCACCTTTACTGAAGCCACGCGGCCGCCTCCTTGGCGTAGTAGGTGACGATCGCGTCGGCGCCGGCGCGGCGCATCGAGGTCAGCGTCTCCACCACCGCGGCCCGCTCGTCGATCCAGCCCCGCTCGGCGGCCGCCTTCAGCATCGAGTACTCACCCGAGACGTGGTAGGCGGCGAGGGGAGCGCCGGTCGCGTCCTTCACCTGCCGGACCACGTCGAGATAAGGGGTGGCGGGCTTGACCATCAGCATGTCGGCGCCCTCCTCGAGGTCCAGTTCCGCCTCGCGCACGGCTTCGGCGGCGTTGGCGGGGTCCATCTGGTACCCGCGCCGGTCGCCGAACTCAGGCGTCGACTCGGCGGCGTCGCGGAAGGGGCCGTAGAAGGCGGAGGCGTACTTGGCGCTGTAGGCGACGATCGGCACGCCGGAGTGTCCCTCCTCGTCGAACTGGTGGCGGATCGTGCCGATCCGCCCGTCCATCATGTCGCTGGGCGCGACCGCGTCGGCGCCGGCCTCGGCGTGCGAGATGGCGATTTTGGCCAACAGCTCGACCGTGATGTCGTTGTCGACCTCGCCCTCGCGGACGAAGCCGCAATGGCCGTGCGAGGTGTACTCGCAGAGGCAGACGTCGGTGATCACGGTCAGGTCCGGGTGGGCCTCCTTGAGAGCGCGGACCGCCAGCTGCACGACGCCCTCATCGTCGTAGGCGCCCGAGCCGGACTCGTCCTTGGCGGCGGGAATGCCGAAAAGCAGGACCGAGCCGATGCCGGCGGTGGCTATCTCGGTCGCCTCGGCTACGAGCTCGGATATCGAGAAGCGCTCGATGCCGGGCATCGAGTCGACGTCTTCGCGGACGTTCTCGCCGGCAACCACGAAGAGTGGCTGGATCAGGTGGCGCGGGGAGAGCTCGGTCTCTCGGACCAAGCCACGCAGAGCCTCGGTGCGCCGGAGGCGGCGCATACGTGTGGCGGGGAACGGCATTCGAGAGCGAGTTTAAAGGGAGGGAGGGTGGCGCCCCTATCCCAGACGCCCGGCTTGCGCCGGGCTGAGTGTCTGGGATAGGGGCGCCACCCTCCCATCCTCAAGCGCGGTCTAACAATCCGAGGCCGGGCGACGGATAGCTTTCGGCGGCATGGATGCGGGGAGTGGGACAAGCGTCGCCGTGTTGGAGGCGCGCAAGCTGGTCAAGCGCTTCGGCGAGCGAGAGGCGTTGCGGGGGGTCAGCTTCGAGGCGGCGACGGGGGAGCTCGTGGCTGTCATCGGGCCCAACGGGGCCGGCAAGACGACTCTGCTCTCGATTCTGGCCGGGATTTCCAAGCCCGACGGAGGTGAGGTCCACGTGCCGGAGGGAGAGGTTGGCTGGGTGCCTCAACAGGCCGCTCTATATAGACGGCTGACGGTTGAGGAGAACCTGATGTTGTTTGCGCGGCTGGAGAAGCGCGCGGATCCGCGCGCGTCGGTGGAGGAGATGCTGGAGTTGACGGGGCTGCGGGAGCGGCGGGGGGAGATCGTGGCGCGGCTCTCGGGGGGAAACCAGCAGCGGATCAATATCGCGATCGGGCTGCTGTCTCGTCCCTCGGTGCTGCTGCTCGACGAGCCGAGCGTGGGGCTCGATCCGCGGCAGCGGGCGCGGCTGTGGGAATTCGTCGTCGCGCTTGCCGCTGAGCGGGGGACGACGGTGATCTTCTCGACCCACGACATCCAGGAGGCCGAGCGCTACGGCAAACGGCTGCTCGTGCTCGCCGACGGCGAGGCACTCTTCGACGGATCGGCCGAGGGGCTGCGGGGAGCCGTGCGCGAGGAGGCTGCCGAGGCCGCGAGCCAGGACTTCGAGACCGCCTTCGTCGCCTTCCTTCACCACCGGGGGCACTGATGCGCTGGCTGCTGCTCAAGGACCTGCAGATCCTCCGTCGCTCTCCCCTCCAGGCCTTCCTGCTCGTCGCCTACCCGGTCCTGATCGCGGTCCTCGTCGGCTTCGCGATCTCGCGCTCGCCGGAGAAGCCGCGCGTCGCCTTTCTCAACGAAGTGCCGCCGCAATCGCGCGTCTCGGTCGGCGCCACCGAACTGCCCAAAATCGGCGTCAGCGATCGGATCTGCGAACGAGTCGAGTGTGTGCACGTGAAGGACCACGCCGAGGCGGTGGAAGAGGTGCGCTCCGGCGACGTGCTCGCGGCCCTGATCCTCCCGGCTGACCTGGTCGACAACATCAACTCGCTCTCGACGCCGGTCCCACGCACCCCCGAAGTCGAAGTGATCGTCAACGAGGAGGACCCGGTCAAGGCGCGCCTGGTCGACGACCGGATCAATGCGCTGATGACCCAGGCGAACCTGGTGATCGCCCGCCAGATCGCTCACGAAGGCGGCAAATTCGTCCGGCTCGTCGTCAACGGCGGCCAGTTCACCGTGCTCGGGCAGACGCTCCAGATTCTCGGCCTGGGCAACACGGCTCGCATCCTGCACGCGGTGCGGGCGTCCCTCCCGGCCGGTGCCCTGCGCGACTCGCTCGACGAAGTCCTGCGTTTCACCACCTTGACGAAGGGCAACCTGGGCACCGCGGCGACCCTGCTCACCCGGCTCTCGCAACCGATCGCAGTCGACAAGCAGGTGGTCAACGCCTCGACTCCCCCGCTGGAAATCTTTGCGATCGCGGTCGCGGCCACGTTCACTTTGGCCTTCGTCACGGTCCTGCTGGTCGCCGGCTCGCTGGCACTCGAGCGGGAGGAGAACGCCTTCCCGCGGCTGACCCGGGGACTGGTCTCGCGCTCGGCGCTGTTGACCGAGAAGGTCGCGCTCGGGATCGCGCTCGGCCTGCTGGTGACGCTGTTGATGCTCGCCGGCCTGGCCGTCTTCGTGCCCCTGCACTGGGGCCGGATCGGTCTCTGGCTACTCGCGATCGTCGCCGGCGGGGCGGCGCTGGGGACCGCAGGCGCGGCCCTCGGAGCCGCGGCGCGGGAAGTCCGGGCAGTCTCGCTGCTCGCCTTCATGGTCACCCTTCCGGTCGCATTCCTCTCCCTGATCCCCTCTGGCACCGTCGGCCCGGGCCTCTACGACGTAATCAGGGTGATTGCCGCGGTCTTTCCCTTCAAGCCGGCGCTGCAGGCGATGACGGCAGCCCTGGATCCCGGTGGTCCGAGCATCGGCGGCGCACTGCTTCATCTCGGCATCCTGATCGTCGCCTACGGCCTGCTGGCCCGCCTCGCCCTGCGCCGCTTCAGCGCTGTTTGAGCCGCTACCTCGCGGCGAGCGGGCGGCGCGGCAGCTGCGCCGAGCGTGCTTGGGACAGGTTGGGGTCGGTGACGTTGGCGAGCACGAAGGACTCGAGATCAGTGTCTGGACAGAGCAGGGACCTGACCAGCTCCATCGCCTCGGGCTCGGCCATCGCAGCAAGCGTCCTACCCGTCGCGGTGACGGCGGCGAGGGCTACCTCGGAGCCCTCGACCAGCAGGCAGCCATGACGGCTGAGGTAGGCCGAGACCTGCCTCAGCGCCTCACCACCTTCGGGTCGGCACTCGATGTCCTCGAGCAGCTCCACTTCGTAATTCGGCTCGGTCGCCGAGATCACGCCGATCTGGGCGCTGGTCATGTGGATGACGTGGACCCGCACTTCGGTCCCCGGGCTGCGCTGCAGGGTCGCCGGGATAGCCCCGTAGGGAGAGATGTGGGCGGAATAGACGACGTCGAACCCGCACAGGCGGGCCGGTTCGACGAGCACCGGCTGGTCGCTGAGAGCGAGCTTGCGCGAGAGGACTTTGGGAGCGGCGTTCGAGCCGTAGGCCAGGACCGGGGTGCGCTCCTCGAGGTCGATCTCGATCTCGAGGGGGCTGAGAGTTTGGTGGCCGAGCTGGATGAAAGCGCCCGCCGGTGCGCCGTAGGGATACCCCAAAGCACGCTCGACGACGTCATTTCGCTCGTTCACCTCCCACACCCTCTCGCAATTGCGCGGATAGGGTCAGGGCCATGAAGGTCCTCTTCATCGGCGACGTGGTCGGCGGACCGGGTCGGCGCGGGCTCGCCGCAGCGATGCCGGGGCTGCGCGAGCGCTTCGCGCCCGAGATGGTGATCGTCAACGGCGAGAACTCCGCCGGAGGCATGGGTATCACCGAGAAGACGGCCAACGCCCTCTTCGACGCCGGCGCCGATGTGATCACGACCGGCAACCACGTCTACCGCCACCGCGAGGTCTACAGCTACCTCAACCGCAGCGAGCGGCTGGTCCGACCGGCCAACTACCCCTACGCCAACCCCGGCCGCGGCTACACGGTGATCGAGATCGGCGGACGGCGTTGCGGGGTGATCAACCTCAGCGGCGCGATCGGGTTGCGGGTCGCCCGCTCGCCCTTTCACGAGGCCGACAACATCCTCGAGAAGATCGAGGCCGATTTCGTCATCGTGGACTTCCACGCCGAGGTGACCAGCGAGAAGGTCGCGATGGGCTGGCACCTCGACGGTCGGGTTGCGGGAGTGCTCGGCACCCACACCCACGTGCCCACGGCCGACGCACGGGTCCTGCCGCAGGGCACCGCCTTCATCTCGGACGTCGGCATGACCGGTTCGCGGACGAGCGTGCTCGGGGTCAAGCCGGAGCTGATCCTCGAGCAGATGATCACCCAGATGCCGATCAAGTTCGAGACGGCCGAGGAGGATGTGTGGGTGATGGGGGCGGTGGTCGACGTCAACGACAATGGTCTCGCTGACTCGATTACGCCCGTGATGGTTCCTGCCCCTGAGCTTTAGGTCGGGGTGGCGGTCAGGTCCCCTACGTCAGACGAGCAGCCTTGCGGCTGCTCTTGAGTGTCTGACGTAGGGGACCTGACCGCCATCGCCACCAAGAGCAAGGGGTAGAACCAGACGATGTAGAGGTAGAACCAGTGGTGCATCGTGAGCTGGACGCCGATCAAGAGAGCCGCGCCCAGCGCCGCGACTTGGAAGAGCTGCTTGTCCTTGGGGCGGAAGGCGAAAAGCAGAGCGAGGCCTGCGACTGCGACAAGGATGGCGACGCGCAGCGGTTCCAGAGACGGGACTTGTCCCCAAATGCTGAATGGAGAGCTGCGGCCGGCTTGGTAGGCGATGGTGCGCTCGTAGACGGTATGCAGTCCCGGGTCTATCGCCGGCCACAGCAGCAAGACGATCCCCGTCAGTACAAAGGCAATGCAAAACGTAGCTCCCGCGGGTGGCGCCGTAGGGGGGCCCGCCCCTGAGGACGCTTTAGCGACCGGAAGGGGTGGGGGGTCCCCTGCGGTGACAGGACCCGCGGGCCGATACGTCACGAGCATTGGCACCAGCACGGCCGGAGCAAACTTGGCGAGTGTCGCCAGCGCTGCCATCGCCCCACGTGCTGCAGGCCGGGCCAAGACGAGGAGCATGCCGACGAGGAGCATCGCCACCAGCGCGTCATTGGAGTTAGACAGCAGCGTGAAGGCCGTGTACGGGTAGGCGGCCCAGCCGAAGGCGAGGGTCGCGGCGAGTTCGTTGCCGGCGGGCCCGGGGCGGATGCGGCGGCCGAGGAAGATCAGCAGGGCGAAGGTTGCGAGGTCGAAGAAGACCGCGGCGCCATGGGCGGCGGGGAGGTCGTTCCAGGTCCCCGACCAGGGCCATATCCGCTCGAAGGGGACGTAAGCGAGGTAGTTGACCGGGCCGTAGGTGTCTCCCTGGGAGACGTCTGCGGGAAAGTTGTCGTAGACGGGTTCCCCGTGGGCGATCCGGTCTGCGCCGACCACGCCGGCGTAGCCGACGTCGATCACACCTGAATCGGCCATGTTGAGTCCGACCCGGAAGCCGATCAGGAATAGGGCGGCGATCAGCAGCCACGCCGCCGGCCAGCGCGGCCTGATCCCCTCTCCCCCACCCCGCACCCCAATCCACAGGGCTCGGCCGAACAGATATATGAGCGGGAAGTACTGGAGCGGCACCGAGATGCCGATTTCGGTGCGGTTGAAGAAGAAGTTGGAGACGCCGAAGCCGAGCAGGACCAGGAGGTCGAGGTTGGCGATCCGCCGTAGGCGCCGCCAGTCAAGTAGGCCGATCAGGAAGATCGCGCAGAGCGGCAGGAAGACATAGGGGGCGTTGAGCTTGTGTCCGAATGCCCCCGGGTAGCCGCGGGCCATTTTCCATGCGACCTGGTAGCCAGTCCAGGACTCCCGCACATCGCCGGTCCGGGGGTCGACGATGACCAACGCGACCTCCTTGTCGGCGGCGAAGTAGCCGACCTCCCAGTTGCCGTCGACCTTGTTGACGGCGTCGGTGATCGGGCCGTTCTCACGGCGCTCCTCGATCACCTTCGCATCTCGACTGGCGATTCGAGCGGCTTCCGGGGCTCCGGTCTCCCCATGCGCCGTGGCCGGGATGATGAGGAGGGCCAGGACACATAGCGCGACTTTGGTCACGTCAGTCCGAAATGCTCGAGCACGGCGGGGGCCACGTCCGAAAGCGTCCACTGGTCGCGCTCGCTCGCCGCGACGGGGCCACAGCCGACGAAGAGCAGCGGCCCGAGCGAGTCGCCGGCGTGCAACGAGCCGTGGCTGCCGCCGCCGACATGGGTGACGCCGCCCCAATCGACGGCCTCAAACCCGGGCTGCAGCGAGAGCAGGAAGTCGCCGGCGTGGGGTGCGCTTAGCGCCGACCAGACCCGGGCAAGCGGATCCGGATAGGTCTCGCTGCGCAAGCGACCGTCCTCGATCGTCGCCGCAAGGGCGCCCAGGTCTCCGTCGACCTGCCATTTGCCCCCGCGCAGGTCGGCAATGCTGCCGCCGGGACGAAAGCTGAGTCGAGCCTCCCCCCTTTCGACCACGGCGCGGCAGCCGTCGCGCGGCGCTCCCGGCTCGGTCCTCACCAGCGGCCGCCCATCGGCACGCTCGAGCCGGCAGACGAGGTCGACGCCCTCGATCACGGCGAGAGCCTGGCGCAACGCTTCGGGATCCGCTCGCTCCCCCTCCCCCGGCAGCAGGTAGACATAGGCCGCCCGGCCGGTGGGGCTGACCGCGATCTGGGCGGGCGCCGGTTCGGACTCGGAGGGCTGCAGTACCGCCCACTCGCGACTCAGCAGCTCGGCGAGTGGCAGGCCGCGGTGGACCGGAGTCTGGGCGTGGTCGGCGAGCAGGATCACGGCATGTCGGTCGAGAAACTCGTCGAGACCGCCCGCCGCCTCGACGAGTTTGCCGAAGCAGTGATCCGCCTTCGCAATCGATTCGCTGCTTGCCTCGGGACCGTAGCGATGGGAGTAGTTGTCGTTGTCGGGCAGCGAGAAGAGCAGGAAGTCGAAGCCGTCGGACTTGGCGAGCTCCGCCGAGCAGCAGGCCGAGTAGCCGTCGCGGTTGCCGGGGATCGAGGTCGACCTGCAGGGAACCTCGCGGCTGGCATAGAGGTCGCCGTAGAAGAGCTCGCCCGGGCCCCAGGTGTGGTGGCGGAACTTGAGCCTGGTGGCGTCGACCGCGCGGCGCAGCAGGCCCTCGAGCGAGACCTGATGGCGATGACGGCCGCGGTAGATCAGGAAGGGCGTGCAGGCTGTCCGCAGGCCGGCGTCGTCGAGCTGCTCGAAGAGGGTCTCGGCAGCGGGATTGAGATGAGCGAGGTTCATGTTGTAGACGAGGTCGTAGAGCGAGCGAAAGACGCCGAAGGCACGCGTCGCCTCCAGGGAGGAGCCGTACTCGACGTAGCGCCGCTCGAGTCGGTGGTACCAGTTCATGCCACTGATCCAGTGGCGGTCGGCGGCCCCGCCGGTGACCATCTCGGCACTGGCGACCGGCGTCACCGAGGGAAAGCTCGAGACGCAGTCGGGCACGAGCACGCCGCGCTCGAGCAAGGCGCCGAAGGTCGGGGCCCTGCCCTCGGCGACGGTGCGTTCCAGCATGTCCGTGCGCAGCGAGTCGACGTAGGTGAGAACCAGCTTCTTGGCAGCCACTGCCGCCATGATCGCGGACAGCGTGCGGCGGCTAGCGGAGGACGCGGAGGCCGGCGTGCTTGCGCTGTGCCCGCCGGCGTCTCGAGATTCCCAGCCAAGCCAGCGCGGCGACGATCAGGAGCGTCGCTGGGGAGATGAGGATTGCGATCGCGACGACGACCAGGGCGACGAGCGAGACGAGGAAGCCGAGGGCGCCGGCGCCGCTGCCCTCGCGGCGCCCCGCCGAGCTGACCACGTCGCTGACGACGAGGCAGGCGAAGACCGCACCGACGAGGCAGAAGAAGGCTCCTGCCAAGGAGCTGACGTTCGCCGTCCCCGCCAGCAAGAAGCCGAGGACGATGGCGATCACGCCGGCGAGGATCGTCATCCGGCCGCGCGCCGAGCCGTGCGTGCCGGTGGTGCCAGCGAGCATCCCGATCGCGATGCCGATGCCGAGCTCGAGGCAGATGCCGGAGAAGGATCCCACGCCTGAAAACCTAGCTCCCCGGGCGGGGCGGCGCAGATTCGCCACACTGTGCCCCATGTCCGAGCCGCCCCACCGGCGACGCGCCCACGCCAGCAGCAGCGATCTGGAGCGCTACGCCGGTCTCTTCGCCGAGCGCACGCGGGTGATGCGCTCGTCTGCGATGCGCGACCTGATGGCGGTCACGGCGCGGCCCGAGGTGATCTCCCTCGCCGGCGGACTGCCCGACACGTCGACCTTCCCGCCCAAGACCTTTGCCGCGCAGATGACCCGTATCGCTCAGGAGTCGGCCGCGGAGGCGCTGCAGTACGGCCCGACCGAGGGCTTCAGCGAGACCGTCGACTGCATCGTCGAAGTGATGGGAGCGGAGGGAATGCTGCCCGACCCCGACGACGTGATCGTCACCACCGGTGGGCAGCAGGCGATCGACCTGATCTGCAAGGCGCTGGTCGATCCCGGCGACGTGGTGATCTGCGAGGCGCCAACCTACCCCGGCGCGATACCGGTCTTCTGCAGCTACCAGGCGGAGACGATCCAGATCGAGTGCGACGGCGAGGGGATGCGCGTCGCCGAACTCGAGGACACCCTGGAGCGGCTCGACCTCGAAGGGCGGCGGCCCAAGTTCATCTACTCGGTGCCGACCTTTCAGAACCCCGCCGGGGTGACGATGTCGCTCGAGCGGCGGCGGCGCCTGGTCGAGATCGCCCGCTCGCGCGAGCTGCTGGTGGTCGAGGACAACCCCTACGGCCTGCTCCGCTTCAGCGGTGAGGCCCTGCCGCCGCTCTACCAGCTCGACGGTGGAGATTTCGTCATCTACGTCGGCACCTTTTCGAAGATCCTCTCCCCCGGCATCCGGCTCGGCTGGGCAGTGGCGCCGCCGCCGGTGATGGAGAAGGTGGTGCTGGGAAAGCAGGCTGCCGACCTCTGCACCTCGACCCTGACCCAGTACTTCGTCCGCGAGTACTTCAGCGATGGACGCTGGCGCGATTACATCGCCAGCCTGACCGAGCTGTACCGCGAACGGCGCGACGCGATGATCGAGGCGCTGGGCCGGTACTTCCCGCCGCAGGCAAGCTGGACCGAGCCCGAAGGAGGTCTCTTCATCTGGGCCACCCTCCCCCCTTACATCGACACCAGCGACCTGCTGGCCAAGGCGCTGCGCGAGGACGTCGCCTTCGTGCCGGGACAGGCGGCCTACGTCGACGGTCGCGGCCGCAACTCGATGCGACTCAACTTCTCCGGCAGTAGCGAGGACGAGCTGCGCGAGGGCATCCGCCGCATCGGCCGGGTGGTCGCCGAGCAGGTAGAGCTCTACAGCGCCATCACGGCCAAGGACTCC
>Ga0068853_100001819_pt1 | contig 15691 bp, 15 predicted proteins | sample KBSCornC32_FD_65655 | JGI IMG/M metagenome (GOLD analysis project Ga0068853, IMG submission 65655) | Corn rhizosphere microbial communities from Kellogg Biological Station, Michigan, USA - KBS Corn C3-2 | ecosystem: Host-associated > Plants > Roots > Rhizosphere > Soil ...
ATTTCGGTCAATTTCGGCGACAACACCACGCTCACCCAGCGGGCGGTGCAGCTCATCGGGCTGCTGACGGTCCTGTCGCTCGCCCCCTCGATCATCGTGATGGTGACGAGCTTCACCCGCATCATCGTCGTGCTGTCGCTGCTGAGAACGGCGATCGGCCTCCAGACCGCGCCGCCCAATGCTGTCATGGTGTCGCTGGCGCTGTTCCTCACCGCCTTCATCATGGCCCCCACCCTGCAGCAGAGCTACGACCAGGGCATCGCGCCGCTGATGGCCGGGCAGATTCAGGTCAACGAGGCTTTCGACAAGAGCGCGGCGCCCATCCACAAATTCATGGTCGCCAATGTCCGGCAGGATGACCTGAAGCTCTTCTACGATCTTTCGAACAAGCCGGCGCCGGATACCCCCGAGGCCATCCCGCTGCAGCTCCTCGTGCCGGCCTTCATGATCTCCGAGCTGCGCCGCGCCTTCGAGATCGGCTTCCTGATCTTCGTGCCGTTCGTCGTTATCGACATGGTGGTGGCCTCGGTGCTGATGTCGATGGGCATGATGATGCTGCCGCCGGTGGTGATCTCCCTGCCCTTCAAGCTGATCTTCTTCGTGCTGGTCGACGGCTGGCATCTCGTCGCGGGCTCGCTCATCCGCAGCTTTGCGGGAACGTCCTAGCGCGCCGGCCGTCTCCTGCCCGCGCTAGCCAGCGCTCGCAGCAGGCGCGGCGACGGGCGGTGCCTGCGCGGTGGGCGTTGCACCATTGGCGGGCGCGGCGTTGGCGGGCGTCAGCGATGAATCGCCGTAGACCTGCCGGTAGCTCTTGAGGAATGCATCGAGCGAGTCGACGCCCGACACCGCCTTGGCGACGGCCGCGAATTGCGGGTCGGTCACCGGCTCGATAGTGCTGGTCACGTAGTCGAACATCGGCCACTCCGGCCCCTTGGCCACCGCATCGGCGAACTTCGAGCGCAGCCGCGTCAGGCCGATCTTGTCATCGGCTAGCGCGAAGGCGACAGCCGCCCGCAGGATGTCCATGCGGCCCGCCTGCGTCAGAGCAGGGCCGGAATTGCCGGCCTGGTCCGGCGCGTACATCACCTCGAGCAGGCCGCCGGCCGACTCGTAGTTCTTGGCATCCCAATAGGCTTCGACCCGCAGCCGATCGGCATCGCGGCCCTTGATCGGGCTCAGCACGTCAACCGCCAGGTCCAGCCGGTTAGAGTCGATGAGCGCGCGTCCTTCGAGGATACGGCGCTGCCGGTCGACGCTCGGCGGCAGGTCGGCGAGCTGCGTGCTGTTGAGGATGCGCAAGGCCGCCTGCGGCTGGCGATTGGCGATCTGGATGACCGCGAGCTCGACGGCGATCTGCGCCTGCGCCGCGCCCTTGAGCCGGTTGTCGACCTGGTAGGTCAGCAGGTCCGCTGCCTGGCTCAGGAGGTCGACCTTGACCAGCCGTTGCGCAAGGTTGCGGATCATTTCGTCGCCGCGCGTGCCTGGGGGCGTGAGAGCGCGGAAATCGTAGTAGAGGCTGAGAGCCTCCACCGGCTGCAGTTCGTCCGCCTTGCCGTTGAGATAGAGATCCTCGAACTGGCTCTGCGCCTCATCGCTCAACGCTTCGGTCACAGAGCCGTCGGGGAAGGCCTCGACGGCGCTCTTCGCTGTTTCGAGTCCGAGCCGGTAGTCGCCGTGGCGGAAGTAGAGATCGACGAGCAGTTTATCCATCTTGGCTTCGAGCGCATCGCCACGCCACAGCATCGCTTCGGCGGCGAGCGTCTTGGTCGCCTTGGCGGCGTCGATCTTGCCGGTCTCGTTGAGGATGAGGATCGTGCGGTAGACCGCTTCCGCCCGGGTCGGCCGGATGTCGGTGGCGATCACCTGCCCATAGGTGTCGAGCGCTTCGTCGGGCCGCCCCTCGGCCTCGGCAATGCGCCCCTGCAGCAGCTGGTAGAGGCTGACTTGCTCGGGATCGAGATCGCCGAAGACAATCTCCTTGTGGAACCGCTCAGCTGCTTCCGTGTCGCTGGTCTCGACGGCCGCCCGGACGGCCGCCAGCAGGAACTTCGTCTTCAGCCAGCCCGGATAGCTGCCGATGATCGGCTCGGCCGCGATCGCATCGCGCTTGGCATTGCCGTAGTCGTTGGCATCGGTCTCGGCGAGCGTCCGCCAGACCTTCGTGTCGACGTCGTCGGCAAAGACCGGTGAGTTGAGGATGGGCAGCGCATCTGCCGGCCGCGCCGCCAGCACATCGGCGGCGGCGAGCATGAGCTGGCTGCCGTTCTTGATCTCGTCGCTCTTGATGTCCGGCTGCGCCACGCCCAAAACGCCGATCGCCTCCATGGCGAAACGGTTGGCGATGTAGAAGCGCGCGAGGTCGAGGCGGGCGGTGTCCCGCGCTTCACCCTCGGCGCTGGCTGCCGTCGCCGCGAGTGCGTCGCGGCGCGCGCCGAACTTGACCGGATTGTCTTCCTTGAGCGCGCGGAGGTCGATGAAGTCGCTCCGCGGTGCCGTTGCGGCGGCGGTCGCCGCCTGGCTGGCGAGCGCGTCCGGCGACGACACCGTGAGCCCGCCCGGCGCGCCGATGATGGCCAGCGTCTTGTCGAGCTTGACCGTGACGTCGGCGTGGGTCGGGCGCACCACAAGGCCGTGCACCGAGCGGAGCGCATCGAAATCGACGAAATCGAGGTCGCGCACGATGCCGCGGGCAGGCGGATAGGTGGTGACGACGTCGAGCGTGTCGCCGACGATCGGATCGTGGAAAGCATGCACCTGCGCCGGGCGGCCGAGATCGGTGGTCATCTCGTAGACGCCGTCGGCGCCGGTGCGGCGGTTGAGGGTCAGCGGTTCGGTGGCATTGAGGATCATGTCGCCGAGCGACAGCACCCACGACTTGCCCTCCGAGCCGAGCGTCGCCAGCCGCTCGGGCGAAACGTCGAGCCGCACGACCTGTAGGTCGCCGGACGGCACGACGATGAAATTCTTCGCTAGCGACGCGAGATCGGATGAGAATGCCGGCTGGTTGATCCCGGTCAGCGTGTCGAACAGCATCCAGACGACGTTGCCGCGACGGAAGACCGCGGCCGGCGTTTCGCGATCGAACGGGAACGCGACGCGCACCGTCGAGCCAACCGTGGTGACGGTCGGTGTGATGGGCGGCTGCGGCCCGGCGCTGAAAGCCGCAACGGCCGCCCCAGCCCACGGCGAGACGAGGGAGCGGAGTGCCGGTTCCCACCAGGCCTGGCCGCTGCGGCTGTCTGAAAGTGCCGCAGAAAAGGCCTTGGCGGTGGCAGCCGCCGCGGGGCTGGCGTCGGCGGGCACGATGCTCGCCGTATCGATGTCGACAATGAAATCGCGCGGCGAAACCTTATAGAAGCGCGGCACGCCATCGCCGGACGGATGGAACGACACGCGCGAGCCGTCGGCGCTCACCACGTTGTCGACGCCCTGCAGCTCCTTCGGCAGGTTGCTCTTGACCAGGTAGAGGTCGATCGGCACCGGCCACTCGAAATCGAGATTGCCGGTCTTGCTCTTGGGATCGAAGGCGTACGAGGCATCCGTATCGACGTTCCACTCGAACTCGACGCGCATGAAAGTCGGGTTGCGGCCGACCCGCACGTCGGCAAGCGCATGCGACAGGCGCGCCTGCTCGGCCTTGCGCTTCTGGTCGGCGAGGATCGCGGCCTGCTTGGCGCGGTCAGCCAGATTGGCAATGACCTCCCGCGGCAGCGCCGGCGGCAGGCCTTGCCAGTTCGGCGGCAGGAGGTCGATGAAGAGCTGCTCCCCCGCCTCGATGTGATCGACGGTAAATGGCGATCGCAGGCCGAAACGGATGCCGCGCCCATCGGGGTCGACCCGCCCAACCGTCACATAGTCGCCGAGCTGCGCCGCGATATCCGGGACGGTGAAATCCACCGGGGAGTCGAACACGACAGAGAGCACGCCGTCTTGCGACAGGAGTTTGTAAGGCGGCAGGTCGAGGCGCGCCGGAAACGAGAGGATGATGCGGCCAAAGCCCTTTTCGGCTGTGGCGAAGATCTTGGCCTTCTCGGCGAACGCGATGCCCGGGGTGAGCAGCACGAGGAGCAGCGCAAGGCCAATGCCAAGCCGCCGCAGCAGGGCCCGCGCCCTTCCCCCACTTGCCCTGACGTCTTCTGTCACCACGCGAACCCGATTGCCCGTTCTGGGCAAGCGGCAAGCCTAGCGATGCGGGCTTAACACCGCCTTACGCGGGCGCGTGGGAACCCACGCAAACCCGCTCGATCTCCTCATCGACGGAACGGGATGCCGATCGCCGCTAGTGGCCGACAATCTGCGGCAGCGTACTGGCGTCGGCCGCCGGCACCGCCGCGGAGGCGACCTTCGGATCGTCGGCGGCCATCCGGGTGGTGAGCTCCTGGGCGCGTGCCGAGGCCATCTTGGCGAGGATCGGCGACATCTTTCGCGGGTCCATGGCCTGCGCCACACGGAGCAGCACGTTCATATCGAGGCCGTCGAAAATCGTCGCAGCTTCCTGCGGCTTCATGCCCTCGTACATCTTCACGATCGAGGCAAACTGATCGTCTTCCATAGACTTCTTCTGGCCGGAAAGCGTCGCGATCTGCGTCTCCAGCGCCTTGAGCGCATCGGTACGCGCCGCCATCTGCTTTTCGGCCGCGGCAATGACCGCTTCGCGCATGTTTAGGCTGGCCTCGCGCTTGTCGAGCTCGGTGCGGCGTTGAGCCAGGCGCTGCAAGAGCTCATCCTTGCTCAGCGATGATCCATCGGCACCGCTCATCGGCACCTTTTGGCCGGTGGGGTCGATCTTCATCGGCACGGCGTCGGCCTGCGGTGCGGCACACGCCGGGCTAGCGGGGGCTGCGGGTGTGCCACTAGCCGGCGCCTCCGCGGCACCACCCTCGGCGGGCGGACAGGCCGATGGCGTGGGAGCTGCTGCGGTCGAAGCCGCTGCCTGACTGGTCGTCGGAGCCTCGGCCGGAGTAGTCGAGGCTACGGCAGTTGCACTATCCCCGACCGGTTTTGACGCGTCGCCCGCGGTCGCCTTCGCGTTACCGGCCGCATCCGCGGGAGCTCCGTGTCCCTTCGCATCAGCTTCGGAAGCTCCGCCCGATCCTTCGGCTGCGGCCCCGATCGTCGGCGCCGTGTCCGCAATCGTAGGGCTGGCATCCGTCATCGTCGGCTCGGTCGCCGTCGCATCGGCTTCGCCCGACGCCGAGCTCGCCTCGCCAGCCGCTGGCGCGGTGGGCGCCGAGTTCTCGGCCGCGTGCACCGGCTGCGTGCCCATCAGCACGTAGCCGCCCTGCGTCAGGATGCCGAGGCCCTTGAACACCAGCAGCGCTGCCGCCACGAAGATGACGACAGGCAGCAGGCGCGGCGATTTGAGCCGCGGTGCCTTCACGCTGCGTCGCTCCGCACGCGCTCGCGCGCCGCCAGTTGCGCCAGCGCGGCCTGAAGCTTGGTCGGTCCGACCGGCGGCGCCTCAGGCTCGGGCGCAACGCCACGCGCCGACTGGGCAACCGCCGTGATCTTGGCGATCCGCTCCATCACGCCCTGGCCGGCAGCGACATGGTTGGCGAGCTCAATGCCGAAGCGCTCGGCTTCTTCGAGGCGTGACGTCAGCGCCAGCTCCGTCTCGCTCGCCGTCGCCTTAAGGTCGCGAACCGCGGCGTTGGCAAGGTCGGTCGCCTGGACGAGGTCGGCGATCATCTGCCGCAGCGCGTCCTTGTCGGCATGAAGACGTTTCAGCCGGCCATTGAGCACCACGCAATAGCCGATCGTCACCGCCAACAGCAGCGAAACGAACGTCTCCACAACCACGCCGAACGGCAGCCCGAACATCACCTTGTCTCCGTTCGTTGATCCAATGCCTCAAACGCCGCCATGGTCACCTTGGGCGGGTTGAGCGGGCGCGTGACGCGCACCGAAACATGCTTGCCAATATGCCCCATGATGCCCTGCGTGAGCTCGACATCGGCGCAGCGCAGCCGCACCGGATCGCTCGGCTTCATGTCGAACAGCACCGTGTCGCCCGGCTTCATCGAAAGGATGCGCGACAGCGGCAGATCCATCTCGTGCATCACCGCCTCGATCTCGACGTCGGCGGCAAAAATCTCGGTCGCGAGATGCCCTTCCCAGATCGGGTCGCGGCCGAATTTCTCGCCCATATACATCTGGAGCATCTGCTCGCGGATGGGCTCGATCGTCGCGTAGGGCAGCAGGATTTCGATCTTGCCGCCGCGTTCGTCCATCTCGATACGTAGCTCGATCAGGATCGCGGCATTGTTCGGCCGGGAGATCGCCGCGAAACGCGGATTGGTCTCCATGCGCTCGATCTTGAAATGGATCGGCGTCACTGGTTCGAACGCGCGATGCGTGTCCTCGAGGATGACCTCGATCATCCGCCGCGCCAGCGTCATCTCGATCGTGGTGTAAGGCCGGCCTTCGACCCGCATCGCGTTGGCCTGGCGGCGGCCGCCGAGCAGCACGTCGATCATCGAATAGATGAGACTCGAGTCGACGGTGAGCAGCCCAAAATTGTCCCACTCCTCGGCCTTGATGACCGAGAGGATCGCCGGCAACGGGATGGAATTGAGGTAGTCGCCGAAACGCACCGACGAGATCGAGTCGAGCGACACCTCGACGTTGTCCGAGGTGAAATTGCGGAGCGACGTGGTCGCGAGCCGCACCACGCGGTCGAACACCACCTCGAGCATCGGCAGGCGTTCATAGGAAACGAGCGCCGAGTTGATCAGCGCCTGGACGCCGGTGAGTTCCACATTGGCGCCGGCATTGGGATCGAAGCCGAGCAGGCTGTCGATCTCGTCCTGGTTGAGTACCCGGTCGGCGCCTTCCGCCGGCGCCTTGGTTTCGGCGGCGAGCATGGCTTCCCATTCGGCCGACATCTGCTCTTCCTCGGCAGGCGAAGCCGAGGCGGGCGAGGTGCCGTTGAGCGGCTTCTCGTCGTCGAGGCCCCAGTCCTCGCTGAGTTTGTCGGGTTCGTCGGGCGTGGCCATCGGCGCCTACTGCACCAGGATTTCTTTGAAGAGGATGCCGTCGACCTGCGCCGGCGCAATCGCGACGTTGACGCGTCGCAGCAGCTCTTCCTTGAGGCGGTAGATGCCGGCCGAACCCTGGAGGTCGCTGGGCCTCAGCTCGCGCAGATAGACCTGGAAAGCATCGACCACCTTGGCCATGCGCGGCTGGATGTCGTTCATCATTTGCTGGTTGGCGACCTCGAGCGCGACGGTCAGCTTCATGAACGACTGGCCATGCCCCTCGGTGTTGAGATTCACCGTCATTTCCGGAAGGTTGAAGATGAAGCTCTGCGGCGCCTCGGCGGCGGTGCTCGCTGCAGCCGGCGCGCGGCCAATGCCGACGACGAAATAGAGCACCGCGCCGATCGCCAGAACCGCGATCAAAGCGGCAGCAATGATGATGATCAGCCGACGCCGACCACCGCCGGCCTTGGCTTCAGCCGCGCCTTCGCCTTCTTCGGTTTCAGCCTCGGCAGCCATCGACCAGAGCCCCACACGCCGGGAGATTCCGGCGCCCCGATCGAGCTAAGGCGCTGATGGTTAACGTTTGGTTACGAAGGCCGCGCAGCCGGCAGATATTGCCGAGCGAATTTTGCCGCATGGCGATCTGGGCAACGACGGGCGACCGGCAGTCCCCATCTAACACATTGAAATGTAAGTACTTATCAATTTGGCACGCCGGCTGCATAGCGATTGGTGGGCCTGCCGGCGTGGGGACGTCGAATGGCCCGATAGAGAACGGGGATCACTGCCATGGAAAATGCGCAGCTTGTCAGCCTGTCGCGCCAGATCGCGCTGCAACGGCAGATGGATGTGGTGGCCAACAACATGGCCAACATCAACACCACCGGCTTCAAGGCCGAGGACCTGCTGTTCGAGCAGTACAAGATGCCTACGGCGGCGGACAACGATTTCGCCGGCGACCAGTCGGTCCTCTACACCGAGGACTGGGCGACAGTGCATAACATGGCCAACGGCGCCATGGACCAGACCGGCAACCCGCTCGACGTGGCGCTGATGGGCGACGGCTTCATGACCGTCTCGACCCCGAACGGCGACCGTTACACCCGCTCCGGTTCGCTTTCGATCAATGCCCAGGGCACCCTGGTCGACCTCTCGGGCAACCCGGTGATGTCGACGAGCGGCCAGGTGCAGTTCGACTCGGCCGACACCGACATCACCATCTCCAAGGACGGCACCATCTCGACCTCGCAGGGCACCAAGGGAAAGCTCGCCATCGTCGAGTTCCCGAACCCGCAGGTGCAGCTCACCCGCGAAGGCAGCAATCTCTGGTCGGGATCGGGCGGCCAGCCGCCGAAAAACACTAGCGTCATCCAGGGCTCGATCGAGCGGTCGAATGTCTCGCCGGTCAACGAAATGGCCCAGATGATCCGCGTGCAGCGCGCCTACGAGCAGCTCGCCGACCTGATGTCCCGGCAGGACGACCTGCGCACCAGCGCCGTGCAGAAGCTCGGCTCGATGGCGGCCTGACGATGACCAGCACCCACTCCTTTCTCCGCGTCACCGAGGTCTAGCAAATGCAGGCACTCTTCATCGCTTCGACCGGCATGGCGGCGCAGGAGCAGAACGTCAACGTCATCTCCAACAACATCGCCAACATGCGCACCACTGGCTACAAGCGCCAGCGGGCCGAGTTCCAGGACCTGCTCTACCAGGAAATCCGCCGTGCCGGCGGCACCACGTCCGACAGCGGCACGCAACTGCCGGTCGGCATCGAGGTGGGCTCGGGCGTGCGCATCGCCGCCACGCCTCGCGTCATGAGCCAGGGCTCGGTCGTCGCCTCCGACAAGGACCTCGACATGGCGGTGCAGGGCGAAGGCTACTTCATGATCAACCTGCCGAACGGCACGACGGGCTATACCCGCGACGGCTCGTTCGAGCGCGACGGCACCGGCAAGCTCACGACGGTGGACGGCTACGAAGTGCAGCCGGGCATCACCATTCCCGACAACGCCAGCAACATCTCGATCAGCCCCGACGGTATCGTGAGCGCCGTCATCGGCACGGATTCCTCGCCGACCCAGCTCGGCCAGATCCAGCTCGCCCGCTTCGTCAACAAGGGCGGCCTCGAGTCGCTTGGCAACAACATGTTTGGCGAGACCGCTGCCTCTGGCCCTGCCCAGGTCGGCGTGCCGAACTCGGACAACATGGGCAATATCATGCAGTCCTACCTCGAAGACGCCAACGTCAACGCGGTGACCGAGATCTCGGACCTCATCGCCGCGCAGCGTGCCTACGAGATGAACGCCCGCGTCGTCACCGGCGCGGACGAAATGCTCCAGACCACCACGCAGATGCGCTGAGGAGGCTGACCGATGAAGCTCTTTGCCGCTACCGTGTTTCTCGCCGCAGCGCTCGCGCCGCTCCCGGCCTTCGCCACGCCCTTGCTGAAGACCACGGTGTCAGTCTCGGCCGGCGTCGTGACCGTCGGCGATATGTTCAGCGACGCCGGCAACCTCGCGAGCCAGCCGCTGTTCCTGGCGCCGGCGCCCGGCACCTCGGGCAGCGTCGACATCGACGATGTCAGGGTGGCCGCCGTGAAGGCAGGCCTTGCCCTCTTCGACGATGCCGGCGCTCGGCAGGTCGAGGTCTCGCGCCTGGGTGTGCCGGTCGATGCCCCACTCCTCACCGGCCTCTTGAGCGATGCACTCAAGGCTCGCGGCATCCTCACGGACGGGATGACGGCCAGCGCTACGTTCGATGCCGTCCCCGCCGGCCTCATCGCCGCCGCTATGTCCGTCCCGGTGAGCCTCGCGAACTTCAACTACAACGCCGACAACGGCCTCTTTACGGTTCGCGCCACCCTCGCCGGCATCGATCAGCCGATCGATCTTTCGGGGCACATCGACCTGATGGTCGAGGCGCCGAGCCTCACGGCGACGCTGGCCTCCGGCACCATTCTCAAGGACAGCGACATCGTCATGCAGCCGGTTTCGGTGCGGCTCGTGCAGAACGGCAACGTCGCGACGATGGACCAGCTCGTCGGCAAGGCACTGCAGCGCCAGAGCCGGGCCGGCATGGTGCTGAAGGTCTCGGACGTCTCCGACCCGCAGGTCATCGCCCGCAACGATATCGTCACCGTCTACCTCCACGCCGGCCCGATGACGCTCACCATCAAGGGCACCGCGCTCAACAACGCCAGCCTCGGCCAGCCCGTCTCCGTCCTCAACGCCGTCTCCAAGAAGATGGTGCACGGCACTGCGCGCGCCGATGGCGCCGTCGAAGTCACCACCGGCCCGACCAATGTCGCCGGCCTCTAGCCTTACCCCGGAGCTACTTTGATGCCCCCCCTCAAGCTCGCCGCCTCCGTTTCGCTCCTGGCGCTGATCAGCGGCTGCTCGACCTTCGACCAACTCGCCAATGTCGGCCAGGAACCGAAGCTGAGCGCCATCCAGAACCCCGTCGCGCAGCCCGGCTACCAGCCGGTGAGCATGCCAATGCCGCAGCCGGAGCAGGCATACTATCAGCCGAACTCGCTGTTCTCGAACGAGGCCCGCGGCTTCTTCAAGGACCAGCGCGCCCACAAGGTCGGCGACATTCTGCTGGTGCAGGTCACCATCGCCGACAAGGCCCAGATCGCCAACCAGACGGCGAGCGCCCGCTCGACCTCGAACGGCGCAGGCGCCGGCGGCGTGCTCGGTTCGCTCTTTACCGCTGCGACGGCCTCGACACCGATCGCCGGCACCGATCCGACCAAGGCGATCGACATCAACTCCTCGATGAGCAATTCCGGTACCGGCTCGGTCAACCGGTCGGAAACGGTCTCGACCCAGGTCGCCGCGGTCGTGACCCAGGTGCTCGGCAACGGCAACCTCGTGATCGAGGGGCATCAGGAGGTGCGGGTCAACTTCGAGATCCGTGACCTGATCGTCGCCGGCGTGGTGCGGCCGGAGGACATCGCCTCCGACAACACCATCGACTCCTCCAAGATCGCCGAGGCCCGCATCGCCTATGGCGGCCGCGGCCAGATCACCGATGTCCAGCAGCCGCGCTACGGCCAGCAGGTGATGGACGCCATCCTGCCGTTCTAGGCCTTCCAACAATCGGTTTCCGCCGCGCATCCCCCATTCGGCGCGGTGGCTTAGAGGGGGCGCGGCACTCCCCCGTTTGGCCGCGCCCCTTCCCAATTGTGGCAGTCGGCAGTCGGCAATCGGCAGTCGAAGCGCCACCGAGCAACGCCCTAGATCATTCCCCTGGCGCCGCAGATTGGCTATTGCCTACTGCCGATTGCCTACTGCCGTTCCTTGAGGTTCCCATGTCTTTCGCCAAGCTCGACGCCCTCGGCCACAAGCTCGAAGCGCTGGAGCATGCCATTTCGATCCTGAGCGCCGACGAGGCAACGAACATGCCGGCCGGCGGCGGCGAGAAACGGGCCGAGTCCGTCGCCGGGCTCGCCGGGATGTACCACACGCAGGTCACCGCACCGGAAGTGGGCGACTGGCTGGCGGCGGCGGAAGCGGAAAACCTCGATGCCGACCAGCGCCGGGCGGTCATCGAGTTCCGCCGCGAATACACCAACCGCACCTGCCTGCCGGCCGAGTTCGTGGAGCGTCAGGTGCAGACCCGCATGCGTTCCGAACAGCTCTGGCGGGACCTCCGGGCCAAGAACGACTGGGCCGGTTTCGCCCCAGCCCTCGAGGGGGTGGTGAAACTAGTCCGCGAAGAGGCAGCGCTCCGGGCCGACGCGTTGAAGCTCGCACCCTACGACGCGCTGATGGAGCAGTACGATCCGGGCAACCGGGCGGCAGACATCACGCCGGTCTTCACCGAGCTCAAGGCATTCCTCGTCCGCTTCGTGCCCGAAGCCCTCGAACGACAGCGCCAACGTCTCGAAAAGCGCCCGCTGAAGCCGCTGCAGGGCCCCTACCCCGTCGATCGCCAGCGCGCCCTCGGCCTCGAGATGATGAAAGTGCTGGGCTTCGATTTCGACCATGGCCGGCTGGATGTGTCGCACCACCCCTTCTGCGGCGGCGTGCCAACGGACGTCCGGATGACTACCCGCTACGTCACCACCGACTTCCTCTCGGCACTCATGGGCATCCTCCACGAGACCGGCCACGCCCTTTACGAACAAAACCTGCCCAAGCAATGGAGCCACTGGCCCCTGGGCAAGGCCCGCGGCATGGGCGTCCACGAGAGCCAGAGCCTCTTCGTCGAAAAGCAGATCGCCCGCAGTACCGAGTTCTGGGAATGGGCCGAGCCGATGGTGCGCGAGTATCTCGGCGCCGAGGCCCTCGCGGGCTGGACGCTGGACGACATCCTCGCTCATGTGCACCTCGTCGAACGCGGCCTCATCCGCGTCGACGCCGACGAGGTGACGTATCCGCTCCACGTCATTCTACGCTACGAGCTCGAGCAGGAGCTCGTGACTGGCCGTCTTGCGGTGAACGACCTGCCGGAGGCGTGGGACGCGAAGATGCGCGAGTATCTGGGGCTGTCGACGATCGACAACCCGAAGGATGGACCGATGCAGGACGTTCACTGGCCGTCGGGCGCCTTCGGCTATTTTCCGTCCTACACGCTCGGCGCCATGATGGCGGCGCAGCAGTGGGCGGCCCTGGAACAGACCCATCCGGCAGCGCGCGATGACATGCGCCACGGCCGGTTCGACGCCATCAACGGCTGGCGGCGCGAGCACATCTGGCAGGAGGCATCGCGCTACTCGACGCCCGACCTGATGCGGCGAGCCACGGGCGCGCCGCTCAACGCAAAGTACTTCATCGCGCATCTGGAGCGGCGCTATGGTGGCTAAGCGGGCCACGCCTGACTGGCTCGCGCCGCTGCGGCACGCCGGGCGTGTTGTCCTTTCGATCCTGCTGATCCTCTGGACGCTGCTCGAGACGCTGCTCTTCCCGATCTTTCGGCCGCTGATCGATTTCCTCAGCAGTCTCAGGCTCTTCGAGCTGTTCGGCACGGCACTGGCGAAACTGCCGCCCTATGTGGCGCTCCTCGTCTTCGCGGTGCCCTTCATCATCATCGAACCGATCAAGGCCTTCGCGCTCTACTGGTTCGGCATTGGCCACATCGTGCAGGGCGGCGTGCTCTACGTGCTGGCCCATCTCGCCAGCATCCTCATCGTCGAGCGCCTCTATCATACCATGCACGCCCCGCTGATGCGGATCGGCTGGTTCAAAACGCTGATGACCTGGCTCGACGGCATCCGTCGGGTCACGCTCGACTGGGCGAAGTCGACGGCGGTTTGGCAGGCGTCGGCGCGGTTCGCCCGCGATACGCGCGCAACGGTCGCCGGCTGGGTTGCTTCGTTGCGACAGCAGGGCTAGCCGGCCCGCCCCAGTCTGAGGATGTCTGCCGCGACCTCGGCGAGATCGTTGTTGAGCTGGTGATCGCGGCCCTCGAGCCGCCTCACCCGCGCCTGCGGGGTGACCTTCGCGTAGAGATCGGCATGCGCAACAGGCGCGGTTTCGTCCTTGGTGCCATGGTAGATCAGCACGGGAACGCCTAGAGGAAGCGATGCCCCCAGGTCGGACCGCGGCGCGATCTCCTCGCTCGGCCAGCCGCCGGGGCCGACGAACGGCACCGCAATCAGGCCAATCGCCCCCAGGGCACAGTCCGGCGGGGATTCGGCGAGCGCGTTGACGAGGATCGTCCCGCCGAGCGAATGGCCAACGACGACCGAGCCCTCATTGAGCTTGGCGAGTTCCTCACCGAGAGCCCCCTTCCATCGCGCATAGTTCGGGTTCGCCTCGTCCGGCATGCGCGGGTACCGCACCGCATAGCCTGATCCGAGGTGAGCAGCGAGGCTGTCGACAAGCTTGTTGTCCCACTCATCGTGCGCGCTTTCACCGCCGCCCTGAACGAACAAGACCTGGATCTTCATCGGACCCTCGCCTAGTTGCCGCCGCTCTTCAGCATCTCAACGGCCTTGGCGACGCGGCGGCTCCGCGTCTCGGGCGTTTTCGCAACCTCGATCGGCAGGACGTGCCGCTGCTTGTGGCTGTAGGCGAGCTTGTCCCAGGCCGCCTGCGCCGCAGGCTCGGCCTTGAGCGCAGCGGCAAGGTCGGGCGGCACGACCACCTCGCGCGGCGCCGTATCGAGCGTCAGTTCCAGATCAACGCTGTCGCCCCCCTTGACCCCGGCGGCCACGCGCCTCTCGGCCGAAACCGGCAGCATGTACTTGCCGCCCATCGAGCCAATGCTGGTGCGGTAGGAGAAACCGTTGATGGTGACGTTGACAGCCGGCTTCTTGCCGCCGCCCAGCGCCTCGACCGTCTCGGGCGCAATCTCGATTCCGGTAGTGTTTGCACCGGTCGACAACAATATCGCGCGAATTTTCATGGCGGCCTCCTCAAGCTAACGCTCTGGCCGGCAAGATAAAATCGCCAGTTGGACGAGGCCAGCCGAAAAATCGTGAAAAATCTGCGGTCCTCGTGTCGATTCCGCGTTTTGCCATTCGTCGTGTCATCAAAGGGCGATTGAAACCGTCCCGTTCCGACCAAAGAGGAGACGAAAGTGCGCTTCCTGATCATTCGCAAGGCCGACGCCTACACCGAAGCCGAGGACATCCCGACCGAAGAGCTGTTCGCCCAGATGGGCGCCTACATGGAGGAAATGGCCAAGGCGGGCGTGCTGCTCTCGGGCGACGGCCTAAAACCCAGCCGCGAAGGCGCGCGGGTCAAATTCCACGGCGGCAAGCCGAAGGTGACCGATGGCCCCTTCGCCGAGACGAAGGAGCTTGTTGCCGGTTTCAGCGTCATACAGTGCGCGAGCAAGGAAGAGGCGATCGCTTGGGTCAAGAAATGGCCGGTGCTCGATGGCCATGGCGAGGTCGAGATCGAGATCCGCCCCATCTACGAAGCCGCGGATTTTGGCGAAGCCTTCACGCCGGAGCTGCGCGAGCGCGAGGAAGCCATGCGCGCCGAGCTCGCCGCCCGCGCCAAGTCCTGACCAGCACCCCGTTCAAACCCACCGGAGCCGACCATGCGCTACTTCATGACCATCGTTCCCTCGTCCGACTATGAAGCCGGCAAGCCCGTGCCGCCGCAACTGATGGAGGCCATGGGCCCCTTCATCGAAAAATACATCGGCAACGGCATGCTGATTTCGACCGCCGGCCTCAAGAACAGCAAGGCAGGCAGCCGGCTGACGACGAGCAACAACCGCGTCGTCACCAAGGATGGACCGTTCGCCGAGAGCAAGGAGCTCATCGGCGGCTACGCCGTGCTCGAAGCGCCCGGTCACGCCGAGGCGGTCGCGGTCGCGCAGGCCTTCGTCCAGCTCCACATTGACAACGGCATGCCGGACATCAGCGTCGACGTCCGCGAGATCGACGGCGGCTACAACTATTGACCGCCACCGCAGAGGGAGATTGAGATGACCACGATTGACCTGTCGCCCAACGCCGCCCCGGTTGGCTCGTCCCGTGCGATGAGCATCGCCGGATGGGCGCTCTCCGGCATCACCATCGCCTTCATGGCGTTCGACGCGACCATCAAGCTGCTCGACCTGTCGTTCGTCAGCGAAGCGAGCCAGAAGCTTGAGCTGCCGACCTATCTCGACCGGCCGATCGGCCTCATCGAGCTCATCTGCCTCGTGCTCTACATATGGCCCCGCACAGCGGTGCTGGGCGCCATCCTCTTCACCGCGATCTTCGGCGGCGCGATCGCCACGCACTTGAGGCTCGACGATCCGCTCTT
>Ga0068853_100001821_pt1 | contig 15685 bp, 19 predicted proteins | sample KBSCornC32_FD_65655 | JGI IMG/M metagenome (GOLD analysis project Ga0068853, IMG submission 65655) | Corn rhizosphere microbial communities from Kellogg Biological Station, Michigan, USA - KBS Corn C3-2 | ecosystem: Host-associated > Plants > Roots > Rhizosphere > Soil ...
GACACCAAGGCCGAGATGAAGCGCGTGCTCAAGGACATCCAGTCCGGCAAGTTCACGTCCGAGTGGATGCAGGAATACAAGTCCGGCGCGTCGCGCTTCAAGGCGACCCGCCGCCTCGCTGACGAACACCAGATCGAGGAAGTGGGCGAAAAGCTCCGCGCCATGATGCCGTGGATCAAGGCGGGCGCGCTGGTGGATAAGGCGAAGAACTAAGGCAACGAACATGGGCGGCGGTCAGAGTGCCGCCGCCCGGTCTTCAAGCGTTGGTGTAGTTGCCCTGGTCGAGCAGGATATCGACCGTCTTGGCGTAAAGCTCCTGCTTGGGCGACAGCCAGAACAGCCGCTTGGGATTGGTGTTGCCATCGATGGCGATGTTGAGCGACTGCATCAGCGCCAGCCAGACGAGCTTCGAGCAGTAGAAGCCGTTGGCGTCCGACAGATCGAAGTTCCAGAAATCATAGGGTCGGCGCTTGTACTTGAGGGCCGCGGCGGCAAATTTATCGCCATCGGCAGAGGTAATGCCCTTAAGGCGTCCCTGCCAGCAGATCTCGCCCGGATGGGCCGTTATCCAGTCGGCATAGGTCGAGGGCACAACGCCCTTTGGCGAGTACGCCTCGATGATGCCGGGCACGCCGTTCTTGTCCATCGTCACGATCGCGACATGGCCAACGGCGGCGATGCCGCCGAAGGAATAGGGCGTCAGCCGGCCGGGCTCATACCCCTCGAGGTAACGGGCGCGAAACTGGTAGTAGCTCATCGCTTCGAGCGCACCGAGCTGCGCCTGGCTGTAAGCGTCGGGCCGCAGCCGGAGAGCGGCCATCCTGGCCTTTCGCTCGGCGGTCCATTCGCCGTAATCCGCGGCCAGATTTGCCGGCCCGTTGCGGTAGTAGGGCACGATGGCGCCGGGCACCTTCGGCCACAGCAAATCGCCGGCCTGCAGCTCCGATGGCAACGGGAAGGGTTTTGGCGAAGTTTTCGCGGTAGCGGGAAGCACCGGCAAAGTAACAGCGCCGGCGAGCGCAACGGCGCCCGCCAGGAAGCTCCGACGGATCATTGTAGTCGTCCTCCAAAAGACGCACCGCCCGCGGCGATAAGCTTACCGCTGCCGGGCGACGGGCGCCATCACCTGGGTGATGCGGAGAACACCTGAAGGAAGGGGCCGCCCCCAACGATCAGCGGCTGGCGTCGGTCGCGAGCCGCACTGCGAGCAGGCCGAGGACGGTTCCCATGATCCAGCGCTGGATTTTGGTCCAGAGCGGGCGGCGGGTCAGGAAGGCCGAGATGGTGCCTGCCGTCATGATGAAGATGGCGTTGACCGTGAGGCTGATGGCGATCTGCACCGTGCCGAAGATCAGCGTTTGGGACAGGATGTTGCCGGCCGATTTGTCGACGAACTGCGGCAGCAGGGCGAGATAGAGCGCGGCGATCTTGGGGTTGAGCAGGTTGGTCAGCAAGCCCATGCCAAAGAGGCGGAGCGGGGCGTCGCGGCGGAGCGCCTTGACCTCGAACGGCGATGCGCCGCCGGGTCGCAGCGCATTCCACGCCATCCAGGCGAGATAGGCGGCGCCGGCGAGCCGCAATCCGTCATAGGCGAACGGGATGGCGAGGAGCAGTGCCGTGATGCCGAACGCCGCGAGCAGCATATAGACCAGAAAGCCCGCGCCGACCCCGATCAGCGAGATCATGCCGGCGGTGCGTCCCTGCGCGATGGCGCGCGACACGAGGTAGGCCATATTCGGGCCCGGCGTCAGCACAAGCGTCAGGGCAACGGCGGCAAAGGCGAGCAGCGTCGTGAGGTGCGGCATGGCGGGGCTCCCGGTCGAAATGTCTATCGCAGGTTGCATTGGCGGGCGCCAGCGGCGAGAATTCGCCACAGTCGGGCGGCATGATTTGCCCGCGTCATTTTTTGGGGCAATTCCAATGCGGGCGATGTTTCTTTCTGCAGCACTCGTTCTGGCGGCGAGCGGCGTAGCGATGGCCGCGGAGCACAAGGCGCCGCCGGCCTCGGCCTTCACCAACCTCGATTCCTGCGCGCTCCTGGGCAGGGGATTCGATGTCGGCGGTGGCGTCTGCCTCAAGGTGACGGGCGGCGTCTCCTATACGCAGACCTTTGGCAATGCTGTCGGCGGGTTCAACAACGGCCCCGGCGGTATGCCGATCGTGACGACGCCAGCCGGGACGTATTCGATTCCGGTGCCGGCAAACTGAGGGCAGGGCCGTTGAGCTGAGTTTTCGCGGCTACCCCCCCACCCCTGACCCCTACCCGCAAGGGGGAGGAGACGAGGCCGTGCAACGCCTTCCTTCTCCCTCGCGGTAGAAGGTGGCGCGAAGCGCCGGATGAGGGGCGGCTACGAGGTCAGAGTTTGCGGCGTACCCCTCACCCCCACCGGACCCCGGCCCCTTCTCCCCTTGTGGGAGAAAGGGATGCGAAGCGCCGGATGAGGGGAGCCCCAGGCGCCGAGTTTGCCGCCACCCCTCACCCGCCTGCCGGCACCCTCTCCCGCAAGGGGAGAGGGGACGATGTGGCACCGGCATCGCCGGCCCTCGTGGTTCGACAAGCTCACCATGAGGGCTGGGGGGCTGGAGGGCTGCGGGGCTGGAGAACTGCAGGGCTGGAGAGCTGCAGGGCTGCAGGGCTGGAGAGCTGCAGGGCTCAGGGGCTGGGCCTCCCTCCTCCACAACGGACCTCACCCTGAGCTTGTCGAAGAGTGAGGTCCGGTTTGCCACTAGTTCGGCGCGAGCACCTTACCAGGCGTAGTCTTCCGGCGCCGTCTTGTGGCCGGGGAAGATGTCGTCGAGGGACTTCATCGCCGCGTCGTCGAGCTTCACGTCGAGCGCCCGGATGGCGGCGTCGAGCTGGCCCTGTTCGCGCGGTCCGATGATCGGCGCGGTGACGCCTGGGCGATGCAGTAGCCAAGCGAGGGCGACGTCGCCCGGTTCCTGGCCGAGCTCGGCGCAGAACGCCTCGTACTTTTCGAGCGCCGGGCGGATTCGCTCGAGCGTCTGCGCGGCGCGGCCGTCGAGGCGGCGGACACCGGCGTTGGTCTTGCGGATGATGCCGCCGAGGAGCCCGCTATGGAGCGGCGACCACGGAATAACGCCGATGCCGTAGTCGATGGCGGCGGGCAGCACCTCGAGCTCGATCGAGCGCTCGATGAGGTTGTAGAGCGACTGCTCGGAGACGAGGCCGGTGTAGTTGCGCTTTTCGGCAGCGGCCTGCGCCTTGGCGAGGTGCCAGCCGGCGAAATTCGAGCTGCCGGCGTAGAGGATCTTGCCCTGCTGCACGGCGACTTCCATCGCCTGCCAGATCTCGTCCCACGGCGTTTCGCGGTCGATGTGGTGGAACTGGTAGAGGTCGATGTAGTCGGTCTGGAGGCGTTTGAGGCTCGCATCGAGCGCGCGGCGGATGTTGAGCGCCGAGAGCTTGCCGTCGTTGGGCCAGTCGCCCATTTCGCCGTAGAGCTTCGTTGCAAGCACCGTCTTGTGGCGGCGGTTGCCGCCCTGGGCGAACCACTCGCCGATCAGCGTTTCGGTCTCGCCGGGCTCGGGGCGGCCATAGCGGTTGGCGGTATCGAAGAAATTGATGCCCAGGCTATGGGCGCTGTCCATGATCTTGAAGGAATCCTCCTTCGTCGTGGTCCAGCTGAAATTCATGGTGCCGAGGCAAAGCCTGCTGACGGAAAGGCCCGTCCGGCCCAGATGCGTGTACTGCATGGCGCAACCTTTGAGGATGAAGGATGGCGGCCGCGGCGGGAGTAGGGCGGCCGGCGCCGTGATCATCGCCTTCCGACGATGGATGTCAACCCGAGGGCCGTGCGACTCTCCGCTGCGTCCGCCAATTCCAACACAATCGCGCGAGCGCCGCGTGAGGATCGCGCCAAGCCACCGCTTTGCCGCAGTTGTTCCGCCGGAGTGAACGCTGTTTCCCGGCTGGTCTGCTATCGGCGATCATCGAGATCGCGTTAGGCGCCGGGAAGGGAGGTCAATCGCCCGCATGGCGCGCGACCACAGGAGACATTGGATGAATTTTGACGGCCTCAACAAATATGCGCCGGCTGCCCTGGGGCTGCTGCGTATCGTGACGGCGCTGGTCTTCCTCCAGCACGGCACGCAGAAGCTCTTCGGCTTTCCGGCGCGGCAGATGGCCGGCGGCGGCGGTCCCCCGCCGGGTGGCGGGCCGAGCGAGATGATGCTGACGCTGATGCACATCGCCGGGCCGCTCGAGCTGATTGGCGGCCTTGCCATCCTCTTCGGCCTTTTCTCGCGGCCGGTGGCCTTCATCCTCGCCGGCGAGTGCGCCGTGATCTACTGGATCGCGCATGTGCCGATGGGGGGCATGTTCCCGCTGCTCAATGGCGGGGAATCGGCGGTGCTGTTCTGCTTCGTCTTCCTCTACATTTTCTTTGCAGGGCCGGGCGCCTGGAGCCTCGATGGGCTGATGGGGCGACGGCCGGCAGCAGAGGCGCGCACTGCCTGACGACAAAAGGGGCCCGGATAGGCCCCTTTTCCTATCAGCCGCGGCGGCGGATCTGCGAACGCAGCGTCGTGCGGTTGAAGCCGATGTCATCGAGCAGGTGATCGTCGAGCTCGAGCAGGCGGAGCGTCGTGCGGCGCCGGGCCGCGTTGCGCAGAAGCGCAGAAAAAAAGTTCGTCATTTGAAAGTCCTTGCGAATGTGGGAGGTCGAAAAATCGATGGCCCGCCCTATGCAGCTTCGGGGCTGAACCGCTACTGAACGCTGCGTACAGCCCCGTGTCGCAAGGAGAAGCCGATGGCGCGTCTGCCGAGTTTTCCGGTCGAGGGTGGGTGCCTTTGCGGCGCGGTACGCTATCGCCTCGCCGCGGCGCCGCTCGGGGTCTACAATTGCCACTGCAAGGATTGCCAGCGCACGTCGGGCGCCGACTATTCGGCCTCGATGCTGGTGCGCCGCGCCGATTTTGCCGTGCTGAAGGGCGAGACGCAGGTTTTTGACAAAACCGCCGACAGCGGGCGCGTGGTGCGGCAGCATTGCTGCGCCGTATGCGGCATCCGCGTCTTCCATGAGCCTTTGTCGACGCCCGATTTCATCGTGATGCGGCCGGGGACGCTCGACGACAGCAGCTGGGCCGAGCCCGTCGGCAACATCTGGACGGACAGTCGTGCGCCATGGATCGCGATCGATGCCGCGGCGCCGAGCTTTCCGGGCCAGCCGCCATCGCGCGAGCCCTTGCTCATTGCGTGGCAAAAGCACATGGGATTGGTCGCGTAGGCGCCGCGTCAGGCGCCGACAGGGGGAATACGATGACTATCGAAGCCGACGTCGCCAAGGTTGCCGAGCAGGAGGCAGCGCTGGTCTTTCCGGCGTTCGACGAGGCCGCGGCCTTTGCCATCGGCGCGGCGATCAAAGCGGATGCGGAAGCCAAGGGCTCGCGCCTCGCCATCGACGTCCGGCTCTGGGACCGGCCGCTGTTCTTCTTCGCGATGCCCGGCACGTCGTTCGACAATGCCGAGTGGATACGCCGCAAGAGCAATTGCGTGCGCCGCTATGGCCGCCCGTCCTACGCGATTTCGCTGAGGCTCCGGCAGAAGAGCGGCACGACACTCTTTGCGGCCGACGACGGCGTCGATCCGATGGAGATCGCGGCGCATGGCGGCTCGTTTCCGATCCGCGTCAAAGGCGCGGGAATCGTCGGGGCGATCACCGTTTCGGGCGTGCCGGGGCGTGACGACCATGGCTTCGTGGTGCGGGCGATCGCGGGGCATCTTGGCCTCGACGCGGCGGCGCTTGCCTTCGCGCCAGAATAATTTTCGACGCACCCTCGGCGGCTCCTTGACAGTGTCATCAGACTCCCATGAGGTCGCGCTCGCTCGGGGGCCCAAATGAAACTCAATTTCCTTCTGCTCGACGTGTTCACCACCGAGGCGCTGAAGGGCAACCAGCTTGCGGTCGTGCTCAAAGCCGATGGGCTGCTCGACGACCAGATGCAGGCGATTGCCAAGGAATTCGCGCTCTCCGAGACGGTGTTTCTGACCCGGCCGAACCTTGAGCGTCACACCGGTGCGGTGCGCATCTTTACGCCGCAGCGGGAGTTGCCGTTTGCCGGGCATCCGACGATCGGCGCGGCGGTGGTGCTGGCGCTCGAGCAGCGGCTTTCGGCCGTGCGCATCGAGGAGAAGATCGGACTCGTGACCTGCATCGTCGACAAGATCGACAAGCGCACCGCCGAGGCACGCTTCGCGCTGCCGCAACTGCCCGAAGAGGCCGGCAAGGCGCCCGATATAAAGCTGATCGCCGAGGCGCTCGGCATCGAGCCGTCGGACATTGGCTGCGGCCCCTATCGGCCGGCGGTGTTCTCGGCCGGCGTGCTGTTCTATCTGGTGCCGGTGCGCAATGCCCGAGTGCTCAAGAACCTCAAGCTCGACCTTTCGCACTGGAGCGACGTTTTCCCGCTCGGCAGCAATGCCGTCTATGTGTTCACCGAGACCGCCGACGACCCCGACGCCGACTTCGGGGCGCGGATGTTCTCGCCGGGCATGGGGATCGGCGAGGATTCAGGCACTGGCTCTGCGGCAGCGGCGCTCATCGGGCTTTTGGCGCCGCATACGAGTTTCGCGGATGGTCAAGCCGAGTTCCGCATCCGGCAGGGGCTCGAGATGGGCCGGCTTTGCCGCATTTCGGTGCAGTTGCGCAAGGACGGGGGCGCGCTGACGCATGGCGGCATTGGCGGCCATGCGATCATCGTGGGCGAGGGGGCGCTCGACCTCCCTGACTGAACCGTTTCGCAGCCGGCTCGCCTTCCTCGTTTCAATGCTTTCGCTGAGCCGCGCTCACCTCGGGCGCGACCATTGCTTCAACACCAGACCTGTGTGCGTCGCGCTGACAGACTTGTAAATCTGTCATCTGATATTAGATTTGCGTGATCCAACGACGGAGAACGCAGATGGATACGAATTTCAGCGGCCGCCCCGCGATGCGCCGGCTCGGCAAGACGGGACCGATGGTTTCCCAGTTCGGCCTCGGCGCCATGGGCATGTCGGATGTCTATGGGCCGGCCGATCGCGACGAGAGCATCGCGACGATCCATGCGGCGCTCGACGCGGGCATCAACCTCATCGACACCGGCGATTTTTACGGCATGGGCCACAACGAGATGCTGATCGCCGAGGCCCTCAAGGGGTGCCGGCGCGAGGACGTGGTGATCAGCGTGAAGTTCGGCGGCATGCGCAGCCCCGAGGGGGCGTTCCTTGGCTTCGACGGCCGGCCGGCGGCGGTCAAGAACGCCGTCTCCTACTCACTCCAGCGGCTCAATACCGACTACGTCGACATCTACCGCCCGGCCAGGCTCGATCCCGATGTGCCGATCGAGGACACGATCGGCGCCGTCGCCGACCTGGTGAAGGGCGGCTATGTCCGCCACGTCGGGCTTTCCGAGGTCGGCGCGGCGACCATCCGGCGGGCCGCCAAGGTTGCCCCGATCGTCGACCTGCAAATCGAGTATTCGCTCATTACGCGCGGTATCGAGAACGAGATCTTGCCGACGACGCGCGAGCTCGGCATCGGCATCACGGCCTATGGCGTGCTGTCCCGTGGGCTCATCGGTGGACACTGGACCAAAGCGTCGGGCGCCAATCCGGGCGATTTCCGGGCCCATAGCCCGCGCTTTTCGGCCGCAAACCTCGACCACAATCTGGCGCTGGTCGAAAAGCTTCGCGCCAAAGCCACAGCACGGGGCGTGACGGTAGCGCAGATCGCCATCGCCTGGGTGGCGGCGCAGGGCGACGACATCGTGCCGCTGATCGGCGCCCGCCGCCGCGAACGCCTGACCGAGGCTCTCGGCGCGCTGGTCGTAACGCTATCGCCGGCCGAAATCGCCGAGATCGAGGCGGCGGTGCCGCTTGGCGCGGCAGCGGGGGAGCGCTATGCCTCGGCGCAGATGGCCATGCTCGATAGCGAGCGCAAAGGAGCGGCATGAACGACGTCCTGACCAGACGGCGCATCCTCGAGGCGGCGGAAGACGTGTTTCGCCGCTTCGGACCGCAGAAGACCAACGTGGTCGACGTGGCGCGGGAGCTCGGCGTCAGCCACGGATCGGTCTATCGCCATTTTGAGAGCAAGGCGGCGCTGCGCGATGCCGTCGTTGAGTCCTGGCTGAAGCGGGTTTCCGATCCGCTGCAAAAGATCGCCGAGTCCGACGAGCCGCCAGCCCAGCGGCTGCGGCATTGGTTCGACGCGCTGCGCAAGACCAAGCAGAAGAAGGTCACGACTGATCCTGAGCTGTTTCGTGTGTCGCGCGAGATTTTTGGCGAAGCCCGCGACGTGGTGAAGGGGCATGTGAGTCTGCTCGTCGGCCAGATCGAGCGCATCCTCAGGGACGGCGTCGCGGCCGGTGTGTTTGCCGTGGACGACCCGCATGCCACGGCGCAGGCGATGTTCGACGCCAGCGCGCGCTTCCACGATCCGGCGCACAGCCTCGAGTGGGCCGACAAGGCGAGCGATGCTGCCTTCGAGCGGGTCTATGCCCTGATGGTGGCGGCTATCCGCAAATAGCTCGGAGCACTGTGTCGCGCACTCCGGCGGCGGGCGCGCACGACCCACAGCAGCTTCGGATAAGCTGTGTTCCTCAGTATCATGGATGTTGCCGGCCCGCCGCCATCGCGCTAGCCTTTCCCTGGGAAGTCTAGGCCGGCGGTGCGCCGGCAGGGGAGGGCACGATGGACGTTCTCGTCAATCTATTGTTCTGGATTCATTTGACCGCGCTGGCGTTTGGCGGCGCGGCGGCATTCGGCATTCCGGTGGTGGGAAGCCGCATGCGGAGCGCGACGGCCGAGACGCGGCCGCTGCTGTTTTCGCTTGCCGACAGTCTCTCGAAGCTCGGCCGCGGCGCCATCGGGGCGCTGATCATCACCGGCCCGCTGATGGTATGGCTCAAGTTCGGCGGCACCGCCGGCTTCACCTGGTGGTTCTGGGCCAAAATGGTGCTGGTCGTCCTGCTGCTGATCGCCATCATCTACGCCGGCATCAACGCCAAGCGGGCGGAGGGTGGCGACATGGCCGCCGCCCAGCGCGCGCCGATGCTCGGCATGACCGCCGCGGGGCTGTTCATCCTGGTCATCCTCTGCGCCGTGTTCGCCTTCAACTAGCGGGCAGCACGTAGTTTTCCGCATTTGTTCTTGCGTACATTTCCGCCAACGTCCCGGCCAGGGTGTTTGGGGGGAATACATGAAAGTCCGCTATTTGGCCGTTGGCGTCGCGCTTGCGCTTACGGGCTGCGCGACCCAGCCGAAAGACATTGCGCCGGCCTATGTGTCGACCATGGGCTATGAGAAACTGAGCTGCGCTCAACTGCAGGTCGAGGCACAGAACGTATCGGCTGCTGCCGCCGCCGCGGTGGGGCAGCAGGAGCAAAAGTCACGCAATGACTCGGTGGCCATGGGCGTGGGCCTCGTCCTCTTCTGGCCGGCGCTGCTGTTCATGAAGGGCAACGGCTCGGAGGCGACCGAGGTGGCTCAGCTCAAGGGCGAGATGACGACCATCCAGACCGTAAGCGATGCCAAAAGCTGCGGTATTCGCTTCGCGCCAGCCTGAAGCGGCATCGCCGACGCCCACGCATGGGCTTGCGCGCGCGGGCGAATTCGCGCATGTTTGGGACGTGCACTCCGGCACGGACACCGATATGCAGCGCCAGCGCGCCATAGCCATCGCAGCCCAGAAGCAGGCGGAAACCCGCCGGCTGATGCTGCTTGCGAGCTTGCTGCTGCTTCCTGCGGCGCTGCTTCTCCTTCTTATCAGCCCCTGAGTACCGGCAGCTCGGCACGCGAGCGGGTGGTCAGGGGATAGCGAGCTCAGCCGAACCGCAACAGTGCCGGCCGGTGGATGGCGTTGCCTCCCGCGCCGCTTGAAGGAAGACCCAAAATGACGACCGACACCGTCCCCGCCAGCAACAAGGACCGCGTCTACATCTTCGATACGACCCTGCGCGACGGCGAGCAGTCGCCCGGCGCGACGATGACGCTCGAGGAAAAGCTGCAGATCGCCGAGATCCTCGACGACATGGGCGTCGACATCATCGAGGCCGGCTTTCCGATCGCCTCGAACGGCGATTTCGAGGCGGTGTCGGAAGTCGCGAAGCGCAGCAAGAATTCGGTGATCGCCGGCCTCGCCCGCGCCATCCCCGCCGATATCGACCGCGCCGGCGCCGCGGTGCGCCACGCCCGGCAGGGCCGCATCCATACCTTCGTTTCGACCTCGCCGATCCACCTCGCGCACCAGATGCGCAAGACGCAGGACGAGGTGCTCGAGATCATCACCGCGACCGTGACGCAGGCGCGCAACCTCATCGACAATGTCGAATGGAGCGCGATGGACGCCACCCGCACGCCGCTCGACTACCTCTGCCGCTGCGTCGAGCTCGCCATCCGGGCCGGCGCGACGACGATCAACATCCCCGATACCGTCGGCTACGCGGTGCCGGAGGAACATTACCAGCTCTTCAAATCGCTGATCGAGCGCGTACCGGGCGCCGACAGGGTGATCTTTTCCACCCACTGCCATAACGACCTCGGCATGGCGGTCGCCAACTCGCTGGCCGGCGTCAGGGGCGGGGCGCGGCAGGTCGAATGCACCATCAACGGCCTCGGCGAGCGTGCGGGGAACGCGGCGCTCGAGGAGATCGTCATGGCGCTCAAGACGCGCGGCGACTCGATGCCCTACTTCACCAACATCGAATCGACCCATCTGGCGCGCGCTAGCAAGATCGTGTCGGCGGCCTCCAACTTTCCGGTGCAGTTCAACAAGGCGATCGTCGGCAAGAACGCCTTCGCGCACGAGAGCGGCATCCACCAGGACGGCATGCTGAAGAACGCCGAGACCTACGAGATCATGACGCCGGCCTCCGTCGGCATCAAGGAAACCACGCTGGTCATGGGCAAGCACTCGGGCCGCGCCGCCTTCAAGGACAAGCTGAAGGAACTGGGCTACGAGCTCGGCGACAATGCCTTCCAGGAGGCGTTCGTCCGCTTCAAGGACCTCGCCGACCGCAAGAAGCATATCTACGACGCCGATATCGTGGCGCTGGTCGACGACGAAGCCGGTTCGGTCGACGACCGCATCAAGCTCGTCGACATGGAGGTGGTGTCGAAGACCGGTGGCGAGCACCGCTGCACGATGACGGTTTCGATCGATGGCGAGCCGGTGACGGTGAGCTTCGACGGAACCGGCTCGGTCGATGCGATCTTCAACGCGGTGAAGCAGGCGGTCGGCGCCAACCCGCACCTCGTGCTTTACGCCGTGGATGGCGTGACCGGCGGTACCGATGCGCAGGCGAGCGTGCATGTACGCCTCGAGCAGGGCGGCCGGATCGTCTCGGGTAACGCGGCCGAGCCCGACACGCTTGTTGCCTCGGCGCGTGCCTTCATCAACGCCTATAACCGCCTCCTCATCGAACGCGGCGCGGCGGCGCAAGGGGCGCTCGCGGGGTAAGGCGGACGATCAGGCTGGATCGAGCTTGGAGCCGTCTTCGGGCGGCTCTTTTGTTTTGGGAGGAACCGATGACCTATGAATTGCGGCCGGTTGGGACGGCGGCCGAGTGGCAGGCGATGCACGATATCCGCCGGGCGACGCTCTTCGCACCGGGGCGGCACGGCGACGAGGTGGTCTATGACGCCAACCACCCGGACGACCGGCAGCCCGACAACCAGCCATTCTTGCTGCTGATCGACGGCGCGCTTGGCGGCGTGGTCCGTCTCGACCGCCGGGGACCTGCCGGGGGCGTGGTGCGGCTCGTCGCGATTACTCCGGCGCTGCAGCGGCATGGTCACGGCCGGGCGATGGATGAGCTTGTCGCAGTGGAAGCGCGGCGGCGCGGCATGGCTCGGCTCTTCGTCAACGCGCATGAGAGCGCCGTGGGCTTTTACGAGCGGACGGGGTGGTCTCGCGAGGCCTGGGACCCGAGCGAGCTCGTCGGCCTCGCCATCCACTGCGTGCAGATGGCCAAGACCCTCTGAGCTGCCCCGAGGGCACTCGGCGGTATTGAGGGACTGACGAGAGAATTCGCCCGGAGCGTTCAAGACAATTATCCTCACGTTCTGGGCGCTTCTGAGTGATTTGCGGTTGTTCGGGCGCCGGGTTAACATAGCGCGTTCGTTTTCACGAAAATGGAGGATAGTCATGCTGTCCGATCGTCGTGTCTACGCCACTATTCCTGCCGCGGACATTTCGCGCGCCCGTAGATGGTATGATGAAAAACTTGGCCTCAAACCCCGGGCCGAGGAAGAGATGGGCTTCATCTATGATCTCGGCGGGGGAACAGGTTTTCTGCTCTATCCCACCGGTGCCGCCGGCAAGGCGCCCAATACGCTCGCGACCTTCAGCTCGAGCGACGTCAAGGCAGATGTGGCCGCGCTCAGGAAACGCGGCGTCGTGTTCGAGGAATACGACATGCCAGGCCTCAAGACGGTCGACGGCATCGCCACCATCGGCGGCCGCTCGGGCGCCTGGTTCAAGGATTCCGAGGGCAACATCCTGGCGATCGGCGAGGAAGCCGAGTGAGGCATGCCTGTTGGCGCGGGTGCCGGGGCAGGTAGGCCCGGGCCCGAGGGGCCGTCGGCGATGCGCCGGGCGTGGTTCGAGGCTCGCCTAAGGGCTCGCACCTCACCATGAGGAAGTCGGTTGCCGGCTGGTATCTCACCCCCCCCCACGGTGTCATTCCGGCGAACGCCGGAATCCAATGAACCGGGCGTGCCGTCGGCGTCACCCCCTCGGACCCGGTGACGGACCGGCCATGCTGAGTCGGCAGAAGGGCAGGCGCGCTGGATTCCGGCGTTCGCCGGAATGACGTGGTGGTTGGGGAGACATTGGGGCCGACCACGCCTCGCCCCAACCCCAGCGTCTTCCGCGCGAAAAGCGGGGATGACCATGTGGGCGCGGACACTGAGCCAGCCACAAACAGAGATTCCCGCTTTCGCGGGAATGACCCGGTGGGTGTAGGCGACCGGTGCCTCAGAACATGAGAGTGCGGTGCTGACCACGGCCTCGCCCACCCACGCCGTCATTCCGGCCTGCGCCGGAATGACGTGGTGGTTGGGGAGACATTGGGGCCGACCACGCCTCGTCTCAACCACCGCGTCATCCCCGCGAAAGCGGGGATCTTCGTTTCTCGCGAACACCGAGACAGCCCAAACAGAGATTCCCGCTTTCGCGGGAATGACCCGGTGGATGTGGACGGGTCTAGCCCTCCAGCAACATCCTCATCCTGAGGTGCGAGGGCAGCGAGCCTCGAAGGACCCTCGGCGATGTATCGCACGTGGTTCGAGGCTCGCCTTCGGCTCGCACCTCACCATGAGGTTGTGAGAAAAGTTATCCCCACCCTCGCATCACCCCATACTGCGTCGCGCGGGAGGAGGTCGTGTCCAAATCGCGGCCGCAGAGCCTGCGGCATCCCCCCACCCATCCTCCCCCGCAAGGGGGGAGGTGCAGGGCAGCGCATGTCGCACCGCCGTGCTTCAAACTCCAACCGGACCCCCTCCCCCTTGCGGGGAGGGTTGGGGTGGCCACAAGCGCGGCAGTCCCATCGCCCTCATGGTGAGCTTGTCGAACCACGAGGGCGGGGCGCGGCGGTTGCGGCCCATGGTTCGACAAGCTCACAATGAGGCGGAGGATGGGGCGCTGGCGGCGGACGTGGCGTATCGGGGCAACCGCTGCATCGCCCGAGGCGACGTCCCGACCGGGCTGCGCACTGGACCCCGGCACCGCCGTCCGCGTTTGAATCATCGTCGCTTCGCCGCCGCTATCGCCATCGCTGAATACCTCGGCCATGGCCCAGTGCATCTGGCTTTTCCTGCCAGATGAACCCAATCTAAACGACGGGAAACACTCTGATACAATGTATTCGTTCAATCACCGTTGCGTGCGTGCTATAGAGCACTAGATAAGGACTGATGGCAGTCACGATTGCTGTCGTTGCGGTGGGTTTCGGCACAGGACATTACGAGTCGTTATGTTTCATTACAAAAATATAACCTCGAAGGGCAGCGCCGCCACTGTGGCCGATGCAGCCAAAGCGACAGCTCCCGCGGCGGGCAAGCCGGTGCGGCGGCGGCGTGGCCGCAACCGTGGCTTCTGGACAATCGTCGCGCTGCTCGTCGTTGCGTCCGGTGGCTGGTTCGCGTGGCACCAGTATTTTGCGCCCCGTAGTGCGGCGGCACCCGATACGGTCGCGGTGGCGCGTAGCGACATCCAGCAGACGGTGCTTTCCAACGGCATCCTGCAGGCGAACACGCTGGTCAGTGTCGGGGCGCAGATTTCGGGCGTCATCGACAAGCTCGACGTCAATGTGGGCGACACCGTCAAGACGGGCGACCTCATTGCCGAGATCGATCCGCGCGACCAGCAGAACGCTGTCAAGACCGCGCAGGCGCAGCTGGCCATCGCGAAAGCCCAGCTCGAGTCGCAGCAGGCGACGGTCACGCAGGCGCAGGCCTCGCTCGATCGCATGAATGCGCTCGTCGCCAAGGGCGTCGAGACCAAGGCGGATCAGGAGACCGCGCAGGCGGGCGTCGATACCGCCAAGGCGCAGATCGACGTCATCAACGCGCAGATCCAGCAGGCCCAGCTCAACGTCGACACGGTCAACCTCAATCTTAGCCGCACCAAGATCACCGCCCCATCGGATGGCACGATCGTTGCGGTGCTGGTCGACCAGGGGCAGACCGTCAACGCCAACCAGACGACGCCGACCATCGTCAAGCTCGCCGATGTCTCGACGATGGAGATCAAGGCCCAGATTTCGGAAGCCGATGTGCCCCGCGTGAAGCCCGGGCAACCGGTCTATTTCACTATCCTCGGCGAGCCCGACAACAAGATCAACGCCAAGCTCCTTTCCGTCTCACCGGCGCCGGATTCGGTCGCGACCGACAGCGACACGACGACGCCCTCGACGACGACCGCGATCTACTACAACGGCGTCTTCCAGGTGCCGAACCCCGACGGCAAGCTCAGGATCGACATGACGGCCAACGTCACGATCGTCCTCGATGAAGCCAAGGACGCGCTGACGGTGCCGTCTTCGGCGCTGACCAAGACGCCGCGCGGCGGCTACATGGTTGCGGTCTACGACCCGGCGACGGGCCGGGTGAGGCCGACGCGCGTCGAGGTCGGGATCAACAACAACGTCTCGGCCGAGATCAAGAGCGGCCTCAATGAAGGCGACCAGGTCGTGGCGACGGGCTTTACGCGGCGCGGCTTTGCCGGTTCCGGCAACGGCGGCGCAAACGGCAGCGGCCAGACTGCCAGCGGCCAGAACGGCCAGGCCCAGAATCAAAATGGTCAAGGCCGGAACGGCCAGCAGCGCGGCGGCAATCGCGGTTTGGGCCGGTTTGGCGGCGGGCCGGCCGGTGGCATCCTCGGGTTCTGAAGATGACCGATCCGATCATCGAGATCCGCGGCCTCACCCGCCGCTACCAGGCGGGCGAAGAGAGCTTTGCGGCGCTCAAGGACGTCGACCTCACGATCTATGCCGGTGAAATGGTGGCCATCATCGGCCAGTCCGGTTCAGGCAAGTCGACGCTGATGAACGTGCTCGGCTGCCTCGACCGGGAATGGGAGGGGAGCTACCACTTCAAGAGCGAGGATGTGGCGGCACTGGCGCCGGACGAGGTTGCCCGGCTTCGTCGCGAGAACTTCGGCTTCATCTTCCAGCGCTACCAGCTCCT